>Ga0194131_10000277_pt1 | contig 83835 bp, 86 predicted proteins | sample TA2KigO120mmetaG_FD_148631 | JGI IMG/M metagenome (GOLD analysis project Ga0194131, IMG submission 148631) | Freshwater microbial communities from Lake Tanganyika, Tanzania - TA2015053 Kigoma Offshore 120m | ecosystem: Environmental > Aquatic > Freshwater > Lake | place: Tanzania: Lake... | reverse complement strand
TCTCTTGAAGACGAGTCACTCGCCGATCATAGGATGTGTCAGGCGCCTGATAATGTCAACGGTTGTTCTACCGCCCTGGGTGGTTGCTCCCACGGCTTATTTGATTGCCACCACGCAACGTGCGGCGCAGGCGCATCTCGATCAACGCTTGCGCAGTCGTGGCCTCAACGTGTCGCAACTGCGCATGCTGGCCGCGATCTTCCGGTCTCCCGGAACGTCGAACGCGGCACTCGCCCGGGCCGTCGCCATGACCCCACAGACCACCCAAGCCCTCATCGCGCGGCTCGAGGATCTCGGCCTCGTCGAGCGTCAGGGCGACCCCGATCACGGCCGTGTCCTGCGGACGCAACTCACCGCCAAAGGCACGGCGTTCTGGCAATGGGGACAAGGCCAAGTGAAACAGACCGAACGCCAGATGATACGCAACCTGTCCGATGGCGAGCGCAAGATCTTCCATGAATTGATCTGGCGGGTTCTCGGTAACGTACGGTCGCCGACGCGAATGGCGCGAACGGGCCAATCCAAGCGAGCGACCAAGTCGTTGCCCGTTGATCGAGCACGACCGACCCGGTAGCCTCCCGCCGCGCATGGCTGGCAGGATCCTCGCGATCGTCCATCAAAAGCACTCTCGCACCCGGCGAGTGGGGCGTGTGCTGCGTCGGCTGGGCTACGAGGTCGACATCCGCCGTCCGTGCGTCGGACATTCCCTGCCCGTAACCATGGAACAGCACGATGCTGTGGTGGTGTTCGGCGGTCCGATGAGCGCCTACGAGGAAGACAAATACGACTTCATCAAGCGCGAACTCGACTGGATCCCGATGGCGGTCGAGTCGGGGAAGCCTTACCTCGGCATCTGCCTCGGGGCGCAGCTTCTTGCGCACGCCCTCGGAGCGCGCGTTGCCACCCACCGTGACGGCCTGTTCGAGGTCGGCTATTTCGCTTTCTACCCAACGACCGAAGGCGCCGCGGTGTTCGGGGAGCCCGTCATGCATGCCTACCAGTGGCACAAAGACGGGTTCGAGATTCCCAAGGGGGCCGTCCTCCTGGCGCGCGGGGAACGGTTCGAGAATCAGGCGTTTCGCTACGGCGAAAATGCCTTCGCGGTGCAGTTCCATCCCGAACTGACGCCCAAGACCATGGAACGGTGGTCGGGCTTCGCGCACAAGCGCAACGTGCCCGGTGCGCAGCCGCTCGAGGAACTGATTGCCACGCGGGATCGCCACGAGCCGACCGTCCGTCGCTGGCTCAATCGTTTCCTGCCGCGTTGGTTGGCCTCGGTTCGGCCCAAGGGAGTGTGAACACCCCGTCCCACATCCTCTATGGGGCGGCCATGTTCGGGCGCCACGGGCGCGGGCCGGCGGTTGCCGCCGCCGCCGGTGGCCTCCTGCCCGACGTCCCGGCATTTCTGTTTGTAAGTTGGGCTACCTGGATCGAGCACATCGAGCGCCGGGTCATTTTTCGCGAACTCTATTTCTCGCCCGAATGGCAGGCCTGGATTGGGCCGTCGCATTCGATCGTCGTTTGGCTCGGCGTTCTCGGACTGGCCTTGTGGCAACGCTGGCCGCTGTTGCGCATCGCCGCGCTCGCAGGCCTATTGCACTTGGCCTTCGATTTTCCGGTTCATGCCTCCGACCCGCATCGACACTTCTGGCCGCTCAGCGATTGGCGGTTCCACAGTCCGTTGTCGTACTGGGAACCCGGCCACTTCCGGGACTACGTTCAGGGCGCCGAGATCGCGTTGGCCCTCGCCTCGGCCGTGGCGATCTTTCGCCACCATCGCGATTGGCTAGTTCGGAGTGCGGCGCTCACGCTGCTCCTCGCCTACGTCGGGCAAATGGCGCTTTTTGCTCTGTGGTTTGGCCGCTAGTTGGGGCGGCAGGGCCAAAGAGCAAAATGAGCGTCGACGATGACGCCTTCGGCGTCGAGTTCGTAGGTATGCGGCCGATCTCCGATCCAGCGCCGGATCGCCAACGCTTGCGTTTCCGTCGTCCAGTCGGGCAGGCAAAGGCTGCGACGCGCCGGCGATAGCTGGATCGCGAGCGTTGTCGCCGCGATTCGGACGTGGCAGGTGAGCTCGTCGCGATTGCAATCGGCCAAGAAGTCGAGCACGCGTTCGCTCTGGGCCGATGCAGCACCGGCGGCGAGCGTGACCGCAACAGCGGTCGCCAGGCTAACGCGTCGAATATTGCGCCTGCTGGACGAGGACGTTGACCTTGCCCGGGGTCAACAACGAGTCGGCCTGACGCTTGATCTCGACCATCAGCGCCTCGAGTTGGAGCGGCGTCTGCAACGAATCGAGCGTGCCAGCGTAGCGGGCGACGGACGAGAGGTAGGCCGCCTGGAGTTTCGGCAGGTTGCGTTTGACGTTGTCGAGCGCTGTCGGATCCAGGACTTCCATGGTCAGCTCGATCGTCAGCCGCCCAAGCGGCCGGTTGTCACGCGAAATCGGTGCCAACGGCACATAACGTTCGACCTTCGCAGGGGTCGAGCTCGCCGCGATCGCGACGTTGGCTCCAGCCACGATCATGGCGACCAGCGCGATGAGGAGGAACAAACGGTTCATCGGGGCAACTCGATCACAGGGTGAATCTCCAGCATCGCACCATCGAGGGCAAGGGCCGCCACCTGGACTGCGGTCGAGGCCGGTTTCGAGGCCTGCGCTCGGCGATAGAAATCGCTGCGAACGTGCGAAGCCTCGGTGAGCGCCTTGAGGTCGGTCGTGAACAGGATCTCGCTCACCACGTTCTGCAGCGTGGCATCGAGATGCTTCAAGTACGCCTCGAAGCGCGTGTAGATGCGGTGCACTTGGGCCGACATATCGCCGCGCCCGACCAGATTGAAGCTCTCGTCGGCCGAAAGGATTCCCGACATGTGAACCGTGACGCCAGCGGATCGCACGAAACGCGGAAACCCGAGCTTCTCTTCGAGTGCCCGATCGGCATAGACCACTTGATCGAAGCGAGCCATCTCAGCCTACCTTCTTGCGATCCTTCGGAACGACTCCCTTGGCGACCAGATCGGTGATCGCCGAGGCAGAATATCCATGCTGACGCAGCACTTCTTCACTGTGCTGACCGAACAGTGGCGGTCGGGCGCGCACGGTACCCGAAGTTCGGCTGAACTTGATCGGGACGCCGGTGCCCGTGTAGCCGTCCTTCTCGACCACCATCTTGCGATGGATCGTGTGCGGATGACCGAGAATGCCCTTGAGATCGAGGATGGGGCCGGCAGGAACCCCTTCTTCGAGCAAGGTTCCGGCAAGTTGTGCGCCGTCCTTCTTCTTGAGCAGCTTGATCAATTCCTCGCGCAGGGCCGGGCGGTTGGCGACACGATCCGAGTTGTTGATGAAGCGTGGGTCCTTGGCGAGTTCGGGCGCGCCGAGCTCGCCGCAAAGCCGCGCAAACTGTCGGTTGTTGCCGATCGCCATGTAGACCGGGACGGTGCCCGTTGGAAACGCGTCGTAGGGCGCGATGTTGCTGTGGGCATTGCCCGTGCGCGACGCCGCCTTGCCCAAGAACCAGTTGGCCGCGTGGGGATGCTGCAAAGCGACCCCGGTGTCGAACAGGCTCGCCTCTACCAGTTGCCCCTTGCCCGAGCGGGTGCGCTCGATACCGGCCGCCAGGATCGCGTTCGCGGCAAACAGGGCGGTGCCGAGGTCGACGAGCGGAATTCCCATGCGTACGCCCTCGGCCTCGGGCTGGCCGTTGACCGAGAACCAAGCGCACATCGCCTGAATGACGGCGTCATAGCCCGGGTAACCGCCGAGGGGGCCGTCCGCTCCGAAGCCCGTGACGCGACAATGGATGAGTCGCGGGAAACGCTTGGAGAGCACCTCGTCATAACCGAGGTTCCACTTCTCGAGGGTCCCGGTTTTGAAGTTCTCCGTGAGAACGTCGGCACGCTCGAGCAGGCGCAACAGCACCTCGCGTCCCTCGGGCTTGCTCACGTCGAGCGCGATGCTCTTCTTGTTGCGGTTGGCGCCCATGAAATAGGCGGCTTCGCCGTCGCGGAACGGTGGACCCCAATCGCGAGTCTCGTCGCCCTGCGGCGGTTCGACCTTGATGACCTCGGCACCGAGGTCGCCCAGGAGTTGCGTGCAGTAGGGCCCGCCCAGGACGCGGGTCAGGTCGATGATCTTCCAGCCGGCCAACGGGCCGGCGGCAGTGCTGTCAGCCATGATGTTCTCGTCTATGCGGGGACTTTCATGCCGCGCTGGACCGCGGGCCGAAGGCCCACCTTATCGACCCAACGCTGCAAATTTGGAAACGCCTTGATGCCCTCGTCGAGGCGCGAGGCCGAAGACGTGGCACTCGGATAGGTCAGCACGTCGGCCACGGTGTAGTCCTGGCCGGCGATGAAGGGTGACGCTGCGAGGCGCTGGTCGAGTACGGCAAGAAACCGTTTGGCGCGCCCCTCCATCAGGTCGATTGCGTACGGATTCTTCTCGGGCGCCGCGATCTTGAAATAGAACTGACCGGCGAAGGCGCTAGCGAGATCGGCGATCACCATCGCCGACCACTTGTAGACTTCCGCTCGCGCTCCGAGATCTTTGGGCATCAGCTTGCCGGTTTTCTCCGCCAGGTAGAACGCGATCGCCATGGTCTCGAAGACCGCATAGGGCTTGCCACCCGGTCCCTCGCGATCGACGATCGCCGGGGCCATGCCGCACGGATTGATCGCCAGGAACTCCCTGCTCAGGTGCTGCTTGGTCTTGAAGTCGATGACGTGAACGGTGTAGGGCAACGCCAACTCCTCGAGCATGATCGAGGCGCGTTGGCCATTGGCCGTCGGGACGGTGTAGAGATCGATCACGGGATTTCCTTCTTGGCGGGCGCGACTAGAACAATCCCGGCAGGACGGCCTCGCCGCGCTTGACCGCCGGGCGCTGCGAGACCCGGTCGCGCCAGCCCAAGATGTGTTTGTATGGCGCAAGGCCGTTTTCGCCCAGCCGTTTTCCGGACACGGTGATCACCGGGTAGAGCTGGACGTCGGCATAGCTGTACTCCGCCCCGGCGAGATAAGGCGCGGCCGCAAGGCGTTCATCGAGCACTCTTAGGAAGCGGTGAACCAGTTGGACGTAATAGTCGACGGCCGCCGTGGTGTCGGCCTTCAGGTTCTTCAGGTTGAATTGCGCGCTGAACGCGGGCCCGAGATCGGACAACACGACGCAGGACCATTCGTAGGCCAATGCCCGCTCGGCCAGGCCAACCGGGATCAGTTTTCCCGATTTCTCCCCGAGATAGAGACAAATGGCCAGCGTCTCGAACACCTTGAGCGGCTTCCCTCCCGGGCCGTCGTGATCGACAATCGCCGGCATCTTGCCCACCGGGTTGACGGCTAGGTACTCCGGGCTTTTGTGGGCGCCCTTCATCATGTCCAGCGGCTTCAAGGTATAGGGCAGGCCCGTCTCCTCGAGCATGATGGCAACCTTCTGCCCGTTGGCCGTGCCAAATCCGAAAAAATCGATCATTGTCCCTCCCCTGGTGAGCGCACGGCATCCGCGCCGGCTGCTCCGACGTTCGGTCGCATGCCAAATTCCGCTACGCCGCGAGTGCGGGCAGCGTGGTCAAGCGGCTGATCAGATCGGCCGTCGGCATGACGTCGGCGTACTTCTCCGACATATCGAAGAGATTGACCGCGTGTGACACCTTGCTGCGGTCGTACACCGCGTCTTGCGGCACGGCGATCCGAAAGTTGAAGGCGAAGGCATCGATCACCGAAGAGCGCACGCAGCCCGACGTCGTGCACCCGGTCGCCACAAGGGTGTCCGCGCCCAGGTCGATCAGGTAGGAGCACAGCGAAGTGCCAAAGAATGCGCTGGGATGGCGCTTCGGCACCAGAATGTCGCCCTCTCGCGGCGCCACCTCGGCGACGAACTCGTAGCCCTTGTCGCTGATGGTCATGATCGCCGGCACCTTTGCGGCGAGACGCCCCGCGTCATAGGCCTTCTTGGGCGCCACGTGGGGGTAGAGCACCGGCCATTTCTTGTCGCGGAACACCTTGAGCAGTTTCTCGATGTTGTGCACCGCATCCCAGGCGACGTCGCCGCAGCTCGTCGGAAATTCTTTGATCGACTCCCAGAACGGACGAGACACGGTTCCCGTCGTTCGGTACTGGACGTCGATGATGAGCAGTGCCGGCTTCTTGCCGAGCCCGGTCGGCCGGCCAAATCCGGCCGCGCGATAGGCGCGTTGTTCGTCTTCGCTGATGATTCCGTCCCAGGGGCGAGCCATAGCGTCCTCCTTGCGAGCGGCCGACTCTAGCGTCCCCGATGCCGCGGCGGGAGACCCCGGCGGGCCCACCGGCGACTATTTTCGGACGGCATAGCGCTTCTCGAGCGAGTCAAAGCGCGCCTTGTCCACGACGGCTTGGCGTTCGGCGAACGGCAGCAGATCCTTCTCCCAGCCCGTCGTGGAACCCTTCTCCTTGAGGTTTTTGAACGCCTTGCGCAGGGCCAACATCATCGCTTGCAGTCCCGCGTTGGCGTAGAGCACGACGCCGTAGCCCATGCGGGCGAGCTCGGCCTGCTCGATGATCGGCGTCTTGCCGCCGAAGACGAGGTTGATCAACTGCGGCACCGGAAGCTTGGCGATCTTCTCGATCTCTTCGCGACTTTCGGGGGCCTCGACGAAGGTGACATCGGCGCCGGCCGCAATGAACGCGTGGGCACGGTCGAGGGCGGCTTCCAGGCCGAGCACCGTGCGCGCATCCGTGCGAGCGATGATCACGAAGTCCTTGTCACGGCGAGCCTCGGCGGCGGCTTTGATCTTGAGGGCCGCCTCGTCCTTGTCGATCACGTCCTTGCCGGCGAAGTGGCCACACTTCTTGGGAAACACTTGGTCTTCGAGTTGAATGCCGTTGGCGCCCGCTTGCTCGAGGACGCGGATCGTGTGCGTTACGTTGACCGCGTTGCCGAACCCGGTATCGGCATCGACGATAATCGGCAGATCCATCACGTTGCGCATACGCATCACGTTGTCGGCAAGCTCGGCCAGACTGATCAACGCCAAGTCCGGCACGCCGAGATAGGCGTTGGTGACCCCCGCCCCGGAGACGTAGACCGCGTCGAAGCCGGCATCGGCGATCATCTTGGCCGACAGCGCATTGAAGGCGCCCGGGACGATGGTCGCCGCCCGGCGAGCGAAAATCCGTTTCAGACGCGCGTTTTGGCTTTCCGCCATGCATGTGCTCCGAGTCCCTGGGGTTCACCCGTGACCTTACGGTCTTCGGGGGGATCGGCTCAAGTTCGGGCTCGGGCGTCAGACGTGGGCGGCGACCGGTCGGGCAAATCGATGACGGCCGATTGCTCCAAAGACGAGAACGACCAGCGCCACGCTGCCGAGATGCCAGACCAGCACCATCACGGCGGCGCTGAGGCCGTGGAACAGATCGAGCGCCGCCGAGGCAAGGGATGCGACGGCAAGAGCGCCGGTCAAGGCCGTGGCCCAAGGCCGAATCGACGCGCCATGGCGGACCATAGCGTAGAGCAGCCCGCTCAAGGGAATGCTGGTCAGAACGATCGTCGCGAGACACATGAAGCTCGTCCCGAGCGCGAGGCCGTCTGGACCCAGACGCAGCCAATCGCTGTAGCAACTGGCGCCAAGGGCCAGGAGCCAAAGCGCCAGGGTGGGCAACGGCACCAAGCGCCACGCCTCGCCGCGGTCGGGAAGGGTCAGGTGGAACGCGGCCACGGTCGCGAGCACGCCGGTCGTGATCGACGCGAGCCACGGGACGAGCACGTCGATCCGGCTCAGGTGGTCGGCCAGATCGGGGCGGGGGCCCATGACCAGGACGATGGTCGCCAACAATACCAGCGCCGCGCCGAGCCAAATCGCACTTCGCAGGAGTGGCGGGGCCAGCGGCCGTACGGGAACGGCCTCGGCGGCCAGGCGGGCGATCAGGTCCTCGGTTGGTCGAGGGTCAGCCATGACCACCCCCCAGACGCTTGCGTAGGGACTTGACGGCGCGATGCGTCGCCACTTTGAGGGCCGTCGTCGACATGCCGGTCATCGTCGAAGCCTCTTTCAATGACCATCCCTGAACCTTGAGCAACTCGATCGCCTGTCTCTGGCCCTGTGGCAGGGATGCCACCGCAGCCGCCACGTCGCGGCGGCGAAACACGTTCTCTTCGGTGTTCGGCACTTCGCCCCACAAGGTTTCGTCGTCCAGAACCAGTTCGGACTCCCGCACTGAACGCCGACCAAGCAACTGCAAACGATCGGCGATCCGACGTCGCGCGATGGTCGCCAGCCAGGGCCGGAATGGCCGAGTCGGATCATAGGTCCGCCGCGCCTGGTGCAACGATAGGAGGATGTCCTGGACGGCGTCCTCGATCTCCTCCGGCGCGCGTAGCTGACGCCCGGCGAACCGTCGAAGGTAGGGTAGAAGCTCGCCGAGCAGCGCGGCGTAGGCGCCACGGTCGCCCGACTGGCCGGCGGCCATCAGCTGCGCCCAGCGCCGATCCAAACCCTCTCTCGAGACTGGGTCCGTCATCACGAGTTGGTGTTCCTCCCGGAAAAGCGTGCCCAGGTTCGCGAGCGGCAGCGTAACCCGTCGCGCGTCACAACTGAACAGTAAGGCGAGGGACTGCCCGCGAGGGCGGCCATCCTCGTCCCATAGGCAAAGGAGAGACCTCATGAATGCTCGTCTTCTGGTGGTGGCGGCAGTTGCCGCGGCAATCGCGACCCCGGCGCTGGCCCAAGCGCCGGTCAAGGCCCCGGAGTACAAGGTCGAGAAGTGCTACGGCATTTCGAAGGCCGGAAAGAACGATTGCGCGTCGGCAGGGAACCCGCACGTCGACGCGGTGCGCCGCTACCTGGAAGGGCTTCCAGGCGATGCGATCGGGGAGTTCCATCTCGCGGGTCATGTCGTCGAGGAGGTGGATTCGGAAATCGTACGAATCGATACGCATAGTCGACCTGTGGCGGCCGAAGTTTGGCAGCTTTACCGCGATGCCCTCAATCTGTTCGGACCCCGCCCGACCCTGATCGAGTGGGATGCAGACATTCCGTCCCTCGAAACGTTGGGCGCCGAGGCGGCCGAGGCCGATCGAATCCGCAATCAGGTCTGTCCGAATGCCCGCGCTGCTTGAATTCCAGAAGCGGATGACCGACGCCATCCGTCACGGGGTCGCGAACCTCGATGCGCCAAGCGCTTTGCTCGATCTGCTGACAAACCCGGGTCGTTTGGCGATTCATCGGCGACACACGCGGCGCAGCCTCTCCGACGCGATTGCTGCACGCTTCCCCGCGGTGCAGCGCCTGGTGGGTGAGGAGTTCTTCGCGTTCGTCGCCGCCCAATTCATTGCCGCGAGCCCACCCACCGATGCCCGTGTGGTCCGTTACGGCGATGAATTTCCGACATTTCTCGAATCCCGGAGCGAGGCGTCGTCGTTTCCTTGGCTTGCCGATGTCGCCCGAATCGAAGTCGCGATGCATCGTGCCTCGATCGCCCCGGTCCAAGTCACCACGGGAATCGAAGCCCTGGGTGAGGTTCCTCCGGATCGCCTCGCTGATGCGCAGGTCGTCTGGAACGATGCCGCGTTCCTGCTGCGATCGGACTGGCCGGCAGCCTCGCTTTGGCGCCTCGGCTTGTCGGAAACAGCGCCGACCCGGGTGGACGTCGCCTCGCTTCCCGCGAGCCGCCTGTTGGTTTCGGTGATCGGCGGCGAGGCGCAGGCGTTCGACCTGCCTCAGGCAGACGAAGTTTTCCTCGCCGCGATGCAGCGCGGTGCCACACTCGGCGTGGCGGCCGATTCAGCCATGTCCGCATCTGCCGAATTCGATCTGACGCAGGCGATCGGAATTTTGTTCGGCCGCCGCTGCGTGACGAGCGTCGCTGTGACCAAGGAGTGAGCCGATGGCCGACCTGAGCCTCACCCAGACGGCGGGACTACTTCAGCGATGGCGTACCCTTTGCGCCGGTCTCGAACGCGCGGTGCCCCTCGACTGGCTGCAACTCGCGATGCGCATCGCGGTGGGCAGCGTGTTTTTCCGATCGGGTCTGCTCAAGATCGAGAGCTTCGATTTTGCCGTGCTGTTGTTCCGTGACGAGTACAAGGTTCCGCTGCTCGACCCCGTCGTCGCCGCCTACCTCGGGACGGGCCTCGAACTCGCGATGCCGGTACTTCTCTATGTTGGGCTTCTGACCCGTGTGGCGACGGTTCCGCTGCTCGGCATGGCGCTGGTAATTCAGATCTTCATCTACCCCCAGGCGTGGAACGAGCACCTGATGTGGGCCGTTCCGCTCACATTCCTCCTGACGCGCGGGCCGGGGAGGTTTTCCCTCGACCACTGGCTGCGGATCGACCGCGGTTCACGGCCGGCATAGGACGGTGGTATACCTCGCGCGGCGCCCCTAACATTGGGGCCGAAGGAACGCGCCGTGGTGATCAAGACCCAAAGTGACGGCCTCCCGGTATGGCTCGATCCGCAGGGCAAGCCGGTGTCCTGTCTCGAGAAGATCAAGGTTCTCAATGAGAACCTCGAGGAGATCCGGCAACTCGCCCAGGACGCCCTCGAGGATGCCCTCCTCATGGGTTGTGATGAAACCCAGTTTCGTCGCGTGCTCGACGAATTGGTGCATTCGCTCGAGAACCCCTATCCGGCCAAGAAGTAGCCGACCCGATCGCGAGGGCGGCTTCGATCGCTCACCTCCGGTGGCGTCCGCGACAGCGGTGGGCAAGCGCGCCCAGGCTAGAGGTGGGCTACGAGCCAGTCGTGGATGGGGGCCACGCGCTCCAGGCCCTTCGCACAGTAGGTCACGGCCCGTTGGTCGTTCCACTCGGCGGGAACCCTAGTCTCGGTGTAGGCAAAAAGACCGTTGTGTTTCAACAGGTCGGCGTTCTGGTGATCGGGCGATATACCGGCGGGGACCCGCTTGTAGTGCGATCCTCCCAGAGTCGCTCCGGCGTTCGTTACCGCGGTCACGGCCGCGCGTAGCTCGCGGCCGGCCTTTTCGCCGGCGGCGACGCGGCGATAGGACGCGAGCTGTGCTGCCGTGAAGCCATGCATGCCGCTGCCCAGCACCAGCGACTTCGCCGTCAAAGCGATGAAGAAGCCCGAGCACTCTCTCGACTTGGCATCGCCCTCCCAGAACCAGAAACCGAAGTAGTCCTTGTAGGGCCGCTTGTCCTTCGAGAAGCGCGTGTCGCGGTTCAGCCGCATGATCGAGCCATTGACTTTGGGTTCGGCGCGAAGGCGTGGGCGCTCGCGCTGGAGCGTTGCCCCGAGCGACATCACGAAAGACTTGGCGGGTTCGAGCAGGTTGCGCTGGTAGGACTCCTTCTGCGCCTCGAACCAGTCTCGGTCGTTGTTCTTGACCAACCCTGCGACGAACTGCTGGGCCCCCTTGGGAAAGCCGGGGAACGCGTTCATGGTTGTCCTCCGAGTGATTGCAGGTGGGGCCGATCGAGCGCCTCGCGAACCGCGCGGGCCAAATCCGGTTTGCGGAAGGGTTTGCGCAAGAACGGGGCGTCCCCAGGACCGACCCCGCTGCGTACCCGCTCATCATCCGGGTATCCCGAAGTGTAGAGCACGCGGAGGCCAGGGCGCCGGGCGAGGGCCGCGCTGACGAGATCGCTTCCCCCCATGCCGCCGGGAAGGACCACGTCGGTGAACAGGAGGGCGATTTCGGGTTGGCTCTCGATCACGGTTAGCGCCGTCGTACCGTCGGCGGCCGACAGCGACCGATATCCGAGACTTCGCAGCACCGTCGTCGTCAGCTCGCGCAGTCCCCGGTCGTCTTCGACGACAAGCACTGTCTCCGAACCGGTCGGCAGATCGATGGTGCCGGGCGCCCCCGTCTCCAATTGGTCGACCTTGGCCTCGGGCAGCAGCAGTTGAACGCTTGCTCCGTGCCCTGGCGTGCTTTCGATGGCGTTTCAGCCGTTCCTGGATATGGATATCCTCGACTCCCGCCCCGACGTCGTGAGCCCCTTTGGCTACCGCCGCCCGGAGAATTTCTTCGAACGACTGGCCGGCGTGGTACTCGTTCGCTCCAGTTATGCGGGCGATCTCGGCCGCTCGACTGTTCCACATCACGAGCCTGTCCTCGGCATCGTAGAGCGATACGCCGACCGGCATGCCCTCGATGGTGCTCAGGAGTTGGGCCTCGAGGTGTTGAACGCGTTCCAGGGCTTCGACCGTCGCGGTTTCGTCCGTCGCACTGCCGCGGTAGCCGAGAAAGCGACCGTCGTCGTCAAATATCGGCTTGCCGCTCACCCGCAGATAGAGGTTCCGGCGATCTGGCCACTGGGTGCGGTAGTGGAAGTCGCGCACCGGCTGATGCTGATTCATCGCTTCGACATGTTGGCGCCAGAGTGGATCGGCTCCAGGGTCCGAAACTTGGGCGGCCTGCCAACGGGTGAGGCCCAGCGGGGTATTCGGGGCGCGATCGCTCCCCGAATGGTAGGTGAACCGATGATTCTTGTCGGTTTCCCAGAGCCAGTCCCCGGCAGTTTCGGCAAAGTCGCGGAAACGAGCCTCACTCTGCGCCAAGGCCTGTTCGCGCTCCTTGAGGTCGGAGATGTCCGTTCGAACGCTGACGATTCCGCCGTCGGGCGTGCTGAAGTTCTGAAACCGCAACCAGAGGCCATGGCTAGTCCTTAGATCCTTCGCCTGTCGACCGACCGCCATCAGTTCGCCCAGTTCGTCGACCCACGACTCCTCACGCCCCACGGCGGCAGGCACCCGTCCGGAACCGGCCGCCACGCGGGCGAGTTCTCGCCAGTGACGACCGGGCGCGAAATGCGGAAGGACGCTCCCGAACATCTCGATGAAGCGGCGGTTTGCCGTGACGAAGCGACCGTCTTTGTCCCACAAGGCGATGCCGTCCGAGACGTGGTCGAGAGCTTCGCGCAAGCGTTCGCTCACCGCCGTGAGCGAGGATCGGTTTTCGGCGGCGGTCGCCGCATCGCGACCCATTTGGCGCCGTAACCCGCTGAAACTGAATATGCCCATCGCGATCGCCACCAACGCGGTCGCTGCCGCCAACGCGTCGAGCAGTGGTTCTTGTTCCTCCTCGAACCAGGCGTCGATGAGAAACAGATCGGCAATCACGGCGACAACGGTCGTCACCCCTGCCGCTATCGCGGTCACAGCGAGGCGTCGGTAGCGAAGTTCGTGATTCGACGGATTGTTGGTCATGAGCGGAGTTCCCAAGCGGCGTCTTACGCGACTAAAGTCTACGGGGGTGCCCAGGGCACGTCCAAACGGAGGGCTCGTGGGCGATGGCATCAGGAAGAACGTTTGCATTGTCGGCGCCTCGGGCGGAATCGGCATGGCCATCGCGCGTCGTTTCCAGCGCAATGGTAAGGTGTCGATGGTGCTTCTCGACGTCCCCGGCCCACGGCTGACATCGATCGCCAAGGAAACAGGGACGCCGGCGATTGCACTCGACCTGCGCGACGTGGCCGCGATTGCCCCCACGGTCGCCCGCGCCAAGGCGATGATGCCGCGGCTCGATCACCTGATCCTGACCTCCGGGATCGTCGAGAACCGTCGGATGCACGAGATGACCCCAGCGATCTGGCAGGACATCCTGGCGGTCAACGTCACCGGAATATTCTTTCTCTGCCAATCGGCCGACGACTGGATTGCCGACGGCGGACGAGTCGTCACCTTCGGTTCCCGTGCCGGTCGTTCGCCTGGGCCGGTGACGGGGCCCGCCTACGCTGTATCGAAAGCCGCGATCGAGAATCTCACCCGCTATCTCGCGCTGCAGTGGGCGAGCCGCAGGATCACGGTCAACTGCATCGCGCCCGGCCCGGTGGACACTCCGATGCTCGACGCCCACCCGAAGGATCGGATGGCAGCCCTGGTCGAGGCCGTGCCGTTCAAGCGGCTGGCCACGGCCGACGAGATCGCGGCGCTCGTCGCCTACCTGGTGTCCGACGATGCGGCGTACATGACCGGGGCGGTGTTGCCCATCAACGGCGGCCTCGCGATGCCGTGATGCACCCCGGGCGCCGTCCGGCGCTACCCTCGCTCGGTCAGCCTCGTCTGAGGGCTACTCATGCTTCGCAGTTGGTTTACCGTCATCGTCTTGGCGCTCATCGTGGCGACCGGTTCGGCCGGTCCAGCGCTTGCCGACAAGTCCGTCAATCGGTCGAGTGCCGGCGTCGCCATCAAGGGCTACGATGTCGTCGCCTATTTCGCAGAAAGCAAGCCGGTGCGCGGTGAGGCCCGCTTCACCCACGCCTGGAATGGTGCCACGTGGCATTTTGCCAGCGCCGCCAACCGTGACCTGTTCGCGAAGGAGCCAGAACGCTACGCGCCGCAATACGGTGGTTACTGTGCCTTCGGAATGGCGAAGAACAGCGTCATCGACGTCGATCCCGAGGCCTGGGCAATGAGCGAAGGCAAGCTTTACCTCAACGTCAACAAGAGCGTGCAGCAGCAGTTCGTGAAAGATGTCGCCGGCCTGATCAAGGCGGCCGATCAAAACTGGCCAAACCACCGCACGCGCCTGGCCAAAGAATAGTCTGCTCGCCCGGTTCCCCCGAATACGGCATGCTCGATGCATGCCGACCCGGGGAGGATCACCATGCTCGTCGAGCAGATTTGGACCGCCAACGCCTATCGCAACTACAACTACCTGATCGCTTGTCCGGAGACCGGCGAGGCGCTCGCCGTCGATCCGCTCGACCATGAAAAATGCCTCGCGAGGGCGAAAGCGCGCGGCTGGCAAATCACCCAGGTTCTCAATACGCACGAACATCGCGACCATACCGGCGGCAATCAGCCGTTGATCGAGCGGACTCGGGCGCGGTTGCTCGCCCACCATGGGGCGGGACCAAAGATTCCGGGGATGGACAGGGGACTGCGGGCAGGCGACGTGGTCAAGGTGGGCAAGACCGTGGTGCTCGAAGCGCTCGATACACCGGGACACACGATGAGCCACGTCTGCCTGTTGTCGAGAACCGATGAACCGGCGCTGTTCTGTGGCGATACGCTGTTCAACGCCGGTGCCGGCAACTGCCACGGTGGTGGCCACCCCGTCGAGCTTTACGCCACGTTCACCAGGCAGCTCGCCAAACTGCCCGACACGACGCGGGTTTTCCCGGGTCACCACTACATCGTGAAGAATCTCGAGTTCACGCTCGACCGCGAGCCGAGCAACCGCCGCGCGAGCGAACTGCTGGGGCGGGTCAAAGACGAGGATCCCGATCGCCCGCTCGTAACGACTCTCGCCCTGGAGAAGGAGATCAACACCTTCTTCCGCCTCGGGAGCGAAGGCGTGGTTGCAAGGTTGCGTGAGCGCTTTCCCGATCTCCCCCGCCAGCCCGATGCGCAGACGGTCTTCCTGAAACTGCGCGAGCTGCGCAACGACTGGTGACGGTCAGCGGCTCCGGCGTGCCCGCAGCTTCTTATAGGCGACGGGCAATAGCGCAAGGATCGCCAAACCGAGAAGCGCGGCGATGATCTCGGGCGTCAGCACGCCGGTGAGCGTGAACGCTTCCTGGCGGTCGAACACGCTGCCGAGCCCGGCTCCCACCAGCGTGTAGACGAAACCACCCGGGATGATCCCGACGAGTGTCGCCAGCACAAAGGTCCGGGTCGAGACCCCGAGAAACGCCGGCACGAGATTGACGATAAAGAACGGGAACAGCGGAATCAGGCGCAGCACCAGCAAGTAGCTGAACGCATTCTCGCGAAAGCCCGCTTCGAGTTTTTGCAGCGCCGGGCCCGCGCGTTGACGCAGTGGTTCTCCAAGGGAGGTGCGGGCGATCAAAAAGAGCGCGGTGGCGCCAATTGTCGCGCCGATGACGTTCGCGGTCGTCCCGAGCACCGGTCCGAAGAGGAATCCGCCGGTCACGGTCAGGATGGTGGCGCCCGGCACAGAACAGGCGACCGCCACGGCATAGATCGCGACGAACAGCAGCCCGGCCACGACGCCATGCTCGGTGACAAAACCGGTCAAGGCCTCGCGATGCTCGCGCAAGGTGTCAAATGAAAGATAGCGATGAATGCCGGTCAGGAAGATCACCGCGATCACGGCGATCAGCCCCACGAGGGGCAAGAGTTTCTTTGTTCTCGTCATCGTCGGTCGGGACGTTGGCGTTAATGCAGCCGTGGACATCATAGGTCTCCTCAAGGCAGGCGTTGCAACAATCGAACGATGCGGCGGGTCCGTGCGCTGAACAGCGCGTCGCTGTAGTAGCTGCCAGCAGCGCGTTTGCTCACCTCCGACAACGTTGGGTACGGGACGATCACGTCGGCTAATGCGCCGATGCGCATCCGGCGTTTGATGGCGAGCACCCATGGCAGGATCAGTTCGCCTGCCCGCGGCCCGACGATGGTCGCTCCAACGATGCGCCCCTTGGCCCCGACGAGAACCTTGGCGAATCCCTCTGTATCGCGCTCGGTCTGGGCCCGGTCGTTTTCGGAGAACGACCACGTCAGCGCGCGAATTCGTGAGTCGAGCAGGCGGGCTTCGCTCTCCGTCGGACCGACACGGGCAAGCTCGGGATCGGTGTAGGTCACCCAGGGGACGGCCCGATGATCGACCCGGGCCGGTAGCGCAAACAAGGCACTCCGAATGACGATGCCTGCGTGGTAGCTGGCGACGTGGGTGAATTGGGGGCCGCCGAGGACGTCGCCGATGGCAAAGACGCGGCGGTTGGAGGTTCGCAGCCGCGCATCGACCATGATCCCCCGGTCGTTGACGCGAATTCCGGCCTTCTCAAGCTGTAGCGCGCCGATGTTCGGACGGCGTCCGACGGCGACGAGCAGATGGGAACCTGCGATCGTGCCTTCGGGCGCTCCGAGGAGTTGAACGCCGATGCCGTTGCCCTGGCGAACGATTGCGCTTGGCGTGGTGTGCTCGCGAACGTCGATTCCCTCGTCCCCGAGCCGCTTAGCGACTACGGCGGCCGCCTCGGGTTCGTCGCGTGGCAGCAGTCGCCCGCGCACGACCATCGTGACCCGGGCCCCCAGGCGGCGATGGGCTTGGGCGAGTTCGCTCCCGATCGGGCCTCCACCGATCACGACAAGGTGCTCGGGTCGCTCGCGAAGATCGAACACCGTCTCGTTCGTCAGGTATGGAACCTCGGCCAGTCCCGCGATGTCCGGGATCGCTGGCGAGGATCCTGTCGCGATCACGAACCGGCGCGCCGTGATGCGGCGATCACCCGCCTCGACGGTGTGGGCGTCGATGAATCGCGCCGGGGCCTGGACCACATCGACGCCGAGCGCGGTAAAGCGCTCGACCGAATCGTGTGGTGCGATCGTCGCGATGACTCCGTGAACGTGGTCGTGCACTTTCGTGAAGTCGATCGCCGGCTCGTGCCCGTTGACTCCGAATTTCGCACTTGTTCGAACGACGTGAGCCGCATGCCCCGCCGCGATCAGCGCTTTGGAGGGGACGCAACCATAGTTGAGACAGTCGCCGCCCATTTTGGCGCGTTCGACGAGGACCACGCGCGCTCCCATCCGCGCGGCGCCCGCCGCAACCGAAAGACCGCCCGAGCCGGCACCGATGACGCAAAGGTCTGTGTTGAGGGATTTCATGGTTGAATGCTCATTTCCTCGGGGACACCAACGGCACCCGGAATCGTTCTGGCGTCGTGCCAGGTCAGCGGAAGCGCGGCTGCCGTGAAATAGCCTTGATCGAGATGGATGACGTGTTCGCCCAGGCGCAGTCGATCGGCGCGTCGTCGGCCCGAGAGCTGGAACGTCGACCCCGTGAGGAAGTCGATGAATAGAATTCCGACGCGCGCGTCCCTCGCCATCGACCTTGCCTTGTCGTCAAAGCGCAGTGTCCGCGCCCCCTCGGCGCGGGCAAAGCCGATGCGGCCGATCACCGGTTGTGGCGGAAGCGAGTCATCGACGACGAGGAAAAACAGCTCGGACGATGACACGAGATCGCGGACGACATGGAGGTCCGTGACGACCACCCTCTCGCGCAGGGCACCGACGGCAGCGATTGCCTCGGTCAGCGCCCAGTGTCGGGCCGGTAGCCGATCCGTGCCACGTCGATTCGCCACAGCGTGGCGAACGATGAATCCCCTGCGGCGCACGTAGGCGCGCCCATGGATCACGAGGTTGCTGTCAGCGACGAAGTCGGCTGCGAGCAAACCGATCGCCATGCCGTCGTGAAGCGCGCTGAACAGCGGGTCTCCGAACGGTGGATCGGTTGCGACCACGAGGGAGCGTGGCCCGACAACCGATGCAAAACCGGGTTCGTCGCAGATCGCCGAGGCCCACACCGCCCGGGACGGGTCGGCGAAGCCGGCGATGAGGAGGGGCACCGTGGCCAAGACCGGTGCGCCCCCGCCCAGCGTCAGGAAATCAGCTTCGCTTGGTGATGGGAGGTCGAGCGCGGCGTCGGTCATGCCGCCACCATGGCAAGGTCGCGCTCGGGGCGGAAATATCGCTTGCCTCCTGGATCGATAGCGCAGCGCTATGGCCATCGACCCATGGATTCCCGTACGGTTTGCCCCGACCGGGAGCCGACGTCATGGAAATGCATCAGGTGCGCTACTTCCTCGCGGTATGTGAGACGCTCAACTTCACGCGCGCGGCGGACCAATGCCACGTCGCCCAACCCTCGCTTACCCGAGCGATCAAGAACTTGGAGGAGGAACTAGGCGGCCCGTTGTTCCGCCGCGAGCGCAACTTGAGTCACCTCACGGAACTCGGGCGCCTGATGCGTCCGTATCTCGAGCAGGTCTACGAGGCCAGCCAGACGGCACGTCAGGAAGCATTGCAGTACTTCAAGCTCGACAAGGCGCCGCTTCGGCTCGGGCTCATGTGCACCATCGGTCCGGCGCGGCTGGTGGGCTTCATGCAACGCCTGAAGGCCGACATTCCGTCGCTCGAGATCACCGTCCGGGAGGCATCAGGGCAGACGATTCTCGATGAGCTGATGGCCGGCGAGGTCGACGTGGCGCTCCTCGGCCTGCCGCAATACCCCGATCGCATCGTTTGCCGACCGCTGTACAAGGAGCGCTACGTCGTGGCGTTTCCGAAGGGGCATCGCTTCGAAGCGATGAACGCCGTTCCCCTGCGCGAACTCGGCGAAGAGTCCTACCTGATGCGGGTCAACTGTGAGCATCCTGCCCACGTTGCCGCGTCGGGGACACCGGTACCGTCAGTCAAGGTCGTGTTTCGCAGCGAACGGGAAGACTGGATCCAGGCCATGATCGGGGCTGGTCTGGGATGTTCGGTGATTCCGGAGAACATGCTGTTGCTGCCGGGGCTGGCCACGCGGTTGGTCACGGAACCGGAACTGGTCCGCACGATCTCACTCGCGACCGTGGCCGGCCGACGATTTGCCCCGGCCGTCGAAGCGGTGGTGCGCTTGGCCCAACGTCATCCTTGGGAGCAGGCCGCCGCCGCGGCCTGAGCATCGAAACCATAGCGAAACGGTGCTTTCGTAGCGGTGCGCCTGGGACGAAGGTTCCGGTGCGGCACGAATGGTCGTGTCCTCGCTATGGAGTTCACCATGAAGAAACTGTTCCTCGGCGTCATCGTGGGCGGTCTGCTCGGCGTTGGCGCTGGCTTTGTCGCCGGCCTGTTCTTCTTTCCTATTATCTTTCCCGGTCCCGTGGCGATGGAGCAAGTCGCCAACGCCGAGTCGAAAACGGCGGTAGCCCGCGGCACGTTCGTCCATGCCGACCCGAACGACCCCATTCATTGGGGCAAGGGCGCCGTGACCATCCTGCGCGATCGCAGCGGCGAACAATTCGTGCGCCTGGAGATGGATTTCGAGGTCGGTCCGGGCCCGGCGTTTCACGTCTACCTGGTTGACCAAGCCGATATTCGATCCAAACGCGATTTCCTGACAGCCTCGACGATCGATCTGGGCGGTCTTCGCGCCTTCCGCGGCAGTCAGAACTACGCCGTCCCGGAAGGAATCGATGTGGCATCGGCCAAGAGCGTCGTGATCTGGTGCAAAGAGTTCGGCGTCCTAATCTCTCCCGCGACGTTGCTCCAGACGTCGTAGCCGCGGCGTCAGCGGGAGCCCAGGAGCGTTCCGAAGAAGGCGGCGTCCGACCACGGCGGTCCGGCGCCGCCGCGCTGGCGAAGAGGGGCGTCGATCTGAGGCGTGAACGCGGCCTGACGAACGATGGTGAGGCCAAGCGAGGGCACCACGTAGAGCCGCTGATCGCCGGCGCCCGCCGCCGTGACGAGGTCCTTGGGGACACCGCCGCGTCGACCGATATCGACGGTCTCGGAAACGATATCGCGATCACGTTCAGGCGCGGGCAGCCACCAGGTGAGGCCGTAGCCTGGATTCGCCGTGGTCCCGACGAATTGCTCGCGAAATGCCATCGGGTCGACCAGTGCCCGGCCATTGTTAACGCCCCCCAGGCGCACCAACTCACCGAATTTGGCCCAATCGCGCGCAGACATTGCGGCTCCCTGCGGGAGGAGGAGGTCCCCGGTCGTCGTGCGACGCCAGCGGGTTGGAGTGAGCCCGATCGGGTCCAGGATCCGACGTTTGAGATAGGTGAAGATGTCCGGCGGTTGGCTGGTCGCCGCCAACTTTCGCGTCATCACTTCGCCGAACAGTTGGTAGGGGGACGCACCGTACTGAAAGCGCGTTCCTGGATTGGACGCAAATGGGAGCCAGACCGAATCGGCGTAGGACGGGGCAACCGCGATCCGCGTCTGGATTCCCGAGGTCAGGCTCAGGAGTTGGCGGATCGTGGCGCTCGACCGACGATCGTCGATCCACTCGACGATGGTCTTGGCGATCGGCTCATCCAGCGTGAGTAGACCGTCCTGGACCGCGGCCGCCGCCAACATGCCGGAGAAGCTCTTGGTTCCCGACCAAAGTTCGATCCCGGTCTCGGCGTTCGCGCCACGCGCATAGGCTTCGCACGCCACCTGCCCGTCGCGCAGGACGAGGAGTGCCGACCCATTCCGATCCTCGTGAAACCGAATGGCAGCGCGACAGCCGGCGTCATCCTGGGTCTGGGCGACGATCGGCGTCATGGTCGCGAATACGACGGCAGCGGAAATGAGCAAGCGGTTCATGGTGGTGTTGGTAGCACGACCCAGGCGTACGCTATCCGTCGATTCGATCGGCCAAGAGAAAGGACCGGGAGATGTCTCCCGGTCCCTGTCCAGTTACCCAACCGATAAAGAGAGACTACGCGTACAAATTGACGTGTGAGGACAGTACCCGCTTGGCCGGTAGGCGGTTGCGGGTCGGCCTCGGGCGGTTAGTCCCGGGAAAAAAGAAGCCAATCAGAAGTTCGATCACGGCACGGATTGCACCGACCAAGCGCCCGGCATCGACGCGCTCGACGGAGACCTGCCCGATCTGGACACGCGCTGGACTCGGACGACTGACCGAAACCATGGTCGCGGCACCGAACCCGGAACGGGAATGGGGGGCGACCGCCGCCCGGCGGTCCTGCCTTGCATCTTGCAAGGTGGCGCCGGGCGAACGGTCGATGCTCGGGGAGGGAGAGAGCATGACCCATGCTCTCATCCGGTGGTTAATGCCCGATTAACGCTATTTTTCCGCAGAATTCCGAGGCTTGCGCGTGCGGCTGATGATCGGTGGCGGGGCAAAGGCGGTGACGGGCGGCGCGTTGCCGCGAAACTTCTCGATCTCGACCAGGCAGGACTGTGCGCTCGGCCCCTGAGCGAGCTTCGACGTTCCCCGGTCCTGGGTGAGGACGTTGGCGTTGCCGTGCGCATCGAGCACACCGGGTTTGCCCGGCTCGATCGGGTCGTACCACGCCCCGGTGTTGAACATGAGGACCTGACGCCGGACCGATGTCGTGATCACGGCGCCCGCGAGGCACGCACCACGATCGTTGAAGATCCGGACGATGTCGCCGTCTTCGATGCCACGGGCAGCGGCATCCTCGGGATGCAGCCACACCGGCTCGCGACCCTGGATCTTGCTCGCCTGGGCGTAGGCCCCGTTGTCGTATTGACTGTGAAGGCGGGTCTTGGGTTGGTTCGAGATCATGTGGAGCGGGAACTTCCGCGCCAGGGAGCTTCCCAGCCACTCGCGCGGTTCCATCCAGGCCGGGTGGCCGGGGCAGTTGTCGTAGGCGAAGCTCGCGATCTTCTCCGAGAAAATCTCGATCTTGCCCGAAGGCGTTCGGAGGCGGTTCTTCTCCGGGTCGCGGCGGAAGTCTTCGAACAGCGTCACGCGACGCTCGGCGACCGGGAGCGCGAGTTCATCACCACTCCAGAACGTGTCGAAGTCGGGGACGTCCATCGACTGTTGCGCCGCCTGCTGTCGGAACTGATTGTAGAGGTAACGCAACCACTCCTCTTCCGTGCGGTTCTCGCCGAACGCGTCCGCGACACCGAAGCGCTCCGCAAGCCCGCCGAATATCTCGAAATCACTCTTCGATTCGCCCACCGGGTCGATCGCCCGCTTCATGGGCGTCAGGAAACCATCGGCGTTGCCCGAGCCGATGTCGTTGCGTTCGAGCGCGGTGTTGGCGGGAAACACGATGTCGGCGTGGCGCGCGATCGGATTCCACCACGGCTCGTTGACGATGACCGTATCGGGTTTCTTCCAGGCTGCTACGAGGCGGTTGAGATCCTGGTGATGATGGAAAGGATTGCCACCGACCCAGTAGATCATTTTGATGTCGGGGAACGTCACCCGCTGCCCGTCGTAGTCGATCGTCGTTCCGGGGTTGAGCAACATGTCGGTGACGCGCGACGAGGGGATGAACAGGTTGATCGGGCTGTGCCCCGGGTTGAGCGCGGGACCCGCGATCTTGGGCTCCGGGCTGCCGACGTTGTTGACGGCGCCGTAGCCGAAGCCAAAGCCGCCGCCGGGGAGTCCGACCTGCCCGAGAACCGCTGCCAGCGTGGGCAGCATCCAGAACGGCTGTTCCCCGTGTTCGGCGCGTTGCAACGACCAAGCGGCCGTGATCAACGTCCGGGTGTTGCTCATGCGTAGGGCCAACTCGCGGATCGCCTCGGGGTCGAGTCCGGTGATCGCCCCGGCCCAGGCGGCCGATTTCGCCACGCCGTCGGTTTCGCCCATCAGGTAGCTGTGGAAGCGATCCCACCCCGTCGTGTAGCGGTCGAGAAACGCCCGATCGTGCTTCTGCTCGACGACCAGCGTGTGCGCCAGACCCATCATCAGGGCCGTATCGGTGTTGGGTCGCGGCGCAATCCATTCGGCATCGAGAAACTCGGCCGCGTCGTCTCGAACCGGTCCGATGTTGATGAATTCCACGCCCGCGGCCCGGCACCTCTTGAGCCACTCTTTCGTCGAATGACGGGCCATGCCGCCGCCGTCGACCTGGGCATTCTTGAGCGGCACGCCGCCGAACATGACGAACATCCGTGTGTGCTCGGCGATCACCGGCCACGTCGTCGTGTCCTGGTAGATCTGCCCCCAAGGCCCGATCGTCCGCGGCACGATGACCTCGGCGGCGGCCAACGAATAGGAGTTCACCGATTTGACGTTGCCGCCGATGAGGTTGAAGAACTTCCGCATCTGGGTTTGCGCGTGGTGGAACTTGCCAGCGCTCGCCCAGCCGTAGCTGCCGGCATAAATCGCCTGATTGCCGTAGGCGGCCTTGATACGCTTGATCTCCGCGGTGGCCAGGTCCCAGGCGCGCTCCCAGGACACCGGGACAAATGGTTCGCCGCCCCGACCCAGCCGTGCCGCCTCGGGTCCGCGATCGAGCCAACCCGCCCGAATCATCGGCTGTTTGATTCTCAGATCGTCCTGGACGGCTCGCGCCATACCGGGCCCGATGGGCGAAGGATCAGGATCGCGCGTCGTTGGCCTCAGGGCGACCAGCTTGCCGTCGTGGACCTCGGCCTCGTAGTGGCCCCAATGGGTGGCAGTCTTGAATCGTGTCGTGACGGGCGGCATGCGACCTCGGCCAGGTTCTAGGGGCTTCGCTCGCGCGATCCTATCCCAGAGGCGATTTCGCGGCGAGAGAGCGCAGACGCGCCACCGACCCTACCGCAGAACCACCCGGGTGCGCGCCGAAATGGACGTCCGAGCGGCGGTGAAAAGCGGCCCGACCCGTCCATAAGCAGGGCATCGAACATCACTGTGGGTTGGCAAGCCATGAGAATTCTCGATACCCTCGAATTCGCGCGACGGCTCCAGGAAGCCGGCATCACGCGGGAGCATGCCGAGGCGCATGCCACAGTCATGACGGAAATGATCCTCGTCGAAGTGGCGACCAAGCCCGACATCGAGCAAGCGACGGCAACTCTTCGAGCCGAGTTGAAGGCGGTCGAACGGGACCTCAGGACGGAAATCGCCTCATTGCGTCAGGAGTTGAGCCGACTGGCAAGCGACATCGGCACTCGGCTTGACCGGATGCAGGACAAGTTGACGATCCGGATGGGTGCGATGCTGTTGGCGGGAATCGCGGCGCTGGCGACCTTGCAGAAGCTCCTCTAGGCCACGCGGATCGCCCGATCGCTCAGACGTACTTGGCTTGCGGATCGAGTCCGAACGCGGCGCGCCCGTAGGGGATGGCGTTGACCTCCCAGCTCATGAGACCGTGCGAGGCAAGGGCGTTGATGTCGCGCGAGGCGAGTTGGATCGGGTGATCGGCCTGTTGACCGGTAACCCCGATGGCCATGACGAGGCGATCGACGGCGCGACGACAGAGGTGCGCGGCAAAGGCCACATCGCGCTTGTAGCGCAGGCGACTGGCCGGGGCGATCGTATCCCCGATCCCGGCGAGCCGGTTCACCTCGGCAAGATCGCTGGCGATCAACAGCCTGGCGCACTCGACCTCGACCGCGGATTCCGCGACCTTCAGTTGCAGGGTGGACTGCTCGGCCAGCTTTGCGTCCGCCAGGATCTGCGTCCGGCCGCGGACCAACTCGGCGTAGGTGTCGATCGCGGCCTGCGCGACGCCGGTGACCGGACCGACCACCGTAAAGCACCCCACCCCCATCATCGGCAGGCGATAAATGGGCGACGGATTGACGGCACTGCCGGGGGTCGCGCCGCCGGCGGCAGCCGAAAACCCGAGCTCCCGATGGCCCGGAATAAAGGCATCGCGAATCCGGACGTCGTGGGTTCCGGTGCCGCGTAGGCCGCTGGCGTTCCACGTGTCGAGAATCTCGAAGTCGGCCTTCGGCACGATGACGGTGGTGTTCTCGGGCTTGGGCCCGCCGCGATCGATCGGGGCGAGGACGATGATCCAATCCGCGGCGTGAATGCCGCTCGCGAAATGCCAGGTTCCGGAGAGTCGGAAACCATTACGCTCGGCAACGGCGCGGGCACCACTGTTTGCGTAAGCCGAGGCGACGATGGCCCCGTTGTCCCGGCCCCAAACATCGTCCTGGGCTTCGGCGGGAAACATTCCGACGACCCAGTGATGGCTTGCCACGACCGACTGAACCCAGGCGGAAGAGGCGCAGCCGCGTGCCAACTCGGCGGCAATCGCAACGTTGGATCCGAACTCGAGTTCGTAGCCGCCCGCGCGCTTGGGCTGCATGCAGCGAAACAGACCGGCGTCCTTGAAGGCGGCGACGGTCGTCGGCGGGATGTGTCGCAGGGCCTGGGTTTCGGGCGCACGGGTGCGCAACGTCGGTACGAGTTCGCGCGCCCGGGAAACGAGCTCAGCGGTGGTGATGGTCGTCATAGGAGAATCAAAAAAAGGGTGGAGCCCAAGGAGGGCTCCACCCGTCGCACGCTACTTCTGAATCCGCAACTCGGTGTAGTTGATGTGCAAGTTCACCTGCTTGAAGTTGGTCAACTTGGCGGCGTGGCCCATGTTCTCGGTGCCGGCCACCAAGAAGATGATCGGCGCCTGGGCTGCGTTCTTGGCCAACAGCTCCTTCAGGATCCCCTCACGCTTAGCGGCATCCATCTCCTGAGCCTGGGCGTTGACGAGCGGCATTTCGTCCTGGCTGCAGTAGTAGGGGCCGCCCGGCTTGATGCACGAGGTGAAGGAATTGAAGGACCGGCCGGCGTCGAGTTGGCCCGTCAAGTCGTGACCGAAACCGAAAGCGTCCCAGCCCCAGGTGCCGTTGAGCCATGCGCTGAGCCAATCCGGGAACTGCTGCGAGATCAGCTTGGCCCGCACGCCGACGGCGTTCAGGTCTTGCACGGCCGATTCATAGACCAGCTTGAACGTGGCGTCGGTCGTGATCGCCCGAATCTCCATGTCGAAGCCATTGGGAAAACCGGCCTCGGCCAACAGCTGCTTGGCCCGGGCCGGGTTGTACTCATAGGGCTTGATGTCGCGGTTGAACCCGAAGGCCTGAGGCACCGCTGCCTGCGATGCGACCGACGCTGCGCCGCGGTAGATGTTGTCGACGATCGTCTGCTTGTTGACGGCGTGGTTCAACGCTTGACGGACGCGCAAATCCTTCATCGGCCCAGTGGTCGGAACCGCGTCGCATTTGCCATCGGCGCAGGGCTTGCGCATGGAGACGAGCGAGATGCCGACAGTACGGGTCGAAGGGGTTTGGAAAACTTTGTGCCCAGCGCGCTTCAGCTGATCGACCGAGTCGAGGTTGAGCGCGGTGTCGACGTCGATCTGACCCGACAGCAGGGCCTGCGCCCGCGCCGCACCTTCCCCGATGTCGTAGAACTCGAGTTGCCTGACGTCAGCCCGGCTCTGAAACGACGTTTCGTTGGCCACGAGCACGACCTTGCCCGGTGCCCAGCTTTGCACCTTGTAGGCGGCCGTGCCCACGGGGTTCTCCGAGATGCCCTTCACGCCGCCATCGGCGAACGCCTTGGGCGCCGGAATTCGCAAGCCGCCGATCACACGGGGCACGATCGGGAACGGTCCCTTGGTCTTGAGAATGATGGTCGAGGCATCTTTGGCAGTCATCGATTCGATGAACGGCGTGATGTCTCGACCGGCGACGAGCTGGCGGCCCTCGTCGGTCAGGAGAAACCTATAGGACGCTTCCACCGCGGAGGCATCGAAGGTCTCGCCATTGGAGAACTTTGCGCCCGATCGGACCTTAATTTCCCATGTCGTCGGATCGACGACCTTCCACTCCGTGGCGAGATCGGGCCCCGATGAGAAATCGTCGCGGATCTTGGTCATCTGATTGTAGATGGCCGACAGAACGAAGACGTGGGGAACGCCGGGATCGACGTAGGGGCTGCCGCGGCCCGGCGGGAACTCGCGAACACCCAACTTCAGTGTCTCGGCGGCTTCGGCGACACTCGCGACCCCGAGGAGTGCGACAGCGGCGACCCCCTGGAGCCAGAACGTTCGACGCATGATCGATCCTCCTGATCTTTTCTGGAAAAAGCGCCCTCGCGCGCCCACGACCGGGACGCAGCGAACACCACCCATTTCGGCTGATCAACCGGAATCTTCGCGCGGTGGCGCCTGGACTCGGGTGTTGCGCGCCGCCATGCTTTGTGTGGGGAGATGAAATGCCCGCCCATCGGGTCGTCGCGACGTCGCAGGTGCCCTGGCGCGAAGAGCCGAACATCGCCGGCTTTCGCTCCAAGACGTTGTTTGTCGATTCGCCGTCGGGTGCGTCGGCCAATCTCTATTGGGTGCCACCGGACCATGGCGTCCAGGTGATGTTCCGCCGCCCGACCCGGCATTTCCACCGCACTGTGGTCGAACGGAGCTTCGCGCTTGGAGGCGATTATCCGCACTGGGAGTTCCGGAACCCCGACGACACCACCGGCGAGTTGATCGTGTTTCGCCGCGGCACGTTCATGGATCGACCGCCGCTCTCCTTGCACGGGCTCCAGCCAGAACCGCGCTCGCAGGTCGGTGCAACGGTGCTGAACTGGGACACCGGCGGCGGCGTCGGGCTCGACGATCCGCGGGCCAAAGACGAGACCGTCACCGTGCCGTTTCGCGACTACGAGCGTTACAACATACCGTTCACATCGCCGCGGATTTTTCGCCACGACGAGCAACCCTGGCGCGCCCACCCGAGAGTTTCGGGCTGGAAAGCCAAGGCACTCGCGCCCCGGCACGGAACCGCAGCCGAGGTGGCGCTGGTTGCGCTTCCCGCCGACGCCGTCTCGAAGCAGGCGGTCCCAGGCACTCATGAGCGGCGCTGGTTGTTCGTTGTCTCCGGCTCGCTGCGGGTGGCCATTGCCGATGCCGACGGTGAGCATCGCTACGAACTCACGGAAGAGGACTTTCTCGAGTGGTTTCAGCCTGCGAAGCTGAGGTTCGACCACGGGACGATCAGCGATGTCGGGGCCGTGGTTCTTTGTATCGGTCACCAGCTCTCCTAGGAGACTGCGATGGAAGCGTTCCGTCACCTCGACACGACCACGATGCCTTGGGCGCCGGAGCCGACGATCAAAGGGATGAAGTCGAAGGTGTTGTTCCGCGATCCGGAATCTGGCGCCGTCACCATCATTCGTTCCGTTCCGCCAGGCTACGGTGTGGGCGACCAGCCGTTCCGGCACTATCACACCAGCGTCGTCGAGCGATCGTTCTACTTGGCGGGCGATTTTCCCCATTGGGAGTTCGATGGACCCGAGGACAAGACCGGGGACCTGATCATGTTTCGGCGTGGCCTCTTCATGGATCGGCCACCAAACACGATCCATGGCCTGTTTCCGCATCCGAAGTCCGAGATCGGTGGCATGGCGATCTCATGGAACACCGGTGGCGGTGTCGGGGTCGACGATCCGAATTACGAAGTCGAATCGATCGACGTGCCCTTCGAGAATCCGGGGCGCTTCAACGTGGCGTTCACCTCGCCGCGCATCTTCATGCACGACACCTTGCCCTGGAACCCGCATCCACGGGTCAAGGGGTGGAAAATCAAACCCTTGGCACCGCGTCGGGGCGTGGCGCCTGAAGTGGCATTGGTTCACGTCACAGCCGACTGGCAACCGGCCAGGTCGGGTGCGGTGGTCGAGCCCACCGACGAGCGGCGCTGGATGTTCGTCGTGAGCGGCGGTCTCGACGTCGTCGTATCGCAGGGCGCGCGACAGGACGCGATCGCGCTCAAGGAGCACGGCTATCTCGAATGGCGGGCGCCCGCGGTGATCGGCTTCGCCGCTGGGGCCGTCTCCGACATCGGGGCCACCGTCCTCTGTGTCGGTCACGTGCTGGGGTAACGGGCGAGGTCGGTTCGAACGCGGTTCTCGGGCGCCACTACGACGCCACTTCGACGACGACTCTTCCCGTCGCGCGCCGCTCGGCGAGTTCGAGGATCGCCTGCGCCCCGTGTTCGAGCGGGAAGCACCGCGAGACGTGCGGCTTCAAACGGCCAGCCGACCACAGGGCAAACAACTCCTCGACGCTCTGGCGCAACTGATCGCGCGCTCGGTCCTGGAAATAGCGCAACGACGAGCCCATCGCCGAACGGTGCTTGACCAGCAATCGGTTGGCGGGGATCTGGGGAATGCCACCGACGAATCCGAACAATAGGTACCGTCCCCCCCAACCGAGGGAGGATAGCGCCGGGTCGAACAGGTCGCCGCCCACCGGGTCGAAGACGACGTTGACGCCATCATCGTCGGTCATTCGGTTGATCTGCTCGTTGAGCGCAGCCGCGGAGTAGTCGACGACGTGATCAGCGCCCCGACTTCGTGCCAGCGAAAGCTTGTCCGCGCTCGACGCCGCTGCATAGACCACGGCTCCCATCGCTTTGCCCAACTCGACGGCGGTGAGCCCGGTGCCGCCACCGGCTCCCAACACCAGGAGCCTTTCGCCCGGCATCAATCGCGCCTGCCACCTGAGGGCAACATGCGAGGAAACGTAGGCGACGTAGAACGAAGCGGCGACGTCCCAGGGCATGGCCGGTGGCTTGCGGTAGGTCTCGAACGCCGGCGCCAGCGCAAACTCAGCGAGGCCGCCGTAGGCGAGTTTGGCGAGCACCGCATCGCCAACAGCGAGCCCGGCAACGTCCGGGCCCAGTTCGGCGACCTCGCCCGCACACTCCAACCCCGGGGCAAAGGGCAGGGGCGGCTTGGTCTGATACTGCCCCTTGATCATGACGACGTCGGCATAGTTGATGCCGGTGGCGCGCACCTTGATCAGGACCTCGCCAGCGCCGGGCCGAGGCACTGGTGCATCGGCCACGTAGGCGAGGTCTTTCGGCGTGCCGAGGTTCCGGCACAGAAGGGCGCGCATCGGCGTTCCTAGCGCAGTCCGAGCGACCCCGGATTGACCAAGTGATGCGGATCGACGTGGTCCTTGATCGCTTGCAGGAGCGCGTAGGTCAGCGGGTCACGGCTCTCGCGGTAGAGATACATCTTGCCCACTTGGAGGTGGATGCAGCCGAAATCCATGAACAGCTTCGCCAAGTCCTTGCGGATCTTGATCATGGCATTGCGGGCATCGAGGTTTGTCGGCACCTGTTTCAGTTTGGCGTAGTGCGCCGGCTCGATGTGGCGGCGATGAACGTCGTAATGGGAGTCGGGCCAGAAGAACGTCGGTTCACACAGGAAGGCGCCGGCGCCCACCGTTGTGCACAGGTAGCCCCACTCGATCCCGTTCTTCTCCACCAGCTCGCGGTTGGCGTTGAAATAGTCGTCGAGCGCCTTGAGGAACGGCACGACCCGAGAATGCGGCATGATGCCATGGACCGGCACCCAGCGTTGCCCTTCCGGTCCGAGCAGCCGGTTGGTGGGTAGGAAGGGATTGGCGCGCACGAGCTTGGGCAAGCTGTTCTCGATCTCCTTGCCCTGGCGCGTCGCGATCTCGCGGATCTTCTTGAGTGCACTTTCGGCATCCGCCTGGTCACGGCCTTCGACCGTGACGTGCATGGCGTACTGCACGCCTTCCATGAACGACCGCCCCGCCACCGCGACCTTGGCCGCTTCCTTGAGGCCCGAGAGCAGCGACTTGCCCGACTTGACCACCGAGGCGAGGGATTTGATGTCCTGGGCCAAACCTTCGAATTTCAGACGCAAGTGCAAGAGGAACGGATCGAAGCCGTAGCACTCGCTCGCGAGGCCCTGGCGGGCGATCTCGCCCATCGCTGTCGCCATTTGGGCGTCTTCTTCGTATGAGAACGATGCAAAGAGTTGTATGGGGGGGAGTTTGATCAGGCGCAGCGTCGCCTGCACTTTGAACCCGAGCGCCCCGGTATCGCCCAGGAAAATGCCGGTCAAATCCGGTCCGTAGTGGCGGAAGAAGGGCGTCGGGTTGTAGGGCGTTGCCGCCGATCCGGTCTTGATGATGCGGCCGTCGGGGAGCGCCACTTCGAGGCCGAGCACGGCGTCGGCCGCCGTGCCGTGCAGGCCCGACCCGAAGAACACGCTGTTCTGCGACAGGGCTCCGCCGACGGTTGCGTGGATGCCCGAGAACGGTCCGAAGTAGGGCGTGCGGACGCCTTTTTCCTTGAGCGCCTCGTAGAGTCTCTTCCAGGTGACGCCACATTCCACCGTGACGTACATGTCTTCGGTGTTGATCTCGAGAATGCGATCGAGTCGTCGCATATCGACGATCACCGAAGCTTCACGGTCCGGGACATATCCGCCGGTGTAGGACATGCCGCCGCCGCGTGCGACCACGGTGTAGCCCGTGCGCACGGCCTCGGCGATCGAACGCGCGATTTGGTCTTTGTTGCCCGGTTGGATGACGAGGTCGGCCGGGTTGCTCTCGTAGAACACGTCGGTCGAATAGAACGTCCGCTCCTTGCGGTCGGTGATGACGTGCTCGGCGCCAACGATGTCCTTCAGGTTCCTGATCAGCGGCTCGATGTTGCTTTGCGCGCTTGGGCGGTTCATGCCGATCTCTCCGGATTGGTTTCGATTCTGGGAGCCTTGCGGGAGCGCGAGGATAGCAAAACCGTGCCGTCACTCTGCGAGACCATGCGCCGCGGGGCCGAAGCGTCGACGCCCCTCCCTTGACCTTGACAAGATTTGAGTTAATACTCACTGAGTGATTACTCAATTTGAGGTCCCTCATCGAAGGGCGCGGAAGACTGCGACCTACACGTCGCTGGTCGGTGCTGCGCGGGCACTCTGCCAGCGCCAGGGCTTCGTCGGGTTGCGCACGGCGGATGTGGCCAAGGCGGCCGGCGTGTCGCACGGGGCGGTGTTTGCTCACTTCCCAACCCGAGAGATGTTGCTGAAGTCGATCGTGCACGATCTCACCGCAAGCCTCACGGATCGCTTGGCCGAACTCGTGACCCTTGGGGCGTCGTTGCGTGCCGTCTTGGCAGCGCACCTTGCGTGCCTCGCCGAGCAGGAGGATCTCTACCGTCGGCTGTTGATCGAAGCGCCGCTGCTTCCCGAATCCTTTCAACTCGCCTGGATCGGGTTTCAGTCCGCGGTGTCCCATCACCTCGCCGAGGCGGTCGCCATCGAACGCGCCGGAGGTTCGCTTCGGCCAATCGCCCATCATCTGCTGTTCAACACTTGGATCGGATTGGTGCACCACTACTGCATCAATCGCGAACTCTTCGCGCCTGGCCAGTCGGTATTCACCGCTCGAGCGGAGATGCTCATCAATCACTTTCTGTCGCTCGTATCCCTCAACCCTCAGGAGCCGCCATGACACCTTCCCAGCCTCGATGTGAAAGCTGCGGCATGCCGCTGCGCTCCGATCACGACCACGCCGGTGGCAATCCCTCGATCCGCTATTGCCGCCACTGCGCGGCCCCCGATGGCCGCCTCAAGAGCTTCGCTGAGGTTGCCAGTGGCATGACCGCGTTTCTCGTCGAAACGCAAGGCATGGCACCCGATGCAGCACGTCCGGCGGCGGAGAAAATGCTCCGCACCATGCCGGCTTGGAAGCGATGACCGCGGCATCGCTCTCGGAGCTTCACCGGGAGATCGAACGTTCCTTGGTCGCCAAGGCCGACGCTTCTTACCGGCTACAGATCGAGCGCCTCGTGCCCGGAATTCGCACCATCGGCGTGCGCGTTCCGAAAATCCGTGCCTTGGCGAGCGACTTCGCCCGGCGGCACAAGGGCATCACCATGGAGAAGCTCGAATCGCTCATGGAACAATGCCTCGCGACGGGCTCGCGAGATCAGATTCTCTTTGGGGCGTTTCTCCTGGCACGATCGAAGAAGCAACTCGCCGCGTTGTCTTGGCAATCCGTCGAGCGCTGGACTCGCGCGATCGACAATTGGGAAACCTGCGACCAAATTGCGATGTCGATCGCCGCGCCGCTCGTAGCGGCAGAGTCTTCGCTGGTTGCCCGCCTTGTGGCGCTGGCGAGGGACAAGAACCTCTGGCGCCGGCGTTTTGCGTTGGCCACCGCCGCCGCCCTCAATCAGCACGGTCGTCGCTTGCCCGAAGCGACCCTCGCCGTGTGCCGACACGTCGTGGCCGATGAAGAACCGATGGTGCAAAAAGCGCTGGCCTGGGCGGTTCGCGAGGTCTGCAAGAACGACGCGCCACTCGCGCGCGACTTCCTCACCCGTCATCGCAACGCCCTGCCGGCTCGCGTCCTCAAGGCCGCCGCAGCAAAACTCGCACCCGCGGCCCGTCGCAAACGTCTCTAGAGGCAGTCGAACAGGGTCTGGATCAGCCGGGTGCCGCGCGGCCCGAGCCCGCCCCCGTACCACATGACGTTCGGGACGTAGGCGAAGGCAAGGCCACGATCGGGATCGGCAAAGCCGATTCGTCCGCCCGCGCCGAGATGACCGAAGGACCGGGGGTTCGGTCCCATCGGCATACCGGGCGGGTTGTTGAGCTGCAGTCCGAGCGCAAACTTGTTGTGAACACCGAACACCGGATCGATCGACTCGGCTCGGAACTTGATTGCGTAGTCGCGCATGCGCTTGGAAACGAGCCGCACGCCGTCCAGGCTGCCACCATTTCCCAGGCACGCGAAGAACTTGGCGATGCCGCGCGCACTGCCGTGGCCCGAGCCCGAGCCGAGCTCCGCAGCGCGAAACGCCGGCGCGTTGAAACGGTCACCCTTGGCGACACCTTGAATGGCGCGCGCCGCGGCCGCCGGATTGGGCGGCAACGGCGGCATGTATTCGTCCGGCGGCGTTTGGGGCTGCACACGGGCACAGCGCCGCTGTTCGGCTGGGGTCAAGGCAAAGGCGAAGTCGATGCCGAGGGGGCGCGCGATCTCCTCGCGATGGAAACGCCCGATCCGCCGGCCGTCGATCCGCCGGATCACCTCGCCCAAGAGGTAGCCATAGGTCATCGAGTGGTAGGTCGGTGTCCGGCCATAGGGCCAATTGGGCCGCGAGTCGGCGAGCGCCTTGGTCATCAGCGGCCAGTCGTAAAGCTCGCCCGGCTTCAGATCACGATCGACATTGACCAGGGCCGAGCGATGCTCGAACAGGTGCTTGACCTTGATGCCGTCCTTGCCGTGCTTGGCGAACGCCGGCCAATAATGTGCGACCGGCGCTTCGAGATCGAGTTCGCCACGGTCGATCAGCATGTGCCCCATGGTGGAGACGAACGCCTTGGAGATTGAAAACGTGGCGCACAGGGTGTCGCGCGACCACGGGACGTTCTTCTTGGCGTCCGCCAGGCCGCCCCAGAGATCGACGATCGGGCGACCATCTCGATAAACGCAGATCGCGGCCCCGACGTCGCCATCGTCGAAATTGGCGGCGAAGGCCCGGCGCAGTTTGGTGAAGCGGTCGTCGCATACCCCCGCGATCTCGACGGTGTTCTTCGATCGTTTCTTGCGCGCGACCATGTTGCCTCGTTTCGTTGTCGTCCGGCCTTAAGCTATCGTGCGTCACGCGCAACGAACAGGAAAACCGGACCCTCTATGCCTCTGGGCGGAATCAACCATGTCGCGTTCTCGGTTCGCGACCTTGCGGCTTCGAGCGCGTTTTATGATCCGGTGATGGCTTTCCTCGGCTATGAGCGATGGCCCGCGGTGATCGGTCAGGCGAAATGGAAGAAGCCCGGAGTCGGCGTGTTCTTGCTCTATGAGTGCAAACCCGGATCACGCGACAAGGTGCACGATCGCTACGCCCCTGGGCTGCATCACATGAGCTTCGATGCCGAAAGCCGCGAGCAGGTCGATGGCCTGCATCGGCTGCTGGTGGAACGGGGCGCCACGATCCTCGATCCACCGGCGCCCTACACCTACACCCGAGAGTATTACGCCGTGTTTTTCGCCGATCCCGACGGGCTCAAACTCGAACTCGCCTACACGCCGCACGCCTATTCACGCTAGCGGCCGATTCCCATGCGGGCCAGGATGTGGTCGCGCCGCACGAATTGGTGGTAGAGCGCCGCCACGACATGCAGCAGGAACAGAAGCACGATCAGTCGTACGAACACGCCATGGGCGGCCGCCGCTGGGCTGTCAAATCGTGCCAACGGCCCATCGGCGCCCATCAGCACAGCTGGACCGCCGGCGAGCGCGATCGTCGCGATGCCACTCGAGGTCAATCCCAAGAGCACGACGTAGAATCCGACATGAACGATGCGTGCCAGCCGCTGCTGCCAGCGCGGGCCCGCGAGGTCCTCGGGCAGGGGCTCCCGCTGGCGCCGCCACAAACGCACGAGCGTGAGTACGAGCACGACGATGCCGAGCGGGGCATGAATCCTCAGCACCTGAAGGCGTGTCGCGGCGTCCGCGTCCTCCATCGCCTGGCCGAGCACGAACATGATGACGATGAGAGCCGCGCTGATCCAATGCAGCACGATGGCCCAGCGGCCGTAGCGATCGCGTGGCCCGGCGTTCATCAGCCCGGCTGCGCCAAATTCTGCTGCCGCAACAACAGTAACGTCTGGCGCGCGATTTTGGCCCACTCGCTGTTCTGATCGAGCGCAAGATACCGCTCGTAGCCGGCGATCGCTTCGCCGTTCTCCCCGTCGCGGAACTGGAGTTGCGCCAAGTTGAAGATCGCGTCGGCATAGTGCGAATCGATGGCGATCGCCTTGCGCAACGCCGCCTTGGCCTCGGCGCGATGGCCTTCCTGGTCGTGGACATCGGCCAAGTTGTAATGGGCTTCGACGTAGTCCGCGTCTGACGCGATGGCGCGCTGGAAGTAAAGGCGCGCTTCCCGCAGGCGGCCCATCTCGCGCAGGACGTTGGCGAGGTTGAAAGCGCTGGTCGGGTCGTCGCGCTCGAGGTCGAGGCAGCGACGATAGTTGGTCTCGGCTTGCGCCAGATCACCATCCTGCTCGGCGATCTCCGCTGCTTCGAAAATGTCGTCGACCGAGGGGTTGCGTTCGGTGAGCGGCATTGGCAGTTGCATCTGACCATCGAGGCCGGCCGCGCGGTCGCCGATCTTGAGCACGATCCCATCTTCGCGCGACCTGGCGAGCTTGACCTGCGACAGATGACGCTCGGGGTCGCGTCGCCGCAACGCGGCGATGCTCTCGAGCACTTCGGCCAGTGTCGCTCCCTCCCGCAGCAGCCGAGCGATGTCGCGCACGGCGACCAGGTCGCGGAAACCGAACCGATCATCGACCGGTTCGACGACGTCGAACAGCACCAGGCGTTCGGCGATTCCCCGGTCGAGCCCGCCTTGCCCCGCCAAGGTTTCGAGATCGAGCGTCCATTCGACCGGCGACGGCCCGGGCTGAACGCCGAGCGCGCGGAGGAACGCGTGTTCACTCAGCAGCACGGCGCCGACTCTCTTGGCCTCGGTCATACGCCGGTCGAAGACCCCCTTGGCGACCAGCGTGTAGGCCCCATGTCCGACGACGACGATCGAGGTGCGGCGGGTCAAGCCGCGTCGCACCCGGCCGCCTGCTCCCGTGACCCGGGCCGCCGCCTCGCGCTGCGGCATCGCCAACAGGCGGCCGAGGAAGACGACGGTTTTCGGGCGAACTTCGTCACGCTACGAAGCGGCAGCGCGTTTGGCGCGACTCTTGGCCTTGGGCGCCCGGGCCTCGCCCGCGGCGGCCTCCCGCGACTTCGACGGGGCCGGCGGCTTCTTTCCCTTGCCCTCGTCGATCGAGCGCTTCAGCGCATCCATCAGGTTGATCACCTTGCCGCGTTCGGGGGCCTTGCTGATCACCGGCTTGGTCCCCTTGACCTTGGCCTTCACGACTTCCATCAGCGCCAACTGGTACTGATCGACGAACTCGGTGGTGTCGAATTTGCCGCCGTACTGATCGATCAGCTGTTCGGCCAGTTTCAGCGCGCCCTTTTCGACCGCGCCATCGTTGATCTCGGCAAAATACTCCTGATGCGCACGCACTTCGGCGGCGCTGCGCAACGTGTTGAGGACGAAACCTTTGTCGCGGGGCATCAGCAGCACGATCCGTTCGCGCCCACCCATGACGACGCGAGCCACGGCCGCCTTCTTGCGTTGCGCCATCGCGAGCTGGACGACGCGGTACGTTTCTTCGGCAACCGGGCCATCCGGCGCCAGATAATAGGGCGTGTCCAAGTACATCGGGTCGACGTCGGCCGCATCGACGAACTCCTCGATCGTGATGGTCTTGGACGACTCGACTTCGACCTCGTCGAGCTCCTCGTCGCTGAAGACGACGTACTGATCCTTCTCGAACTCGTAGCCCTTGACCAAGTCCTTTCGGTCGACGACACCCAGTTCCGGGTCGTGCGGTTTCATCTGGATTCGGTTCTTGGTGTCTTTGTGCAACCAATGAAAGTGTCCGGCGTAGCGCAATTTGTGATTGGCGGTCTCGCCCAGGACGAGGGCGCCGAGCCCGCCGGCCGCCTTCGACTCATCGAACCCGACGACGACGAACTCCCCGGCGTGGGCACCCTTGGTCTTGAGCCACTCGCGCCCGCGACCCGAGGTGTAGGGCGAATCGCGCCGCTTGGAGATGATGCCCTCGAGACCGAGGTTGGCGGCCTGAGCGAAGAACTCGTGGCCGCTACCCTCGGTGTGGTCGCTGTACTGCAGCGCCGAGGAGCCGTCGAGATGATCCTGCAGCACGCCGAGGAGTGCGGTCTTGCGCCGCTCCAGCGGCACGGCCCGTAGGTCATGGCCGTCCAGATAAGGGAGGTCGAAGGCAAAGAAGACCATTCGATGGTCGTCTCCCGCCGCCAGGGCCTCCTGCAGAGCGGGAAAGCTAGTGGCGCCGTTCGGCAACTGCACGCACACCTCACCGTCGATCACGGCCTCGCGACAAGGGAGCTTTGCGAAGGCTTCGGCCAGAGCGCCGTAGCGATCCGTCCAGTCGTGGCCATTGCGCGTGCGCAACACGACCTTGCCTCCAGCGATGTGGGCGATCGTCCGGTAGCCGTCGAACTTGATCTCGTGCAGCCATTCGCGGCCCTCGGGAGGTTCGTCGACCAGAGTCGCCAAAGCGGGTTCGAGGCGGTCGGGCATGGTCGCGGGCTTGGCCCCAGGGAGCTTTTCCGCCCGCGGACGGGCCGCGCGCGTGCGCGGGGCTGGAGCCAATCGCGCTTCGAGTTCGGCCACCGTGCGCCCGGAGACGACGCTCCGCGGAGCGTCCTCGGTGATGATGCCCTCGGACTCGGGCCTGGCGTAGATGTCGCGTTCCTTGACGAGCAACCAGTCCTTCACGCCGGCGCGTCCGCCCTTGAGTTTGACCAGGGCGAAGCCGCCCTTGAGCTTCTCGCCGTCGAGCCGAAATTTTAGGTGCCCGGCAGCGATGTCGCTCGCTGGGTCCTCGCTCATCGGCACCCATCGCCCCGTGTCCCACAGGATCACCGGCCCGCCGCCGTATTCGCCCTCGGGGATCAATCCTTCGAACCGTCCGTAGGTCACCGGATGGTCTTCGGTATGGACGGCCAGGCGTTTGATTTTGGGATCCAGGCTCGGGCCACGCGTGACCGCCCAGCTCTTGAGCACGCCACCCAGTTCGAGGCGAAGGTCGTAATGCAGCCGCGTGGCATCGTGCATCTGCACGACGAAGAGATCGCCCGCCGTCGACGGTGCGCCGCGATCCGGTTCCGGAGTGACCTGAAAATCGCGCTTGGCGCGGTACTCGGCCAAGCGATCGCCCTTTGACGATCCCTTGACCATGCTGCGACGACGGCCCGCCATCGCTCGCCGGATCTAGAAAACGCTGGCGGCGTTGATCTTGGTGAGCGCTTCTTTGTCGTCCTTCGCTTCGGCCAACATGTGCTTCAAGACATCACCGATCGACAGCACGCCGACGACTCGGCCCTGGTCGACCACCGGCATGTGGCGAAAGCCGCGCTGCTGCATCGTTCGAAACACGTCATCGACGCTGGTCTGTGGGCGACAGGCGACGATCTTCTTGGTCACGTATTCATCGACCTTGGCGCCGTGCGTCAGATCTTTTTCGGACGCAACCGCCTTGACGATATCGCGTTCGGTCAGGACGCCGACGAACATTCCATCGTGGGCGACGACCATCAGGAGTCCGATACGGTTCTCTGCCAGTTTCTTGGCGGCGGCGATCATCGTCGCTTCGGGCTCGATCGTGATGACGGGCCCCTTTTTCGAGCGAATGATGACTTCGACGGACGACATGCGGCTCTCCCGGTGGGCGCGCATTATGCCCTAGTCTGCCGCTCGGCCACCATCCGTGCTCACCCGGATTGCCTTGACCTGGCGCACTGGCCCGCCATTTATTGACATCAGGATCACTATGCCAACGTCGCGAGGACCCCGATGGATGCCCAGTTTCGCCACCCCATGCTGGCGGCCCCCAACCATGACGAGAGCCGACGCCAGGACTTTATCGTCACGTTTTCCCGTCATCTCGCCCAGGAAGTGCAACCGGGCAACCGCCTGATCTTCGAACGCTCGGTCGAGCCCGCGTTTCGCAAGAAGAACAAACGACGGCCGAACCGGACCGAGGTGCGGCGGGCCCTGAATGACGTCGGCTATTGGCAGGCGTTCTCCTCACTCAAGCGCTCGATGCAGGAAATGCTGTTCGACTCGGTGGGCGAGAGTGTCGAGCGCCAGCTGCCCGCATTGATCGCACGGGCCAAGGACAGGGGGCGGGCGAGGGGTACCCTGACGCTCGATGCCAAGATCAAGGCCCCGCGCTATCTGACCGCCGTCGACATCCATTGCATGCCCGGGAACTATCACAGCGAGATCACGCGCGACGATGTCTACGCCGGCGCGTTGTTCGATCGTGGCATCTACCTCTACGGCATGGGCGGCTTGGGGCCGCAGAACGACGACATGGGCAATTCGATGACGGCGTGGCTCAAGAGCCGTTTCCCGAAACTCTCGCCCAAGCGCATCCTCGATATGGGTTGCTCGGCCGGGACCAACACGGTGCCCTACGCCCGAGCGTTCCCGAAGGCCGAGATCCACGCCATCGATGTCGCGGCCCCGCAACTCCGTTATGCCCACGCGCGCGCGGAAGCCTTGGGGGCCGCCGTGCACTTCAGCCAGCGCGACGCGACGAAGAGCGGATTTCCCGCCGGCTCGTTCGATCTCGTCGTCTCCCACATCCTCGGTCACGAAACTGCGACGACGGCGTTCAAGGACATCGTCAAAGAGAGCTTCCGTTTGCTCGCACCGGGCGGGCTCATGGTGCACATCGAAACCGACTGGGCGACCAAGGACGATCCGTTCAACCAATCGGTGCTCGACTGGGAGACCCACTACAACGCCGAACCGTTCAAGACGACATTGGACGAACTCGATTTGAAGAAGGTTGCGGTCGCAGCCGGGTTCAAGGCGACGAACGTCTTATTCGACAAGGTCCCGTCCGTCCGGGCCGGTGTGAAGTACTACCGAGGTCGCTGGATCGCGTTCGCCGCGCGCAAATAGCGTCGCGGCGAACACCTATTTGACCGCGCCGTTGACGTAGAGGATCTCGGCGTAGGTCTTGGGCTTCGGCCCCGGGTCGACGAGTTGGAGGCGGCGATCGAGCGTTCCCAGCATCGGCATCTGGGGAAACGACTTTTCTTTGTGGAAGCCGCACTCGACCGCCAGCGCCTGCATCTCGGTCTCGTGCATCAATTGCATGTAGGGCTCGGCGTTGTAGTGGGCCCCCCAGGCGTGCCACTGCGCGTCGAAAGGTTCCTTGGCGAAGTATTGGCGCGACTCGCAGTGTGCCATCACGCCGCCCGGCCGCAGGAGCCGCTTGCACTCGCGGAAGATGTTGCGGATCGCCTTGGCCGAGGTCTCGTGCAGCACGATCGTCGAGACGACGAGGTCGAAGGACTCGTCGTCAAAATCGGTGCGCTCGGCATTCTGTTGCGAGTAGTGCGCGGCGATCCCCGCCATTTCGGACCTTGCGTGCGCGTAACGCAGGCACGGTGCGGCGACGTCGATGGCATGGACCTCGGCGTCCGGAAACGCCTTGGCGTAACCGAGGGTCGAGTGACCGACGGTGCAGCCCATGTCGAGCAGGCGGCGGACCTCGAGCGTGGGAAAGTTCCGTTTCACGAAGGCGGACAGCGCCAACCCCACCTCGTCGCAGTTTGCGCCCTTGTAACCATGAGTCGTGATCGCCCGGTCGTAGAGCGCGCCGGCAAACACATCTTCACCGCTCGATTGGGTGTGGTAGTTGCCGGGCATACAGTGGATGTCGACGGCCGTCAGGTATCTTGGGGCTTGGATGCGCGAGTCCAGTCGCAGGGAACCCTTCTGGCGATTCTTGGTTGCCTCGTGACGGGCGAGGGCGGCGAGTTCGGGGCCCTGACGATCGACGATGTCGGCAACCGAGTCCCACATGCCTTCCTGCTGCAGCCGGCGGAGCGCACTAGACCACTGGTAGCTGCTCCCGCCCTTGAACATGTCCCACAACTCGTGACGGTCGGGGGCGCGACCGTTCTTCACCGTAAAGCGGGGTTTCAGAACGCGGCGGTAGATCTCGCGGTTGCCTTCCATGACCGCGCCATTGACGAATTTTCGCACCGCCGCCGAGTGCTCCTGGCGAGCACGTTCGTCGTGCAACGGTTTGAGCAGCATGGTCTGGCGATTCACGGGTTCCTCCGTCGTCCGCCCCTAGTATAAGAGACGACCGAGTTTTTCCCAGGCGATGGACCCCCGATGCCCGAACATCAGCGCTACGTGTTGGCCGCTTATCCCAACGGTTTGCCCAAAGAGACCGACTTTCGCCTCGAGACGGGGCCGCTGCCCACGACAGGACAAGGCGAAATGCTGGTGCGGGTGATCTTCATCGGGCTCGAGCCGCGGTTGCGGCTCATGATGAACCCGACCAATGAGTCCAACCGGGCGATGCGACCCGAGGGCGGCATCACCGACATCGGGAAACTGATGCCGGGGACGGTGTTGGGCGAGGTGGTTGAATCCAAGGCTGCGGAGTTCTCCCCGGGCGATCTCGTCGAGGGGTTCTTGGGCTGGCAGAACTACGCGGTCTGCAGTCCGCGGGGCTACAACAGGCGGAACAACCCGGCCGGCATCACGCGTTGTGACCCGGCGCAGGGGCCCCTGTCGGCCAAGGTCAGCGTGCTCGGCACCCCCGGTCTCACCGCGATTCTCGCGCTGCGCCACGAGGGGCGCCTCAAGGCGGGGGAAACCATGGTCGTGACCAGCGCCGCGGGCACGGTAGGCGCGATCGCGGCACAACTCGGAAAACTCGCCGGGGCGAGAGTCGTTGGACTCACCTCGACCGATGCCAAGGCGAAGTGGCTAACCGATGAACTTCGGCTGGATGCCGCGATCAACTATCGCTCGACCAAAGACCTGGCGGCGGCGATCCACGCGGCGTGCCCCAATGGTGTCGACTATCACTTCGACAACGTCGGCGGCGACATGGCCGCGACTGTCAACCGTCTTCTCAATCCCGGTGGGCGCGTGACCCGCTGCGGCATCGTCGCCAAGTACAATCTGACCGACAAGGAATGGCACCAATCCAAGGAGTTCGCGGGTCAGTTCACGGTCCACGACCATGTCGCGGAATACGACGAGGCGCGGCGCGAGTTGTCGCGTTTGCTGAAGGCGGGAAAGCTCCGGTGCCCGGAGAAGATCTTCGACGGCATCGCGGAGACGCCGCGCGCGTTCATCGGCCTTCTTAAAGGCGAGAATATCGGCAAGTGGTTGGTGCGCCTCGGGCCTGACCCCGTGCCCCGCGCATGAGTCTGCCGCAGCCGACGCGTTCGCCCCCCGTCGCGCGGCGCGACGAAACATGCGCCGATGAATATGCGTGGCTGCGAGACAGCCGCTGGCAGCGGGTGCTGCGTGATCCCGGGGTCCTCGATCCGGAGATTCGGACGCATCTCGAGGCGGAGAACGCCTATGCCGCCGCGTTCTTCGAACCGCTTCAACCGCTGATCGCGACGCTGAAGGGCGAGATGCGGGCGCGTCTCAAGGAGGACGATGTGTCCGTCCCCGTGCCGGATGGTCCGTTCAACTACGCCCAGCGGTATCAGGCGGGCGCGCAACACCCGCTCTATGTACGTTATGACGCCGCTGGCGCGGAGCAGGTCCTGCTCGATGCGCAGGCGGCGGCGTCGGGGCATGGATTTTTCCGGATCGGTCGCGTGCGGCAGAGCCGCGACCACCGGCGCCTGGCGTTTTCGGTCGATACCTCGGGTGGCGAGCGTTACGCGCTGCACGTGCGCGATCTTGCGAGCGGGCTAGCGATCGGCACGTCGGCCGACGATGTCCACGGCTTCGGAGATCTCGTGTGGGCCACCGATGGTTCGCTGTTCTACACCCGTCTCGATGAACACCAACGGCCTCGCTGGGTGTATCGACGATTCCCCGGGTCCTCGCGTCCCGATCAGTCGGTCTATGAAGAAGGCGATCCAGCGTTCTATCTCTCGATCAGCGCCAGCGACAGCGGCCGATTCCTCGTGATCGAGGCGAGTGATCACGCGATGACGACCGAAGTGCGGCTGCTCGATCTCGCTCGCCCTGACGACCCCTCGCGCCTGATTGCGGCCCGCGATCCGGGCGTTTCCTACAGCGTCGCCGATCACGGCGAGACATTGTTCGTACTCACCAACGCCGACGGGGCCGAAGACTTCAAGATTGCCACGGCGGCCTTGTCCTCACCGGATCGGGCGGGCTGGCGTGACTTGGTGGCGCATCGCGCCGGCGTCTACCTCCGGCAAATGACCGTGTTCGCGCGCCACCTGGTGCGCTACGAGCGTGAGGACGCTTTGCCGCGCCTTGTGGTGCGCGAACTGGTCTCCGGCCAGGAACATGCGATCGCCTTCGATGAGGAGGCCTATGAGCTTGGTCTCGTCGACGACATGCCGTTCGCGGGTTCGACGTTGCGTTTCACCTATGCTTCGCCGGCAACGTCCCAGCGGATCTTCGACTACGACATGGCGACCAGGGTCAGGCTCCTTCGCAAGGAGCAAGAGGTCCCGAGCGGCCACGATCCATCCCGCTACGTCGTGCGTCGGTTGAGTGCGCCGACGCCGGATGGCGAGCAGGTTCCGATCACGATCCTGCATCGGCGGGATCAGGCCCTCGACGGCACGAGTCCGTTGCTGCTTTATGGCTACGGCGCCTATGGCTTGACGGTGCCGACGGGTTTCAACAGCAATCGTCTGTCGCTCGTCGATCGCGGCGTCGTCTTCGCACATGCGCACATCCGGGGCGGCATGGACCGCGGCGTGCGTTGGTATCGGGCCGGCAAACTCGAGCACAAGACCAACACGTTCGGCGACTTTGTCGCCGTCGCCGAGTTCCTGGCGGCGCAACGCCTGATCGATCGTCGGCGTATCGCGATTCAGGGCGGCAGCGCGGGCGGCATGCTGATCGGCGCTGTGCTCAATCGCCGTCCCGACCTGTTCGCCGCGGCGCTGGCCGAAGTGCCGTTCGTCGATGTCCTCAACACGATGCTCGATGATTCCTTGCCGTTGACCCCGCCGGAGTGGAGCGAATGGGGCGACCCGATCCGCGATCCACGAGCGCGAGCACGCCTCGCCGGTTACTCGCCCTACGACAACGTCCGGGCCCAGCCCTACCCACCCATCCTGGCAATGGCCGGGGTGAGCGATCCGCGCGTCACCTATTGGGAGCCGGCCAAGTGGGTCGCCAAACTGCGGGCGCTGAAGACCGACGCGAATCCGGTCGTGCTCAAGATGAACATGGGCGCGGGACACGGTGGGGCCTCCGGGCGTTTCGACCGGCTCGACGAGGTGGCGTACGGCTACGCTTTCGTCCTGGCGGCGTTGGACAAAGTCTGAGGAGGAGAGCGATGGGTGTCACGCAGGTTCTGGCTGAGGAGATTGCCGCCACCCGCTACGACGATATTCCCCCGGCCGCGCGGCAACAGGCCAAGCGGCTGCTGATCGATCACGTCGGCATCGCCTACATGGGCTTTCAGTTCACCGGGCGCGCGCTGGCCGATTACGCCAAGGACGTGGGCGGCACACCGGAGGCGGTGATCATCGGCGATGGCGGCCGGGTGACGGCCGAGCTGGCGGCGGGTGTCAACGCCCAGTACTGCCGCAACACCGACTTCGAGGAGACGGGGCCCGGCCTTCACGCCGGCCCGGTGATGGCGCACACCGCTTTTGCCGTCGGACAGCGGGTCGGCGCGTCGGGGCAGGACGTCCTAGCCGCGACGGCGCTCGGTTACGAACTGAACGGGCGCTTCTTCTATGCCCGACGTGACAACGACATTCGTCATTGGGCGTTGTGTGCGGCGGCTGTGGCGGCTCGCCTCCTGGATCTCTCGCCTCAGGCCATCAACCGCGCGCTCTCGATCGCTTGGGAACTGCCGACCAAGTCGCTGCTGTTCCAGTTGCCCAAGATTGCAAAACGCGTGAGTCGGCTGGGCTCGGGCAATCTCTGGCTCGGCCGTCATGGCGTACAGGCGGGGCTCATGGCGGCGCACGGGTTCGACCAATTGTCGGACGAGATCGATGTTCTCGGGTCGGAGTACCAGCTCTCCGCCCTGGTGCGATCACCGTCGCCCTATCACTACACGGCGACGGAACTCATGCTGAAGCCGTGGCCGTCGAGCCGTCTTTGCCATGGCGCGCTGCAGATGCTGGAACGCATCGTCGCCGAGGAGCGCATCGCCCCCGAAGAGATCACGCGTGTCCGGCTCCATCTGGCCGACCTCTATACGATCCCGCACCAGTTCGATCCGGCGCCCGACGAGTACTGGCAGGCGATCTACTCCGTGCAATGGGGCACGGCCATGGCGCTCCTCAGGTTGCCGCCCGGGCCCGCGTGGTACACGACCGAGCGGCTCCGGGATCCGGTCTCGCGGGCGTTGGCCCAGAAAATCGAATTGGTCGAAGATCCGGAAGCCTCGGCAGCGCTGCGCACCAAGCGCTGGCTCGACATTCCCAACACCGTAGAGCTTCATGCCCGTGGGCGTGTGTTTCGCGATCGTATCGTCTTCCACGACGTGCTCGGCAGCCCGCGAAACCCGATGCCGGAACCGATGCTCGAAGCCAAGTTCAAGCGCTTGGCCGGGGCGGTGATCGGCGAACCGAAGGCCGCGGCCCTGTTCGCCAGTCTGGCGCAATTTGAACGCTTGGCGAACGTCAACGGCGCGGCCGAACTGATGTAGGTTTGGTCGACAAAGACGAGGGACAGCGATGGCGAGCAAGCGGTTTTCGTTCTGGGCCGACGACCCGAAAGCGCTCGAAAAACTCATCGAGCAGACATTGCGCGGCGAAAAGACAGCGACGGCGCGGCCCGCATTTTCCTGGGGTAAGCCCAAGCACGATTTCGACGACGCCCGCTTTGCCGTGGGCGACATCTGTGATCTCTACGATGCCCACCGTCATCGGCGTGGCCGGATCACGATCACGGACGTCTACAAATGCCGGCTCGGAGCGATCCCGGACAAACTCTGGCGCGACGAAGCGTGCGTCGATGCCCGACAGTTCGTCGACGGTCACAAGTGGGGCTGGGGCCACCTGCCGATCGACGACGACTTCAAGATGTACGGGATCCACTACCGGCTGGAACGCGATTAGCCGTCCAAGAATCGGTTGATCACGGCCGCAGTCGCCCGCGGGCTCTTGTCGCCCGGCGGTAACTCGCCCACGACACCGCCCGGGATGATGGCCGCGGTCGGTCGCGTGTCGGGAAACGTGCGGTGGGTCGGTTCGTCGATCACCATCGTCGGAACCCGGAGCAAAGGCACTCGGTCGGCCCGTTTGTAGCGAAACGACGCGCCATAGCTGATGCCGAACGTGCGGACCGCGGTCAGCACCTCGACGACGAGGCTGTGCAGGTAGTCGGCGTCGTACATGTCGAGCGCGATGCGTCGCTCGCCACCGGGCTGAAACCACGGAAAGAACACCGCGTGATCGCGCATCACCTGCCAAGCCCAGCCGAGTTGGCTGCCGATATAGTCGGGCGGCGGGCACGGCGTCTCGGTCGCGGCGGCCATGGTCTGGGCCGAGTGGAGGCGCACATCGTCCAACACCAGACGTCGTACGCGATTGGGTCGCGCGATCGCGAGTTCCGTGGCGATCGAGGCCCCCGTGCGAACGCCGTAGAGGTCGAAGCGCTCGACATCGAGCGAATCCAGGATGCGCGCGACGGCATCGGCGTAGTAGCCGATGTCGGGGTCGGTCACGGCCGGCGCGCAGGAATCGCCGTTGCCCAAGGTGTCCGGGGCATACACCGGGCGCACCCCGCCGATGCCCCGGATCAGGGGCACGAGCGAACCACTCGCCACCGGCGACATATGGATGAGGACGAGGGGCAGCTTGTTGCGATCGCCCGCGGCGAAGCGGTAATGCGCGTCGCCCTCGGCGATCTGGGTAAACCCGCGTTTGATCATTCCTGTCGCCCCTGGGGCTTCATTTTGGTCGCCCCCGACCCTCACGGGAGTGATGTATTATCGCGTCACTCGTCGACTGGCGAGGGGCCGGACGAGCAGGGAGGATCAAATGATCGAACTCACGCGCAAAGACACGGCGTTGATCGTCATCGACATGCAGAACGCCTACTTCTCGGATGAGGGATCGCTCGCCAAGGTCGGGTTCGATATCAACGGCTGCCGCAGCGCGGTTCCCGGAGCGAAACGTCTGCTCGCCGGCGCGCGGGCGGCGGGGCTACCGGTGATTTTTACTGCCCACGTGTACAAATCCGACTATTCCGATGGCGGCTTCATCGTGCACGAGATCCTGCCCGGCTTGAAAGCGGCGCGGAGTTCGATCGACACCCAATGGGAAAGCGAACTCGCGCCCGAGTTCCAACCGCGGGCCGGCGAAAAGGTGTTCAAGAAGAACCGTTTCAGCGCCTTCTACCATCCCGAGTTCGAGCCCTACCTGCGAGCGACGGGCATCAAGAGCGTCGTCATTTGTGGCGTGACCACCAACATCTGCGTCGAGTCGACCGCCCGTGACGCCGCCCAACGCGATTTTCGAACCTTCGTCGTTTCGGATGCCACCGGGGAACTCGAGCCGGCGCGGTATGCCGCGGCGCTCCAGGCGCTCAACGGCCGCTTCGCCCGCATCATGACCGTGGACGAGGTGCTCCAGTCCTGGCAGGTGGCGCTCGATCGCGTCGCCTAGCGCACGGTCTAGACGGGCGTCCTTATTTGGGGGGACGCCATGCACACCATTATCACCGATTTCGTTCGCGCCGATCCGGCGCTCCTCGCTAGCGCGGGCAAGACCGATGTGCGGCTCGAGCGGACGATCTACGACGGCGCCAACGTGGCGATCGAGTTCGTCGTCGCCTATTTTCGGGGCGATCGTTTCGACTATCACATGACGTTGACACGCTGACGGGAGGTCGCTTTCGCATGGTTTGGGATGTTGTCATCATCGGCGCCGGCACCACTGGAATGCCGGCCGCATTGTTCGCCGCCGAACGGGGCGCCAAGGTCCTCGTGGTGGAGCAGGCCCCTTATGCGGGCGGCACGCTCCACATCGCGGCCGGGCAGATATCCGCCGCCGGGACACGACTGCAAGCGGCCAAGGGAATCGTCGATTCCGCGGATCGCCACTATGAGGACATCCTGCGCATCACCGAGGGCCATACGCACAAGGGCTTTGCTCGCCTCGCCGCCGACCATTCCGCGGACACGCTGCATTGGCTGCTCGACCTCGGCTGGCGGCCGATGGACGAGCACCCGGTGCTGTTCGGCAAGAATCCCTATTCGGTGCCTCGGACCTACTGGGGCAAGAACGCGGGCGTCGACCTTTTGCGCGCGATCCGCCCAGTCTTCATGGCCGCGGTCGACGACGGGCGAATCGCCCTCAAGCTCGATCACGAGTTGGTCGATCTGATTCAGGATCAGAGCGGGACCGTCAGCGGCGTGGTCATACGCAACAACCGTGGCCAAACCGAACGCGTGTCGGCCACCAACATCTTGCTCGCCACGGGCGGCTTCGGATCCGGGCACGCGCGGTTCATCGAATACACCGGGTTTCCCTGCTACAGCTGGGCGTGGTCCTTCAACACCGGCAAGGGCGCCGAACTCGCGATCAAGGCCGGCAGCGTCATGAAACATCGCGAGCACTTCATCCCGCGCTTTGCCGGGGTGATCGATCCGCGCGACCCGAGCCGGGTCGAACGCGTGACCGAGACCGCTCCGGCACGGCGGCCACCATGGGAAATCTACGTCTCCAGCGAGGGCAAGCGCTTCGTTGCCGAGGACGACGACGATATCCCGCACCAGCGCGAGCGCCTGTTCCGCAAGGTGCCCGACATCACGTTCTGGGCGATCTACGACGAGGCCATACGTCGGGCCGCACCGCCGTTGTTCGATCGCCTCAGCGATGCCGAGGTCGATGCCCGGCTGAACGATCACCCGTCGTACGTGCGTGCCGATTCGCTCGATGACCTCGCGCGTCGGACGCGCTTGCCGGTGGCAACCCTCAACGCGACCATCACCGAATACAACGCCGCCGTCGCCAGTGGTCGGGATCCGTTCGGCCGCAAGCACATGCCCAAGCCGATCGTGGCGCCGCCGTTCTACGCTATCCGACATCACGGCATCGGCTCGACGACCATCCCCGGCATCGCCGCCGATACCAACATGCGAGTTTTGCGGGCGAACGGCAGCGCTATTCCGGGTCTCTACGCGGCCGGCGAAATTCTCGGCATGGGTCTGCATTCGGCTGGTGCGTTCGTGGGGGGCATGGGTTTGATGCCCGCGCTCACCTACGGCCGGTTGTTGGGTCAGCGTCTGCTGCAGTGGGGCAAGCCCCGCGCTGCGGCGGAGTAACGAGACGAAATCAAGGGGAGGAACCATGAACCGATTTGCCAGGGCATTGTTTGGTGGCGTCGCACTCGCGGTCTTGGTGTCGGGAACGGTCATGGCGCAGGACAAGACGTTGCGTGTTGCCGCGACGTCGTTGCCGCCGCCGGGAGGCAATCCGTATCTCGCGGGCATTTTCCCGAGCTGGCACACCTGGACGGCGTTGTTTGACGCGCTCACGTTCGTCGACACGGATGGCGGCGTGAAGCCTCAGGCGGCCGCGAGCTGGCGCAACGTCGACGCCACGACGTGGCAGTTCACGCTCCGTCCGGGCGTGAAGTTCGACAACGGTGAGGCCCTCGATGCCGCTGCGGTCGCCGCGGTGTTCGACTGGCTCCTCAACGACGAAAAAGGCAAGACCAGCAATGTCGCGCGCGGTGTTCCGGAGATCGCCAGCGTGCGCCCGGTCGATGCCATGACGGTCGAGGTCAAGACCAAGGCGGCGGATGCCATCCAACCCGGTCGCATCTCATCGGTCCTGCTGGTGGCACCCAAGGCCTGGAAGGACATGGGGCCCGAGGCGTTCGCCCGGGCGCCGATCGGGTCGGGTTCGTTCAAGGTGCGGGCATGGAGTCCTGAGCGGGTGTCGCTGCTGGCGCGCCCCGACTCCTGGCGCCCGCCCAAGGTCGGTGGCCTCGAAGTCGTGCCGATCGCCGAACGCGCCCCGCGCGTTCAAGCGTTGGTGTCCAATCAGGTCGATATCGCCGTCTCGCTGTCGCCCGACAACGTGGGCGAGATCGAACGCGGCGGACACAAGGCCGACATCGTGCCGTCCTCGGCGGTGTCGACGATTGCCATGATCAACACGCGGGACAACTCACCGCTCAAGGACAAGCGCGTCCGCCAGGCGCTCAATCACGCGGTCAACAAGGAGGCGATCTCGAGGAACCTGTTCGGCGGCAGGGCCAAACCGGCGAGCCAGGGCGCGACACCCAATACCTTCGGCTACGACCCGGCCAAGCTGCCCTATCCGTTCGACCAAGCCCGTGCCAAACAGCTGCTGGCTGAAGCCAATGCCACGAATCTGAAGTTCGTGGCCGAGGTGACTGTCGGGGCCTTTGCCGGGGACTCCGAGATGTTCCAGCAGGTGGCGCAGGACCTCCAAGCGGTCGGCGTCGGCATGGATCTGCGGCCCATCCCCTCGGCCGATTGGATCCGCAAGTTCCTCACTGGGGCTTGGGATGGTCCGGCGTTCGGCTCGGGCCAGAACTCGCAGCCGTTCAACGATGCCTCGCGCTGGCTGGTGTTCAACTCCTGCGACAAGCCGAACCCGTACTTCTGCGAGGAGAGCATGCGGGCGGCGATCAAGCAGTCGAACGAGATTTTCGATGTCGCCGCACGGCGCAAGGCGCTCTCCGACCTGCTGGCCATGGAACGCGACCTCGCGCCCTACATCCTGTTGGTCGAGAACATCGAGATCATCGGGGTCAACCGGCGGCTCGCGGGTTTCCGCAACACCGGGAAGTCGTTCAACTACGAGGAGATCGTCGTAAACTAGCGGGCGATCATGAACCCGAGATTCCCGACGCTGCTCTCGCCGATCCGGGTCGGGCCGCTCACCCTCAAGAACCGCACCATGATCCCGGGCCACAACACGTGGCTTGGCGATCATGACGGTACGGTGAACGAGCGTTTCCGCGCCTACATGACGGCGCGGGCCAAGGGCGGTTGTGCCCTGATCACGATCGGATCGTCGCCGATCCATCGCTCCTCGGAAGACGGCGGCCACAAGCTGCCGCTCTACGACGACAGGGTCATCCCCGGCTTGGCGCGTGCGGCGGAAGAGGTGCGCTCCCATGGCGGGCGCCTGTCGATCATCCTTTGGCACGGTGGCCACAACGTCGAGCCCCGTGGCAACGGAAGGTCGGTGGCGCCTTCGCCGATCCCGGCGCCGGCCCATGGCGCCGTTCCCAAGGTGCTGACGCGCCGCGAGATCCGGGAGTTGGTCGCGGCCTACGGCCAGGCCGCGCGGCGCTGCCGCGAGGCCGGCCTCGATGCGGTCGAGGTTCAGACCGCCTCGGACTACCTCCTGGGGTCGTTCCTGTCGCCGGTGATCAACCGTCGCCACGACGAGTACGGTGGCTCGCTCGAAAATCGGGTGCGCTTTGCCGTCGAGGCGCTGACGGCGGTACGTGAGGCCGCCGGTCCGACGATGGCCGTCGGCGTGCGCACGGCGGCCCTGCACATCATGCCCGGGGTGCCCAATCCGCTCGGCCGCGAAGAAGCAATCGCGGCGATGCAGATGTTGGCCGAGCGTGGCCTGGTCGATTGGGTGAGTGTGATTGCCGGTTCGCATTGGCGACTCGACGAACTGCTGCCGCCGATGACCAAGCCACGCCTTCACGTGGTCGAGCATGCCGCGGCGTTCAAGCGCGCGCTTTCCGTGCCCATCGTCGTCGCCGGCCGTATCCGGACGCCCCAGGAAGCCGAGTCCGTGCTGGCGGTCGGCCAAGCCGACATCATCGCGATGGCGCGCACCTGGATCGCCGAGCCCGAATGGGTGGCCAAGATCGAGGCGGGGGAGGATGACCGCATTCGCCCCTGCATGTCGTGCAGTCAGGCGTGTCTCGGTTTTGTCTCCCGCCGCCTGCCGCTCACCTGCGTCATCAATGCGCAAGCGGGTCGCGAGCACGAGCTACCGTCCATCGCGCAGGCGCCGCGGGTCAAGCGCGTCGCGGTGATCGGCGGCGGCCCCGCGGGCATGGAAGCGGCCCGCGTGGCGGCCCTGCGGGGTCATCAGGTGACGCTGTATGAGGCGAGCGACCGGTTGGGCGGCGACATGCGGCTGGCCGCGGAGGCGCCGCACCGCGCGGCCGAGATGCTGCCGGCGATCGATTGGTTTCAGGCTGAACTCATGCGGCTGCAGGTGCGGGTGAGACTGAACACGCGCGTCCGAAACCAGCGCGAGATCGACGCTGACGACGTGATCTGGGCCTTGGGCACCAGCCCGGGTGCGACCGCGATCTGGCGCACACGACCCCATCTCGAGCACGGCATCCCGGGGGCCGCTGGCCTGCCACATGGGCGCGCGGTCCTTGGTGGCCGGGCGTCGGTGCACGGTCACGTGCTGATGATCGACGAGGAAGGCGGCTGGATGGCCGTGTCGCTCGCCGAAACCCTGGTCGCGCGGCCGGGCGTGACGAAGCTAACCGTCGTCACCAACGAAGCAGCCCTCGGCATGCCCGAGCTCGGCTTCACGCTCGAAAACACCGACGTTCAGGCGCGCCTCAAAGCGACGGGCATGGTCATCGTGCTGCGGCGTCTCGTGACGAGGGTCGAGGGTGGCCAAGCCGTGTTGGACGATGGCCAACGGCTGGGCCCCTTCGACAGCATGGTGCTTTCGACCGGCACGTTATCGAATATCACGCCCGATGGCGCGCACGCGGTTGGCGATTGCGTCACGCCGCGCGGCTTTTGGGCCGCGGTCAACGACGCCCATCGACTCGCGCGATCGTTATAGTGCTCTCCTGCTGTCACCACGTCGTCAGCAGGCACCAAGTCTCCTGACAGAAGGCTGTCAGGACGACTCCCCTACAAACCTCCCGGCCGTCACCCGACGGCGTGATCCAGACAGGAGGTACCCATGAAAAACGCCATCAACTGGTTCGAGATCTTCGTCGCCGACTTGCCGCGGGCGAAGCGTTTCTACGAGAAGTCGTTCGGTTGTTCGCTGCACCAGGAGAACTTCAACGGCGAGACGATCGCCATGTTCCCGTTCGACCGCACGAGCGGCGTCGGCGGCTCACTGACGCTGAGTAGCCGTGCCAAACCTTCGGCCGAGGGGCCGTTGCTCTACCTGAATGCCGGAGACGAGATGGACGCCATCCTGGCTCGCGTTCCGGCGGCCGGCGGCAAGGTGGTCATGCCGCGGACCGCAATCCCGCCGGCGGGTTCGATGGCCGTGTTCCTCGACAGCGAGGGCAATCGCGTCGGGTTGCATAGCGTAAACTGAGCGCCTTGCCGGAGGTCGCCGATGCGCCGCGCGGATCGTCTGTTCCAGATCGTGACGTTGCTGCGCGGTCGTCGGCTGACCACCGCCAAGTGGCTTGCCGAACAACTCGAGGTGTCCGAGCGCACCGTTTATCGCGACATTGCGGATTTGATCGCCGCGGGCACCGCGATCGATGGGGAGGCGGGCGTCGGATACCGCTTGGCGCGTGGTTTCGAGTTGCCGCCGCTCGCTTTTTCTGTGGACGAACTCGAAGCGATCGTTGCCGGTGTCCGCATGGTGCGGGCCTGGGGCGGCCATGCCTTGGGCCAAGCCGCGGCCGCGGCGCTCACCAAGATCGATGCGGTCATGCCGGCCGAGCGGCGCGGCGAGGCGAACCAGAGCGTGTTCTTCGCGCCTGATCTCGCGCGCGAGTTCTCCGTCGGCCTCGCGCTCGATCAGCTGCGCGCCGCGATCCATGCCCGGCGTGTCGTTACCTTCGGCTACACCCGGGCGGACGACGAGCGGTCCCATCGATCGGTGTGGCCGCTCGGTCTGTTTTTCTGGGGCAAGCGTTGGACGCTCTGTTCCTGGTGTGAGACGCGGCAGGACTTCCGCAACTTCCGCATCGACCGCATAGAAGAACTGACGCTCCTCGATCGTCATTTCGAAGAGCGACCGGAGACCTCGCTTGCGTTCTATCTCGAGCAGGTCGGAACACCGCTCGATCGGCTTCAGGCGCCCTGAGTTACCGATCGGTAGTGCACCGCCGCCCGGACGATGAGCCCTGCGGGGTCGAGCCAATGCACCTCGACCACCTGTTGCGCCCGATGATTGCGATAGACGATGGCGAAGCTGTCGACGCCACAGACGACGTGCTCGAATTCGAAACGTAGCGACGAGCCAGGCGCAACCGCTGGCGCAAAATAGCGCCTGAGCGTCCCCCGGTCGCGGATCGTGCCGTTCGGAACGCCCAGACGTTCGACGATCAACGGTGAGGTGAACTCGAGCGGATCGGCGTAATGCGTGAGAATCCGTTCGAGGTCGTGGGCGTTCCAGTCCGCAATCCACGTCGCGGCAAGGTGATCGGCTTGTGCCCGCTCGATCAGTCCGTCCTCACCCGATCAGGCGATGGCCGAGGCAGAACAGCACGCAGCCGATCTCCGAGGCTGGAGTCGGGTCGAAGCCGACCGTGGCCGGATTGTTCCATTCGAGGTAGCCGCCCTCTTTCAGCCGGCGCTTCTCGCGCTTGCCGCCCTCGTCCTGGGTCGTGAGGTCGAGGTCGCCATGCACCACGAACGTCCAGCGTCGGAAAGGCGCAGGTTTGCCCCGCACCTCGGTTTTGGGTTGCCAGCCCCCCGGCACGTGGACGAGGCAGGCGGGGTGGTAGCCCGAAACGGGGCTGTTCCCGCCGGAGGAGAGCACCTTGAGCTTCCAGCCCGGCACCTCGGGATGAGGCTGCCATGACATGGCCTTCGAATCGGCGACGTGCGGGTCCTGATAGTCGGTACCCAGGGCTTCGAGGTCGCCCTCGAACGGCACATAGTTGAAGTCGAGGGGACCCGTACCCCATTCGAGCACCATGCAGCCGAGGGTAGAGGCGGGATCTACGGAAATTCCGTGGATCGAGCGCGGCGGCCGGTCGAGCAGAAAGCCCTGTTGAAAGTCGAACAACCGCCCGGCCGTGTCCTTGGGCGTCCGGTACTCGCGGTAGGGAACATTGCCAAACAGCACGAACACGCCCTCGCGCGTCTTGCCGTGGTGATGGCGGACGTGTTTGGGCAGTTTGAAGCCTTGCGGCAGGAACGCGAGGCGCAGGTTCGTATTGTTGCTCGGATCGTCGAACAGTGCCTTGGCGTAGGTCCCGGGGAACTGTTTGTGCCAGGCCCCCCAGGGCATGGCGTTGGTATCGAGCAGACGGACCGCAGTCATGTTCTCCCCTCGCGATCGGTGGTGATGGGCGCAACGCTACGAAGGGCACGTGCTAAGGTCAACGCAATCGTTCGACTTTCCCTCCAGCGCACGAGTCGGTCCGATGACCACACCGCTCCGCGTCACACGCCATTTCGTCACCGTCGGCAATCGCCTCGTGCACTATCGTCGTGCCGGTTCCGGTCCGCCGGTCGTCGTGTTGCACCAATCGCCAATGAGTTCCCTGTGGGTGATGCCCCACATCGAGCGGTTCGCATCGCATTTCACGGTGATCGCGCCCGATACGCCGGGGAACGGGGAATCCGACCCGCTATCCAAGGATCGCCCCGAAATCGTCGACTACGCCGAGGCGTTGGGCGAATTCCTCACCGCGCTCGGCCTCGCCAACGTTGCGCTGTTCGGCGACCACACCGGCGCCTGCATCGTGGCGGAATTCGCGCGGCGCCATCCCGAGCGGGTGCGAATTGCCGTTGTCGAGGGCATCGTCGTACTCCCCGAAGACGAGCGTCGCGACCTTCTTGCCAACTACACGCCCGGCCTGCATGCGAAATGGGACGGCAGCCATATGGTGTGGGCGTGGTTTCGTCTGCGTGAGCAGACGATGTTCTTCCCGTGGTTTCGTCACACCGCCGCCTCGCGTCGTTTCCGCGACGTGAAGGGCCCGGAGGCGTTGCACGAGGAGATGCTGCAATTGCTGCGCGCCGGGGATCACTACCGCAACCCCTACGACGCGGCGTTTCGGTTTCGTGGTGAACAGGTGCTAGCCGACATCAGGGCACCGACCCACGTCATCGTCATGGCCTTCGATCCGATCACGCCCTACCTCGGGACAATGGGCGACCTCCCCGAGGCCGTGAAGATCGAACGCTTCGGCCATGATCGCGATCCGATGTGGGCCCGCTCGATCGAACTTCTGAAGGGGGCGGCGGCCGGTGTTCCGCCGAAGCCGACACAGGCGAGCCGGATCAAAGGGCGGCTCGTATCCGACGTCATCGACGCCGGTGATCGCCTGGTCGCGGTCCGGCGCAACGACGATGTCGCGGGTCGCCCGGTGGTGTTGCTGCACGATGTGCTGCAGTCGGCGCGCACGTTGGATCGCCTGGCGCAGGCGTTCATCGGCAAGCGCCCGGTCCTCGCCATCGACCTACCCGGTCACGGCGACTCGGAGGCGGGCGAGACCTCGGTGGCGGCATGGGCGCGCACGGTCGACGCGGTGTTGGTGGCGCACGGTCTCGCGAACACCGACATCGTCGGCGTGGGCATGGGCGGTGCGGTCGCCGCGGAACTCGCGGCCAAGTTCGCGGGCCGCGTTCAGAGCACGACGCTGATCGACCCTTGGCCGGTCGATGGCGTCGAGCGTACGGCCCTGATCGAAAACCTGGTGCCGGACCTCACGCCGCGTTGGGACGGCGGGCACGCGCTGTCGGCCTGGCATGCGGCGCGCAATCAGGGAATCTTCTGGCCGTGGTATCGCCAGAGCGGTGCGACGATGCTGCGTGGCGTTCCGGATGTCGAGGACGCCATCGTGGCCGAACGGGCGATGGCGCTGTTCAAGTCGGCACCGAAGGCGCACGAGGCTGTGGCCGCTGCCCTGCAATACCCACTCGAAGGTCGGCTGACGGAGCTTACGGGCGCGGTTCGTATCGCCGCCAGCAGTGGTGGCGCACACCTGGAGCGAGCGCGGTCGCTCGCCGCCGCTGCCGGCAAACCGTTCTACGAGCTGCCCGATGCGATGGCCGACTGGGCCGGGCAAATCCTTGTGTTCGTGAGCTAGGCCCGCTTCAACCGAAGCCCGCGTCTTTGGCAGCGGCACGAATCAACGTGCGATAGCGCGGCAACGAGTGGACATAGCCCACCGCGGTATGGCCGATGAAATTGATCTGGCCCGCCTGGCCGCACAGGATGTTGAGGTGCCGCGTCAGCAGGAACAGCGGCATCAATTCTTTCTCATCCTTGGTGAGCGGCCGGACGCTTTCGTAACCGCGCAGGAAGGCCCGGCTTTTTTCCTCACCGCGACCCGCGTAGATGTTGCGCCAGGTAAAGTGCGTCAGTTCCTTGGCGAAATAGTCATCGCCGGCGTTGTCCCAGTCGATGATCGTCGGCGTCCCGTCCGCTGTGACGATGACGTTGTCGACGTGGACATCGTTGTGGGTCGCACCGCTCGGGACCTTTCCGGCCGAGATCGAGTCGAGGGCTCGCGCGACGCGTTCGATCAGCGCTGGGTAGTAGGCCGAGTCCTCGGCGTGATCGGCGATCATCGGGCGCAACGCCGGCAGTTTCTCGCGCAAGTAGGCCGCCATATCGACGCGGTAACGCTCGGCGATCTTGAACTCGGGCGCGACCTGATGCATGCGGGCCACCGTGGCGCCCAGGCGCTCGGCGACCTCCGGTCGCTCGTCCCGCGACATGGGTTGTCCCTCGGCCCAAGTAAACAGCACCAGCGTTCGCGATCCCTCGGGCGCCAGCACCTCCTGGATGAGCTCCCCGTCCCTGGCCGGGATCGGGGCGGTCACGGCAAAACCACGGTCGAAATAGAATCGCGCCAGAGCCGCTTCATAGCGGTTGCGCGCGGCCGGGCGCAGGTTGTGGCGCATCAGGCGCGCGGCAAACAATTTGTCCCCACTGCGCACGAGGTAATAGTCGTTCACACCCCGCGACATGAGCTCGCAATAGGGGTCGGCCAGTCCCCAACGCCGCGCAATCTCGCGTTCGATGGCGGTCGCGGCGACAATGGAATGTGTGATCGGGATGACGGGGAGTGCGGTCATGGCCGCAACCCTAGCACGGCCCTCCGTTGTCGGGCGAAAGGGCGGTGGCTAAACTCGCCCGCATTCCCGGTACCGCCGTGCCGGAGTTCATTCACGGAGCCGCCATGCCCATTCACGCGACCCACGCCATGTTTCCCGACGCCAATCATGACGAACAGGCACGTCAGGACTTCGTCCGTTTGTTCAAGCTATCGGTGCAGCGCGACATCGGTTCGGGCAATCGGCGGCTCTACGAGGGCACGGTAAAGCCAGCCTTCGAGCGGGCCAACGGTCGCGCCCCCAAGAACCGCCGCGAGATCCGCGAGGCGATGGCGGCCAATCCGTACAACCAGATGTGGAGTGCGCTGCTGCGCACGTCCCAGGAGATGCTCTACGACATCGTCGGCCCATCGATCGAACGACAACTGCCGGAGCTGCTCGGCCGCGCCAAGAAGTTTTCCGGCAAGCTCGGATCGCTCGAACTCGACCCTGGGCTCGAGATTCCGTCCTACCACGCCGCGGTCAACATCCATTGCAAGCCGGGTGGCTATCACTCGGAACTGACCAAGGACGACGTCTTCGCCGGGGCCGAATACGACCGCACGGTCCACATGTACCTGATGGGATCGATGGGCCCGAACAACGACGACTTCGGCGTGTCGGCCGCGCGTTGGGTCAAGAAAACCTACCCCAATCTCAGAGTAAAGCGTGTGCTCGACATGGGGTGCACGATCGGTCACTCGACGCTGGCCTGGTGCGACGAATTCCCTGACGCCGAGATTCACGCGATCGACGTCGCCGCGCCGTGCCTGCGCTATGCCCACGCGCGGGCCAACGCCATGGGCAAGACGGCCCACTTCCATCAGATGAACGCCGAGAGGACCGCGTTCCCCGATGGCCACTTCGATGTCGTCGTCTCGCACATCATGATGCACGAGACATCGACCAAGGCGCTGCCCCGCATCTACAAGGAATGCCACCGGCTACTGCGCCAGGGCGGCGTGATGATGCACGTGGATGCCCGCTTCAAAACCGGCAACCTGTTCGACCAGTATCAGCAGGAATGGGACGCCCACTACAACAACGAGCCATTCTTCGGCACGCTGCACGACACCGACCTGATCAAAGCGGCACGTGTAGCGGGCTTCGCCAAGGACAAGGCGTTCGAGACGTTCATTCCCGGCCACTACCGGCCGAGCAAAGGCACCGAACACGCGATCAACGAGCAGATGACGCGCCACTACTTCATGCTGGGCGCGCAGAAGTAGGTCTCGCTTCCGTCTCGAAAACCCGGCGGGTGACCGCCGGGTTTTCTTTTCGCGAAAACTCAGTTCAGGGGGCGCTTGTACGGATAAGTAAGGCGCTCGACGACCTCGTCGTCGCGCGGCACGAAGGACGGCCGCGCGGTGATTTTCTCGAACCAACGCTGGAGTTGCGGTCGGCCCGGCCGCCAATCTTCGGCGAAGCTGCCGCCGCGGCGCTGGAAGTCGAGATAGAGGAGGCCGCAAGCGATCGAAATTTGTCCGATCGTGATGCCCTTGTAGTCGACGCAATCCTGATCGATGCGGTCGATCGCACGCCAGATCGCCGAGTCGAACCGATCGAAAACGGCATAACGCCAGTGGTCGACCGGGCGGTTGCGTTCGATCGTACGTTGGTTGGAGAGATCGAATATCCAATCGCCGAGCGATAACCGCGTCAGGTCGACGTAGCGCTCTTTGCCCGACGGTGGAAACAGCTTCGGTTCGGGTGCGAGCGAGTCGAGAAACTCGTATACCGCCGGACCGCCATAAATCGGCGTGCCGTCTTCGAGTACGAGCGTTGGGACCTTCGACAGCGGGTTGGCGCCGGCGAGTTCCTCCCAACGATCGTACGGTACGGTGCAGCGCGGCTCGAGGCGGTCGTAGACGCCCTTCTCGATGGCGACGACCTGCACTTTGTGGATGAGCCCTTTGAACGGCGTATAGTAAAGCCTCATGTCCTCCCCCGGCGGTAAGCCGCCGCCAGCTTACCATCGTCTGTCCGACAATCGAGCCGAGTGACCCCATGACCGCGTCCCGATCCGCCACCGTCGACCCCATGACCTATTGGCGGACGCCCCCCGGGATCGAGCGGGGCTACGTCGACTGCCGCTTCGGGCAACTGCACTACGCCATGGTCCGGCCACGGGAGACCAAGGCGCCGCCGCTCGTTTGCTTCCATGCCACGCCCACCTCGTGGCGGAGTTGGCAGGCGGCGATGCCCGAGATCGGGCGGGATCGCCTCGTCATCGCCGTCGACACGCCGGGCTATGGCGACTCCGCCAAGCCGCCGGCGGTCTCGACGATCGAGCAGTACGCCGCGGCGGTCGGGGAGGGGCTCGATCGGCTGGGCCTCGTTCGCTACGACGCGATCGGCAACCACACTGGCTCGAAGGTGGCCGTGGAGCTCGCTCTCCAGCGCAGTCATCAGGTGCGTCGCCTGGTTCTGGTCTCGGCGCCGTACTACACCGCGGCCGAGGTCGCCGCGATGAAGGCACGCTACAAGGAAGTGCCCATCCGCGACGACGCTTCGCACTTCGTCGTGCGTTGGAAAATGATGTTCGAAACTCAGGGCAAGCACCTGCCGCTCGACATCATCCAGCGTACCTACACCGATACCTTCCGTGGTGGTCTCGAATACGAATGGGGACACCACGCCGCCTTCGCTTATCAGCATCAGGACAACCTGCCGCGGGTCGAGCAGCCGGTGCTGATTCTGAACCCCAACGATTCTATCCATGAGGCGACGAAGCGGGCTGGCGCGCACCTCAAGAACGGCAAGCTCGTCAACCTGCAGTCGAGCCACGAACTCATCGACCTCAAGCCGGCGGAGTTCGCCCGCATGCTGCGCGATTTCCTCGACGGCGACGGCAAGGATGTGGCGCGACCCGCCGTGAAGCCGACGCCGGCGGCGCCGGCGGTCAAACACCGCTCCGTGCGACGGGCCTATGCTCCCGGCCGGTTTGGCCAATTGCACTACCGCTTCGCCGCCCCCGAGCGCCCGTCGCGCCGCGCCCTCCTGTGTCTCCATGCCAGTCCGCAGTCGAGCCTCAACTACGATCGCATGATCGAGGCGATGGGCACGGACCGCTTCGCGGTGGCCCCCGACACGCCGGGGTTTGGCGGCTCGGAGTGGCCGGCCTCGCCGCCGGCGATCGAAGATTACGCGGGCGCGATGATCGATCTCGTGCACTCGCTCGGGCTGACCGCGATCGACGTGATGGGCTTTCACACCGGTTCGATGACGGCGGTCGAAATCGCGCGTCAGAGTCGCGGTCTGGTCCACCGCATCGTCATGTATTCGGCGCCGGTGTTCCTGCCCGACGAATTGCCGGTCCTGCGCTCGGGCTACGGCGCCGTCATTCCCGAGCCCGAGGGATCGCATACCGTCAAGCGTTGGCAAAAAATGTGGCAGTGGCGGGATCCTGGGCAATCGGCCGAGGCGTTCTCGATCATCATGGCCGAGGCGTTTCGCGGTGGCCCCCTGTCGTGGTGGGGCCACAACGCGGCGTTCAACTATCCCTTCGTCGAGCGCCTGCGGGCGTGTGACCGCGAGATCCTGGTCCTCAATCCCAACGACGATCTCGTGAATCATTCGCGCCGGGCGGCGCCCCTGATGCGCCACGGCCGCATCCTCGAGTTGCCGACGTTCCGTCACGGCATGATGGACGTCCACACCGAGGCGCTGGCCGGACACCTGCGCGCCTTCCTCGACGGCTGAACCATGGACGCTAGCTCGGGCGAGCGCTGGTGGCGCTATCCAGTGGGTGTACACCGGGGCTATGTCGATGGCCGCTTTGGCCAGATGCACTACGCGATCAAGGCGCCCGACGAACCCTCTGGTGCCGTGCCGCTCGTGTGCTTTCACGCCAGCCCCTTGTCGTGGCGGAGTTATTCGGAGGTCCTGATCGAGATGGGGCGCGATCGCTGGGTCGTCGCGATCGATTCGCCGGGCCACGGAGATTCGGACAAGCCACCGCGGCAGCCCTCGATCGAGGACTACGGCGCCGCGGTCGGCGAGGTCCTGGATCGCCTCGGCATCAGCCGCTGCGATGCGCTCGGCAATCACACCGGATCGAAAGTGGCGGTGGAACTCGCCTTGCAGAGGCCCGGGCAGGTGCGCCGGCTCGTGCTGATCTCCGCGCCGGTCTATTCCGCCGACGAATTGGCCGCGATGAAGACCAAGTACCACGAGGTAGCGCTGCGCGAGGATGGTGGTCACCTCGCCGAACGCTGGCGCGGCATGATGACCTCGGTCGGGACCGCGCTCCCCTTGTGGCTGACGCATCGTTATTTCGTCGAGACCCAGCGCGGCGGTCTCGAATACGAATGGGGCCATCACGCGGCCTTCGCCTACCAGCACGCCGATCACCTGCCGCACGTGAAGCAGCCGGTTCTCGTCCTCAATCCCCAGGACGAGATCGTCGCCGCGACCCGGCGCAGCGCGCCGTTGCTTCTCAACGGGCGTCTGCAAGACGTTCCGGAGTCCTACGACCTGACCCACGGTCAAGTCGCTACGTTCGGGCGCTACGCGCGAGCGTTCCTCGATGGACCGGCCTCGGACCCAGCCGTCGGTGGGCAGGTCGCCAAGATGCCGCCGCAGCCATCGCAGCCGCGAGCCAAGATCGTGCGACGCTCCTATGTCGCGACGACCTACGGTCAGGTTCATTTGCGCGAGACCACGCCGGCGACGATCTCTCGCCGCCCTCTGCTATGCCTGCACGCGAGCCCACGTTCGGGCCAGGACTTCGACGGGCTCCTGCCGGAGATCGGGAAGGATCGCGTGGCGCTCGCCCCCGACATGCCGGGCCTCGGCGCCTCCGATATTCCGGTCTCGCCGCCCGAAATCGAAGATTACGCCGTGGCGATGATCGCGCTGATCAACCGGCGCGGAATCACCGAACTCGATCTTCTCGGATATCACACGGGTGCCCTGACGGCAGTCGAGATCGCCCGCCGCGAACCGGCGTTGGTCCGGCGTATCGCCTTGATCTCGGGCCCCCTGATCGCCGACGATCATTTGGCCCACCTGCGGAAGAACGCGGGTCCCGAAACCCCGCGTGCCGACGGCGACCACGTGGTGGATCGCTGGCGCAAGAAGTGGCCGTGGCACGGCCCCGGACAGACGATCGCGATGGTCGATGCGACGGTCGCCGAGTTCTTCCGCGCCGGCCCGTTTGCGTGGTGGGCCTATCGCGCGTTGTTCGGCTATCCGTTTGCCGAGCGGATCGCGGCGATCCCGCACCCGGTCTTACTGCTCAATCCCCGCGATGAGATCTCCGAGAACACGCGCGCCACGGCGAAGCTGCTCAGGCATGGACGGATGATCGAATTGCCCGATCTTGGCTATGGCATGATGGACGCCGTTCCGGCCCGGATCGCCTCGTACCTGCGCGAACACCTCGACGCCTGAACCCATGGAATACCGAACGCTCGGCCGCTCCGGCCTCAAGGTCTCGCCGCTCTGCCTCGGCATGCTGCAGTTCGGCCTCACGGCGACCGAGGATGAGGCGCGCCGGGTGCTCGACGTCGCACGCGAGGTCGGCGTCAATTTTCTCGACACCGCGAACGTCTATGCGCTGGGCGAATCCGAACGGATCACCGGCAACATCATTGCTAACGAGCGTGAACGCTGGGTGCTCGCCACCAAGTCGGGGATCGCGATCGGCCCGGGCCCCTACGAGCGGGGACTGTCGCGCAAGGCGCTGCTCCAGTCGATCGACCACAGCTTGAAGCGCCTCAAGACCGACTACGTCGATCTCTTCTATTTCCATGTCCCCGACGACGAGACTCCGATCGATGAGTCCATCCTCGCCGTGTCGTCGATCCTCGAGTCGGGCAAGGCCCGCTATTGGGGCCTGAGCAACTACCTCGGTTGGCAGATCGCGGCGATCGTACGGCGGTGTGACGAGCTCGGGGTTCCGCGGCCGATCGTCGATCAGCCCAACTACAACGCGGTCGACCGCCTGGCCGAGGCCGATATCCTGCCGGCGTGCGCGTTCTATGGCCTCGGAGTCGCCGTCTATAGTCCACTGGCGCGCGGCATTCTCAGCGGCAAGTATCAGCCTGGCCACGAGGCGCCCAAGGACTCCCGGGTCGGGCGACGCGAGAAGCGCATGATGGAAATGGAGTATCGGCCCGAATCGCTCGCCGTCGCGGCCAAGATCGCCGCACGTGCGGTCGAACGCGGCACCGACGCGGCGCGGCTCGCGACGGCCTGGGTGCTCAACAACCGCCTGGTCACGTGCGTCGTGGCGGGGCCACGGACGCTCGAACAATGGCGCGACTATGTGGCGGCGCTCGAGGTTCGATTCTCGGCCGAGGACGAAGCGTTCTTCGATGCCCTCGTGCCATCGGGTCACTACTCGACGCCGCAGCACAACGATCCGATCTGGCCGCCGATGGGTCGGGTTCCGTTCGTCGGCGAACGTCTGATGCCGATCCCGGCGCTGCCGCCAACCCCGGCCAAGAAAGGCTGACCATGAGCGATCCCGTCGTCCTGGGTGGTTTGTACGAGGTGTGCACCGGCGTTCCCGATGCCGTCGAGGCGATCGGGTTGTGGGAGGCGTTTGGTTATCGGGTCGGTCCCACGGGGCGGCTCAGCGCTTCGGCGGCGAAGGCGCTTTACGGCGTCGATTCGGCGCTGACCTCGGTGAGGCTCCTGCACCAAGAGGCCGACCACGGTCTCCTGCGGCTGATGGTGTGGGACAAACCTGTGGGGCGAGGCCTCGACATGGCCCCGTTGCCGACCTACGGCTGTCGGTGGAGCGTCCACCGTTCGACCGACATCATGGCCGTGGCCAACCACGCCGAGGCCTGGGAGGAGGAGGGCCGACCGATGAACCGCATGGGGCCGCTCCTCAACGCCCGCATGCGCGGCGTGGAAGGTGGTCTGCCCCAGCCGTTCCACAAGCCGATCACCGGTTTGCGCGAGCTTCAGATCTTCATGCCGCACCACCAGATCGTGGTGATGCAACGTTTCAATCTGCATGTCCCGCTCTACGGCCAGCCACACGAAGGGTCGCTGCTCAAGACGAGTCAGGTTTGCCACGCCGGCCTCACGGTCCAGGGCGGCGGTCTGCAGCAGTTCGACTTCTACGAAAAAATCTTCGGTCTCAAACGCGGCAACCAGATAGAAGTCGATCATCGTTCGGCCAAGGTCTCGGTCCTGATGTTCGACATCAAGGAGGGCGACCACTACGACGTCATCGACTTCGACGACGTCCGCTCCGAGAAGCCCCACGAACGTCAACGGTCGGGTCGTCTGCGAATCTTCTATCGCACCTCGCCGCGCCAGACTCCGGACCGGCGCGCCGATTCGATGCCAGGCAATCTCGGCTATTCGCTCTACACCTACCGTGTCGCCGACGCGGCCGCGATGCGAGCCAAAGTGCTTGCCGGCGGGGCCTCGAAGGTGACCGACGTGATGCCCGATGAATTCGGGCGCCCCGCCTTTTCGTTCCGCTCGCCGGACGGATTCGCCTGGACGCTATTTCAGGCTTGAGGCGACCGATCGGGCGGCGCATCGACGGTGGTTCCGGCAAAGAAATCCAGATTCATCGCGGTGTGCAACTTCACCACATTCTCGAACGTGAAGGCGCGGAAGTCCGCTTCGTCGAGCAGCCCGTGCTCGACCTGTTCCCACGCCTCGGCGACCACCTTGGTCGGATCGGGCACGTCCCAATGGTTGATGTCCAAGCCGAGAAAGGCGTTGAGCCTTGCGCCGAACGGATTGAGTCGACGATCGAAGGCGACACCATTCGCCCCTGCCGGTCAAAGGCAAAACAAGCCTTAGGGGTGCTGACCAGCGAAGCCGGGCCAAAGTGTGACCAGCGGCGACCTTTTTTCGGCTCGAACGCCTTGGTCACCCGCTTGTCTCGGAGGTTTTCTCGGGCGCGCGTGCTAAGCTCACTTATGGTCATCATGACCATAAGTGATCCACCATGGAAACCAGGAAAGGCTGCTGGTCCGTCGCTCAAGCCAAGGCCAGGTTCTCCGAGCTGATTGACGTGGCCGTGGCTCACGGCCCTCAAACAGTAACCCGGCGCGGCCGGGGCGTGGCCGTTGTCATCGCGGCCAAGGACTGGAAGCAACGCTCCAAGCGCAAGGGCTCGCTGGTCGAATTTTTTTCGGCTTCGCCACTACGCCGCGCTGGCCTCAAGCTCCGTCGCCGCCAGTCCCGCTCCGACCCGATTGCGCTATGAACTATCTCATCGACACGAACGTCGTCTCGGAGTGGATGAAGCCGACCGCGGACCATCGGGTGATTCACTGGCTCGCTGAGGCGGAAGAGGACCGCCTCCATCTGAGCGTGGCGACGATCGCCGAGATCCGTTTCGGGATCGAAGCGCTCCCGGGCGGACGCCGTCGTCAGTCCCTCACCGCCTGGCTGGCCCACGACCTCGTGGAACGGTTCGACTCGAGGATATTGGGTCTCGACCAGTCGATAGCCCATTGTTGGGGTGTTATGAAGGGCCGTGCGCGCCAGCTCGGGAGATGTCTCGGCGACATGAATGGCTGGATCGCAGCGACCGCCCAGGTGCATCACCTGACGCTCGTGACGCGAAACTTGAAAAACTTTGCGAACTTGGGCGTAGAGCTCCTGGATCCGACCGCTTGAAGGCGCCTAGGCTCCTGCCCGGCGCTTGGGAGTTTGCTGCCCAACCGAATGCTACTGTCCATGATGTCGCCGGAATGTACGACAACGCCGACGGTGCTACACTAGCGGTAGTGGTCTTGATGACCATGCGGAGCCTCGCGCGCCATGGAGCCATGCAGTGACCGCTGGTCGGTCGCGGAGGCCAAAACACGGTTCTCCAAACCGATTGGCGTCGTTGCGGTTCGCGGCCCTCAGATCATTGCCCGATGCGGCACGACGTTGCCGTCGTCGCGAAAGACTGAAAGGGCCCGTCAGACGCCCTCAGATTCTTGATTGCTCCATTTGTTCCTGCGCTTTGCTAGGGACGACCGACAGGCTGCTTTTCCAATGCGGCCATCTTCGACCAATACCGCCCAAATTCACGATCGGCCCTTCGGTCGGGAAGATGAGAATAGAGATGCCCGCCCAGGCGTCGAGCTACTGAACGCGTCTATTCGACGAGGGAAGGAACGATGGAGGGCGACCGCGCTTGAGTGATGTCGCACAGCAACGACCTGCGAGCCGCCTCGCCCTGATCGGCGAGGCGAATTTTCGGCGCCTGTGGTTCATCGGCGGGCTCGGCGAGGCAGTGCGCTGGCTCGAAGTGGTGGCGATCAGCATCTACGTCTTCGAGGCGACGCAATCGGCGCTTATCGTCACGCTCGTCAACTTCTGCCGCGGGTTTTCTTTGCTGCTCGTGTCGCCGGCGATCGGCTCGCTGGCGGGACGGGTCGACCGTCGTTTCCTGCTCGCGATCAGTGCGGCCGGTCCGCTCGCGACGACGGCGGTGGTCGGCGCCCTGGCGCTGACCGGGCCGGTAGCGATCTGGATTCTGGCGATCGTTTCGGCCGCCAATGGCCTCGCCTATTCGACCGAGGTCCCGGTGCGGCGCAACATGGTCGGCGAGGCGGCCGGGCTCGATCGCATTGCGACCGGCATGGGGCTCGACGGCATCACCCGCCAAGCGACCCGCATTGCCGGCCCGGCGATGGGTGGAATCCTGCTCCGCGAGGCGGGCCTCGACGGCGCCCTTTTGTTCGCGGCCGCGGTCTATGTCATCTGCACTTGGCTCGCGCTCCGCGTCCGCATGAGCGCCGGCGCGACCAAGGCGGCCGAGCAAGAAAGCCTGTTCACGACGATCGTCGAGGGCTTTCGTTATGCGCGATCTCAGCCCGCGCTGGTCGGCACGTTGGCTGTGAGCCTCACCGCCCAGATGTTCTTCTTCTGCTACATCAGCCTGATCCCGGCGATCGGCCGCACCACGCTGGCGCTCGATCCGCTCGAGATCGGACTCCTGACCTCGGCCGAAGGATTGGGGGCGCTGCTCGGCGCCTTGGCGGTCGCGCTCTGGGCCAAGCCCACCCACTTCCGAGGTATTTACTTGATCGGCACCGCGGCGTTTGGCTGCGGCATTCTCGCGTTCTCGAACGCGCCCACGTTTGCCGTCGCCCTCACCGCCCTGTTCCTGGGCGGCCTCGGGCTAGGCGGCTTTTCCACGATGCAGGCCACGCTCCCCTTCGTCAACGCCAAGCCAGAAATGCGTGCCCGCATGATGGGGATGATCGGCGTGTTGTTCGGCTTTGGTCCCTTCGGCGTCATCCATGCCGGCCTGATGGCCGATTGGCTCGGCGCCGGCCCGGCCGTCACCGTCGTCGCGATCGAGGGACTCGTGTTGCTGACGTTGGCCGCCCTCTGGTGGCGAAGAGCGGTGCCGACCTAACGGCCTTCCTCACAGCGTACGATCTCTTCCTCGGCTCGTCGCCGTATCAAATCTCCCTCGCTGGCCTCCAATCGGCGTTCGACTGTTGCCGGCGGACGCCAGACATAGCGGCCCACGGTCTCGCCAAAGAACCTTGGCTCACAATCACCATAGGTTCCGAAACGGCGAGGAACAGCAACAATGATCTCTTCCGAGGATCCTGAAACCAAGAGCGCGTCATCGCAGTCGCCAAACTGTTCCGACTGTCGATGATCGGATGGTCAAGGCGCGCGCGAATCGCGGCCGACGAGCCTGGGTGAGGTATAATGGAGGCGGACTTGGCGCGAAATGAACGGGGCTGATGCTACCCACAGCCACCCCCTCGGTGCCAGTTATCCCTGATCCATGCAAACACGCTGAGCAGAGCGACTGATATGCGTTTTCGCATATCAGTCGGGCGACCTTCGTCGATGTGCCTCTTGTGGTGGGCCCCTAGAGTATTTCGTAGACGGAATCGTACTGCAGCCACATCCGAGGGGATCAATGTGGAAGCGGATTTCAAGTTGAGCGATGTCCATGCTCCGTGGCGCGGAACGGCTAACCACCGATGCGTCGCCGGAGGCGGCGCGATGATCCCGCTCCACCGCGATATTCGCCTGTTCTGGCGCCGCAGCATGCGTTGCGCCAATCCTCTGATCGCGCCAGGCGCGACCACCCTTGAGGGCCGGGGGCGCACCGCTCGGTGCGGCGTCTCCGGTCGTTCCCCCGTGCCGCACCCGGGTGGAACTATCTCGCGAGGCGCGGCGTTCAAAGCTGGGCCGTTCCCACCTCCTCTGGGAACGGCCGGATCGGCCGGCGCCGCACCCCTGCCCTCAAGCCCCGCAAGCGTCGAAAAACTCTGTATTGGGAGGTAGCGTGACATGGAAAAGATCGGTCAAGACAAGCAGGCAGGCCGGTTCAACCTGACTCGGTTTCTGACGGCACGCCTACGCCGCGATGGCGAGGCGCTGCGACGAGAGGCGCCCACGAAAGACGCCGGCTACGGCGACTACTGGCAACTGCGCCATGCCCGCACCGGGGCATTGGCGCAACCCAAGAAGTAGCGCTCGCGTTTCGCCCGGCCGCGTCGCGTCGAGTCCCTCTCTCAGATCATCTGAGGGCGCGGCGCGGTCGGCGAAAACCCAAGAGAAGTATGGAGAGCGAGCGTCTCGCCTCCGGCCCGAAACCCACTCGGAGCAAGAAAAGAGACGCAAAGGGGAGCTAGAGATGGAAACGACCTATGAGCTTTACGTATTGTCCGAAGGGCGTTGGTTGCTCGAAGCGCGCTTCGATGCGGCGCGACGAGCGGAGGCTATTCGTACCGCGAAGATGATCGAGGCCCACGGTTGTGGGGAATCGGTCAAGCTCGTCCGTGAGACGCTCGACGGTCGGACCCTCGTTGCCAAGGAGACCGTCGTCTACAACGGTCTCCGTCGACGCGACGTGAGGGAATGGCGTCGCACGCATTCGACGGAAGAACCGGGTCCCTACGCCCAATGGTTCGAGGATCCGGCCACCCTCGCCATCGCCGCGGCCTCGGCCATATTCCTGCTCGCTCAGGCCGCCAAGGCCCTCGGCAAGGTTGCGGCGATCGCCGCGGCAAGCGTCGCAATCGCAGTCTTGGCCGCGGTCGTGCACCGCGGCATGCTGACGATGCTGGCCTAGGTCGGTGTCGTGACGCCGCAGGAGTTCGTCGACCTCGTTCGTCAGCACGAGCGATTCGTGCGGCGGCTCGACGGTGGTCGGCGAGCCGATCTGCGGCATTCCGACCTCTCGGGTCTTTCGCTCCAGAATCTCATTTTGCAGGACGCCAAGCTGGCGGGGACCAATTTCCGCCAGTGCCGGTTGATCGGCGCCGATTTTCGCTATTCCGATCTGTTCGGCGCCGACTTCACGGGAGCAGACCTGACGAGCGCCGACTTCCACCGCGCTGATCTTCGTGGGGTATGCTTTCGCGGCGCCACCCTGCGCGACGCCAATATGACGGATTCCGATCTTCGGCCGGGCTCGCTCCTCTTCTCACAGCACCGCCAATTGGGTGACGACTTCCGTCGCTACACCTCCGAACAGTTGACCGGGCGGCCGGCAGACCTGAGCGGCGCAGATCTTCGGCGCGCCAACTTGCGGTCGGCCAAGATGAAAGAGGCCAACCTGGTCGGTGCCAATTTGGCACGCGCCAACCTCGACTTCACGCAACTCGACCGTGCCAACCTGCGCGGCGCCGTTCTTGCAGAGGTCCGGTTGACGTCGGCGAGCCTGACAGGCGCCCACTTCAGCACGACCAGCGCCAGTCTCCCGATCGAGATTCAGGAGGTCTTGCGCAACCATGCCCTCTGGGTGGATTCGAACGGATCCCGAGGCCAACGCGCGGCGTTCGCCGGGTACAATCTCGCGGGCGTTGACTTCTCCCAGGGTTACTTGAGTGGGGCAGACTTTTCGAGGGCCAACCTCGAGGGGGCGTCGTTCGCGTTTGCCGAACTGCGCTTGGCCAATTTTTCCCAGGCCAAACTGGTCGGAGCCAGTCTGCGGTTGGCCGACCTCTCGGGCGCCAATCTGGCTGGGGCCAACTTGGGCGGCGCGAATTTGACGAGCGCGAAAGTGGGCGTCGTCGAGGTCAAGGATACGACCGGTCCGACCGGCCGCAACGTGCAGACTGATCTTTCCAATGCCGACCTGACGGACGCCAAGATTTCTCATGTCGATTGGCGTCAAGCCATATTGACCGGGGCCCGGATGCCCAAGGTTCCCGATCAGGACGCCGAGGCCGCGCCGTCGCCACGTCCGGCCGCGGCTCCGTCTGCGGCGCGCCCCGCCCCGGATTCGCCCACCGTGCCCTGACGGTTTCCCAAGCCGCTTGATTTGGCCATACTCGCCGCCCTCGGGAGGCAATATGGCCGGAATGATCGAAACCCATCGCAGTTGCGTGCGGCTCTGGGAGTGCGATGAGATGGGGCATCTCAACGTGACGTATTACATGTCGCGGTTCAGCGATGCCGGAGTCTATCGCCAGCGAAAACTCGTACGGCCGCCGCGAAGTCTAGCTAGTCTAGCCCGCGTTCGGCGAGCACCTTGTGCCTCTTGGTCTCGTTCCATTCGAGAATCATTATTGTAGATACAATAAATCGGTGTGGGCAAGCGCGGGGCGCCGCAAACTCCTATGGGCGGTTCTGGCGCGTTTCGTCGTTACAAAACGTTACGGAGCCGAGACGCGCTGGATACGGCCGACCACTACCTTCTTGGCAGCAACAACCCCGGAGGAATGCATGACCGAGACCCCGGAGACCCCAAGCCCAGCCGCCGCCGTTGGTTGCACTACGGCGTTGCCGCCCTGGCTGGCGCTGCGACGACCATGAAGGAAACGGGAGCCGGCATGGCCGCGCTCGAACACAAGATCCTGTACAAACGGGAACTCATGTCAGGCGACTTGATTCGAATCGACTCCGGCATCGTTGAGATCGGGAACAAAACACTGCAGTTCCTGCATCGGCTCCTCCACGCGAGTTCCGGCGAACTGGCCGCCAGCCTCGAAGGCGTGACGGTCCACTTCGATCGCGGTGCGCGGCGTTCGACGCCGCTTCCCGATTCCCTGCGCCGACAGGCCGAGCAGTTCCTCGTGGCGCGCGACACCATCTGACCATCCAATCCGCGAGGGACGTGATGACGATCCGACGTGGCTACGTCGATACTCCGATGGGGCAAGTCCATTTTCGTCAAGCGGGCGATCGGGGTCCGCCGATGTTCTTCTTCCATCAGACTCCTCTTTCGTCGCGCCAGTACGAGCGCGCGCTGCCCCATCTCGGGCGCTTCTGCCGCGCTTTTGCGATGGACACGCCGGGCTACGGTTTGTCGGACGGACCGTCGTCGCCGCCCATGGTCACCGATTATGCGGCCCAGCTCATTGCCGCGATCGACGCGCTCGGGATCGGCAAGTTTGCTGTCGGTGGTTTCGCTACAGGTTCCTGTGTCGCGCTCGCGATCGCCGGGCAGGCCGGCCCGCGGATCACGCACGGCGTGTTCTCGGGCATGCCGGTTCTGACGGAGGAACGGATGAAGCACTATGCGGACCGGTTGGGGGTGCCCAAGGTCGAGCGCGACGGATCACATCTCAAGCAGGTTTGGGACAGTCGCGTCGACAACTACGGCGGCGACGAGGAACTCGACCAAATCCAGATGGCGGTCGCGCAGACCGTCCTTATATATGAGCGCATGCACTGGGGGTTGTTGGCGGTTGGCAAGTTCGACTTGCGCCCAATTCTTCAATCCCTGGAGATTCCGACACTGTTCCTCATGGCGGAACACGACAAACTGGTGCCGGAAAACCGGATCGCCGCCTCCCTGGTCAAAGGCTCGCGCACCGTGAGCATCCCGGGGGGGCGACCACAGGTCTGTTGGACGATGCCGGAACGCTACGCAAGTCTGGTGAAGGAGTTTCTCGATGCGTAGGCTGATTGGGTCACTGCTGACGGCGATCGGTCTCGGCGCGTGCGGGATCTTGGCGCCGTTGCCGCCGCCGGCAAACCTCGATCAGCGCCTTTCGGCGTTGCCCACGCAGGGCATGCCTTTGCGTGCGCCGGTGACCATCCGATGGGACGACCATCAGATTCCGTTCATCGAAGCTGAGCATGACGACGATCTCGCCTTTGCCATCGGTATCGTCCAGGCGCATCTCCGGTTGGGGTTGATGGAATTCCTGCGGCACGCCTCGCAGGGTCGGCTGGCCGAAATCGGTGGGCCGCTGGTCGCCGATATCGACCACGCTCTGAGAATCGTCGACTTCGGCAAGGCTGCACCCGAGATCGTCCGCAACATGCCGGAGGACACGCGGCGTTGGCTCGATCACTTCGTCCGCGGCGTGAATTTCTATGTGGCCCACAGCCGCGAGCTTCCACACGAGTACAAGGTGATGGGGATCGAACCGGCGCCATGGACGGCGGAAGACGTGATCACTGCCGGACGCCTTGCCTCCGCGGACGTCAACTGGTTCATCTGGTTTTCGTTGCTCAAGCAGCGTAAGCGCGAAGATTGGCCACGCTTGTGGGCGCAACTGGTCGCGGAAGGTTCGGCCTCGTTCCCGAGCTACGCCGCCGATCGCAGTTCCCGTCAGGCGCTGTTCCAAGACCTCCTGGGCGGCTTTTCGCGATCGGGCAGCAACTCTGTGGCGGTGGCGGGCTGGCGTTCGGCGAGCGGCAGCGCCTTGCTGGCGAGTGATCCGCACCTCGGCGTCTCCCAGCCGAACTTGTGGATCATCATCGGCTATCGTTCGCCGTCCTATCACGCGGTCGGCCTCATGCCGCCAGCACTTCCTTTCATTGCACTGGGGCGAAACCCCGACGTTGCGTGGGGCGGTACCAACTTGAGGGCCGCGAGCAGCGACCTTTTCGATCTCAGTGGTCAGAACGGTGATGTGTTTCGTGAGCGCGTGGAGCAGATCAAGGTCCGTTGGTGGTTCGACCGTACCGAAAAAATCCGGGAAACGCCCCACGGTCCGGTGATCTCCGATGCCGGCCTCCTGGATCTCGGTCCCGGTGGTCCGTTCGCGCTCCGTTGGGTGGGGCACGACGCGAGCGACGAATTGACGGCCATGTTGGGGGTGAGCCGGGCGCGCAATTGGGAGCAGTTCCGAACGGCGCTCGAACCGTTTGCCGTGTCCGCCCAGAACATGGTGTACGCCGATCGCCATGGGAACATCGGGCTCCATTTGGCCGCGCGACTACCGAAACGGCCGGCGTCAACGCCGTCGGACGCGGTGCTGCCCCCCGACGCGTTGCGCCATTGGCAAAACCAGGTGAACGGGCGCGTATTGCCGTCGAGTTACAATCCACCGGCCGGCCTGCTCGCCACCGGAAACAACCGTGGTGCGGAGTCGCCGGTTCCTGTCGGTTACTTCTTCTCGCCGAACGACCGGGTGGTCCGCATGGGCGAGCTGCTGCGCGACAACCAGCGGGTGACGCTGCAGGATCTGGCGATCCTCCAGCGGGACGTGCGCGAAGAGTCCTCGGTCCTCGTGCGCGACGCTATCGTGGCGCGAGTCGATCCGGCGTGGCTCAGCCCCGACGAGCAGCTGATCATCGAGGAACTGCGGCGGTGGGACGGTCGTTACGAGACCGATTCGAAGGAAGCGGTCACGTTCATGGCCTTCGCCACGGTCTTTGCCAGCCGGTTCCTCACCGCCGAGCAGCTGGCCGCCTACGAGGCCGCGGGTCGATTGGGCACGTTGCTCGCCAAGGACATCGCTGTGGCGCCAGCGGCATCGTTGCGCCAGCCGATGAAGGAAGCGGCGGCGGCCGCGAAACAGCGACGGGGGAAATTCGCCACCTGGGGCGACATGCATCGCCTCTCCCTCTCCCATACGCTCGGCATGATCCCGGTCCTCGGGCGGCGTTTCGTGTTCGGCGACATTCCCGTGGCGGGCAGCAGCCAGACCATCAACAAGACGGCGCATGCGTTGACCGATCGCCGTCATACGACACGCTATGGCTCGAATGCTCGTCACATCTCCGACCTCGCCAACCCCGACGAGAATTACTTCGTGTTGCTCGGCGGACAGGACGGTTGGATGTCCAGCTCGACGTTTCTCGACCAAGTTCCGCTTTGGCAGCGGGGCGAATACGTCAAAGTCCCGCTCGATCCCGATCGCGCGCCCAGCTTCCGCCATCGAACGGTCCTGAGACCCTAGTTCGACATGTTCGATGCCACCCCGTTGTTGCGTCGATATGCGGGGCGGCGCCTGGGTGCGTTGTCGCGGCACGATCCGATCGTCGAGCAGCGGCGCGTGTTGGAGCGATTGGTCGCCCGCGCGCGGTTCACGCAATTTGGTCGCGACCATCGGTTCGAAGCGATTCGGACCGTCGCCGACTACCAGCAGCAAGTACCGCTGCGTCGCTATGAAGACTTCTGGCGCGACTATTGGCAGTCCGCATTTCCTGTTCTGCGCGACGTGACGTGGCCCGGGCTTATCCCGTTCTTCGCCTTGAGCTCGGGTACGACCAGCGGTACCACCAAGTACATCCCGTGCTCCGCCGCGATGAACCGCAGCAACACGCGGGCCGGTGCCGACCTTCTCGCGTACCATCTGCAGGCGCGCCCCGATTCGCGTGTCCTCGGCGGCCTGTCCTTCATGCTGGGAGGCAGCACCGACCTCACCACCCTGGCGGACGGGGTACAAGCCGGAGACTTGAGTGGCATCGCGGTGCGCGTCATGCCCTGGTGGGCGCGCCGTCGCTACTTTCCGCCGGAGTCGCTCGCGCTACTCAGCGATTGGGAACGCAAGGTCGCATTGCTGGCGGAGCGTTCCCGGGGCCTCGATATTCGTATGATCGGTGGTACGCCGAGCTGGCTTCTCATTTACTTCGATCGCTTGGCTTCCGGCCGCAAGGACGCGAGGCTGGTGGACTACTTTCCAAACCTCGAACTCTTGGTTCATGGCGGCGTCAATTTCGCGCCCTATCGTGGTCTCTTCGAACGTTGGTTGGCTGGCTCACAAGCGCTGCTGCGCGAGGTCTACCCGGCGAGCGAAGGTTTCGTCGCAGCAGCGGATCGCGGGCCGGGCGAAGGGCTGCGTTTGTTCGTCGATAACGGCCTGTTCTTCGAATTCGTTCCGATCGACGAACTGGACTCGCCGCAGCCGAGCCGCCACTGGCTAGGGACGATCGAAACCGGCGTCGAGTATGCGGTCGTGATCACGACGTGTGCCGGGCTGTGGTCCTACCTCGTCGGCGACACCATTCGTTTTGTCGAGCAACGGCCTCCCCGACTGCTGGTCACCGGACGAACCGCCTACATGCTTTCGGCCTTCGGCGAGCACCTCACCGATGCCGAGATCGAGTCGGCCATGGCGGCGGCGGCGGATCAGGAGCAGCTTGCCGTCGTCGACTTCACGGTGGGTCCGGTGTTTCCGGACGGTCCGGGTGATCTCGGTGGTCATCTTTACATGGTGGAGTTCGCCGACGAGCCGGACGGCGAACGTCTGGCGCGCTTCGCTGCAGCGCTCGATGCCGCGTTGATGCGATCGAACGACGACTATCGAGCGCATCGCGCCGACGGATTCGGTCTGAGGGGACCGCGGGTGCAGGCCCTGGCGCCCGGGGCTTTCGCGGCGTGGATGAAGGCGCAAGGCCGCCTCGGTGGTCAGAACAAAGTGCCGCGCGTGCTCGTCGATCCGGATCGTTTCAAGGCTCTTCGCGCGGGCCTCGCGTCGTTCGTTCGAGGTCAGTCGTGAGTGCAGGCAATTTCGGACGCGAAACCGGGGCGCTGAATCGTGACCGTCGCGGGCGACTGGGCGATGATCGGTATCCGCGAGGGCTGGGCTCGGGTAAAGACGCCGAGCGAACCTCCACGGCCATGCGCACATGAACCCTCCAATGGCCATGCGAATTGCCGTCGTTGGCGCCGGGATCGCCGGGCTGGGCGCAGCTTGGGCCCTCGCCAAGCACCACCACGTGACGCTGTTTGAGGCTGCGCCGTCGCCCGGGGGGCATAGCAACACGGTGGTGATCGAGCGCAACGGGCAGCGGACGGCGGTCGACACCGGTTTCATCGTCTACAACGACGTCAATTATCCGCACCTGCTCCGATTGTTCGCCCATCTCGGCGTTCCCACCGAGCCCTCGAACATGTCCTTCTCCGTGTCGCTCGATGAGGGTCGCTTCGAGTACGCGAGCCTGTTGCCGTGGGGTCCGGTTGCCCAGGTCGCGAACCTGTTCAAACCGCGCTTCCTTCGCATGCTGTGGGAGATCCCGAAGTTCTATCGCGACGTGCGCGCGCGCCTGCCGTCGTTGGATCCCCGATCGACGTTGGGGGAGGTACTCGCCCAAGGCGGCTACGGCGAAACGTACCGGTTCCTGCACTTGCTTCCGATGGCATCGGCGATCTGGTCGACTCCGATCGAATGGATCGAGCGTTTCCCAGCCCGTCAGTTCGTGAAGTTCTACGAGGAGCACGGCTTGCTGCGCTTCTCGGATCGGCCGAAATGGCGGACCGTCTCGGGTGGTAGTCGCGAATACGTCCGCCGCCTGCTTGCCGATTTTTCCGGAACGGTGCGAACGGCGACTCCGGTCCGGCAGGTTCGCCGCGATTCAGACCGTATTTGGCTCGCCACGGCGGCTGGGGAGGAGGCCTACGATCACGTGGTGCTTGCCGTCCACGGTAACGATGCCCGTCGCATATTGGCTGACGCCGACGATCGCGAGCGATCGATGCTGGATGCCTATCGGTGCACGACCAATCGCGCCATTCTTCATCGCGACCCATCTTTCATGCCGCGTCGCCGCGCGGCTTGGGCGAGTTGGAACTATCATGCACAGAGCGATCAGCCAGCCGATCGCGTCGTGCCGGTGACCTACTGGATGAATCGGTTGCAGAACCTTCCACCGATGCCGCCGCTGTTCGTTTCGCTCAACCCCTGGCGCGAACCGGAGGAAGCCTTGCTCGATGCCGAGTTCCACTACGACCATCCGGTCTTTACGGTCGCGACCGCGGCCGCGAATGCTGCGCTGCCCTCGATCCAGGGACGCCGTCGCACATGGTTTTGCGGCGCCTACACGCGCCATGGGTTTCACGAGGACGGGCTTCGCTCGGGGTTCGCGGTGGCGGCCGCCCTGGGCGCGCCACCGCCCTGGGGGCTGTTACCCTCGGACGCGAGCGATTCGGTTGTATCGGCCGAGGCGGCTAGAGTGGATGCCGCATGATCCAGTCATGTTTCTACGTCGGGCAGGTGGCACACGTCCGGACGCGTCCGGTCGAGCATCGCTTCTCCTATCGTGTCTTTTCGCTTTACGTCGATGTCGACTCGTTGCCAAAACTCGGCGCGCGGGGGCGTTGGTTCGGGTACAACCGCAATGCCCTCCTGAGCGTCCATGATCGTGACCACGGCGATGGCCGCATGCCGATCGCCCAATGGGTACGCCACCATCTGCGCAATGCCGGTTACGCTGCCGACGGACCCATCGGTATGCAGTGTTATGGCCGGCTATGGGGCTACGTCTTCAATCCGCTGACCGTCTATTTCTGCTTTCGTGCCGACGGGCGGTTGGAGGCGTTGTTGCATGAGGTACACAACACGTTCGGTGAGCGTCACGGCTATCTCATCGCCGCCGACGATCCAGCCCAAGCCATCATCCGCCAGCGCTGCGCCAAGACGTTCTATGTCTCGCCGTTCATCGACATGGAGCCGAGTTACGAGTTCAAGGTGCGCGTCCCCGCCGAGCGCTTTGCCCTCGTGATCCGTGAATGGGACCGGGCCGGCGACCTGCTCTACGCCACGTTCCACGGTGAGCGCCGCCCGTGGTCGGCCAGTGCGGCTTGGCGCTTGATTGCGGGGCACCCTCTGATGACCCTCAAAGTTGTTGCTGGGATTCACTGGGAAGCGTTGCGGTTGTGGCGCAAGGGATTGCGCCTTATGCCTCACCCCGCCACAACCGAGGTCGTCGTCGACTATGTCGGGCGGGCCACGGCGCCCCTGGGCCCGGAAAGCCGCAGGGGCGTGGAGTCATCCGTTTTGCTACCGTCCGGGTAGTTCTGGGGGGCGTGGTCGGGGTCAGGGGACTATGGAAGCTGATGCGTCATTGAGCGTGGCGTCGACGGATTGGGGTGCCCAGGGGGTACCCGGATTCTATCGGCCCGTCGTGCGCTCGTTCGCGAAGCGGTTCCTGTTGGGACGGTTGCGGTATCGACTGCCCAACGGGGTCGAAGGAATCCTCGTTGGCCGCGAGGAAGGTCCCGAGGCCGCCATCGAGGTTCGCCGTTGGCGGGCACTTCGGCGACTGATGTTCGGTGGCAAGCTCGGCTTCGCCGAAGCCTATCTCGAGGGCGATTGGTTCAGTCCCGATCTCGCCAAGATGATCGAACTCATGTCCGCCAACGGTATTCGCCAGGAGGACTACAATGCCAGCTTGCGTTGGAGCCGCTGGGTCGACCAGCTGCGCCATCACCTTCGACGCAACAACCGTAGCGGGAGTCGAAAGAACATTCAGTTCCACTATGACCTGGGCAACGAGTTCTATGAGCTCTGGCTCGATCCCAGCATGACCTATTCGTCGGCCGTGTATCGGCCGGACGCCGCGGATCTGCAGCAAGCGCAACATCACAAGTACGATCGGATTCTCGAGTTGATCGCGGCCAAGCCCGGCGAACACGTGCTCGAGATCGGTTGTGGGTGGGGCGGCTTTGCGCGTCGCGCCGCCGCCGCCGGCCTGAAGGTCACCGGGATCACGCTGTCGACGCAACAGCATGCTTATGCGATCAAGCGGGCGCAAGACCTGGGCTTGAGCGATCGTCTCTCCTTTCATCTCTGTGACTACCGTGACGTGGCGGGAACATTCGATCATGCGGTCTCGATTGAAATGATCGAAGCGGTGGGCGAGGCCTACTGGCCACAGTACTTCCGCAAGATCGCCGATGTCGTCCGTCCCGGCGGGCGCATCGCGCTGCAGGCGATTACCGTGCGTGACGAGGGGTTCGATCAGTACCGGCGTCGCGCCGATTTCATCCAAACCTATATCTTTCCTGGCGGAATGCTGCCTTGTCTCAAGGCTCTCCAGGATGTGAGTTCGAGGGTCGGCCTGCACTGGTTGGGCGACGATGGATTCGGCCAGCACTACGCCAAGACTCTCGAGGAGTGGCGCAAGAATTTCTACGCAGCTTGGCCACGTATCCGGTCTCTCGGGTTCGACGAAAAGTTTCGTCGCATCTGGGAGTTCTACCTCGCGGGCTGCGAGGGCTCCTTCCGTGCGGGCGGGATCGACGTTCGGCAAATCGCCCTGGTTCGTCGCTGACCACCGTCTCTCCGAGATGTGAACCGATCATCTCGTGGCGGGCGCGCGAGGTTGCTATGATGGTCCACCCGGGGGGAAAAGAGGCGGAAGAATGCCGAGGCGCCATCCAATTCGCGTGTCGTTGGGAATCATCGTGGTGGTCATGTCCGTGGCCGCCGCCGACCAGCCGGTCGGGGCTCATCACGGCTACACCGAGTTGCTCGACTTTGCCGTCAGTCGTTCGGGGTCAACGATCGGCTACCACCGGCTCGATTTCCGCGACGTTGGGGAAGAGACCCATGTCGCGGTCGACGTCGAACTTCAGATAAAGCTCGGCTTCGTGACGCTGTTCCGCTACGAGCATCACAACCGCGAGATCTGGAAAGCTGGTCGGTTGCTCCGCCTCGAAACCAAAACCAACGACGACGGTACCAAGTACGAGGTCACGGGCGAGCAAACCTCCGGTGGTTTGCGCGTCAAGACCCTGCGCGGCGAAGACACCTATCCCGCCGGGACCATGTCGGCGACGTACTGGAACATGGCGACCATCAAGCAGCATGCCCTGCTGGACACCCAGCGCGGGGGCCTGCTCAAGGTCGAGGTCGCCCCGGGACCGGCCGAAGAGGTCGAGCTCGGCAACGGGACCAAGGTCCAGGCCAAGCGCTACGACCTCAAGGGTGATCTCAACATCACGCTTTGGTACACCGAAGACGGTCGTTGGGTCGCCATGCAGTTCGCCGCGCGCGGCAGCGACATTTCTTACACGTTGTTTCCCGGCGGCCGCGGCAAAGGCAAGGCGTGATGGATCTCCGTTCCGCGGCGGATCGCTACGTCGCGGTGATGCAGTCCATCTCTCCCCAGACCCTGTCGCGGTTGGCCGAGGTCTGCGCTCCCGACATCCTTTTCAAGGATCCGTTCAACGAAGGTCGGGGCCTCGACTACGTCATCCGCATCTTCGAACAAATGTATCGCGACATCGGCGAGACCAAGACAGTCATCGATGACGTGGCGTTCTCGGACACGGCCTGCTACCTCCGCTGGACGCTGTCCTTTCGCCGCAAGAACGGTCGCGAGGCGACCGTCCTCGGCATGAGCGAGGTTCATTTCGGGGCCGATGGGCGCGCAATCCGCCATTTCGACCATTGGGACGCTGCTTCGCAGGTCTACGAACTGGTTCCTGTCCTCGGTGCCGTGCTGCGCCGAATCAAGCGTCGGCTCGCCACGCCGCTGCAATAGTTTTCGTCGTCGTTCCCCGGCGAGCCCATTAAGATGCCTTCGGGGGAGCGGGCATGGCGCAACAGTGGGACGTCATCGTTTGCGGTGCCGGGACGGCCGGGATGCCGGCCGCGATCTTTGCGGCGCGGCGCGGGGCACGCGTGCTGTTGCTGGAACACGCGGACCAGGTTGGCGGCACGTTGCACCTGTCGTCCGGCGAGATGAGCGCTGCCGGCACGCGGCTGCAACAAGACCGGGCCATCGAGGATCATCCCGATCGTCATTTCGCCGACGTCATGCGGCTCACCCGCGGGACAGCCGACCCTCACATGGTCCGCATTCAAGTCGACAACGCTGCCGATACGCTGCATTGGCTGCTCGACAGCGGACTCGAGTTGTTCAACGACATGCCGGTGCTGATGCCCCAGCACGAAACCTACAGCGTGCCGCGAACCTACTACGGACCCAAGAAGGGCAAGGCTGCACTCGATGTGATCCGGCCACAGCTCGACGCCGAGATCAGCAAGGGCGGGGTGACGCTTCGCCTGGCAACCGAAGTGCTCAGCCTGGTCCAGGATGGTACGGGGGCGGTTCGCGGCGTACGCGCGCGGACCAACGGAGGTGCGCTCGAAACCCACTACGGCAGCAACGTCGTGTTGACCACTGGGGGCTATGGTGCGAGCGAGACCGCCTATCCCGAGTTCTCCAATGGTCACAAACGGATCGGCTGGTGTTACCCCTATTCGCAGGGCACCGGTTTGCGCATGGCCTTGACGGCCGGCGCCGTGCTGCACAATCAGGACAAGTTTCTGCCGATGTTCGGGCGGGTCGAAGATCCCGGGTTCTGGCTCGATGACCGCGAGCCGTTCCCCAACGACCCACCGCGATGGTACGCCTTGTGCGAACTGACCCCTGAGCTGCGCCAGCCGTGGGAGATCTACGTCAATCGCCGCGGCGAACGTTTCGTGGCCGAGGACAGTCCGACGCCCGATGTTCGGGAGCATCTTCTCTTGCAGCAGCCCGACCGCATGTTCGCGGTGGTCTACGATTCCCGCATCGCCCGCGAATCGCCCTGGCTGTTCATGCCTGAGCTCACCGTGGCCCAGGTCGGAAAGCTATGGAACGTTCATCCGGCGTTTGCCCGCGGAGAATCGCTCGACGCGGTCGCGGCGCGTCTCGATATCGATACATCCGGACTGCGACGGGCGGTGGGCGCCTACAATGAGGCGGTAAGCGCCAAGCGGGATCCCTTCGGCCGGCGACACCTACCGCTTCCTATCAGTGAGCCGCCGTTCTATGCCGTTCGGCACTTCGGAACGACGGTCGTCGGTTTCGCCGGCATCAAGGTCGATCGGACGTTTCGCGTCATCGACAAGTCCGATCGTCCGATCGCCAATCTTTTTGCCGCCGGGGAGATTCTCGGATTGGGTCTTCTCTCGGGAAACTGTTATGTCGGTGGCATGAGTGTGACGCCGGCGATGACATTCGGCCGTTTGCTCGGCCAGAGTATTCTGCAGTGGCCGATGACGTCGGCGGCCCGGTGACATGATTTGGGTTGGCGAGTGGTTTTGTCATGACTGAAGCCTTCGTATGCGATGCCGTAAGAACGCCGATCGGGCGCTACGGCGGCGGGCTTGCCGGCGTACGCGCCGACGATTTGGCCGCGACGCCGATCGGCGTTCTCAAGGACCGTTGGGCGGAGGCCGACTGGGGGTCGCTCGACGATGTTTTTTTCGGGTGCGCCAATCAGGCCGGCGAGGACAACCGCAACATCGCCCGGATGGCGCTGTTGCTCGCGGGCTTGCCTGACCGGGTTCCCGGAACGACCGTGAACCGACTGTGCGCGTCCGGGCTCGAAGCGGTGACGGCGGCGGTGCGCGCGATTCGAGCGGGCGAAGCGTCGTTCTGTCTCGCCGGCGGGGTCGAACACATGACGCGGGCGCCGCTGGTCATGCCCAAGGCGGAGACGGCGTTTGCCCGAAAGATCGAGATCTACGACACGACGATCGGGTGGCGCTTCGTCAACGCGCGCATGAAGGAGCTTTATGGCACCGACGCGATGGGCGAGACGGC
>Ga0194131_10000273_pt1 | contig 84379 bp, 89 predicted proteins | sample TA2KigO120mmetaG_FD_148631 | JGI IMG/M metagenome (GOLD analysis project Ga0194131, IMG submission 148631) | Freshwater microbial communities from Lake Tanganyika, Tanzania - TA2015053 Kigoma Offshore 120m | ecosystem: Environmental > Aquatic > Freshwater > Lake | place: Tanzania: Lake... | reverse complement strand
AGCGCGAGCGCCTGTTGCATCCCGTCGCCGACGCTATGGGAATTGTCTTTGGCCTCGATCAGGGCGAGCGGGATGTTCGGCTTGTAATAGAGGATGTAGTCGGCGCGCTTGGCCTGGCCGCGCGTGACCAGCTTGCCGCGCACGATAATTCGGCCCTTGGTGAAGCCGACCTCCTCGCGGATTTGAAGCATCTCGTCCCACCCGGCCTGGCGCAGGGCGGGCGTGATGAACTTGGTGCAGATGTCGCGTTCGCTAAGCCCCCGCTTGTCCATCCCCGGCGCGAATCCTTTCGGTTGTAGAGCGCGGTGAAACTATAGCCGCGAGCTGGGCGGGTGCGCACCCCGGTGCGCGAGGGTGCGCACTCGAAAATCGGCCCCATCCCTGGCGAATTGCCGCGCCTTTGCCGCCCGCATGCGCCGGCCGCCGGGAAGAACCTAAGGCCGCCCCGAGGTCGCCCGGAAGACTTATTCCGCCTCATCTGCCGCGCCGGCTAGGGTGCGCATGGCGCGAATGAGGGCCGCAACCTCGCGGCGGCGCGCGAGTGCCTCGGCGGTATAGCGGCCGTGCTTGAGCGCATTCCTATTGCCCTTCGGCGCGCCCGGCGACAGGCCGCCGTGCAGCCGGCAGCGGCCGTTCGGCATCGCCGGCGACCGGCACGGGCTCCCGCTCCGGGTCAGCGCGCCGCATCGCGGGCTGCGGTGCATGGGCAATCTGCTTTGCATGGGGTTGATCCTCCGATTTCCCGCGATCCCCACCCCCCGCCTGCTCCACCACGCCCACGACCGCCTGGCCGCCGGAATGGACGTGGACGTGCTCCACCGTGACCTTCTGCTGGCCCTTGCCGCGGTGGCGGTTGAGCGCTTCGACCAACGCGGCGAAACTGCGGGAGAGCTTGTTGGCCTGGGCGAGGTTCTCACGCCGGCCCTCGAACGTCTGCTCGCCGATCATGGCGCGGCGGTAGCATTCCATCGCGGCGTTGTGGGCAGCGATCAATTGCGCCGCCATCATCCCCTCCAGCTCGTCCTTCGGCCCGATCCCGATCAGCGCCGCGACGGTGGCGCTCAACTGCTTGTCCCGTTCCTCCGCGCTAGAGTTCTTCACCCAAAGCGCCTGCACCGCTTGATTGGCGAGCGTGTTGTTCCAATGATCCGATTGCGATCCGCCGATGCTTTTCAGTCGGCCCTTTCGGTCGTCGGGATCGTCGGCAACAACGGTTTTCGGTTCGGCCTTGGCGGCGTGCTTCTTTATGGTCATAGGCTCGTCCTCGATGTCGTGATCCCAAGCTGCGCCAAGGCGGCAATCGCCTCGGCTTTGCGTGCGGCGTGCCACGCCGGCCAGCAGCGCGAATGCAGCCAAGCATGTCCCGTCGGTTCGGTGCCGAACGGCAGGAGCGGATCGTCCGAATGCTCGGCTTGGCCGCAACCCAAGCATCGGCCCGGCGGCGACCGGACCGGGTTGCGATTGAGCCGTTCGACGACGCAGCAATCGAAAGCGCGCGCTTGGGCCTCGATCCCGGTCAATCCGTGAACCGCTGCCATGCGCGTCCGTTCGCAAAAGAACGTCCACCAATCCAGCGCAGACCATCCGTCATCGGCCGGGCGCAACAGAGCGATGATCTCGGCCTTGTGTCGCGACAGCGATTCGATCACCGCGGGCGGCGGTGGCGCCGATGCTTCCAGCGCGAGGGCATCTCCGTCGAGCCCGAGTTTCACGCCGGCGGCGCGAGCTTCCGCGATGGCCAGGATCGCATTCACAACCGCATCCTCCAGCCTGGCACCGTCTCGTCATCCCGCCCGGAACGATGGTGATGATTTGCGTCCGCACCGTCCGCATCGGTCGCATTGTTCGATTTCAACGGGTTATCGCGGACGATGGATGCTGGCGCGGCAATTGGACCGTCCGTCGAGTCTCCGACCGTCCGCATGCTCCCTGAAGCGAAACCGTTGGCAGAATTGATTATCGGCGGGATTGCGGACGGCGCGGACGGTGGGGACGGCCGCGCCCCTCCGGTTTCTGGCAGGGGTGATGGCCCGGTCGTGATGCGAATGATCCGCGTGCGCGCCCGGCCTTCGCGCTCGAAGCCGATCTCGATGCCGATCTTGCGAAGGAAGGTCGCCGCCCGGCGCAAGCGGCCCGCGAGCGCCCGCGGGCTGTCCGGCCAGGTCTTAGACTTGGCGATCCGTTCGCCTGCCATCTCGCCAAGGGCGCCCAGAAGCTCCGAGGCGGTGCCAGCCCACTCCGTCCGCGCTGCCATCAGCGCCCGCACGGCGGCGGCGATCGGATCGGCATCGATCACCCCTTCCACCGCCTCGTCACGATTGCCGCAATAGGCCGACCAGAACGTGCCGGCCGGCCACAGCGCCGTCTCGCAGGCCGTGGCCCACAGCGCGAAGTCCGCCATGCGCGGAAGCTTGTCGAGCCGGGTTTGCGGCAGCATCGCCAAACCCTTCGCCACCGCATCGAGCAGCGCGCCGAGAATGCGCGGGCGTTCGGCTTCGAACGCCGCCCACAATTCCTGTTCCGGGCGGCGGCGTTCTTCCGGGATCGGTTCGAGCGTGAGAAACAAGGCACGGTCGGCCAAGTCAGGCCGCGTCACGATGTCCTCTATGCCGTTGAGGATTACCGGACGCGCCGCGTCAAACAACACTTCGTCTTGGTCGGAATAGAGCTGCCGCACCGCAAAGCCGCCGCCGGTGGCAAGCCGGCAGAGCGTGTCAGAAATCCAGGCGGGCAGGCCCGACACATTGTCGAAGGCGAGCACGTGGCCGTTGCTGGCCGCGATAAACAGGTCGCGATCCTCGCGCGGCAGCGCCCGGAGTGGTGCCGTGTTCGGATCGAGCAGCGCCCGCAGCATTGCCGAGAAGGTGGACTTCGCCGAGCCCTGCTCGCCCGACAGCACGATCACCGGATAGGGTCCGCGCTTGCGCAGGCACGCCAGCGCCCAGGCGATCACCAGAACGAAATCGGCATCGGAACGGACGTTGAGGAACGAGCGCAGCGCTTCGACCGATCCGTCCGCAGCCGGCGCGGGCAATGCCTGCATGCCGGCGGCGCGGCGGAAGCGAACGGGCGGATTGTCGGTGAGGCGCCAGCCGAAGGCATCGATCTCCACCGCCCTCCATGTCTCGTCCCCGAGGTCGAGATAAAGCCGCCCATCGATCCCGCCGACGCGAACATGAACCACCCGCTCCGGCGCATCGAAATGCGCCCTGGCCTCGATCACGTTAAGTGCGGATTGCAGCGCCTCCGAACTCGGTGCGCCGCCCGTCGCCTCGAAGAAGCGGCGGGCAAGCCAGCGGCGGAATCCCTTGGCGCGGATCGGCCAGGTTTCACGGTGTCCGTTAATATCGAGGTCGGCAAAGCCGGTGCCGTCCGGTGCGTGGAAAAGCTCGGCGGATTGGGCGAGGTCGATCAGGATATCGGCCTGCGTCGGGCCGCGCCCGCCCGCTTCGCCGCTCTCCTCGGCGATCGCATCGTCGAGCGCCGTCACCCGGCATCCGGCCTTTTTCAATTGCGCCCGCAGCGCCTCGAAGGCGGCGCGATCCTCGCGCTTGAGCACCGCGAGTCGTTCCAGTACGTCCGGCGCGAAGGCGGCGCCGGGATCGCTGCCAGTCCGTTCGACGAGGCCCTCCAGCGGGTCGCGCACTTCCTCGGCGGCATCGATGGCGGCGCAGACCGGATCGTCATTGCCGCCGGTATCTAGAATGTTCATCGCGCGGCCTCCTCGACGCGCGGCGCGCGGCGCAGCAGCAGATCGTTGAAGTCCATGCCTTGCGGCGGACGGGCAATGCGGACGCGCCGGCCTTCGCGCTTCCATCGACACGCGCAATCCTGCGCCGCTGCTTCGCCGGGTTCATCGCCATCGGCGAGCACGATCACGTCGCAAACGTCGCTCGGCAGATCGAATGACCGAAGTCCCGATGTCGAAAGCGCTGCCCAGGCGGGACGACCGCTCGCTTGCATGGCGGCAAGGCAGGTCTCGATGCCTTCGCCAACTATCAGCAAATTGCCGACTGGTCCGAGCCGCACCGCGCCGCCGCGGCACGGCCCGAGCATCATCTTTGCCGGCTCAACCGGCGCTTTGGCGCGTCCGTCGCGTGACAGGAACGTGCGGTGAATGCCGATCGACTTGCCGTCAACGCCGTGCGTCACCAGCGCCACCATGGCCGGCCAGACGCCGCCAGAAGGATGCTTCAGCCCGATATGGAAGCGGATTGACGGCGGGATCGGAATTGTGAGGCCGCGCGATCGGAGATAGGCCTCGACCGGCGTTCCCTTGGCAGATTGCGCGCCATGCCAGAGCGCGAGCGCCGCCTCCATCCGCCGCATGGAGTCGGTGTCGGTCTCGGGCGATGGCACGCGATCGAGCTTGCGGCAAAAGCGGATTGGCCGTCGCTCGTCCGCGTCCCAAACGCCGCGCGCCCGAAGCGCGGCGATCACGTCTTGCTGATCGCATCCGGCATGGCAGCGCACGAGCACCTTGCCGTCGCGAGCGTCGGCGATCGAGAGGCTCGGCGCGCGATCGTCATGCGCCGGACAGCGCGCCATCCAGGCGGCGCCGGCTTTGCGCCCGCCGAGGGCCTTGGCGAGGGCTTCAGCGGTCATGGCACACCTCGCTGCCATCGGGCGCGGCGTGCACATCATTGTCATTGGCGGCGGCAAGACATTCGGCATGCGACCATTCGGCGAGAATGGCGAAGAAGCCGGTGACGTTTTCGACAAGCTGCCGGGCGTCTTCGTCGGTGAGGTCGCGCCCGATGCGCGGTTGCCAGATTCGCCGGGTGCGGGCGATCTGCCTGCCCGCATCATTGTCGTTTGCAGCATCGAGACGTTTCATCCGAAGACCTCACGCGGGCGGTTCTGCCGCTCCGTGCTCCTGGCCTCCGGTCTCGGATTCCCACCGATGACGCTGGACCTAAAGTGATCTACATCTTCGGCGTCCCCGTCGCAGGGATCGCCGTCTAAGCTCCCATTAGTGCGGCACTTCCTCCGCGGGGATTGTGAACTTGTGGCTCTTGCCAGCGCGGATCACGAGATGGCGCTTGCCGCCGTTGCCGACCTCGCAGGCGATCGAATAATCGAAGAAGCCGTGCTTCAGACCATCGATGACAAGACCTTCTAGCCGGTCGAGCGCCTCGCGGACCTGGCCTCGGGCAATGCGCTGCGACGACAATGTTCTTGGTGCCTCAACCATTGTGCAGCAGCCCTTTCATGTCCTTGATGGTGGCGGCGAATGCCTGCGGGCGAACGATGGCGGCGTCGCCATAGAATGCCATCACGTCGCCCCGCCGGCTCGGTCGGTCCTGAAACACGAAGACCTTGCGGCGCCCCTCGGTGCGAAGGTCGAGCAGCTCGTAGCCGGCGCAGCGCAGGAAACAGGCGAGATAGAAGTCGCGCGTCTCGAACACGGCTCGCCGCCCTTCGTCCGACCAGATCGTTTGTTCAGTTGACACTCGACGATCTCCTCAAAAAAAAGAGGTCAGAAGCCTTCGGTGAGAAGCCTCTGGCGCGGCACGACACGGTGCAGCAGCCCGAGCTTTTCGAGCCGGATGCGCATCGCGATCGGCGACACGAGAAAGCGCTCGGCAAACGGGCGGGCGAAGCTCTCAAGCACCCGGTCTTCGTCGTCGTCGAAATCGCGGCCGATCTCGACGAAGGGGTGTTCGATCCGTGTTTCCGGTTGCAGGACGCGCTGCTTGCGGTCGGGAAACGCTTCGTCCCAAGCGGCAAAAACCATCTTGCGCGGCATCAGCAGGCACGAAGCGTAAAAATCCGCCTGCCATTCCACCCGCTCCTTTGCTTGGCTTGAGCGGCAGATGATGGTTGGTCGCTCACGATCGACCAAGAGCGAACCTTGATCTCGGGTGGGACGGACCAGCGGTCGGTGCAGCCGCCAATGTCCACCGCCTTCATGGGCGAGCGTGAACCTGTAGCGGCCCTCACGCTCGGGCCGCTCCTCGGGATCGAGGCTCTCGTCGATGACGATCCTGCCGGCTTCGAGCCAGATCGCGCCGAACATGTCCGGGTCGAGGCTGAACCCGCTACGCGGAACATCGAGCAGTCGGTGCAAATCGTCGAACTCGACATGAAGCTTCAGGTGCTTCTCGACGATATCCTCAATCGGGATCGGCGCGCTCACCTCGATGCCTCTGGCGTGGGCGAACTCGCCGAGCAGGGCCGCGGCATCGCGTTCGATGGCGTCATCGGCGATATAGGGGACTCGAAGGGTCATTCACTTGATCCTCATCTGCATCATCGGTGCACCGCCCGCCGGCGCGCTACTTTCCCTTTGCCTTCTGTGCCTGGCGGGCCAGTCGGGCCATGTCCTCGGCCGTCAACCCTTTCACCGCCCGCAGAAAATCGGCCATTTCCCGAGGGCGCTCGCGGATGATGTCGGTCAACTCGGACGCGACCCGGCCGGCCAGCGCCAGCAGCTCGTCCGCGTCCTGCCCGATTATGGCCGCGATCTTTCGCACCTTGTCTTCCGCCGGTGGTGGAAACTCGTCCCGCTCCACCTTCGACAGATAGGTCGGGCTCACCCCGATCTTTTTCGCCATCTCCCTCAGCCCGATTTCCTTCGCCTCCCGCTCGCGGCGGATGAACGCCCCGAACTTCTCCCTCCCAACCTTCATGGTTTCGTGCTCCGTCGTCTGTTTAGGTGTCACTTTACACTCGATTCGCGGGCCGCTGTCAACCAACGACTAAACAGCGATCCACGGACAATTCACGCCGCCAGCCGCATGTCCCGGATTTCCTCGAGAACGCGCCGGAAATCAGGTTCCGGGGCGAGGCACATGGTTCTATAGGCGTTCAGGAACGGCAGCCAATTCGAACGATCCCGGCAGCAATCCAAGGCTCGATCGCGCTGCATCGCGGCCCCGAAGCCTCCCGGACAAATGTGAAATTGATTGTCGCGATGCAGTGAACAAGGCGGTATAATGAAGAATCCGACCGGGCTATCTCTTTTGATGGAACTCCATTAGCCTTGCGCGGTCGGCGGGGTCCGAACGGAGATCAAACGTGGCTACAGGCACTGTGAAGTGGTTCAATCCGACGAAGGGCTATGGATTCATCCAGCCTCAAGGCGGCGGCAAGGACGTGTTCGTGCACATCTCGGCAGTCGAACGTGCGGGCCTTTCCACTCTCAATGAGGGTGCGAAGGTGGAGTACGAGATTGTTAGCAACCGCGGCAAGGAATCCGCGGAAAATCTGAAGGTCAGCTGACAACGCTCCTGGGGCGTTCAGCCCATCGGGCCCCGCTCCGGCGGGGCCTTCCTATTTGTGGCGCGCAGTCCGCCGCCTACTGCGGCTTCGGCGGCGGTGGCGGCGTGTAGTCCTTCGCCGGCACGTTGGCGAGCTTGAGCAGGTTCGCCGCGTGCACGCGGTCCTGCTTCACGAAAGCCGCGAACGCCTCCGGCGTGGTCGGCGCCGGCACCACGGCCTGCTTGTCCAGGAACGCCGTGAACTTCGGATCGCTGAACAGCCGCACGAACTCGGCATTGAGCTTCGCGACGATCTCCTTCGACGTGCCCTTGGGCGCGGAGAGCCCCCACCAGCCGCGCTGCGGATAGCCGCCGAGCCCGGCCTCCTGGAAGGTCATGACGTTCGGCACCAGCGCCGAACGCTTGGGCGCGGACACCGCAATCACCTTCACCTTGCCGCCCTGGTGCAATCCCAAGAAATTGCCGAGGCCGACGCCCGCGACCTGCACCTCGTTCGCCGCCACCGCCTGCGCCATCGGTCCGCCACCGCGATACGGGATGCCGACGATCTCGGTGCCCCACTCCTTGTTGATCCACTTCAGGAACAGCTCGGGCGCGGAGCCCGCGCCGAGCGTTCCCCAGTTCAGCCCGCCCTTCTTGCTCTGCGCCAGCGTCTTGAGCTGCGCGACGGATTCGACGCCGAGCGAAGGATGCACCGCGATCGACTCGATCAGGAAATAGAGCCGCGCGATCGGTACGAGGTCCTTGTCTGCGTCGTAGGGCAGCTTGTTGAACATCACCGGATTGAAGGAGAGCTGGTTATGGAACACGTTGCACAGCGTGTAGCCGTCGCCCGGCGAGTTGGCGCAGGCCTGCGCAGCGGGAATGCCGGCCGCGCCGCCGCGGTTCTCGATCACCACCGGCTGCCCGAGCCGCGGCGACAGTTCGTTGGCCGCCGCCCGCATGATGACGTCGGTCAGGCTTCCGGCCGCGATCGACACGATCATCTTGATCGGCTTGTTCGGATAGGTCTGCGCCGATGCCGGCACAGCGAAAACGGCGGTCAGCGCGGCTGCGGCGGCAACGCGAGTCACGAAACGGAGCGTCATGGACGTTCCTCCCTCTTGCTATATTGGCTTCATCCTAGCGGCCGGTGCGGCGCGCGCCAGCGGTGCAGTCCGCATGGCGGTACAGACTTCGGGCCCGCATCGCGGTACAGCCGCACTTGACCAAGGCCGGCGGGCGTTGCCGACTGGGGCGCCTGACAATGCGCGGCGGCGCCGGAGGACGCGATGCTCGAACTCTATCACAGCGGCCTGACCACCTGCTCCAAGCAGGTGCGGCACTGCCTGCGCGAAAAGGGATTGCCCTACGTCAGCCGCTACGTCGAACTCTGGCGTTACGAAAACCTGAGCCCGGACTATCTCAAGCTCAACCCCAACGGCGTGGTGCCGACGCTGGTGCACGACGGCGTGCCGGTGATCAATTCGCTCTGCATCAACGAATACATCGAGGACGTCTTTCCCGATCCGCCGCTCAGCCCCGCCGATCCGCACGAGCGCGCACGCATGCGCTACTGGGCCTGGACCGCGGACGAGGTGCACCTGCAGCTGGCGCGCCTGACGCACGCGCGCCTGCTGCAGGCCCGGGTCGACGACCTTTCCCCGCGCGACAAGGAGATTATGCTCAAGAGCACGCCGGTGCCGGACAAGCGGCAGCGCTGGAACATTCTCGCCACCGGCGGTTATTCGCAGGCGCAGCTCGACACGGCGCTCGACAGCGTGCTGTTCACATTCGGCCGCATGGACGAGGAACTGGCGCGCCGCGGCCCGTGGCTTGCCGGTGCGACCTATTCGCTCGGGGACATTTCCATGCTGGCGATCGTGCACCGGATCACCGAACTGTTCCCCAACCGGCTCGACCGCGCCAAATTCCCGCGCCTTGTGGACTGGTGGGACCGCTCCATGGCGCGCCCGGCCGCGGCCTACGCCTATTCGGACGCGACCGAGGAGACACCGAAACGGCCGCCGACCAAATCCATCGACGGCATCGCCGCATTCCGGGTCGGTTGATTGCGGACGAGCCTTGCGCGATCTTGCGTAAGGACCGGCGGGGAGATTCGGACGATGAGGCGGGGCAACCGGACGTTCGCTCGCATTCTGGTCTGCGCGCTGGCGGCAGCCGCCGCTCCCGCGCTGGCGCAACAGCAGCCGCCCGCGCCGGTGCAGACCGCTCCGCAGCAGACCACCGCGACCTACGAGGACTGGGTGGTCCGCTGCGAGACGCGCGCCGGACCTCCGCCGGCCAAGAACTGCGAGATGGTGCAATTCACCCGCGCGCAGGGCCAGACCGGCGTGCTGACGCAGATCGCCATCGGCAAGCCGGTTCGTGGCCAGCCGATCAAGATCGTGGTGCAGGTGCCGATCGCGGTGTGGCTGCCGACCGGCGTGCGGCTCACCACGGGGGCCAGGGATCCGGGCGTGGCCGCAAGTTTCAAGCGCTGCCTGCCGACCGCATGCTTCGCCGACACCGACGTCAAGGACGACGTGATCAAGCGCTTCCGGTCGTCCAAGGACGCCGGACAGCTTCAATTCAAGGACGTCAATCTGAAGGACGTAGCCCTGCCGGTGTCGTTCAAGGGCTTCAGCGCCGCCTACGACGCACTGGCGAAGGAATAGCCCGCCCGCCCTAACGCACCGAGAACCGCACCGGCACCGTCAGCGCGATGCGCGCCTGCGTCATCGCGGGCGGAAACGGCGGCAGCGGCTGCGCGCGGTCGACCATGGCCAGCGCCTCGCGGTCGAGCTCGGAGTGACCCGAGCTGCGCACGAGACTGCGCCCGACCACGCGGCCGCTGCGGTCCACCGTGAAGCTGACCGCCGCGGTGCCCTGCCCGCCCGTGCCCGCGGGGTAACGCTTGGCGCTCTGCAGCCGCGCCACGACGCGGTCGCGCCAGCTTGCAAGCGCCGCGCGCGACTCGGTGCTGCCCGGGCTCGGCGCGCGGGCGACCGGCGCGGGCCTGCTCTCGGAGCGTTGCGGCGCAGCGGTCCTCGGCGCGGGCGCGCTTTGCTCGACCCGCTTCGGCTCCGGCGGCCGCTCGGGCTGCTTTTCGGCGGCCTTGGGTTCCTCGCGCGCTGGCCGCTGCGGCTGCGGCAGCGTCACCACCGCAGGAGTTTCGACCTTGGGCAACGGCTCCACCTCCCGCCGCTCGACCGGTTGCGGCGCCGGTTCGGGCACCGCCTGCGATTCGATCATCTCCGGTCCCGGCGCGACATCGGCCTGCGACTGCGGCGCAGCCGCAAGCGGCGCAAGATCGACGATCACCGCCGGCGCCATCGCCGCGCCCTCGGGCCGCGGCAGCGGCGCCAGAACATAGGCTGCGACCAGCGCCGAATGCGCAGCGACCGCGACCGCGGCCGCGATTGTCCAGCGGCCGAGCTCCGCGCCGGCAGCACCGTCCGCCACCGTCAGCGCCCGCGCCGTCATGGTCCGTTCCGGCTCTCCAGCCCGACGAGGGCGACCTTGAGATAACCCGCCTCGCGCAGTGCATTCATCACCGCGATCACCTCGCCGTAGCTCACCGAGCGGTCGGCGCGCAGGAAGATGCGCTCGTCGCGGTTGCCCTTGGTGACGGCAGCGAGCGCCGCGGCCAGCGTTTCGCGCGCGACCGCCTGCTCGCCGATGGCGAGCGTGAGGTCGGCCTTGACCGTCAGATAGACCGGCTTGTCAGGCCGCTGCTGCTGCTGCGCGGTCGAGGCCGGCAGATCGACCGCGATATCGACGGTCGCGAGCGGCGCCGCGATCATGAAAATGATCAGCAGCACGAGGATCACGTCGATGAACGGGGTGACGTTGATCTCGTGGGTCTCGACGAAATCCTCGTCGTCGTGTGCGAGCCGGATCGCCATCGCCCTACTCCGCCGCGCGCGGCAGCGCCATCGGCGCGCGATCGAGATCGCGGCTGAGCAGCCGCATGGTCAGTGCCGAGCCGTCGCCGATCAGCGCGCGAAAACCGCCGATCGAGCGCGCAAACGCGTTGTAGATGACGACCGCGGGGATCGCGGCGAACAGGCCGAGCGCGGTTGCGAGCAAGGCTTCCGCGATGCCAGGCGCGACCACCGCGAGATTGGTGGTCTGCGCGTTGGAGATGCCGATGAAGCTGTTCATGATGCCCCAGACGGTGCCGAACAGGCCGACGAAGGGCGCGGTCGCGCCGATGGTGGCGAGCGCGCCCATGCCGCGGCCGACGCCGCGCGCGGCCTCGGCCTCGATCCGCTGCAGGAGCCAGGCGACGCGCTCCTTCACGCCCTCGGGGTCGGCGCCAGGCGATGCGTTCAGCTCCGCGAGCGCCGTATGCAAGAGCCGCGACACCGCTCCGCTGCGCTCGCCGATCAGCGCGCTCGCCTCCGCGAGCGTGCGCGACTCGTTGAGCGCTGCGAGCGCCGCCCGCGCGTAGCGCTTGGCCAGCCGCAATTCCACAACCTTCGCGAACCAGATCGTCCAGGTGACGAGCGAGGCGAACACCAGCCCGACCATCACCGCCTTCACCACCGCATCGGCGTTGAGAAACATGCCCCACGGCGACAGGTCGCGCGGCAGATCGGCGACCGCGAGAGCCGGGGCCGGCGCTACATCCTGTGCGAACGCGCCCCCCGCCAACGTCAGGCCCGCGACGGCCACGGCGGATCGAAGAGCGGGCCGCCACACGATTTTCATCCCTTTGCGGCTCATCACGAATTTCCAACGCTAAGGCGGCCCGATGCCAATGTTACATTGTTACATCGATCTTGGGCCGCTGGCCAAGCATTGCGCTGGCACCCCGCATCCGGCCGACGGCGGCGCGCGGCACCGATCTCGCCGCCGCATCTGTATTGCCTCACGCGCACGGGAAAAAGGCCCGCGCCCTGGAATATGTCGAAACAGACGGAGCGCAGGACGGCTGCAAATGCACAAGGCGGCTCGCCGACCGCGGCGTTGCGCGCGTTCGAATTGGGCAATACCGCGGCAATGCTGCTCGACCGTTCAATTCCGGAACCGCCACGCAGCCTCTGCGTTGACCCCACGAACGCGGTCGGGTTTCCGATCGCGCGGCGCCGGGCGGCCTTCCCCCCTCCCCCCGACAGAAGCCGTCCGGCGCATTACACCGCTTCGGGCATCGCGCGCGCCGTACCGCGCCGGACGTGGCTTCGGGGTGCCGCATCGTCTTGGGAGTCTTCGCAAACCCAAGCCTGCGGCGCGAACCATTCGTGGTCGCCTCCGCAGAGCGCGCATCGCGTACGCGCAAAGAACACCGGCGCGCGCGCAAACTCGTCGCCGTTCATCTCATAGCCGGTCGGAATCCCGCGCCCGGTCCGCGGGCAGCGGATCATCAAAATGCCCATGACAGCCTCGTTCGGATGACGTCGCTCCAGTTCGCCTTTGTGAGACTCCCGATAGCGCGGCTGTACGAACATAGTTTGACAGCGCGCGGGCCATACTGGGGCAATTGCGCCGCATGGAACGCTCCGGCGTCTCCGCAGTTGTTCGGGCAGACTTTCTTTTCATCCAACGACTTGCCGCGACGCCACCGCGCTTGCGGTCGCGGCCGTTTGCGCGCTCGGCGCGGTCGTCATGCTCGCCTCAGCGTCGGTGCTGGCGCTGGAGCCTAAGGTCGGCGGCGTCTATGCGCGGCTCATCGTCGGCGGCGCATTCGTTCTGCTCGCAGGGGGCACGCTGCTCATGCTTCACTTGGCGCGCGCGGAGCGCCGCAATGGCGCAGCGTTGAGCGCCGCCCTCAGCACGCGCGCCGGCGGCGACGAGGCGCTGCGCCGCCAGACGCAATTCGCGCAGATCGCGATGATGGTCGAAGCGGTGATGATCGAATATTGACTGTTGCGGCGCTCCGGCCGCCGCTGAGCGGCCCCGGAATCACCGAACTCTGACGGACAGCCCGGCCGCGGCAATCACGCCATGGCGCGGCGCTGCGGGCTCTGGGCCTTGCGCTCGAAGAACAGCACCTGGCTGATGACCGCCGACACGGTCGCGGGCTGAAACGGCTTGGCGATCAGGAACGCCGGCTCCGGCCGCTCGCCGGTGAGGAAGCGTTCGGGATAGGCGGTGATGAAGATCACCGGCACCTCGAAGGAGTCGAGCATCTCGTTGACGGCGTCGAGGCCCGAGCTGCCGTCGGCCAGCTGGATGTCGGCGAGCACCAACCCCGGCCGCCTGGCCTTGGCGAGCGTGACCGCGGCGGCATGGGTGCGCGCGACGCCGAGCACGCGATGGCCGAGCGACTCCACGAGGCCCTCCAGATCCATGGCAATGAAGGTCTCGTCCTCGATGATCAGCACGTCGGTCGAGATCTCGGCGGCAAGCTCGCGCCCGGCTTCCTCGACCAGCGTGCGCAGTTGCGCCACGTCCACCTCCAGGATCGCGGCCGCGTCCTCCTCCGAAAAGCCCTCCAGTGCCACCAGCAGGAAAGCCTGCCGGGGCAGCGGAGTGATGTTGGCGATGCGCCGCTCGACCTGGAGCTCCGGGCCTGAACCGCCGTTGAGCGCAATCGAGCCCCAGACCTTGGTGAACAAGCGATATAGTGCGACTCGCGGCGACGGTGCCTGCTGCAGCAGCCCCGGCTCCGCGATCAGGGCCTCGAGCGCGGCCGCCACATAGGCGTCGCCGGAGCCCTGGCCGCCCGCCAACGCACGGGCGTAACGGCGCAGAAACGGCAAATGTTGAGCGACGGCTTGCGACGGCGACATGGAAACCCTCCCGTTTTGGGCAGAATAACCCCAGGTTCGCAGTCAATTCACCAGTTCAAAAAAGGTTCCCGGCCCGGGAACCCCGGCGCGTTTGGGACGTTCAGTACCATCGTAGAGGCGTCCTTAGCCGCCGGTCATCGAGCCTGGGGCCGATTGGCTCGTCCCAGGCCCGTAGCTTGGCCATCAACCGGAGATATGGGCGCGGGGGTTACCGATGAAAGAGCGAAAACCGCCCGATGGGGCAGATTCCCAAGAACCGATGCAAGAACAACCACACGCAAGACGGGGCAAGCGGGGCGACGCAGCGCTCGGCCGCGAGATTCAATCGAAGCTCGGCCAGCAGCTGCGCGCCTACTACGACGGCCTGATCGAGCCCACGCCGGACCGGTTCGCCGATCTCCTGCGCAGGCTCGAAAAGCCTGGCGACAAGGAAACCCCCGAATGAGCTTGGACCCCTCAATCCGCGACGCGATGCTCGCGGCGGTCCCCAGCCTTCGTGCCTTCGCCATATCGCTGTGCGGCAACGTCGACCGCGCGGACGATCTGGTGCAGGAAACGCTTTTGCGTGCGCTTGCCAACATTCATTCGTTCCAGCCGGGCACCAATATGCCGGCGTGGCTTTTCACCATTCTGCGCAACCTGTTCCGCTCCGAATACCGCAAGCGCCGCCGCGAGGTTGAGGACGCCGACGGCAGCTACGCCGAAACGCTGAAGTCGCAACCCGAGCAGCCCGGCCACGTGGAGTTCAACGAATTCCGCAACGCGCTTGCGAAGCTCCCCGACGACCAGCGCGAAGCTCTGATCCTCGTCGGCGCATCCGGCTTCTCCTACGAGGAAGCGGCCAACATCTGCGGCTGTGCGGTCGGCACCATCAAGAGCCGCGTCAACCGGGCGCGCACCCGTCTCGCCAAGCTGCTCGGCATCGACAATCCCGGCGACTTCGGCCCCGATCTCGCCACGCGCGCCGTGCTCTCCGACGACGCCTGACGCGGCCTTCCCTGGCGCCGCGGCCATTTGCGACTCGCCGAATTCTCTGCAATCCATTGCGCCATGACGGCGGCCCCGACGATCCTGGTGTTCGATTCCGGACTCGGAGGCCTCACCGTTTTCCGCGAGACGGTCCGGGCACGGCCGGACGCGCAGTTCGTCTATGCCGCCGACGACGCGTTCTTTCCTTACGGCAGGCACGGCGAGCCGGAGTTGGTCGCGCGCGTGCTCGCGGTCATGCAGGAACTGATCGACGCGCACCGGCCCGACCTGGTGGTGATCGCCTGCAACACCGCTTCGACGCTGGTGCTGCCGCAATTGCGGACGCGCTTTGCGGTGCCGTTCGTCGGCACCGTGCCTGCGATCAAACCGGCCTGCGCGGCGTCGGTCAGCCGGATGGTATCGGTGCTCGGCACCGAGGCGACCGTGCAGCGCGAATACACCCGCGCGCTGATCCGCGATTTTGGCGGCGGTTGCGAGGTCACGCTCGTGGGCTCGCCGCGGCTTGCCGAACTGGCCGAGGCTGCGCTCAAGGGAGAGGCAGCCGCGGACGCCGACATCGCAGCCGAGATCGCGCCTTGTTTTGTCGGGAGCGGCAGCCGCCGCACCGATACCGTGGTGTTGGCCTGCACCCACTTCCCGCTGCTGCTCGACCGCTTCAACCGCCTCGCGCCCTGGCCGGTTAATTTCATCGACCCCGCCGCGGCGATCGCGCGCCGGGTGGCGGACCTGCTGCCGCCCCCGGTTGCCGGGGCTTCGACCCAGCCTGCCCGCCTCGTTTTCACCTCCGGGCGGGCGCCGGAGCCGCCATTGCGGGCTGCGCTGGCGAATTTCGGGATCGCCGAAGGCGCATCCGCCGGCGTTTGACACCCCCGGGCTTTGGCCCTAGAAACGCGCCGGCTGACGGGCCGTTTGGGCCCGTTTGACGTTTCGCGACCCGCGGTCCGGCCAGTTTCCGCAACGATTTGCGCTTTGGCTGCCGGGCCTGTCGGTTGCTCCCGTCCGGGGGCAACAGAGGAGGGCGCGATCCTCAACCGGCGCATGCCCCCGAAAAACGGGTACCGGTTTTCGGACAAGGTCATGCGTCAACAACGACGACCAAAATGAGGACGCGATGACCAAGCGCCACGAGGCGAAGTACAAGATCGACCGCCGCATGGGCCAGAATGTCTGGGGCCGCCCGAAGAGCCCCGTCAACAAGCGCGAATACGGCCCCGGCCAGCATGGCCAACGCCGCAAGACCAAGCTCTCCGACTACGGCGTGCAGCTCAAGGCCAAGCAGAAACTGCGCGGCTACTACGGCAACATCTCCGAGCGCCAGTTCCGCGGCATTTACGCCGAGGCGCGCCGCCTCAAGGGCGACACCGGCGCGCACATGGTGGGCCTGCTGGAGAGGCGCCTCGACACCGTGGTCTATCGTTCGAAGTTCGTGCCGACTGTGTTTGCGGCGCGCCAGTTCATCAACCACGGCCACATCAAGGTGAACGGCCGCCGGGTCAACGTGGCAAGCTACCGCCTTAAGGTCGGCGACGTGATCGAGGTCAAGGAAGCCTCGCGCCAGCTCGCGCTGGTGCTCGAGGCGCGCGCGCTCGCCGAGCGCGACGTGCCGGACTACATCGAAGTCGACGACGGCAAGATGACCGCCAAGCTCACCCGCATTCCGGGGCACAGCGACGTGCCGTACCCGGTGATGATGGAGCCGCACCTGGTCGTCGAATTCTACTCGCGCTGATCGGCGTTCCACCCCCGATACGACGAAAGGCCGTCTTGCAGACGGCCTTTTTCGTTGGCGCGAATCGGCGGGGGTTTTGACGAGGCGGACGGTTTCCCCGCCGTCCGGCCGCCCAAGGATTAGGCATAAGCCTCTGAAATTGGCCGATATTGTGCGCCTTCTTGAAGACGGGCACCATATTTAGTAGATGGCCGGTGCGATTTGTGAACCTGCGCGTAACAAGACCTTGCGATCGCGAAAGGGGAAATCGCCCATGAACGCCATACAAACCTTGAAGTCGTGGGTCGGCGCGTTGACGGAACTCGGCCTGATGCTGCTCGCATTGGGCATCGTGTGTGCGTTGCTGGTCGGCGGCCAGAACATTCCGTTCTTCGGCAATGTCGCGGCCAACATCATGGCCTTCGTGAAGGACCTGGGCGCGAATGGCCTGGTCGGCCTGATCGCGTTGGGCCTGATCCTGTGGCTGTTCTCGAACCGCAATCTGTCCTGAGCGCGTTGACGCCGGCCCGCGCCGCGCGCTGAGCCGCCGCGGGCCGTTCCTGATTTAAGTCTTCCTGGTTTCAAGCCCGGGTGGGGAGTTCGCGCTCCCCACCCGACAAGGGGGGGCGAACCATGATGGACCTGCTCGAAAAGACCCGGCGCTTTCTGTGGCTGTTCGTCGAGCTGGGTTTCCTGACGATCCTGTCGCTGATCCTGATCTACCTGATCCTCGGCGACAATTCCGGCGGCTTCGTCAAATCGGTCGCCGACAACGTGATGAAGTTCGCAGGCGGCATGCCCACGCCGAGCCTGATCGGCATCGGCGTCATTCTCGCCATCGTCTATCTGGTGATGCAGCGCCTGCGCTGACGTTCGCGCGAGCGAAGCTTACGCCGGCGCCTGGTCCTTCACCGCGACGCCCTTTTCCTTGAGCAGCGAGTGCAACTCGCCGGCCTGGAACATCTCGCGCACGATGTCGCAGCCACCGACGAACTCGCCCTTCACGTAGAGCTGCGGAATAGTCGGCCAGTTGGAGTAGGACTTGATGCCCTGGCGCAGGTCGTCGGACTCAAGGACGTTCAGCCCTTTGTAGGACACGCCGAGGTAGTCGAGAATCTGCACGACCTGCCCCGAGAAACCGCACATCGGGAACTGCGGGGTGCCCTTCATGAACAGCACCACCTCGTTGCCCTTGACCTCGTTGTCGATGAACCGGTCGATCGCCATGGAAGTTTCCTTGGATTTGCCCTTGGAATTACCGTTCGGCGCAAGCGCGCCCGTAGCCCCTATCTAGCGTAGGAGTCGGGCCTTCCCAAGGGCCGCATCCGGCCGTTCGGCGGATTATTTGAGGTCCGGCGGCTATGCCATCAGCGTTCCGGCGTGCCGGTCTGCAGCGCCAGCGCGTGCAGCGCCCCGCCCATCTGGCCCTTGAGGGCGTTGTAGACCAGCTGATGCTGCTGCACCCGTGACTTGCCGCGGAAACTCTCCGCGATCACGGTCGCCGCATAGTGATCGCCGTCGCCGGCCAGATCGCGAATGGTGACTTCGGCGTCGGGAATTCCGGCCTTGATCAGACGCTCGATCTCGTTCGCATTCATCGGCATGTGGCGCGGCCTCCTGTGCCGCCCGGAACCGATCAGTTCGGCCCGCCCGCCATGTAGTTCGGCAGCCAGCCTTCGAACCGTTCAGCCAGTGCCTTTACCAGAATCGCCCGCTCACCGGGAAGTGCAATTGCCGCGCCGCCGGTCGTGCCGATCCGCGCCGCCAGGACACCTGCCGTGCGCGCGATGGCGATGACCGCTTCGGCGTCCGCGGCCGGCACCGTCACGAGGTAACGCGCCTGATCCTCGCCGAACCAGTACGCATGCGCAGGCGTATCGGAAGGCGGCGCATCGAGCGCCGCCCCGATGCCCGATGCCATCGCCATCTCGGCAAGCGCCACCAGCAGCCCGCCGTCGGACAGGTCGTGCACCGCAGTGACCCGACCGCCTGCGATCAGCGCGCGAACCGCGTCGCCGTTCTCGCGCTCCTCGACCAGATCGACCGGCGGCGGCGCGCCCTCTTCGCGCCCGCAGATTTCGCGCAGATAGAGCGACTGGCCGAGCCAGCCCTGCGTCTCGCCGAGCAGCAGGATCGCCTCGCCCTCGGCCTTGAACGCGAGCGATGCCGACCTGGTGTAGTCGTCCAGCAAACCCACGCCGCCGATCGAAGGCGTCGGCAGGATCGCGCGGCCTTGCGTCTCGTTGTAGAGCGAGACGTTGCCGGACACGACCGGGAAGTCCAGCGCCTTGCAGGCCTCGGCGATGCCGCGCACGCAGCCGACGAACTGGCCCATGATCTCCGGCTTTTCCGGATTTCCGAAGTTGAGATTGTCGGTGAGCGCGAGCGGACGCGCGCCGACGGCGACGAGATTGCGCCAGGCCTCCGCCACCGCCTGCTTGCCGCCTTCGAACGGATCGGCCTCGCAGTAGCGCGGCGTGACGTCGACGGTGAGCGCGAGCCCCTTCGGGCCCTCCTCGACCCGCACCACCGCGGCGTCGCCGCCCGGCCGCTGCACGGTGTTGCCGAGAATGACGTGGTCGTACTGCTCCCACACCCATCGCTTGGAGCAGAGATCCGGCGAAGCGATCAGTTTCTCAAGCGCGTCGGCGGTGGACATCGGCGGCTTGACGCTTTCCGCCTTGATTGCCGGCTGCTTCGGCGTCTCGACGAACGGCCGGTTATAGACCGGCGCCTCGTCGCCGAGTTCCTTGATCGGCAGGTCGGCCATCACGTCGCCGCCGTGCTTGACGATGAAGCGTTTGCTCGGCGTGGTGCGGCCCACGATAGCGAAGTCGAGGCCCCATTTGCGGAAGATCGCCTCGGCCTCCTTCTCCTTCTCCGGCTTGAGCACCATCAGCATGCGCTCCTGGCTTTCGGAGAGCATCATCTCGTAGGCGCTCATGCCGGTCTCGCGGCACGGCACGCTGTCGAGTTCGAGATCGACGCCGAGGTCGCCCTTGGCGCCCATCTCCACCGCCGAGCAGGTGAGCCCCGCCGCGCCCATGTCCTGGATCGCGATGACGCAATCCTTCGCCATGATTTCGAGGCAGGCTTCGAGCAGCAGCTTTTCCGAAAACGGATCGCCAACCTGCACGGTCGGCCGCTTCTCCTCCGCGCCCTCGCCGAACTCGGCCGACGCCATGCTGGCGCCGTGAATGCCGTCGCGGCCGGTCTTGGAGCCGAGATAGACGATCGGCATGCCAACGCCCGAGGCGGCGGCGTAGAATATTCCGTCGGTGCGCGCGAGCCCGACCGCCATGGCGTTGACGAGATTGTTGCCGTCGTAGCGGGTATGGAAGCGCACCTGTCCGCCGACCGTCGGCACGCCGAAGGAATTGCCGTAGCCGCCGATTCCGGCCACCACGCCCGACACCAGATGCCGGGTCTTGGGGTGCTTCGGATCGCCGAACGACAGCGCGTTCAGGCAGGCGATCGGCCGCGCGCCCATGGTGAACACGTCGCGCAGGATGCCACCCACGCCGGTCGCAGCCCCCTGGTAGGGCTCGATGTAGCTCGGATGGTTGTGGCTCTCCATCTTGAACACGACGGCAAGCCCGTCGCCGATGTCGATGACGCCGGCGTTTTCGCCCGGCCCCTGGATCACCCAGGGCGCCTTGGTCGGCAATCCGCGCAGGTGGACCTTGGACGACTTATAGGAGCAATGCTCGTTCCACATCGCCGAGAAGATGCCGAGCTCGGTGAAGCTCGGCTCGCGGCCGATCAGGTCGAGAATGCGCCGGTACTCGTCCGGCTTGAGGCCGTGTTCGGCGACCAGCTCGGGCGTGATGGGGGGCTCGTTTCGGATCACGCCCGTTATCTAGCGTGCGCGGCCGGCGATTTCACCCGCCCGCGGCGGGCTTCCACGCCTAATTGTTGGCGCCGCCGGACTTCGCGCCTTCAGCGGTCCCGGCCCATGAAGAACATGCTGACGAACAGCTTGCAGCGCGGGCTTTCGTCGAGTTGCGCAACCGCCCGGTACAGGCGGTCCACCATCACGCAGGGCTTGCCGGGGCCGTCGCCCTCCTTGTTGAGGAACTCCCCGGAGCGAATCTCGTTCAGCGTCAGGCCTGCCTTCGCAAGAACGGCTTCGAAGGCCTTCAGTTCCTCGGCCGACAATGCGTCGACCGTCACCATGCGCGAGCGGCCCTCCACGATGGCCTCAAAGCGATGAAGCGTTGCAAGCCGCATCAGCCGGCGGATGTCGTCGGGCGGGACCACGGGGCCCTGGTTCTCCGAACGGCCCAGCACCGCAAGACAATAGTCCGACCCCGCCGCTCCGAGTGCCGCGAACAGCCGGATTTCGTTGGCCGCCAGCCGGTCGATGGCCGCGGTGCTGGCGCCGACCGCAAATTTCAGGTTGGCGCGCAGGATGGACTGGAATTTGGTGAAGGTTTCCCGGCCGACGTCGGCGTCGGAGGCGCCCTCGTTTCGAGTTTGCACGGCGGCCGCTATCAAATCCCGGTACTCGTCGGGGAACGCGCGCTTGAGCAGCGCCTGCAACTCGGCGTGGTCCGACTTGGCGATTTCGGCTTCGACGCTCTCCGGCGTTGCGGGCTGCGGCTTGGCCGCGGCGGCCGGTGCGCTGGGTGCGGGGGCGGAAGCCGGTGCGGGACGCGAGACAGGCGCGAGGCTCTCCGGCGCGCGCGGCGTCAGCGCGAAGTAAAAGCCGCCGCCCGCGAGCAACACGAGCCCTGCGGCAATCGACATTATGACGCGGTGGTCCAGCGACTCCATGACCCGTATCCGCCCGCCGCCGGCGCCGCGCGCCCTAAGCGGCATCGCATCACGCAGCCCCGTATCACGCCGCCTTGGCGAAGTGCTGCACCAATCCCGCGAACAACCCGCGACCGTCGGTCGGACCGATCGACGACTCCACGTGGTTCTCGGGATGCGGCATCAGGCCCAGCACATTGCCGCGCTCGTTGAGGATGCCGGCAATGGAATTGATCGCGCCATTGACGTTCCAGGCCGGATCGAGGGCGCCGTCTGGCGCACAATAGCGGTAGGCCACCCGCCCCCCCGCTTCCAGCGCCGCGACGGTCGCCGCATCGGCGACATAATTGCCTTCGCCGTGCGCGACCGGAACGCGGATCACCTGGCCTGCGTTGTAGCCGCACGTGAACGGCGTGTCGGAACGCTCGACCCGCAGGTAGACGTCCTTGCAGATGAATTTCAGCGCCGCGTTGCGCATCAGCACGCCGGGCAGAAGCCCGGTCTCGCAGAGAATCTGGAACCCGTTGCAGACGCCGAGCACGAGGCCGCCGCGTGCGGCGTGCTCCCGCACCGCGTTCATGATCGGCGCGCGCGCGGCGATCGCGCCGCAGCGCAGGTAGTCGCCGTAGGAGAAGCCGCCGGGGATCACCACAAGATCGGTGCCAGCGGGCAGCGCAGTGTCCGCGTGCCAGACCATGGCGGGCTCCTGCCCCGAGATCAGGCGCAGCGTGCGCGCCATGTCGCGCTCGCGATTGATGCCGGGGAAGACGAGGACGGCGGATTTCATGACTCGGTCCGATCCCTCAGCCCACGACCTCAATTCGGTAATTCTCGATCACTGTGTTCGCCAGGAGCTTCTCGGCCGCGTCCTTCAGCGCGGCCTCGGCCCTGGCGCGGTCGGCGCCCTCGACCTCGATGTCGAACACCTTGCCCTGGCGGACGCTGGCCACACCGGACACGCCGAGCGATTTCAGCGCGCCCTCGATGGCCTTGCCCTGCGGGTCGAGGACACCGGATTTCAGCGTGACGGTGACGCGTGCTTTCATGCTTGCGAGGCCCGATTCCGGCAACGATCCGGCCCTGCCGTTAGCACCGATTGCGGACGGCCTCAATGCGCGGAGCGGACCCGGAATGCCCGGATTTGCGGCTGTCCCCGGCTATCGGCGGCGGAGGGCGCGGCGCTCAGGTCCAGAAGCGGTAGTTCAGACCGAATTTAATGAGATGCAGGCGCTGCGAGAAGGTCGCCACGAAACCGTCCGGCAGCGGCAGGAACGTCACGAGGCCGCTGCGTCCGAAATCGACGTAGTTGTATTCGAGCTTGAGCGACCAGCCGGGGCGGAATGCATATTCAACGCCACCGCCGGCCATCCATCCGGTCCGGGTGGATTGCAGCTTGGTCGGACCGAAACCGGCCTGCTGGACGTATTGGAAGCGCAGTTCCGAATGCGCCCGGGCCGCGCCGCCCTTGCCGTAAATCAGCCACCGGTCCCAGGCGTATCCGACGCGGCCGGCCGCGGTTGCGATCCATTTCACATCGGCCTCGAACACATCGCCGGCGAAGCCCGGCTTGTCGTCGACCACGGACTTCGTGATGGCGGCGCCGGACAGGTCGCCCTCGACGCCGAAGACCCATCGCCCATTCTGGTAGTTGAATCCGGCCTGACCGCCGCCGATCAGGCCGTGCGGTCGGTGCGACAAGTACCAGTCGGGAAATGCCGGGTCGTAATATGTGATCGGACTGCTGCCCCAACCCAGATGCACGACGCCGTAGAAACCGGTCCAGCTATATGCCGGCTGCGCCGATGCCGGTGCAATCGCCGCCAGAAATAGCGCCGCCAATCCAACGACCGACTTCACAACTCGTCCTGGGTGCATCCGACGCTCACAGCACTCAAGAAGACTATCGCAGCCCGAAATGCCGGGCAGCGCCGAATGCCGCTCAATTCACAGGCACCGCTTCGCCCTGCCCCAGCATCCGGCCGTAGCCCGCAAGCTTGCCGTCGTCGCCGGCAAGCCGGAGCGCCTTCCAGAACGCCGACTGCGTGCTGGTCACCACCGGAATGCCGTAGCGGCTCTCGATCGGATCGGCACAATTGAGCGTCATCAGCCCGCCGCAGGAAATCAGCACGCCGTCGGCGGCCTTCGCCCCGGCAATGGCTTTGCCGGTGAGGTCGATGATGTCCTGCTCGCTCTGCTTCTCGGCGTCGCCGAAACCGGTGAGCCCGAACGCCTCCAGCGCCAGAACCTCGAAACCGGAGCGCCTGAGGAAATCGGCGAGCCGGTCGTTGACCACCTTGGAATAGGCGGTCGCAACCGCGATGCGCCTGGCGCCGACGCTGCGCAGGCCATCGATCACAGCCTCGGTCATGGTCGAGACCGGCAGGCCGGTTTCCTTGCGCAGCGTTTCGAGCAGCTGCTGATGCGCGTCGTAGCCGCGGTAGAAGGTCAGCGAGGTGCCGATCACCATGATGGCGTCGACGCCGAGCTTTGCGAGTTCCTTCGCCGCCGGGACGATGCCGTTCCAGGCCGCGTCATAGCCTTCGGGCGTCAACGCACGCACGCCCACGCCGCGCGGGATGAACGTCACCTCCGGATACATCTTGAGACCTTCGACCGGAACCTTATCGGTCGCGAACGGCACCACCAGCCCGATCTTGAGTTGCTTTCGCATGTCGCGTTCCACTCCGCTTGTCTGCCGCACCGACTCTAGTTTCAGTCGATGCTCAAGCCTATCCCCCGGATGATCTTGGTCCAGCGCTCCGACTCGGCGCGCACGTGTTCGTGCGCCTGCGCCGGCGTGCCGGTCATCGGCTGCATGCCGAGCCCGGTGAAGTAGCTCTGCGCCTCCGGCGTGCGCATGAACTCGGCAAGCGCGCCGTTCAACCGCTGCACGATCGGGTCCGGCATACGCGCCGGGCCGACCAGCATCTGCCAGGTGTTGGCCTCATAGCCGGTGACGCCGGCCTCGTGCAGCGTCGGCACATCCGGCAGGTGGCTCGCACGCCGCGCAGTGGTGACGCCGAGCGCCTTGAGCTTGCCTTCCCGGATCAGCGTCGCGGCCGGTCCTGCGTCGGCGAAATAGATCGGCACGTGGCCGGCGACCACGTCGTTGAGCGCGGCCCCCCCGCCGCGATAAGGAACGTGACGCATCTTGATGCCGGTCATGTGCATCAGCAGTTCGGCGTAGATGTGATGCACTGCGCCGACGCCCGCGGAAGCAAACGCCAGATCGCCGGGCTTGTCCTTGGCGCGCGCGATCAGCTCCTTGACGCTGCTCACGCCGAGCGCCGGATTGACGACCAGCACGAACGGCACGGTCGCGAACAGCATCACCTGCGTGAAGTCCTTGGTCGGGTCGTATTGCAGCCGCTTGTAGAGACCGGGCGCCACCGCGAACGTCGAGGCGGTGCCTACCATGATGGTGTAACCGTCGGGCGCGGAGCGGGCGACCGCGGTCGCGCCGAGCGTAGTGCCGGCACCGCCGCGGTTCTCGATGATGAACGGCTGGCCCAGCCGCTGTTCCAGGCCCTTGGCGACGACGCGCGTCAGCGCATCGGTCCCGCCGCCCGCCGGGAACGGCACGACGATCTTGACCGGGCGGGTGGGATAGTCCTGGGCTGCAGCCGTCCCGCAGACGACAATGCCGATCCAAAGCAGGCCCGCCACCGCCAATCCGCGTCGCCACATCTGCGCCTCCCCGACAAACCCGCGATCCCTGCAAGCGCGCACGTTTCAGACGTGCCTCGCCGCATCGTAAAGGCGCGGTTGGCCGGGCAAAAGGGCATTTGCGGCCGTCTCGGACGGGCCAAAATGGGCGATCTCTCGCCGGCCTTCGACAGGCCAAGGCCCTGCCGTGCGCCTGCGTCGGGCCGGTGCCGGAACGTCAGCCCTTCACCAGCACCGGACCCGCGCCCTGCGGCCGCTCGTTCTCGCCCAGGATGCCGAGACGGCGGGCCACATCGGTGTAGGCCTCGACCAGCCCGCCCATGTCGCGGCGGAAGCGGTCTTTGTCGAGCTTGTCGTTGGACTTGATGTCCCACAGCCGGCACGAATCCGGAGAAATCTCGTCGGCGACCACGATCCGCATGAGATCGTTTTCCCAGAGCCGGCCGCACTCCATCTTGAAGTCGACCAGCCTGATGCCGACGCCGAGGAACAGCCCGCAGAGGAAGTCGTTGACGCGGATGGCGAGCGCCATGACGTCGTCGATCTCCTGGGGCGTCGCCCAGCCGAACGCCGTGATGTGCTCCTCCGACACCATCGGATTGCCGAGCTGTTCGTTCTTGTAGTTGAACTCGATGATCGAGCGCGGCAGCTGCGTGCCCTCCTCGATGCCGAGCCGCTTCGACAGCGACCCGGCCGCGACATTTCGCACCACCACTTCGAGCGGGATCATCTCGACTTCGCGGATCAGCTGCTCGCGCATGTTGAGACGGCGGATGAAATGCGTCGGCACGCCGATGTCGTTGAGGCGCTGGAAGAGGCATTCCGAAATGCGGTTGTTGAGGACGCCCTTGCCCTCGATCACGTCGTGCTTCTTGGCGTTGAAGTCGGTGGCGTCGTCCTTGAAGTGTTGAATCAGCGTGCCAGGCTCCGGGCCCTCGTAGAGGACCTTCGCCTTACCTTCATAGATGCGGCGACGGCGGCTCATCGGAGTGTACCGTGGTTTGTTGATGTCCATGAATGCCGGGGCTCCAGTGCGAATACGAGGTCCGCGGCGGCCGAAGCGGAGGGCTCTACGAATACGCAATCGGACGGCCGCACCGTTCACACGCGCAAACTATCCGATCGAATGGGGCAGTACAATCGACATAGGCCGACTTCCCACCGCGCGCAACGGACAAGTTCCTGCCGCGGTGGATTGCCTTGACGCCCCTGCCCCGGTATGCAAGGCGCGAAGATCTCGTGACTTCACGGATCGTTTCGCAATATTGCGCGAGGCCCACATGACGTCATTCGACAATCGTAAAGAAGGCTTCGAGAAGAAGTTCGCACACGACGAAGAGCTGCGCTTCAAGGCCGGCGCCCGGCGCAACAAGCTGCTCGGCGCATGGGCGGCCGAGAAGCTCGGGTTGACCGGCGCGGAGGCCGAGGCCTACGCGAAGGAGGTCGTCATGGCCGACTTCGAGGAGGCCGGTGACGACGACGTGTTCCGCAAGGTGCGCAAGGACTTCGACGCCAAGGGCGTGGCGCAGTCCGACCATCAGATCCGCCGCACCATGGACGAGCTGTTGGAAATGGCCGTCGCCCAGATCAAGGCCGGCGCCTGACCGGCCGCCGCGGGCCGCCCGAACCAGCAAGGCAGCGACACCGATGACCGCGCTCCCAGGCTTTTCGCTCGCCGCCCGGCTCGCGGCCGGCGAAACCGTCTACACCGGCTGGTGCACGCTTCCCGCCCCGGTCGTCGTTGAGACGATCGCGCGCGAGGGCTTCCCTGCGGTCACCATCGACCAGCAGCACGGGCTCTGGGACACCGCGGCCACCGTCACCGGGATCGCGGCCATCCGGATGGCGGGCGCGGCACCGGTCGTGCGCATTCCGCTGGGCGCCTTCGACACCGCAAGCCGCGCGCTCGACATGGGGGCGGAAGGCATCGTTGCGCCCATGATCAACACCGTGGCCGACGCCAAGGCCTTCGTGAATGCGGCCAAGTTTCCGCCCATCGGCGAGCGGAGCTGGGGCCCGACACGGGCGATGACGCTCGCGGGCGTTCCCGACATGAAGCAGTACCTGCGCGAGGCCAATGCCGCGACCGTCACGCTCGCCATGATCGAGACCCGCACCGCCATGGCCAACATCGACGCCATCGCCGGCACGCCGGGCATCGACGTGCTGTTCGTGGGTCCGTCCGACCTGTCGATCGGGCTCAGCGACGGCGCCGAACTCGACCCGCACTCTCCCACGGTCGAAGCGGCGCTGGAGAAGATCGTCGCCGCCTGCAAGAAAGCCGGCAAGGTCGCCGGCCTCTATTGCGCCAACGCCGAGCGCGCCACGGCCTGCGCCAAGCGCGGTTTCCGCTTTCTCGCCGTGGGCTCCGACCTCGGCTTCCTGCGTGCGGGCGCCGCCGCGCAGGTCAGGACGCTGAAGGGTGCCTGATCCCCGCCCGCAGACCCGACACCGATCCATGATCTAAATCAGAACCCGGCCTCCGCCGGTCGTCTATCCACGCCTACACGCGCTTTGCATGGCGCGGCGGACGGCGGGAATGGACAGACAAGTCATCCTGATCGGATTTGGCGCGAGCGTCGCCGCGGGCATGGCGACCGGCCTGGGGGCCGCGCTGGTCCTGTTCGTGCGCCGGATTTCCGACGCCCTCAACGACGGGCTGCTCGGCTTTGCAGCCGGCGTCATGCTGGCCGCGTCGTTCTTTTCCCTGATCATTCCGGGCATGCAGCACGCCGAGGCCGGCACCGGCAGCAAGGTGCTGGCGGCGCTGATCGTGATCGTTGCGCTGCTGGCCGGGGCCGCGGCGATCGCGGTCATGAACCGCTACGCGCCACACGAGCATTTCCTGCTCGGTCCGAAGGGTGTCGACGCGCGGCTGCTGCAGCGCATCTGGCTGTTCGTCATCGCCATCACGCTGCACAACTTTCCCGAAGGGCTCGCGGTCGGCGTCGGCTTCGGCAGCGGCGACCTTGCGAACGGCACGGCGCTTGCGATCGGGATCGGCCTGCAGAACATCCCCGAAGGGCTGGCGGTGGCCGTGGCGCTGCTGTCGCTCGGCTACTCCCGGCTCGCTGCGTTCTCGGTCGGCGCGGCAACTGGCCTCGTCGAGCCGGTCGGCGGGCTGCTCGGCGTCGCCGCCGTCACGGTGTTTCAGCCGCTGCTGCCGTGGGGGCTTGGGTTTGCGGCCGGGGCGATGCTGTTCGTGGTCTCCAACGAAATCGTGCCGGAGACGCACCGCCGCGGCCACGAGGGACCGGCGACCTTCGGCCTGATGATCGGACTTGTGCTGATGATGTTTCTCGACGTAGTCCTGACGAAATAGGCCGGCCGCGCGGAAACTACTTCAGCGTCACACGGAAAGCCGCGTTCATCCCGACCTGAAAGCCTTCCGGCTGCTGCCCCTGATGCCGGTTGACGTTGATGTTCAGGTTTTCGATCCGACACTGGTTGCCGATGGTATCCAGGATGATGTCGCATTCCCGAACGGCAAGTGCATAGACCGCCTTGCGCGCCTGCTCCTGGGCCTGAATGCCCGCCTCAGTCAGCCCCGACGGCCCGGGCACAAACATGTTGAGCGACATGTTCACGCGAACTTGCTCGCCCTGCGTCGAAGCGGCGGTGAGCGCCGCTTTGCGGCCCGCGCTGTCCTGCGCGGCTGCGGGGCCGAGGCTCAGCGCCAGGGCGCTCATCAGGATGGTCATCGAAACCAGGCGGCGCGGCATGTTTGCACTCCCGAATGGAAAGCGCCGGATTAGCCTGCAAAGCTTGGGAACGGGTTAGCGATTACGCGCGGTTTGGCGCCGGCCGTTTACCGTTTGGAAGCCGTGTCCTCGGCGAACGAGGCCGCAAGTCCGGTCAGCACCGCACCCGCATCGCTCTCGATCGCGCTCACCGCGATCTCGATCACGCGATAGCCGCGCTCGGCGAGCCACGCCTTGCGCGCGGCGCGCGACTGCGCGGCTGTCTCGGTCTCGTCCGGCGGGATGAGTTCCACCACCAGGCGCAGCGGAAACGATACGAGGTCGACGATGTGCGGGCCGACCGGCACCTGCCGTTTGAACCCGCGGCCGGCGAAGCGCCGGTCGCGGGTCAGCGCGTCCCAGAACGCGCGCTCGGCGTCGGTCGGATTGCGGCGCAGGAGCCGCGACAGGCCGCGCACCGGGCCGCGCTCGCCCGGCACCCTGCCCTGGTTGTGCTCGGCTAGCAGCGTGCGCAGCATCTCGGCCTCCGCGCCGTCGAGAATGCCGCCGCGCGCCGGCCCCTTGCGGCCCTCCACGAGCGTAGCGATCACGCCGTGCAGCGTGCGGACGTCCTGCTGGGTCGGCTGCATGCGGGTGAAGATGTTGCGCAGGTTGATCTGCATGGTGTCGCGTTTGTCCGGCGGACGGAAAAACTCGACCTTCTCCAGTTCGCGCTCCAGGAATTCGAAGAACGCCACCAGTTGCTGCTTGCTGGCGGGCGGCGAGCGCTCGGGCGCGGCGAACGGCAGCGCACCGCCGGTCGCGAGCTTGAACCACTCGTAGGCGACGATCACCACGGCCTGCGCCAGATTGAGCGAGGCGAAGGCCGGATTGACCGGCAGCGTCACGATGCGGTCGGCGAGCGCGACCTCGTCGTTTTCAAGCCCCGCGCGCTCGCGCCCGAACAGAATCGCGACGTTCTCGCCGTTCGCGACGTGCGTCGCCGCGGCCTGCGCAGCCTGGCCCGCGTCCACCACGGGCTTGGCCTGGTCGTGGGCACGCGCCGTGGTCGCCAGCACCAGCGTGCAGTCGGCAATGGCCGCTTCCAGCGTATCGAACAGCGTAGCGCCGTCGAGCACGCGGTCGGCGCCGGACGCCATCTTGTGTGCCTGCGGGCTCGGCCACCGAAACTGCGGCTTGACCAGACGGAGGCGACCGAGCCCGAAATTCGCCATGGCGCGCGCCGCCGCACCGACGTTTTCGCCAAGCTGCGGCGCGACCAGAACCACAATGGGTCCGGGCTGCTCCACCCACGTCTTGGTCTTGTCGGTTCCGGCGCCTGGCATCTGACGGCTCTGTAACGCGTGCTGCGCGCACGACCTAACGCATCGGCAGGAGCGAGTCGATCACATGGCGCGGGCCTTCTTGGCCGCTGAACGCAGACCGGTCCTGGCGCGACCAATGCCGGGAGAATGCGCGCATGACCGCCATGTGGCCCGAGCAAAAGAAACGATTTGAGCCGCGCCGGGAATCGGTCGTGAACCGCGGCCGGGTGCACGATATCGCCCGCAGCCGGCCGGACGACGCTTTCTCACTCGCCAGGACCATTCCCGACGGCTGGTACCGTTGCCAGGCCATGACCGCCATTGCGGAGGCTGCACCCGATGGGCTTGCCGACAAGGCCTTCAAGGCGGCGCGCGAGGCGGCCGCCGCGGGCGAGGATGCCTACCAGCAGACCGCCGTCCTTGCCGTAACGCTACACGCGGCCATCAAGCGCGGACGCGGCAAGCTCGTCCGCGACATCCTCGGCGACATCCTGGCGCGGACGCCCTCGGTCGAGCCGATGGCGTCGCGGGCGGCGGCATTGGGCTGGCTCTGGGCCGTCGTCAAATCGGCGGGCACCGCGGAGATGCGGAAAACCGTCCTCGCGGCCGTGCAGGCGCATTGCCATCCGGACCGGAGCTGGCGCGCAGCGCGGCTTTACCGCGAGATGGCCGAGGACCTTGCGCGCACCGATCCGACGTTCGCAACGCTGTTCGTCCGCGCCATGCCGGAGGGCAAGGCGCGCGCGAATCTCCTGCGACGGCTGGCGGCGGCCGGGCACCTCCCGAACCTCCCCGCGGGACGGGATTCCTGACCAAAGGCTCGGCTTTCGCCGAGGACGCTCAAAACCTATGGCCGCGCGCGCGGGAACGGCGCGCCGGCGTCTATCTCGCACCTGCTAACAAGGCTTTTGCCAGCGGAGCGCGGATGCTATAGGGCGCGCGCCGAATTCCCGTCAGTCGGATTCCCGATTGGCGATTCCGCGCCGAAAACAATTCATTTGAGGGCCTGGGAAAGAAGCCTTTCCCAGCACCCATCGATGATCGGTTTCCGGTCGGTCCAAACACGCACGGCGATCAGAGGTACCAGCATGCCAAATCTCGAAATCATGTGGACAAAGGTCGACGAAGCCCCGGCGCTCGCGACCTATTCCCTGCTGCCGATCGTCAAAGCCTTCGTGGGCGCAGCGGGCGTGTCCGTGACGCTGAAGGACATCTCGCTGGCCGGCCGCATCCTCGCCACCTTCCCCGAGAAGCTCACGCCTGCGCAACGCATCAACGACGAGCTCACCGAACTCGGCAATCTCACGTTGCGGCCCGAAGCCAACATCATGAAGCTGCCCAACATCTCGGCCTCGATCCCGCAGCTCAAGGCCGCGATCAAGGAACTGCAAGGCAAGGGATACAACGTTCCGGACTATCCGGACAATCCGGCGACGGACGCCGAGAAGGAGATCAAGGCCCGCTACGGCAAGGTGTTCGGCAGCGTCGTCAACCCGATTCTCCGCGAAGGCAATTCCGACCGCCGCGCGGCCGCAGCCGTCAAGAACTACGCCCGCAAGAACCCGCACAAAATGGGCGTCTGGAGCAAGGATTCCAAATCGCACGTCGCCTACATGTCGAGCGGCGACTACTTTGGCTCGGAAATCGCAACCACGGTCGACAAGGCGACCAACGTTCGCATCGAATTGGTCGAAGCCGGCGGCAAGACCACGGTGCTGAAGGCCAAGACCGAGCTCGATGCCGGCGAGATCATCGACGCGGCGGTCATGAGCGCCAAGGCGCTGCGCAAATTCTTCGCCGAGCAGATCGACGACGCCAAGAAGCAGGGCGTGCTGTTCTCGCTGCACGTCAAGGCGACCATGATGAAGATCGCCGACCCGATCGTGTTCGGCCATGTCGTTTCCGTGTTCTTCGCCGACGTGGTCGAGAAGCACGCCGCCACGCTGAAGAAGCTCGGCGTCAATCTCAACAACGGCTTCGGCGATCTGCTGACCAAGATCGAGACCCTGCCGGAGGCCGAGAAGAAGGCAATCAAGGACGACATTGCGGCCGTCTATGCCAAGCGGCCGGCTCTCGCCATGGTCAATTCCGACAAGGGCATTACCGGCCTGCATGTGCCGAGCGATTTCATCATCGACGCCTCGATCCCGGCGATGATCCGCGAGTCCGGCCGCATGTGGGGCCCCGACGGCAAGCTGCACGACACCAAGGCCGTGGTCCCCGATCGCGCCTACGCGCGGCTGTTCCAGACGGTCATCGAGGACTGCAAGGCCAACGGCGCGTTCGACCCCAGGACCATGGGCTCGGTCCCGAACGTCGGCCTGATGGCGCAGAAGGCCGAGGAATACGGCTCGCACGACAAGACGTTCGAAGTCCCTGCGAGCGGCGCGGTCCGCGTCGTCGCGGACGACGGCAAGGTGCTGCTGGAGCGTCCGGTCGAGGCCGGGGACATCTTCCGCATGTGCGAGCTCAAAGACGCCGCCGTGCAGGATTGGGTCAAGCTCGGCGTGCGCCGCGCGCGCCTTACCAACACCCCTGCGGTGTTCTGGCTCGACAAGAACCGCGCGCACGACGCACAGCTCATCGCCAAGGTCGAGAAGTACCTCAAAGATCAAGACACCAAGGGGCTCGACATCCGCATTCTGGCCCCGGTCGATGCGATGAAATTTTCACTCGAACGCATCCGCAAGGGCCAGGACACGATTTCCGTCACCGGCAACATTCTGCGGGATTATCTGACGGATCTTTTCCCGATCATGGAGCTCGGCACCTCGGCCAAGATGCTTTCGGTCGTCCCGTTGCTGGCGGGCGGCGGGATGTTCGAGACCGGCGCCGGCGGCTCGGCGCCCAAGCACGTCGAGCAGTTCCAGCAGGAGGGCTATCTGCGCTGGGATTCGCTCGGCGAGTTCCTCGCGCTGGGCGCGTCGCTCGATCATTTGGGCCATACCTACAAGAACGCCAAGGCTCTGGTTCTCGCCGAGGCGCTCGACACGGCCATCGGCCAGTTCCTCGAGAACAACCGAAATCCCGCACGCAAGGTCGGCGAGATCGACAACCGCGGCAGCCACTTCTACCTCGCGCTGTACTGGGCTCAGGCGCTGGCCACGCAGACCAAGGACAAGGAACTGCAAGCCCGCTTCAAGCCGCTGGCCGAGACGCTCGCCAAAAACGAAGCCAAGATCAACGCCGAGTTGATCGGCGCACAAGGCAAACGGGTCGACACGGGCGGCTACTACCTGCCTGACGACGCCATGGCTTCGGCTGCGATGCGGCCGAGCGCCACGCTGAACGCAGCCCTCGCCGCGCTCTGACACGGAGTCGCGCGACGGCGGAGGGCATTCGGTTCACAAGAGGTTCTTCAATGGCGAAGATCAGGGTCACGAATCCCATCGTCGACATGGACGGCGACGAGATGACCCGGATCATCTGGAAGCTGATCAAGGACAAGCTGATCCATCCGTACCTGGACCTCGATCTGCTCTATTTCGATCTCAGCATCCGGAAGCGCGACGAGACCGGCGACCAGATCACCGTCGACGCCGCCAACAAGACCAAGGAGGTCGGCGTCGCGGTGAAGTGCGCGACGATTACGCCTGACGAAGGCCGCGTGAAGGAGTTCGGCCTCAAGGAGATGTGGCGGTCGCCGAACGGCACCATCCGCAACATCCTCGGCGGCACAATCTTCCGCGAGCCGATCATCTGCAAGAACATCCCGCGCATGGTGCCGGGCTGGACCCAGCCGATCGTGATCGGCCGTCACGCCTATGGCGATCAGTACCGCGCCACCGACTTCAAGTTCCCCGGCCCCGGCACGCTGTCGATCAAGTTCGTGGGCGACGACGGCAAGACGATCGAGCGCGAGGTGTTCAAGGCGCCGGGATCGGGCGTGACCATGGCGATGTACAACCTCGACGATTCGATCGTCGATTTCGCGCGGGCGTCGATGAACTATGCGCTCGCGCGCGGCTATCCGCTCTATCTGTCGACCAAGAACACCATCCTGAAGCAGTACGACGGACGCTTCATGGAGCTGTTCCAGAAGGTGTTCGACGCGGAGTTCAAGGCCGAGTTCGTCAAGAACAAGCTCACCTACGAGCACCGGCTGATCGACGACATGGTCGCCGCCACGATGAAGTGGGCCGGCGGCTACGTCTGGGCCTGCAAGAACTACGACGGCGACGTTCAATCCGACACGGTCGCGCAGGGCTTCGGCTCGCTCGGCCTGATGACTTCGGTGCTGATGACGCCGGACGGCAAGGTGGTGGAGGCCGAAGCCGCGCACGGCACGGTGACGCGCCACTACCGGCAGCACCAGCAAGGCCAGGAAACCTCGACCAACTCGATCGCCTCGATCTTCGCCTGGGCCCGCGGGCTGTCGCACCGCGCCAAGCTCGACGACAACCCCGACCTCGCCAGGTTCGCGAGCACGCTGGAGAAGGTGACCGTCGGCACGGTCGAGGCGGGCTTTATGACCAAGGACCTCGCGGTGCTGGTCGGCCCCGACCAGAAGTGGCTGTCCACCACGGGCTTCCTCGACAAGATCGACGAGAACCTGACGAAGGCGATGGCGTGACCTACCTTGTTCCGGGCGCGGCGCAGCGCCAATAGCGCGCCCGCGGCGCGCTATGACTGTGCGCTGCAGACCCGGGGCCCCGGTTCGCGCCATGTCATTTGTGATCCAGAGCCGCCCCATGCGGTTCCGCCAAGGCCTGCTCGCGCACCGCGTATTCCGGCATCTCCTCGGCGATGACCGGCGAGAAACCCAGCAGATCGATGGCCTGCTCGGCGGCATCGGAGTACGGCAGCAGCACGCGGTCCGCGCCGGTCGCCTGCATCCGCCGCGTGTCGCGGGCGTCGTGGCTGCGGACCGCGATGCAGCCGCGATAGCCCGCCTCGCGCAGCGCCTTGATCAGCACGACGCGGTTGTCCTCGTGCACCACGCCCTGTGCCGCGGGGGTGGTGGCGATGATGACCCAGCGCACGCCGTCGAGCGGCAGGGTCGCGGCGAATTCGGGATCTTCCGCGTCGCCGTAAATCGCCGGTCGGCGGCGCTTGTGCGAGCGCGCCACCGCTTCCGGATCGAAATCGACGCCGAGTACGCACGCGCCGCGCGCCAGCAGCCGCTTTTGGATTTCGGCGCCGTAGCGGCCGAGCCCGAACAGGATCACGTCGTACTTTCCGCCGCCGTCGTCGCGCTCCATCGCGATTTCGCGCTGCGGCACCCTGCGTGCGCTCCAGCCTAGGTATCCTTCAAGCCAGCGGTAGAGATGATGCGAATAGATGATCATGTAGGTCGAGAGCGTGATAGTCACGAGCCCGACCAAGGTCACAAGCCCCATCGCGTCGCCCTGCACGTGGCCGAGGCTCATGCCCATGACCATGAAAATCAGCGAAAACTCGCTTATCTGCGCCACCGTCAGGCCGGCCAGGAAGCCGGTGCGCTTGCGGTAACCCATGGCGCCCATGATCGCCATGACGATCAGCGGATTGCCGACCAGCACGAACAGCGACAGCACGATCGCCGACGGCACCTGCGCACCGAGTTGGCTCATGTCGAGGCGCGAGCCCAATCCGATGAAGAAGAACAACAGCAGAAAGTCGCGGACGCTGGCGAGCCGCGAGGCAATGGCTTCGCGCACCGGAGTGGAAGCGAGCGAAACGCCGGCGAGAAGCCCGCCCAGTTCCTTGCCAAAGCCGATCCAGTCGCCGACAGCGGCGAACAGCACGGCCCAGGCGATGGCGAAGGTGACCAGCAGTTCCGGCATGCGCGCAATGCGCCGCATCAGCGGATCGGCGCCGTGGCGTATGAAGGCGGCGACGGATGCGATCATGATCACGGCGCCGCCCAGCACGCCGGCAACGCCGAGGCCCATGCCGCCGCTCGACGCTCCGACGCCGAATGCCGACAACGCCACCATCGCGACCACGACCGCAATATCCTGCACGATTAGGAAGCCGAGCGCGATGCGGCCATGCAGCGAGTCGAGTTCGCGCTTGTCGGACAAGAGCTTGACGATGATGATCGTGCTGGAGAACGTCAGCGCCACCGCGACGTAGCCGCTCGTCACCATGTTCATGCCGAGCGCGAGGCAGATGAAGAAGCCGACGCCGGCCGTGAACAACACTTGGCCGAGGCCTGTCGCCACCGCCACGCGGCCGAGGCTGCGGATGATCTGAATGTCGAGCTTCAGCCCGACCAGGAACAGGAGCGCGGCGATGCCGATCTCGGCCAGCACGCCGACGTGTTCGGCCGAATGCACGATACCGAGCACGCTGCCGCCCGCCACGATGCCGGTCGCGATGAAGGCCACGATCAGTGGCTGGCGCAGAAACAACGCCAGCACGCCGAAGCCCGCCGCGAGTCCAAGTAGCGTCGCGATCTCGCTGAATACCGACGTGAACGGATGGGTCATGGGCCGATTTAGGCTCCGCCGTGCGATTGGCGCATGCCGCCGCGCCCGGCCTCGGCGGAATTCTTAACGCAATTCGGCGCGGGCCCCAACGACCGCGCCCGCGTCAAGTTCAGCCGCCGAGCGCCGCCTCGATCGCCGACAGCGCGGCGTCCGCCTTCGACCCATCAGGGCCGCCGGCCTGCGCCATATCGGGACGGCCGCCACCGCCCTTGCCGCCGAGCGCCTCCGCGCCCTTGCGCACCAGATCGACCGCGTTGAAGCGCGCCTTGAGGTCCTCGGTCACGCCGACCGCGATGCCGGCCCGGCCTTCCTCGCTTACCGCCACGATCGCGACCACGCCGGAGCCGAGCTTCTTCTTGCCCTCGTCGATCAGGCTCGGCAGGTCCTTGGGGCTGATGCCCGCGACCGCGCGCGCCATCAGCTTGACGTCCCCGACCGAGCGCACACCGTCGTCGCCGCCCGCCGACGCGCCGCCGCCCATGGCGAGTTTGCGTTTGGCGTCAGACAGTTCGCGCTCGAGCTTCTTTCGATCGTCGAGCAGCGAGGCGATTCGTGCCGGAAGCTCTTCAAGCGACACTTTAAGCTCCGAAGACGCCGCTTTGGCGGTCTGGATCGCCGTGTTGGCGGCCTTGCGCGCGTTGGCGCCGGTCAGCGCCTCGATCCGGCGCACGCCCGCCGCCACGCCCGCGTCGGACACCAGCGTGATCAAGCCGATATCGCCCGTCCTGCGAACATGGGTGCCGCCGCAGAGTTCCACCGACCAGCCGAGCGTGTTGCCCGATCCCTCACCCATCGCGACCACGCGCACCTCGTCGCTGTATTTCTCGCCGAACAGCGCGCGGGCGCCCGAGGACCGCGCATCGTCGAGCGCCATCAGGCGGGTGACGACCTCTGAGTTTTGCAGCACGTAGTCGTTGGCCATGTCCTCGACGCGCTCGATCTCCTCCGCCAACATCGGCTTGGGGTGGGAGAAGTCGAAGCGCAGCCGGTCGGGCGCCACGAGGGAGCCCTTCTGCGCAACGTGGTCGCCCAGCACCTGGCGCAGCGCCTCGTGCAGGAGGTGCGTGGCGGAGTGGTTTTTGCGGATCGCGGAACGCCGCAAATGGTCGACCTCGAGCGCGAGCGCCGTACCGACCTTCAGCGCGCCCTGCTCGACCGTGCCGGCATGCGCGAACAGATCGCCGGCTTTCTTCTGCGTGTCGGTGACCTTGAAGCGGACGCCCTCGCCCGTCAGCGCGCCGGTGTCGCCGGCCTGTCCGCCGGACTCGCCGTAGAACGGCGTCTGGTTGAGCATCACGAGGCCGCTTTCGCCGGCCTTCAACTCGGCCACTTCCCGGCCGTCGCGCAGCAGCGCCGTGACCACGCCTTCGGCGGTCTCGGTGTCGTAACCGAGAAACTCGGTCGCGCCGAGCCTCTCGCGCAATGCGAACCAGATCGCCTCGGTGGCGGTCTCGCCCGACGAGAAGCGCGCCGACCGCGCCTGCTCGCGCTGGCGCTCCATGGCGTCGGTGAACGAGGAAATGTCCACGCCGATGCCGCGCGACTTCAGCGCATCCTGCGTGAGATCGAGCGGAAAGCCGTAGGTGTCGTAGAGCGTGAACGCGGTTTCGCCATCGAACGTGTCGCCCTTCTTCAGCGACTTCGACGCCTCGTCGAGGATCGACAGGCCTTTCGCCAGCGTGGCGCGGAAGCGGGTCTCTTCAAGCTTGAGCGTTTCGGTAATCAGCGCCTCGGCGCGGGTCAGATCGGGATAGGCCTGGGCCATTTCGCGGGTCAACGCGGGCACCAGCTTCCACATCAGCGGGTCTTTGGCGCCGAGCAATTCCGCGTGACGCATGGCGCGGCGCATGATGCGGCGGAGCACGTAGCCGCGGCCTTCGTTCGACGGCAGCACGCCGTCGGCGACGAGGAACGCCGCCGAGCGCAGGTGGTCGGCGATGACCCGGTACGATGCGGCGTTCTGATCGTCCGGCCCGCGCCCGAGCGCAGTGGCCGTCGCGTCGATCAGGTGGCGAAACAGATCGGTCTCGAACACGCTGTCGACGCCCTGCAGGATGCAGGCCATGCGCTCCAGCCCCAGGCCGGTGTCGATCGAGGGCCGCGGCAGCGGCTGGCGCTCCTCCTTCGAAACCTGTTCGTACTGCATGAACACCAGGTTCCAGAATTCGAGGAAGCGGTCGCCGTCCTCCTCCGGGCTGCCCGGCGGCCCGCCCCAGATGTGCTCGCCGCGGTCGATGAAGACTTCCGAGCACGGGCCGCACGGACCGGTGTCGCCCATGGCCCAGAAATTGTCCGACGTCGCGATGCGAACGATGCGGTCGTCCGTAAAGCCCGCAATCTTCTTCCAGTAGCCGGCCGCCTCATCGTCGGTGTGATAGACGGTGACGAGGAGCTTGTCCTTCTTCAGCCCGAAATCCTTGGTGATCAGGTTCCAGGCCAGTTCGATCGCCCGCTCCTTGAAATAGTCGCCGAACGAGAAATTGCCGAGCATCTCGAAGAAAGTGAGATGGCGCGCGGTGTAGCCGACGTTGTCGAGGTCGTTGTGCTTGCCGCCGGCGCGCACGCATTTCTGCGATGTGACTGCGCGCTGGTAGGGACGCCTCTCGAGGCCGGTGAAGACGTTCTTGAACTGCACCATCCCGGCGTTGGTGAACATCAACGTCGGGTCGTTGCGCGGCACCAGCGGCGACGACGGCACGATCTCGTGCCCGGCCTTGGCGAAATAGCCGAGGAATGCCGACCGGATATCGTTGACGCCGCTCATGGTTGCTTTGGTGCCTTCACGCGCAAAGTCGCCCCGCCCCCAAGGTCCCGATCCCCGGGTCCGGCCTAAGCATTGGGCCGGCTTGAGGTTTCGGGCCTGTATTTAGCGGCGGGGTCGGCGCGAGTCCAGGAATGGCGCCCATACGAGGCGCGAGCGGTCCACGCCTTCATCGCGGTCCGGCCATCCGAGCCGCCGATCGCAGCGCCCGGGACAGTGGCCGGCCTCAAAAAAAGACCCCCGGGTCAAGCCCGGGGGTGACGTTCGAATGGTATGGCACGGCCCTGCCCAAACCTGCCAGGCCCGCTGCAAGACCGACCGAGCCCGATCCGGCGAGAGGCGCCGGCCTACGCTTCCGCGGCCTCGTCGTCGTCCTCGCCCTCTTCCTTCTCGCCAGCCAGGATCTGCTCGGCGATCAGGCCCGAGTTGGCGCGGACCGCGGCCTCGATCTTGTTCGCAACGTCCGGATTGGCCTTTAGGAACGCCTTGGCGTTCTCCCGGCCCTGGCCGATGCGCTGGCTGTCGTAGGAGAACCAGGCGCCGGACTTCTCGACCACGCCGGCCTTGACGCCGAGGTCGATCAGTTCGCCGGTCTTGGACACGCCCTCGCCGTACATGATGTCGAACTCGACCATCTTGAACGGCGGCGCGAGCTTGTTCTTGACCACCTTGACGCGGGTCTGGTTGCCGACCACCTCGTCGCGCTCCTTGATCGCGCCGATGCGGCGGATGTCGAGCCGCACCGAGGCGTAGAACTTCAGCGCGTTGCCGCCGGTGGTGGTTTCCGGCGAGCCGTACATCACGCCGATCTTCATCCGGATCTGATTGATGAAGATCACCATGGTCCGCGACTTGTTGATCGAGGCGGTGAGCTTGCGCAGCGCCTTGGACATCAGCCGCGCCTGGGTGCCGGGCTGGTTGTCGGTCATCTCGCCTTCGAGTTCGGAGCGCGGCACCAGCGCGGCAACGGAATCGATCACCATCACGTCGACCGCGCCGGAGCGCACCAGCGTATCGGCGATCTCCAGCGCCTGCTCGCCGTCGTCGGGCTGCGAGATCAGGAGGTCGTCGACGTTGCAGCCGAGCTTGCGGGCATAGACCGGGTCGAGCGCGTGCTCGGCGTCGATGAACGCGCAGATGCCGCCCTTCTTCTGGGCCTCGGCGACGGTGTGCAGGGCGAGCGTGGTCTTGCCGGAGGATTCGGGGCCGTAGATTTCGACAATCCGCCCGCGCGGCAGGCCGCCGATGCCGAGCGCGATATCGAGGCCGAGAGAACCGGTGGAGACCGTCTCCACCTCCATCGACTTCGACCCCTTGCCGAGCTTCATGATCGAGCCCTTGCCGAAGTTGCGCTCGATCTGAGACAGCGCCGCGTCCAGCGCCTTCGACTTGTCCATTGAAGCTCCTTCGATCACGCGCAGTGCGGCGGGGGCCATCGTCTCGCTCCTTAACCGGGATTCGAAAGACCGACAAACGGGGCGCCGTTCCCGGTTAGGGGCACCCCTGTTGCGTTTGAGAATCTCTTGTACACTGTTTGTTCCGTGTTCGCAATATGTTCTTGCGAGCGGCAATGGTTTCCTAGAAAGCCGAAACCGATCAATGCGTTGCGTCACGCGTCCGCGCCGCGGCGGCCCTGCCCCGAACGGGACCGGCCGACACCGTCTCCCGCCGCCCTTCGGTGTCAGCCTCCGCGCACACTGCCCCCGGCAGGCTGCCCGCTGAAATTGAAGCCTTTCCGCCCCGGCTCCTTCCTGTGAGAATTCTCACAGCCGCAGCCGCGGCAGCACGGCAACTTCCACATAAGATCGGGGATCGGCTTGGGGACCGAGGGCGACGCCATGAGCATCGAAGCCGCCATGAAATTCGCGGAGCGGATCGCCACGCGGGAGGCGGTGCACGCGCAGGTCCGCAACGCGACCGCCGGCAAGGACGAGCCGTCGGCGCTCGCCGCGGTCGTCGCGCTCGGCAAGAACGAGGGTTTCGACTTCACCGCGGACGAAGCCGCGCAGGTCCGCAGGACGCTGATGCTGATCGTCAAGCAGCGCACCGGCGAGGAACTGACCGACGACGAGCTGGAGCGGGTCGCCGGCGGCATGATGACCATCACCGACCCGTTCGCGCAGTTCACGAGCAACGTGCCCAAGCCCGGACCGGCCGCCGCGCCCGGCTGGACCAAGCACGTCGACAAGCCGATGTTCACGGGCTGGTAGCGGCCGGAACGCAGTTTCAGTTTGCGGACGCCGCTGGGGTGGGCCGCGTGGTTCGAGCGAAAGGAAAAGCGACATGAGTTTGGAATCGGCATTGCAATTCACCGTCAAGATGGTCAAGGCGCCCGAATTGCACGACGAGGTCATCAAGACCGTCGCCGGCAAGGATCCGAAGGCGGCGAGCACGGCGATCGCGGCGCTGGGCAAGAAGCACGGCTTCGAGTTCACCGCCGAGGAGGCGTTCGAGGCCCGTTCCGGCGCGCTCCACCTGCTTCGGAAAGAGGGAATGGTGACCGACGAGCTGCCCGCCGCGGACCTGGACAAGGTGTCGGGCGGCATGAAGACGCCGGACTTCTTCACGCGCGAGGGCTGGGCGCCGCTGTGGTCCACTTCGTCCTCGGACTGGAAGTGGGCCGGTGACACGCTGGTCAGCAAGGATGCCTGGAAGGGCACCGGCCAGAGCATGGTCAGCGCCAGCACCTGGAGCAATGTCGGCAACCAAATCTCCAACAAGGCCACCAGCTTCTTCAGCGGCTGGTGAGCCCGCCCGGAAACGCCGAGCCGGCACAATCCATGGAGGCCGCCGGAAACGGCGGCCTCACACTTTCTTTATCAGCGCCGGGCTTTTCCGCACCCCGTGTGGCAATGCCCACAGCGGCCATCCCCGGGATAAATGCAAATGGCGAAGGCCGGGCAGCGAAGACATGCAGCGGCCGGAGAGCCGCAAGCGCAGTTCCATTGAACCGTAAAAGGAAATGACATGAGTCTCGAATCCGCCGTTCAGTTCACCACCAAGATGGTCAAGTCGCCCGCTCTGCACGAGGAGGTAGCCAAGACCGTCGCAGGCAAGGACCCGAAGGCCGCGAGCGCCGCCGTCGCGGCGCTGGGCAAGAAGCATGGCTTCGAGTTCACCGCCGAGGAGGCCTACCAAGTGCGCGAAGGCGCGCTGACCATGATGCGGCGCGACGGCATCCTGCCGGACGAACTGGGCGAGAAGGATCTCGACCAGGTGGCGGGAGGGATGAAGAAGCCGGACATCTTTACCGCGGCCGGCTGGAAGCCGCTCACCGACAAGAGTGGCTGGACCGAGATCGGAAACGTGTTCACCAGCACCAGCGGCATCAGCGCCTTCGGCAATGCCATGGTCGATCGCGGCATCTGGTCGTCCATCCCCGGTACGGTGGCGAGCCGCGTGTCAAGCTTCTTCAGCGGCTGGTAAGCGCACGCCACGTTGACGCGCCACGCGCGGGGCCGCCGGAAACGGCGGCCCCGTACTTTTCTTGGCAACTGCTCACGCCCCGCGCGTCCGGCAAGAATTGAGTTCGCGCGGCGCTGCCGCTACCGTCGGCACGCAACGAACCAAGCCGGGACACGCATGACCTACGACATCCTGATCAAGGGCGGCACGCTTTACGACGGCGCGGGCGGCAAGGGCGTTCCGGGCGACCTCGCCGTCGCGGATGGTCGCATCGCGGCCGTGGGTCGCGTCGACGGCACGGCGACGAAGGTCATCGACGCCGCAGGGCTCGCGGTCGCGCCGGGCTTCATCGACATCAAGACCCACTCCGACTTCACCCTGCCGATCAATCCCAAGGCCGAGAGCAAGGTGCGGCAGGGCGTGACCACCGAGATCATCGGCCATTGCGGCTTCTCGGTCGCGCCGTGCCTGCCGGGCAAGGTCGAGCTCCTGAAGGACTATCTGTCGCCATCGGCGCCCTGGACGCCGTTCCGAGAACTCACGTTTCCGCAATACCTCGACACGTTTCCCAAAACCTCGGTGAACGCAGGCATGCTGGTCGGCCACAACACGCTGCGGCTCATGGTGATGGGCATGGCGGATCGCGCGCCGACCAAGGCCGAGCTCGACGCCATGATCGCGCTCCTCGAAGACGGCTTGCGCGCCGGCGCGCTCGGCATGTCCTCGGGACTTTTCACACCGCCGGGAAGCTACGCGCAACCGGAAGAAATGCACGCCTTCGGGCGCGTGCTGAAAAAGCACAATGCCGCCTATTTCACCCACCTGCGCGACGAATCGAATCAGGTGCTCGACGCGGTGCAGGAGGCGATCGACATGGCCGAACAATGCGGCGTGCATGTCGAGATCGTGCACTTCAAATGTTCGGGCATGGACAACTGGGGGAAAGCGCGCGACGCGCTGAAGATGATTTCCGGCGCGCGCGCCCGCGGCCTCGACGTCGACTGCGACGCCTACCCTTACGCGGCCGGCTCAAACCCGCTGAAGAACCTGCTGCCGCAATGGGTGCAGTCGGGCGGCGTCGACGCGATGCTCAAGCGGCTGAAGGAAAACGACACGCGGCGCAAGATCGCGGCCGACATCGAGCGCGAGGGGCTGAACAACTGGGGCCGCATCCCGGACTGGGACTGCGTGCGGATTTCCATTTCGCCGAACCTGCCGCAGCACGCCGGCCGCACCATCCTGGAACTGGCGAAGGAGCGCAGAGCCGACCCGGTCGATACGCTCTGCGACTATCTGGTCAACGACAAGGGCGCGACCCGCGTGCTGGTCACCTCGATCTCCGAAGACGACATCGAGCATATCGTTGCGTCGGAGCGCGCGCTGATCGGCTCCGACGGCAATTGCGTCGCGCCCTACGGCGTAGTCGGCAAGGGCATGCCGCACCCGCGCTTCTACGGCACCTTCCCGCGCATCATCCACCACTACGTGCGCGAGCGCGGCGCACTGCCGCTCGAACATGCCATTCACAAGATGACCGGCGCGACCGCGCGGGCACTGAAGCTGAAGGACCGCGGGCTGCTCAAGGAAGGCTTCCGCGCGGACGTCGCGGTGTTCGACCCGGAGGATTTCAGGGACCGCGCGACCTACGCCGACCCGCATCAGTTTCCGTCGGGCGCGCGCACCTGCGTTATCGTTAACGGCACGATGGTGGTGGAGAACGCCAGGCACACCGAGGCGCTGCCGGGGGCGGTGTTGCGGCGGGACGCCGGCGGTGCTGTAAGCTAGACCGTGGCTACCGGCGTTCGCCGGCGGTAACGGGGCACGCGGGAGCAATGAACTACTCGAAGGCGCACTTCATCGGCATCGCCGGCAAGGGCATGAGCGCCACCGCGCTGCTCTTGAAGCAGATGGGTGTCGCGATCAGCGGCTCCGACGAGGGCTTCTATCCGCCGGTGAGCGACTACCTGCTGAACGCGAACATCGCCTTCGCCAAGGGCTACCGCAAGGAGAACATATTGGCCGACGCCGACGTCGTCATCGTCGGCAAGAACGCCAGGCTCATAACCGAGACCAACGAGGAGGTGCGGGCCGCGTTCGAGAGCGGCAAGCTCATCCGCTCGTTCGCCGACGTGCTGCACGACATGACGGCAGGCTCGGACACCGTCGTAGTGGCGGGCTCCTACGGCAAGTCGACCTGCACCGCGCTGCTGTCGTGGTGCCTGAAAAGCGCCGGGAAAGACCCGAGCTACTTCATCGGCGAAGTGACGAACGGCTTCGAGCGATACGCCCACCGCGGGCTGGGCGCGACGTTCGTGCTGGAAGGCGACGAATATCCGTCGTCGAACTGGGACAACACGTCGAAGTTCCTGCATTACAACGCCAGGAACGTGCTGCTGACCTCGGCGACACACGATCACGTCAACGTGTTTCCGACACATGCGGACTATCTCGCGCCGTTCCGTGCGCTGCTAACGTCGCTGCCGCGCGACGGCGTGCTGGTCGCGAACTGCGGCGAGCCGCACGCCCGCGCGCTGGTCGGCGAAGTGGGCCGCGCAGCGGTGTTCTATTCGCTCGACGGCCCGGCGCACTGGCACGCGGAAAACGTCACGCGGAACCCAGCGGCCGAATTCGATCTGATGCGTGGCGACGAATTCGTCGCGCGGCTCACGACCCCGCTGCTCGGCGCGCACAACCTTGAGAACGCCGTCGGCGTCAGCGCGATGCTGCTCGAAAAAGGCCTGCTCACGCCGGACGAGCTGCGGGCGGGATTAAGCTCGTTCAAGGGCGTCAAGCGGCGCATGGAGCTGCTGACGGAAGCGTCGGCGGTGCCGGTGTTCGAGGGCTTCGGCTCGTCCTACGAGAAGGCGAAGAGCGCCATCGCCGCGATCCGGCTGCACTACCCCGCGCGGCGCCTGATCGTGGTGTTCGAGCCGCACACCTTCACATGGCGCAACCGGCAGGCGATTGCGGCCTACGACGATGTGTTCGACGGCGCGGCGCGGACGCTGATCTACCACCCGGCCGCGCAAGGCGCGGACACGCATTCGCAACTGACGCAAGAGGAGATCGTTGCCCGCGTGCGGCGCGCGGGCTTCGACGCGGAGGCCATCGTCGAGCCGGACGATGCGTTGCGGCGGCTCGGCGATGTGTTGAAGGCCGACGACGTCGTGCTGCTGCTGACGTCCGGGGAGCTGGGCGGGCTGATCAAGAGCATCCCGAAGCTGGCGGAAAGGAAATTTCCGGTGGCGACGATGGCGTTGTGATTGAGACGAGGGCGCGCGATCCCGCCGTGTCCCCTCACCTCACCTTGAACACCAGCTTCCCCCGAAAGTGCCGCCCCTGGCTGATGCGGTGCGTCTCGGCCGCGTCGGAAAGCTTGAACAGCCGCACCTCCGGCGCCTTCACCGCGCCCGAGGCTGCGAGCTGCCCGATCCGCTCCATCGCGGCGCGCGTGCGCGGCACGCCCGGACGAAGCCCCTGCACGTCGGTGCGCGCGGTCGGCGGCGCCTTGGGGCCCGAGGCGATGAAGGCCGCGCGGCCGCCGGGCTTCAGCACCTCGTAGGATTTCGTTGCGACCTCGCCGCCCACGGTCTCGAACACCGCATCGCAGACCCGGCCGATCTTCGTGAAATCCTCCTTGGTGTAGTCGATCACCTGATCCGCCCCAAGCGCGCGCACGTAATCGACATTGGCCGTGCTCGCGGTCGAGATCACGCGCGCGCCGAGGTGCTTGGCAAAGCGAATGGCGAAACCCGCGACCCCGCCCGCGCCGCCTTGAATGAGGATCGTCTCGCCGGCTTTCAGCTTGAGCGTGTTGTCGACCGCGTCGATCGCGGTCAGCCCCGTGAGCGCGAGCGCGGCCGCGTCCACGTGCGACACGCCCGCGGGCTTCTTTGCCACGTACTCGGCCTTGATCGCGATCTTCTCGGCGTAGGTGCCCTCCTGGCCTGCCGGGAGCACCGCGAACACCTCGTCGCCCGGTTTGAAATCCGCGACGCCCTCGCCCACCGCCGCAACCGTGCCTGAGAAGTCGCGGCCGAGCACGTAAGGGAATTTCAGCGCCGTGCCGTAATCGCCGTTGCGCACCTTCCAGTCGGCGCCGTTGACGGTCGCGGCGACGATGTCGACCACGATCTCGCCGGGCCCGGCCTTCGGGTCCGGCAGGTCGCCATACTTAAACACGTCGGGTCCGCCGTTCTGCTCGATATACGCCGCCTTCATCGCGCTCCGCCTTTCCGGTTACGAACGGGCGCGAGTGTCGCAGCGGCGGGCGGGAAATTCAACGCGGCCCAGGCGCCGGAACGATGCCGGATTCCGGGGGCGATGGCGTGAGAACGGCGGGTTCCCCGTCCGGCGCCACGGCCTGCCTTGCAGCCGGAACGCCCGGCGCGGCGCGCTCGCTGGGGACCGGCCGGCAAAGACGCACGCCGATTTCAATTTCATCACGCCACGTCACGCGGCAATGCCGTTCGACTGCGCCGTTTGCGGCCAGCAACAATGTGAATTCGTCGGGCAGGTCGGCCACCGATCCGACCATCAACCGCGCGTCAGTCTCCGACATGTCCACGATCATGCACGGCAACGCGGGCGAGCCGGCGTCGACGGCGATGCGCGCGTAGCGGCGCAGCCGCCGGCTGAAGTTCCTGCGGCGCGGCTCGCGCATCCGCGTGCTGTCCCAATGCGGCGTCAAGACCGGGAGCGAATCAACCGGGCCGACGATTGAGCTCGTCGAGCAGATTGTCGACCATCTGCAAGGCCGCGATCATCTCGTCCGTCAGCGCCGGGCGATGCGCGCCGTCCGGCCCGGTGGCGACGGCCCGCGCGCATTGCTCCAGGTGTCTCTTCAGAATCCGGACTTGCGCGGCGATCAATTGATTGTGCTCGAACAGATACTCGTTTTTGACGTGCAGAAGCATCTCGGTGTCGCGGTCCGTCCACGGACCGGCACCGCCGGAATTTGCCCCGTTATCGCGTGCCAACCCTGTCATGATCCCCTCATGGCGCAGGCCGCGATTCCACGCGCGGCAAACGTAATTACTTTAGCGCAACGAAGAAATGCCGCGCGGGTTCCGGACCGCGGCGCCTGTCAGACTTTGCCTGACGGATTAACCGGCCGCTAACGATCGGCGTCACACCTCGCCAAGCCAGCCGCGACCGGACGCGTAACGCACGAGTTCGGCCCGGGTCTTGAGGCCGAGTTTCGCCAATCCGCGCGCCTTGAACGTCTCGACGGTTTTCATCCCCACGTCCAAGCGCCGGGCGATCTCCATGTTGGAAATCCGGGAACACGGAGGCCGATCAGGTTTGCTTGACGCCGAGAGCAACCGGGCGGAACGCACGCATCAGATCCCGATCGAGCTTCACACCCATGTCGAGCATGATCTGGTATGCGGCGTCGCCGGACATTGCCGGCTTGTAAGAGCGCCGCTCCATCAGCGCGCCGAATATGTCGGAGATCGTGATAATTCGGACCAGGTCAGAGATTTCGCTGCCCGAGAGTCCGTGCGGATAGCCGGAGCCGTCCAGCAGTTCGTGATGGTGCAGCACCATATCCAGCATTTCGGGCGCGAGGCTGCCATTTGCCTGCAATAAGTCAGCGCCCAACTGCGGGTGCGCTTTCATCGCCGTTCGTTCGTCGTCCGTCAGCGGTCCGGGCTTTTCCAGAATCGCTATCGGAATCCGCGCCTTGCCGATGTCATGCAGCATGCCAGCCAACGACAACCGTTTTCGGTCGGCGCGCGACAACCCGATGTGCTGGCCAAATCCGGCAGCTGCACCGGTAACGAGCAGGCAATGTTGATAGGTCTGGCTATGGTGGGTGCGCACTGCATCGATCCACTTCGCCAGTCCGAGCTCCGCGACGTCATCTATAATCGCTTCGCCTGCCGCAGTGACAACCTCCGGACTGATTGGCGTGCCCGAGCACGCCGATGAAAACATGCTTCTTAATCCACCGGCCGCCGCTTCCAGACCCGGCGCGGCCCCAGACGCAATTTCCGTGCTGGCCGTTGCAAGCGAAGCAAGTTCGATTGCCGGCGGTGGCACGTGCCAACCCAACACCTTCGCCAGATCGTGCGCCTCAACCGGGCGAGCGATCACGTCCGTGGCCCCGAGCGCATGGGCACGCGCATGTTGTAGAAGTGAAGTCGTATCGGCCAAGAATACCACCCGAGCGTCGCGTGGCTTCGCTTTGATCCAATTTTTGATCCTGACGACGAGCGAATCGTCGTTGAGATCGACATCGAAAAGCGTACGAGGCCCAGGCTTGATGCTTTCAAGCATCTCGAACCGAGTAAACGTAACGTCGAACGTTCCCCCGAGCCGCCCGCCCAATTCATCGGCTCGGGCTTGCGCGTCGCCGATGACCGAAAGGCCAAGCTGTTGCGGTTTCATGATTGATCAAAAATCCACGTGATCGTCACCGGTTCTCGTTCGCTTCGCTCCTGGATCAAGCAGACGACTTGAACTCCAAAAGCATTGCGTCCATTTCCATCGCCGCCGATCGGAGCAGATTCAGGTTCTGCGTGATCCGGTCACAGTACAGGGCCACGGCCTCCGGTCCTTCAAGGCGCGACGCCGACTCGGACGCGATGCGATCAGGGCGATGCCCCGCATTGGGTTCTAGAATTTCGATGGCTGTCATTGGGTACCGTCAATTGGCTGGAAAGGTCGCCTGGAGAATTTGGATCGTCCGGCGGCGGCGGCCACACCGGTAGCCGCCGCCGAATCCGGTCCTCCTAGAACTCTTTCCACTCGTCCTTAATGGCCGTGGCAAGCGACGACTGCATCGCGGCGGCCGGGCCGCGCGCGCCGCCGCGCGGCCTGATCGAGGCGCTTCCATTCGATCGGTTGGATGCCGCCATCGGCGATGACTTCGTCGCCGGAGTGGGAAGCCGAGACCTCATCGCTGCGCCAGGGGATGAGTTGACGCGAGGTCCGGCTTCTTCGGCGCCCGCATGGGCCGACTCATCCAAGCGGAACGCACTGACCCGCTCGCTCATCGCCGCCGAGCTCTGTTCCAGCGTCTTGGCGGTGGCGGCGTTCTCCTCCACCAGCGCCGAGTTCTGCTGGGTGACCTCGTCCATTTGGGCAAGGGCCTTGTTGACCTGATCGATGCCGCCGGCCTGCTCGGCGCTCGCGGCCGCGATCTGCGACACGATCGAGGCCACGCCGTTGATCGATTCGACGATCTTGTGCAGTTGTCCGCCCGCGTCGTTGACGAGACCGACGCCTTCCTTGACCTGTGCCGTGCTGTGGCCGATCAGGTCTTTGATGTCCTTGGCCGCCTGCGACGAGCGCTGGGCGAGACTCCGGACCTCGGATGCGACGACGGCAAAGCCGCGACCGGCGTCGCCCGCGCGCGCGGCTTCGACCGCCGCATTGAGCGCGAGCAGGTTGGTCTGGCGCGCGATCTCGTCAATGACGCCGATGATATCGGCAATCTTGCTCGACGATTCCTCGATCCGCGCCATGGCGCTGACCGCCTGCGACACCACCTCGCCGCCACGATTGGCAATTTCGCGCGTTTCGAGCGCCGATTGATTCGCGTGCTGCGAATTCTCTGCGTTCTTCTTCACCGTCGCCGAAATCTCCTCCATCGAGGCCGAGGTTTCTTCAAGGCTCGCGGCCTGCTCTTCCGTCCGCTGCGAGAGGTCTGTGGTGCTGGTGGAGATTTCCGCCGCCGCATTGGAGACCTCCAGTGCAGCCGTCTTTATCTCCGCAATGGTCTGCGCGAGCCGTCGCGCCGTCGTGTTGGCGCTGTCCTTGAGCGCGCCGAAGGTGCCTTCGTAGTTGGCGTCGATGCGCTTCGATAGATCGCCCTCCGCTAGCGAGCTCAACATCTTGACGAGATCGTCCATGACCTGCCCGATGTTGTCGCACATGACGTTCATGGTCTCCGCGAGATTGCGGATCACGCCGTCCTTGCCGTCGAGCGGGACGCGTTGCGAGAAGTCACCGGCCATCGCCGACTTGGCGATACCGCCGACGGCGGCGTCGAATTCCGCCATGACCTTGGCCAGCGCCGCGTCGCGCGCTGCGGTCGCCTGGCGATCCTGCTCGGCCTTCTCCTCGGCGGCGATCCGCTCGCGCTCTGCCTTGGCCGCCGCCTCCTTGAGATCGCGGTCGGCCTTCTCCTCGGCCTCGAGGCGGGCCTTCTCTGCCGACTTGACCTTGAAGGTTTCGACGGCCTGCGCGATATCGCCGATTTCGTCCTTGCGGCCCAGGCCCGGAAGAACGACGCCGAAGTTGCCGTCTGCAAGTTCAAGCATGCCGCCGGTGAGCAGGCGCATCGGCTTGGCAATCGCGAAGAAGCCAAACACCGCCGAGCCGAGCAGCACGAGGATGACAAAGCCGCCCAGGAGTTCGGCTGTCAGTTCGGCCGAAGCCATGTCGGACTGGGCCAACTTGAGCTGGACCGCAGATTGTTCCTTCGCAACATCTACGATCTTGTCGGTGATGGATTCGAGTTCCGTGGCGATCAGGCGCATGCGTTCGTTCGCAACCCGCGCGATCTGACCGTTCAGCTCCGCGATCGTGGCCGTTTCAGACGCGCCCGTTGCAAGCACCTGCCGTTTCAGGGCCGCGATCTCTTTGGCTGCGGCGGAGTACTGGTCCATCAGTTCCTTCGCCCTGACGGCACGCTGCCGGTTTTCCGGCAACACCATCAGGGCGATCAGTTCGTCCGCATCCTTGATGGCAACGAGCCTTCGCGCCTCTGTATATGCCGCGGCCCGCTCCAGTTCCTCCACATTTTGCGCAAGGCGTTCGTCGCGGATGCCGATCCGCATGCCGCGAATCGCCGACTTCGCGTCGGTTGCCAACCGCTGAATGTCGAGCTGCCGCAGGGCGCTCTCGTACTCGCGCTTGACTTCCGAATTCCCCATCAATTGGCTGGCCAGCATCGCGCCGACGAGCAATACACCGAGGGCTGACGTGATCGCCAATTTGGTTCCGATTCGCAGGTTTCCGATCATTCTGGATATTCCGGACATTTCGTCTTCCCTTGTTGGATCAGGCAGCGGTTGTTTGCTGGTTGCGAACGCAGAGGCACGGGGCGGCATTTGCCGCGGCAGCGCCAGTTACGCAGTGTCTTGTTTGGTGAGTGTTCATCGAATCGCGACTTTCCGGGCTAGGCGACTGCTAACCCTCCGGCAGTTTCGTGGGTCGCGACAAGACGAGGCGCATCGTCGATCGCCCGGCCCGCAACTGACGGCTGGAGCAAATTGTCGAGATCGATCAGCGCGATCATCGTCTTGTCGATGGTCACGATGCCCGAGAGGAAATCGAGCCGCGCGCTTTGCGCGATCCTCGGCACTTGTTTGATCTTCGCAAGCTCGGCCGAGATGATGTCGGAGACCCGGTCGGCGAGCAGTCCGACGAGCTGCTGGTCGATCTGCACGATGATGATGACGTGCAGCGGCGTCGCTTCGGTCAGGCCCTGGCCGAACCGGCAGCGCAGGTCGATGATCGGCACGATCACGCCGCGAAGGTTGAGCACACCGCGTACGTAATCGGGCTGCTTGGGCAGGTGGGTGATTTCCGACCAGCCCTTGATCTCGCGCACTGCCATGATGTCGACGGCGTAATGATCGCCGCCGATGGCGAAGCTGACAAACTGCGTGAGGTCGCCAGCGGCCGATTCGGCGCCGGTCGCCTCCCAGGATCTGGAAGCGCCTTGGGTCACGCTGGCGCTCGGCGCCGTAGCTTGATCGCTCACCTATTGCTCCTCTTACCGATTCACGAGAGCCGACCGGCCGCACCCGCACGAATCGAGGTCCGTCTCCCGACCGCCGGGGGCGATGCCTCAAAGGTTTGTGGGGGAAGCACACCGGTACGGAGCGCGCCGCTGTTTTCACGCGCGCTCGACGTAAAATAGCGCAACGAAGCGGCACCGTGACGAGGCGCTAACCACCGCGCCTGTCAGACTTTGCCTGACGGATTAACCGGCCGTTAACGAACGCCGTCACACCTCGCCGAGCCAGCCGCGGGCCGAGGCGTAGCGCACAAGTTCGGCCGGGGTCTTGAGGCCGAGCTTCGCCAATCCGCGCGACTTGAACGTCTCGACGGTTTTCATCCCCACGTCCAGGCGCCTCGCGATCTCCTTGTTGGTGAAGCCGAGCGACGCGAGCTTGAGCACCTCGGTCTCGCGCTCGGTCAGGTCCGGCATCGCCGCCGCCGGCCGCCCGCTGCGCGCATGCGTGCCCGGCAGCATCAACCCGACGATGGCCGGATCGACATAGATCCCGCCCGTCAGCACAGCGCGCACCGCCGGAACGAGATTCTCCGCGGCGGAGCGCTTCAGGACATAGCCCCGCGCGCCGGCATCGAGCGCCTGCTTGAGGTAGGCGCGATCCTCGTGAAACGTCAGCACCATGACTTTGGTCGCCGGCAGTTCCTCCGTCAGACGGCGCGTGACGACAATTCCGTTGATCTCCGGCATCGAAATGTCGATCACGGCCACGTCCGGCTTGCAGTCGCGAATCGTCTTGAGGGCCGCGGAGCCGCTGGTCGCCACGCCGGCGATCTCGAAGTCGGGCTCGTCCAGAATCAGATTCCGCAGGCCCGCGAGCACGATCGGGTGATCGTCGCAGAGGAAAATTCGCGTTCGATCCGTCACATCAGACATTTGCGGGTTCCAGCGGGATACGGGCGAACAGCGTCGTTCCGAGGTCGACGGCGGACTCGACGATCAGGTTGCCGCCGATCAGCGACAGGCGCTCGCGCATACCGGCGAGACCGAGCCCGGCGTCGTGGCGCGCGCCAGCTAGCCTGTCGTCGGCGTCGAAGCCACAGCCGTTGTCCTCGACGGTGAGCTGCAGCCCCGTTTCTGCATGCTCGACGATGATGCTCACGGCGGTCGCGCCGCGCGCGTGCTTGGCCACGTTGGTCAAGGCCTCCTGCACCACGCGATAGATCGCGGTGCGGATCTCGTCCGACACGCGGTCGAGACAGCCGCTCCGGCAATGGAAATCGGCCTCGATTCCGGCCGTCCGGCTCCATTCCGCGACGTAGTTCTCGATCGCCGCCGCGAGGCCGAGTTCGTCAATCGAGGCGGGCCGCAACTCCCAGGCGATCCGGTGCAGCGATTGTCCCATCAGCTCCAGCTGCTTGCGCAGCGACCGCAACTGGCCGCGGCCGTCGTCGTCCATGCGCTGCTCGATGCCCTTCAGTTCGAGCATGACCGCGGTCAGGCTCTGCCCGGTCTGATCGTGCAGTTCGTGCGCCAGCCGCAGTCGTTCGGCCTCGAAGGCCTGCATCAGGCGGCGGCGCAATTCGTCGCGCTCGGCGAGCGCGGCGGACAGCCTTTCCGCCGCGAGCTTGCGGGCGGTCACGTCAACGACCGTCGCCACCGCGAAATTGCCGTTACGTGTGCCGATCCGGTTCCACCAGATCTCGACCGGGATATCGTCGCCGTTCTTGTGCCGCCCGAACACATCGCGTCGCGGCGCCAGCGGGCGCACCTCCGGCTCCCGCGGCCCGTCGGACGGGGCGGGCAGCATGGCTTCGATAGGCTTTCCCACCAGTTCCTCGTGCCGGTACCCGAACCGCTTCTGCAGCGCGGCGTTGGTCAGCGCAATCCGGCCATCGCCGTTCACCAGCACAACGCCGACCGGAAACGAATCGAACAGCACGGCGAACTCCTCGCGCGTGGGTTCGCGATCCACACCCATGGCGCCGAGCGACCGCTCGACGCGGCCGCCGATTTGATAGGTCAGCGCCATCGCCAGAGCGAACAGCAATGCGCCCGCGCCCGCGAACTGCGCCAGCGATGTCTTCAGCGGCCCGCTCAGGACGGTCTCCGGAACGCCGACCGCGACAAACCAGCCGGTTTCGACGGAGCGCCGGTAGTACCACGTGTTCAAGACCCCGAGCCGGCTGACGGAGGTCCAGACGCCTCCCGCAGCCGACGCGTTCGCAGCAAACTCGGTGGGAATGGCTGTGCCGCTGTATTCCTCGTGCCGTAACGATCGCGCGACGATGACGTTGTTGCGGTCGACCAGCCCGACGATTGCGCCGCTTTCGACCTGTTCGGCTTCAAGCAGGTCGGCAAACCTGCGGGTCCGTATGCCCATGGTGAGAAACAGCTCGGCGGCGCCGTTTCTGATGACGGGGGCCACGACGACGACGACATGCTCTTTGCGCGGTGTCGCGAGGAACACGTTCGAAACCACCGCCTTCTTCATTGCCGCGGCTTCCCGCTCGGCTGCAAGGACGGCAGGGTTTCCGCGCGGGATGGACCGCTGGCCTGGAAACGACGTGTTGAACACCTGATGGCCGGTGCGCGAATCTCGCAAGACGATCTGGATGCCGATCTGTTGCGAAATCTGCAGCGCCTCGCGCTCGAATTCCAGCAGTTCGCCATTCTGGAGGAAGCGCGACGAGGCCAGCACCGTCAGCAGGTTCTTGGCCGCGACAATCTCCCGATCGACCGTATCCCTGACTTCGCGCGCCTTCTCACGCAACGACGTCACGATCTGCTCGCGGTGGGCCTCCGCGGCGCGCACAACGACGACGCCCGCGGCGGCCAGCGACGGGATAAGGATGGCGGCGACGAACAGGCACAACCGAAATCGCACCGACCGGCCGCGCATGCGAACCGCAGCCAGATATTCCTTCGGCTTGAGGAGTCGATCGAGGCGCAAGTTTCAAACCACAGATCGGACGACAATGAAATCTTTCTGACGTCCCGGACGCCGTCAGACGGGCCAGCGAAACGAACGCAGCCGAATCAACACACCAACTTTGCTATTATAAGAAGAAGCAGATCGCCGCGGGACACGGCCGGCCATTCGCGCACGGCAAGGAAGGCTTGGCGCATGGCCGAAGCCTTCCCGCAGTGAAGCGTCGGGGCTCAGACGTTATCCCGACGCCGAACGTTAGACCGCGTTCGATTTCGCAAGTCTGAAATCGTCAGGGAAAACCTTACAGCGGCTCCAGGCATGCGCGGCGATCGACACGATCCAGTTCTGCCCCGACCGAACGCGCCCGCAACGCCGCCTACGCCGCGGCCTCGAACTTGTCGCGCTTGACGGTCGCAAGCTCGACGCCCTCGATGCGGATCAGGCGCGTGTCGCCCGTGCGGCGCGGCGAATGCAGGTCGCCCTCGTTGTAAAGGTGTGCCGTGCCGGGCTTCAGGTCGTAGGTTCGCACCTTCTCGACCTTGCCGGGCTGTCCGCTCTCGGGCTTCTGCACCAGCCGCCAGTCGGTCATCTCGGTGACGCCGGTGACCTGGCAATAGATCGCCCAGCTCGGCCCGTGGTCGTGCGGCGCACTGCCCTTCGCGCCCTTGTAGAGATGGGCGAAGATGCAGAATTGCAGATCGGGATCGCGGTAGATCAGCTTGCGCTCGGCATCCAGACTTGGACCGAGATGCTTGGCGACGAATTCCGGATCGGAAGCAGCACGCTCGGTGTAGCGGCGCGCCAGCTCGCGGCCTGCGGGGCCGGGGTCTTTCGCCAGGGCCGCATGGCAATCGGCGGCGTATTGTTCGAGCGTATAGCCCATGGTGCTATTTCCTCCTGCCCTGCCCCGGAATTTGACGCCGGACGCGTCGCCGGGGACGATGAGAACAGCATAGCATTCTCCGGCGGGCGATAGGAGGTCGCGTCGTTCGCCGCAGCATTGAAAATTTCGTGTCCCCCAGCCCCTCCCAAGGACATGCCGATGAAGCTGCCCAGCCGCATGCTCGACCTGTCCGTGCCGCTCGACAACGACACCGTGCTCGATCCGCCGGTGATGCGGCCGAAGATCGACTACAAGTCCGGCAAGGAGAACGCCTGGATGCTGCTCGACAGCTTTCCGGGTCTGCGCGCCGAGGATCTGCCCGACGGCGAAGGATGGGCGTTCGAATTGGTGCAGTTCACCACCCACAACGGCACCCACATGGATGCGCCGTATCATTTCCAGTCGCGGACCGTCCGCGGCGAGCCGATGATGACCATCGACCAGGTGCCGCTCGACTGGTTTTTCCGGCCGGGCGTCAAGCTCGACTTCCGCGAGAAGCCGGACGGCCATGTGGTCGGCGCCGACGAGGTCGAGGCGGAATTGAAACGCATCGGCCACGAGTTGAAGCCGTTCGACATCGTGCTGGTGAACACCCGCGCGGCAAGCTGTATGGGAACCGACGAATATCTCACCGCCGGCTGCGGCATGGGCCGGGAGGCGACGCTCTACCTCACCTCGCGCGGCGTGCGGGTCTGCGGCATCGACGCCTGGGGCTGGGATGCGCCGTTCTTCCACACGCGCAAACGATGGGAACAGACGCGCGATCCCTCGATCATCTGGGAAGGCCACAAGGCGGGCCGCGAGATCCCTTATTGCCACATGGAGAAGCTCTGCAACCTCGAACGGCTTCCGCCCAGCGGCTTCATCGTCGCCTGCTTCCCGCACAAGGTGAAGGGCGGCTCGGGAGGCTGGACGAGGGCGGTGGCGATGTTCGATTAAAGCATGATCCCGAAAAAGCCTGTCCCGGACTATCCGGGATGGGAACCGGTTTCGGACAAGATCATGCTCAAGCAAGAAACAAGGCAGGATTTCTTTTCTTCGATAGCAATCCAGCCATAGGCACCGGCGGCGCTACTCCGCGACCGCGCCTGCGTCCTTGATGACCTTTGTCCACTTCACCGCTTCGCTCTCGACGAACTTGCCGAAACCGGCGGGCGTCATCGGCATCGGCTCGATGCCCATGCCCGCAAGCCGCGCGACCACCTTCGGATCGGCCAGCGCCTTGTTGATCGCGGCATTGATCCGGCCCGCGATGTCCGCCGGCACGCCCTTGGGCACGCCGAGGCCGTACCAGCCGATCGCTTCGTAGCCCTTCACGGTTTCGGCGACCGTCGGCACGTCGGGCAGCGAGGCGAGGCGCTTCGCCGTCGTCACGCCGAGCGCGCGCAGCTTGCCGTCGCGAACCAGCGGCAGCGCCTGCGGGATCGGTGCCACGACCATCTGGATTTGCCCCGAGATCAGGTCGGGCATGTACGGCCCGCGGTAGGGCACGTGCAGCAGGTCGACGCCGGCCATGGCCTTGAACAGCTCGCCGAAAATGTGGGTCGCCGAACCCTGCCCGCCGGATCCCATGTTGAGTTTGCCGGGCGTCGCCTTGGCGTGGGCGACGAACTCGGCGACGGACTTGACCGGCAGCGACGGCGGCACCACCAGCACGAACGGCGCGTTGGCGACGCCCGCGATGTGCGCCATGTCGGTGACGAAGCTGAAGTTGAGGTTGCGGTAGAGCGTGGTGTTGAACACGTTGGTCAGCACCGTCATCTGCATCGTGTAGCCGTCCGGCGCCGAGCGGATCACCTCTGCGGTCGCGATGTTGCTCGCGGCGCCGGGCCGGTTCTCCACCACGACCGGCTGGCCGAGTCCCTCAGTCAGCGATTGTGCGATCAGGCGCGCCACGATGTCAGGCGCGTTGCCGGCGGGAAAGCCGACCAGCATGCGCATCGGCCGCGACGGCCACGCTTGCGAGGAAGCGGATTGAGGAAGCAGAGGCAGCGCAGCGGCGCCGGCTGCAAGGCGAAGCACACTGCGGCGCGACGGCATCATGACGCCGCCTCCAATGCTCTCGTTTCGGCAATCCGCTTGCGCCGCATCAACCAGTAGCCCGCCATCGCCAGCACCGGCACGGACAGCATTGCCGCCACCGCCTCGCTCGGATGGAACAGCACCACCGCCGATACCGCGGCAAGGCCGATCCGCAACGCAAGATCGGCGTTGCGGTTGTCGCTGAAGTCCGCCTGCATGGCGAATATGAAGCCGATGGAGGCTGACAAGATCAGCCCCGCTGCCAGAAACTGCTCGACGCCCGGCTGCACCACCAGCTCCGGCCGCACGAACACTCCGGCCATCAGCGTGAACAGGCAGACGCAGAGCTGCAGCGCGCGCCACAGCGTTCCCATGAACGAGGCGTCCGCGATCTTTGCCGTCACCGCGGCGACCACCGAGGTCGGCGGCGTCAACTCGCCCCAGACCGCAAGGAAGAACGCGAAGAAATGCACGGCCCAGGGATCGACGCCGACCTTGATCATGGGCGGGGCGATCACCAGCGCGGTGAGGATATAGGTCGGCGCGGGCGGCAGGCCGGTGCCGAGCAGCGCGCCGAACACGAAAGCGACGATCACCATCGCCGCAAGATTGACGCCCGCGGCCTCGATCAGCAGCGCGCCGATCTTGGTCGGCACGCCGGTGATAACCAGCGCGCCGGTCATGATCGACAGCGTGGCAAGCAGCAGAGTCAGGTCGACGGTCATGGACGTGAAGTTGTCGATCAGCCGGCCGATCGGCGGCACCAGCGCCTTCAGGCTGAACTCACCGGCCCGGACGAGTTGCACGATAAAGAACAGGAACAGGAACGAGCCGACGGCGACAAAGATGTAGAGCGCCGCGATCATGGCGGCGAGATTCATCGCGCCCATCAGCACCATCAGCCCGCCCACCACAGCGGCGAACGCCAACATGTTGACTGCGTGAGTGGCGTTGAAACTTTCGAGCTTCAATGCGCCCTTGCCGCCGACCTGGTAGCGCACCGCCAGCAGATACACCGACAGCGAGACGCAGGCGTAATAAATGATCGCCGGCACGTAGCCGCGCGCCACCACGTCGAAATAGCTGCGGCCGAGGAAGTCCGCCATCAGGAAGGCCGAAATGCCCATCACCGGCGGCATGAGCTGGCCGCCGAGCGAGGACGCGGTCTCGATCGCGGCCGCGCTCGCGCGCGGCATGCCGGCGCCGATCATGGCGGGGATCGTGACCGAGCCGATGGTCGCGGCGTTGGCTGCGCCGCTCCCGCTCACGGTGCCGACCGCCATCGAGCCGAACACCGCCGACTGCGGCAGCGCGTGCGAGGATTTCGCGGCGACCCGCTTGGCGGTCAGCAGGATCGAGTCCACCGCGCCGAACGCGCGCAGCACGGCCAGCACCAGCAGGAACGAGCCGATCAGGGTCAGCGCGAGCTGCGGCAGGCGCGAATAGACGCCGGTCGTGGTCTCGACGCTCATGGCGCTCGCGATCCGCTCCCAGGTCAGGCCCGGATGGTTGAACATGCCGGGCACGATCCAGCCGTAGACCGCATAGAGGATCAGAACGACGTTGAGCACGAACAGCGCGAAATGGCGCTTGCGCGTGTACTCCATCACGAGCAACACCATGACCGAGCCCATCACCAGGTCGCTGGTGTTCCAAAACCCGGCCCGTACGGTCCGGATGTCGACGAACTCCCACCAGACGTAGAACCCCGACACCGCCGCGAGCACGATGTACAGCGCGCCGATTGCGTGGTTGGCCTGCCAGCCGAGCGACGGATAGAACTCGCCATTGCGCAGTTCGTCGAGCACGAACAGCGCGACCGTAACCGGCAGCAGGATCACGACCAGGACCGTCGGCCCGCCTTCGCCGGAGACGTAGTAGTTGATCAGATAGACCGTGAAGAACGTGGCGATCGCGTAGAACAGGTACGTGACGGCAGGCCGCAATTGCAGCGGGGCCGAAGCGGCATTATCGGACATGGAGGAAGGCCCCGCGCTTCAGGTTGCCTGGCCGGCCGGAAGGACGCGCGCGATGCTTGCGTCCTTCCGGGGCTCGTCAAGGCGTGGCGTCAGTTGGTCGCCGAGGCAACCCGGCTGTCCCACTTGGCGTCCCAGGCGTTGCGCTCGCGCATGAAGCGAGCCAGCCCCGGGTGGATCGGCACGAGGTCGACCGAGGAGGCGATGCCCTTCTTCTGCATCTCGATCATGCCCTTGCCCTTGAGCTGCGAGAAGCTGCCGTCGAGCTTGGCGAGTTCGTCGGCATTTTTCTCGACCGCAACGAGCATGCGGTAGACATCGTTGGCCGGGATCTCCAGGCCGACGTGGAAGCCGTAGTAGAACGGCAGTTCCACGACCTTGTCGACGTGGACGTTGCGCTTGTAGACGCTGCCCGGCACTTCCGTCACGGCGAAGCCCGCCGCCTTCAGCTTGGCGATCTCGGCCGCGCTCGGATTGAGCGCCGCCCAGTCGGCTGCCAGCGACGCTTCGGTGATCCATGGCGCGGTGGTGGCTTCGGCGTTGGTGTAGATGATCATGCCGGCGATACGGCCGGAATCGAGCAGCGAGCCGGTGGTGGAGAGATCGATCTCCTGATACTCGTGCTTCACGCCGAGCGCGGTGAAGGCGCGTTCAAGATGCGCGCGCACGTCCCACGGCAGCGGGCCGGAGAAGAAGCGCTTGCCGCTCAGATCGCTCCAGGACTTGATCTTGCCCTTCTCGCGCGAGTGGATCGCCGCGCCGACCTCGACCGTGAAGGTCCAGAACGACTGCACCGGCTGGCGCTTCATCTGCGCCTTGAAGCCCTTGAAGCGCGCGATGTCCTTGGCGAGTTCGTAGAACGCGATGTCGGCGCCGTAATAGCCGAGGAACTGGCCGGTGGCGTAGCCCTTCACCGTGACGATGGCGCCGGGCGTCGGTTGCACCGTGATGCGGTAGTCCTTCATCTCGCGGTTGAGAACCTGGGCGAGATTGACGAGTGCCTTGTGGCCGGCCGAGCCGACCGCCGACGTTCCCCACGGAATGTCCTTCTGGGCCATCGACGGCGTCGCGATCGTCGCGAGTGCGCCGGCGGCGAGTGCGGCGAGCAGAATTTTGCGCATGAAGTTCCTCCGAGGTCGTTGTTGATCGTTCGAACAATTGTCGGCATTGCTCCCCGCGATTCGGGCTTGTGCCCGCCCGTGTCGCCGGGTGTCATCCAAGTGTAGGCGCATGGCACTCCCGGACAAGCGGGTTCTTGCCCGGAGCTTCGGCCGCGCGCCGCGTGCAGCAGAACCCCGCGTTTGCCGTCATCGTCCGGCCTGCGGCGGAGATTTCAGCGCAAATGGCGCGTTTCGCGGCTGCTACATGACGCCGCATCCATGCCGCACTGCGCCATCGGCGGGCGGCATCCCAAGCGGCAACCCAGACATTCGGGAACCGGCGTTGGCAGCGGACACCGCCGCGCTATAAGGCTCACTGCTTTCGTCGTTCCAAGCTCAAGAACACAGACGCGCCCGGCGCCGGCCCCTCAACCGCATGCACCAACCGCTCCCTCGACCGGCCGGCGTGTCCGGTGTGCCCTGGGTCATCAAACGCAACACGGCGCTGTTCGCGCTGTCGCAGTCCTTCATGGGCGCGGGCACCCAGCTCGGCTACGGCGTGGGTCCGCTGATGGTGGTGGCGCTCACGGGCTCCGCGAGCCTCGCGGGGCTCACCGTCGCGCTGTTCGGCATCAGCCGCTTCATGGTGTCGTACCCGGTCGGCAAGGTCACCGACACCTACGGCCGCAAGCCCGGCATTCAGCTCGGGCTGGTGCTTGCGCTGATCGGGACGCTGACGGTCGGCCTGTCCATGGCGTTCCACAGCTTCGCCGGGCTGACGCTCGGCATGCTGGTGTTCGGCATGGGCATGAACGCAGCCCAGCAGTTGCGCGTCGGCGCGGCCGACATGTTCCCGCCGCGGCTGCGCGCCCAGGCGCTCGGCTTCGTCGCGACCGGATCGATGCTGGGCCTCGCGATCAGCCCGTTCCTGATGTGGTTCTCCGAAGGCATCGCCCCGCGCGTCGGCATCGAACCCATCGCCCTGCCCTGGCTGATGGTGCCGACGCTGATCCTCTTGGGCATGGTGCTGGTGACGTTCGTGAACCCCGATCCGAAGGAGATCGGGATGAATCTCCAGCGCTACTATCCCGACTACAAGCAGCCGCCCCCTCTCACGCCCGAACAACAGAGCGCGTTCAGCGCGAAGGAGCTTTGGGCGCACACGCCGAGCCGGCTCGCTATCGTCTCCAATGCCGCGGGCCAGGGCAACATGGCGATCGTGATGGTGCTGACCTCGCTGGTGCTGCACCACCACGGCCATTCGCTGACCGCGATCGCGTTCTCGCACATGTTCCATTCCGCCGGCATGTTCGCCTTCACCATCCCGCTCGGCCGGCTCGCCGACCGTTTCGGCCGCGAGCGGGTGATGTATCCGGGCGTCGGAATTTCGCTGCTCGGCGCGCTGTGCGTCACATTCATCGACGGCTACTGGTGGGTCACGCTCGGCACGTTCCTGGTCGGGCTCGGCTGGTCGGCGGCGTTCGTGGCCTCGACCGCGCTGATCGCCGACCATGCCCGGACCGAGCATCGCGGACGCGCCATCGGCGTCAGCGAAAGCGCGGCCGGCGTCATGTCGGTCGTCGCGGCCGGCGTCACCGGCCCGCTGGTCGAATGCACGAGCCTGCCGGCCGCGGGCGCGGTGGCCGCGCTGATCGCGGCCGTGCCGCTCGCAATGCTGGCGTGGACGCTGGCGACGCGGCGGCGCTGAGCGCAACCCTGCACCGGCGCCGCAGCGGCACACTACTTTGCGTACTTCTCCACCAGCGCCTGCGCGTCCGCGATCAGCTTCGCGCCGTTGGTGCCGGACTTGTCGATCTCGTCCTTGAACCGCGCATAGACGGGCTGGACCATCGACTTGAACTTCGCGGTTTCCGCGGCGTTCAAGGTCACGAATTTGTTCTTGGAGCGCGCCTGCATGGCCTTGAGCCCGTCGGCGTCGATCGTGTCCCAGACCTTGATCGCGAATGGCGCGAGATTGCGGCCGGAATTGTCGTCAATCACCTTCTTCAGGTCCGGCGGCAGGCTCTGGTACTTGGCCTTGTTCATCAGGAACATGAAGACGGTGGTGCCCATGCGCGGCTGCGGACCGTCGAACGTGGTGAAGTAGTCCACCAGGTCCTGCATCTTGACCGCGGGCGCGATTTCGTAGGTCAGCACGGCGCCGCTGACGGTGCCCTTGGTGAGCATCGGGGCCAGTTCGGGCAGTGCGACCTGCAGCGGCGCGCCGCCGGCCGCCTCGACGATCCAGGCGCTGGTGCGCGACGGCGTGCGCAGCTTCATGCCCCGGAAATCCTCGACCTTGTTGATCGGATTCTTGGTCATGAACAGCGTGCCGGCGTGGGCGTGCACCAGCAGCGGGTGATAGGGCGCAAGCTCCTTCTGCATGTGCATCGCCGTGAAGTCCTGCAGCGCCATCACCGTCGACTTGGTGTCGCGGTGCAGGAACGGCAGCTCAAACGCCTCGTCCTTGACCATGATCCCCGGCGTGAAGCCCGGCAGCGTCCAGATGATGTCGACGACGCCGTCGCGCACCTGGGTCAGGAGCTGCGCGGGAGTGCCGCCGAGCTGCATCGAGGTATGCACGTTCACCTTGATGCGGCCATTGGAGTCCTTGCCGATCTTTTCCGCCCACGGCAGCAGGAAATGCCTCGCCGGATTGGCGACCGGAGGCATGAAGGTATGGACGCGCAGCGTCACTTCCTGCGCCAACGACGGCGCGGAGCCGAAGCCCATCGTCCAGGCAACAGTCGCGATCGCAATGAATGCCGATTTCCTCATGGCAATGTCCTCCCAAGGGCACACGCCCACCTCGAAAGACTAGCCGTTTGGACCTGACCGGAAAACCGGCTCTTGTGGCATTCGCGAGATGTGGCGTCAGCCGCCGGCCGCTGCCGCCCGTTCCAGCGCAAGCCTGGCGACCTGGCTGCGCTGGGTCTTGCCGTTGGCGTTCTTCGGCAAGGCGTCGAACGTCAGCACGCGATGCGGCAGCTTGAACGGTGCGATTTTGCCGGTCAGGGCCTTGGCCAATGCAGCCTCATCAATCGCCTCGGCTCCCGCACGCGGCACCAGCGCCGCCCCAATGCGGTTGCCGATCTCGCGGTCGGGGATCGCGAACACGCAGGCCTCCTCGAACCGGCCGAGACCTAAGATCGCGTCCTCCAGTTCGCGCGGCGCGATCAAGACGCCCTTGCTCTTGAAGCAGTCGTCGGCGCGGCCGACGATGAACACGTAGCCGTCGTCGTCCATGCGCGCGAGGTCGGAGGTGACGAAAAAGCCGCCGCGCATCGCCTTGCTTGTGGCGTCCTCGTCGCCGAGATAGCCGAGGAAGAAGCCCGGATAATCCAGTCCGAAAGCGAGCGTGCCGGTTTCGCCGGCGGGCAGCGGCTTGAGGTTCGCGTCCACCACCGCGGCGCGCGCCCCCCAGGTCCGCCCGGTCGAGCCCTCGCGCTTCTCGACGGTCGGCCCGTCGCCGATTACCATTTGTGCCTCGGAGACGCCGTAGTGCTCCCAGATCGGGCAGCCGAAGCGCGCCTGCCATTCCCTGCGCACCGAATCCTCCAGTGGCTCGCCGGTCGAGTTGCAGCCGCGCAGCGACGATACGTCGAAACGCGTCTCGATGCCCGGCGTGCCGAGGATGCGGCGGTAGAGCGTCGCGACGCTGTGCAGCAACGTGACGCGATCGCGCTGGATGGTTTCGAGGATGCGTTCCGGCGCGGCGCGGTCCTCCATGATCGAGCCGGTGGTGCCGTTGCGCAGCGGGAACATGACATTGTGGCCGAGCGCACTGATGAAGCTCCACTCGCCGGTGGCGAGGATGACGTCGCCCTGCTGCGGTGGCACGCGGGCGCGGTTGGAGTCGCCCAGCGCCTCGAGCCAGCGGTGGGCGTGAACCACGCCCTTGGGCTTGCCGGTGGTTCCGGAGGTGAAAACGACAAAGGCTTCGGCGTCGCGGCTTGCATCGATTGGCAGCGGCATCCGCTCATTCCCGCGCAAGCGGGAATCCAGTCCTTCCTGCGCTGGGTCCCCGCTTTCGCGGGGACGAGCGGATGGCGGTGCAATCAATGCTTCGCGCGTGACAATCAATCGTGGCGTTGTCGGCCGAAGCCCCGCCGTCGCGGCGTCGTCGCGCATGGCGTCCGAAAGCAGGAACAGCAACGGGTCCGACAGGTTGACGATGTGCTCCAATTCGCTGCGGCCGAACTGGGAGTTTTGCAGAACCGGGATCGCGCCGATCCAGATGCAGGCGAGGACCGCCGCCGCGAACTCCACCGAATTGGTCATCCGCACGATCACGCGCCCGCCGGGCGTGACACCTGCCGCGCGCAGGTCCGCCACCAGTGCGAACACCATACGCTGAAACTCGGCATTGGACACCGGCCCCTCTGCGGTGAGAAACGCCGGATGGTTTGCGTTCGCAGGCTCGCGTCCGCGCCGGAGCGCGATTTCGGCGAGATTCATTCGCAGCGCCTCAGCCGCCGTAGCCCGGCCCGCGATAGTTCGGCGGGCGCTTGTCGAGGAAGGCGCGGATACCCTCGCGGCAATCGGCCGTGCGGGTGATCTCCATCACCGCCTCAAGCTCGGCCTGCGCACCCTCGGCATTCTTGTTATGATCCCAGTAGCGCCGCACCAGCGCCTTGGCATGGCGCACCGACAGGAACGGCGCGGACGCGATCTTGTCGGCGCGCTTGAACGTCTCTTCGAGCAGCTTGTCGTGCGGGAACACGCGCTCGACCAGGCCGATGCGCTCGGCCTCGGCGGCGTCGACGATCTCGCCGGTCATGATCATTTCCATCGCGCGGCCGAGGCCGACGAATTTCGGCAGATTGCGCGCGCCGCCCGATTCCGGGACGAAGCCCGCGGGCACCGCGACCTCGCCGAGCTTGGCCTTGTCGGAGGCGTAGCGGATGTCGCAGGCGGTGGCGAGTTCGAGGCCGATGCCGACCGCGGGGCCGTTGATCGCGGCGATGGTCACGCATGGCAGCTCTTCGAGCTTGCGGATCGCGCGCTGGATCACGACATGGCGCAGGTCGTTGAAGAAGTAATTGGCGAGTTCCTTGTAGGGACCGAAGTCGCCGAAGTCGTGCTCCTCGTCGAGTGCGCCGAGCGGGGCGGCTTCGCTCCTGAGATCGCCGCCCGCGGAGAACCCCCTGCCCTCGCCGGTGACGACCACGACGCGCAGCCGGTCGTCGCGGCGGATCTGGTCGAGCAGCAGGTCAAGTTCGACCCGCATCCGCACGTCGATGGCGTTGAGCGCCTCCGGCCGGTTGAGCGTGATCAGCCCGATGCAATTGTCGTCCGGCGCGCTTGCCGGAGCCCGCAGCGACCATTTCAGGGTCTTGAACGCGAACATCGTTGTCTCCCTACGCGCGCGCCACGATCTCGGTCATCCTCCCCCTCCGGGATGGGGGGAGCCGAGCCTGCGGCATTCTCGGAACTCAATCTATCGGAAGTCGTTACACATCCGCCAACCGGATCGCCGGCGCCGCAACGCTTTCGGTCATGACGTTGACGCATGCAGGCTTGCCGCTGGCGAGCGCCCGCTCGACGGCGGCGGGCAAATCCTCCGCCCGCTCGACATATTCGCCGTGGCCGCCGAACGCCTCCACCGCCCGGTCGTAGCGCGCCAGCGTCAGTTCGCAGCCGTGCATACGGTTTGCGCCGTATTCGCGGCGCTGGATTTCGCTCTCCGCGTTCCAGCGCGCGTCGTTGCCGAGGATCGCCACGAACGGCAGGTTACGCCGCGCGGCGGTCTCGAACTCCGAGATGTGGAAGCCGATGGTGCCGTCGCCCAGCACCGCGAACACCGGCGAGCGCGGCTCGGCCATGCGTGCTGCGAGCGCAAACGACAGCGACGCGCCGATCGAACCGGCGACGCCGTTGATCAGGCGGCGGCGCACCGGCAGCATGGCCTGCGCCCATTGCGCGAACTCGCCGCCGTCGCAAATGAGAACCGTCTCGGGATCGCGCTCGACGAACGGCCGCAAGGCGCGGAACACCTCGGCCGGGTGCAGGCGGCCAGCGGTCTGCGACTTGATCGTGCCCCAGGCCGCGGGCCGGTTGTCGAGCGCGGCGCGCGCCTCCTTCAACCAGCCGCCGTCGCGCGAAGGCTCGACTTGCGAAGAATTGCCCCGCGCGATCAGCGTTTGCGCGGCGCTGGCGGCGTCGGCGATGACGCCGCGCAGCAGCGCCTCGCCCTTCTCGCTCCTGGCACGCGCAACCAGCGCCTTGTCCGGATCGATGGCGATGACCTTGACCGCCGGATCGAACGCCGGTCCCGACGCCCACTTCACGGTGAAATCGAGCGCCTTGCCGAGCAGCACGATCAGGTCGGCGCGGCGGACGACATCGGGAAACGCGCCGAGCGTGGCGTCGGCCATGCCGCGCGGGCTTTCGACGATCACGGCGGGCGCGCCCAGCGCAGTTTCGAGCTTTGCCAGCATCGCGCGTCCTGTCACGGTCGAAAGCTGCGGCCCGGCGACGATCAGCGGACGCGCTGCCTCGGCGACGTCGGCGAGGATCGCGTCCGCGACTGTATCGGCGAGCGGCATCGCGATCCGAGCCGAGACCTGAGGCCAAGCGATCGAGCCCTCTATGACACGCGTGTCGAGCAGGTCCGACGGCAGGCTCAGGTGAACCGGGCCCGGCCGTCCGCTGCACGCGAGCCGCATCGCCTCGCCCACGTCGCGCCCGAGCGAGCCCGCATCGCGCGCGGTCCACGACGCCTTCGTCACCGGCGCAGCCATGTCGGCCTGCCGGATTTCCTGAAAGCCGCCGCGGCCGAGCTCCCAGGTCGCGGCGTGTCCCGACAGCAGCACCATCGGCGATTCCGCGCCGAGCGCCGTATAGAGCGCGCCGACCGCGTTGGCGTGGCCGGGACCGCCGGTCACGAGCGCCACGCCCGGCTCGCCGGTCAGCCGCCCGTGCGCGTCCGCCATATGCACGGCGGCCGCTTCGTGGCGAACGTGCACGAGGTCGAGGCCCGCATCGAGCGCCGCGTCGAACACCGACATGATGTGGTTTCCGGACAGCGTATAGACGCGCCGGCAGCCGAGCCGCGACAGCGAGCGGGCGACGATGTCGGCGCCGCGCAGCGTTTCACCCATGCACCGACTCTCCGGAACTGTCGATCAGGTCGAACGTAGCGGCTTAACGCGCCGCTTGATTGAGATCAATGACGCGCGGCGCAAGGCGGCTCTGATGGCGGCATGCTGACCCGTCCGTTCGCGGAAACCAACGTCCCGCGCTACACATCTTACCCGACCGCGCCGCATTTTTCGGCCGCCGTCGACGCCGCGACCTACGCCGGCTGGCTGGCGAGGCTTCCGGACGACGCCGCGCTCTCGCTCTATCTGCACGTGCCGTACTGCCGCGAGTTGTGCCTCTATTGCGGCTGCCACACCAAGGCGGTGCGCCAGGCTGCCCCGCTCGACGACTACACCCGGACGCTGAGGGCCGAAATCGCGCTCGCCGCCGGACGCACGCGCGCGCGGCGGGTGACGCACATTCATTTCGGCGGCGGCACACCGAGCCTGCTCGGCGCCGACAACCTTGTGGCGGTGATGTTCGCGCTGGCCCACGCCTTCCGGATCGGCGGCGAAACCGAGATCGCCATCGAACTCGATCCGCGCTCCGTCGACCGTGCGATGGCGGCGGCGCTGGCCGGCATGCGGGTCAGCCGCGCGAGCCTCGGCGTCCAGGACCTGTCGCCGGAGGTCCAGCACGCCATCGGGCGCATCCAGCCCTATGAGACCGTGGTCCGCGCGACCGAGCTGTTGCGCGCGGCAGGCATCGGGCAACTCAATTTCGATCTGATGTACGGGCTGCCGAAACAGACCGCCGAGCGCGCGGTACGCACCGCGCGGCTCGCCGCGGCCCTTCGCCCGCAGCGGATTTCGCTGTTCGGCTACGCCCACGTGCCGTGGATGAAGGCGCATCAGCGCTGCATCGAGGAGGCCGACCTGCCCGGCCCCGACGAACGGCTGGTGCAATCCGAAGCCGCCCGCGCGGTGCTGATCGATCACGGCTACGTCCCGATCGGGCTCGACCATTTCGCGCTGCCGGACGACGGCCTTGCGCTGGCCGCAGGCCGCGCCCGACTGCATCGCAATTTCCAAGGCTACACCACCGACGACGCCGATGCGCTGATCGGGCTCGGCGCCTCCGCGATCGGCCGCCTGCCGCAGGGCTATGTCCAGAACGCGCCGGACGTAGGCGGCTACGCCCGCGCCGTCCACGCGGGACGTCTCGCCACCGTGCGCGGCCTCGCCTTGTCGGAGGACGACCGCGTGCGCGGCGGCATCATCGAGCGGCTGATGTGCGGTCTGCGCGTCGACCTGCGCGACGTCGGGCGGGATTGGCGGGACTTTCCCGGCGCGCACGAACGGCTTTCGCCGCTCGCGTCCGAGGGACTTGTCCAGATCGACGGTTCATCGCTGACCGTCACCGAACGCGGCCGTCCGTTCGTGAGGCTCGCCGCCGCGGCCTTCGACGCCTACCTTCAGCCGGACCGCCAGCGCCATTCGCAGGCGGTCTGAACCGGCGCGGCGGCGCCTCCCCGACTCCCTACTTGGGCGCGGCCGGGGGCTGGAAGGTCGCGATCTTCTCGATCACCGGCTTCCACAGCGCCTGTTCGGTGCGGATGTATTGCCGCAGCTCGGCCGGCGACATCGGGTTGGTGTAGCTCGCGACGTCCTCGAGCTTCTTCTTCAGCTCCGGCTCACCCAGCACCTTGCGCATATCCTCGCTGATCTTGCGCGCGATCGGCTCCGGCGTGCCGGGCGTGCCCATCAGCGCAAACCAGCCGAGCGCACGCGGGATCGTCGGCATGGTCTCGGCGATGGTCGGCACGTTCGGACGGTTCGCGAGCCGCTTGGCCGAGCCGACCGCGATCAGCTTGAGCTGACCCCCGGCGATCTGGCCGGCGAGGCTCGGCAGGCCGTCGATGATCGCCTGCATCCTCCCACCCATGACGTCGGCGAGACCTGCAGGCGTGCGCGGATAGTGCACCGACGAATATTCCAGCTTGGCCTCGTTCTTGATCCACTCCGAAAGAAGGTGCGGAATGCCGCCGCGGCTCAACACCGCGACGTTGACCTGGCCCGGCCGCGCCCTGGAATAGGCGATGAATTCGCCGAGTGTGTTGACGCCGAGCGACGCCGGCACCGCGACCGCCATCGGCTGCTCGACGACGAAGCCGATCGGGACGAAATCGCGTTCCAGATCGTAGGGAAAGCCCTTGGCGATCTCCGGCAGCGCGACGAAGCTCGACGACAGCGCGAACAGGAGCGAGTGGCCGTCGGCCGGTGCCGTGCCGGCGACCCGCATGCCGATCGAGCCCGCGGCGCCCGGATGGTTGGTGACCACCACCTGCTGGTTCCAGAGCTTGGCGAGCCCGTCGGCGAGGATGCGCGCGATCACGTCGGGCGCGGCACCCGCGCCGGTGGTGACGATCAGCCGGACCGGCTGGTTCGGGTAGTTCTGCGCCCTGGCGTCGGGACCAATCTGGATCGCGGCAACGAACACGGCCATCGCGGCCAGCATGCGCATCAGCATTGTCGAACTCCGTGTGCTCTACGACTCACATTGTGTGCGGGTTTGGCTCTGCCCGGAAGCGGTCACTTGAACGTTTTCGCCGTCTCTGCGATCACCGGGCGCCAGATCCTGACCTGCTCCTGGATGAAGGCCACAAGTTCGTCCGGCGTCATGGGCCGTATGAACGAGCCGAGTTCCCGATAGCGCTGCTGAACCTCCGGCTTCGCCAGCATGGCGCGCAGGTCGGCGCTGAACTTGTCGGCGACCGGCTTGGGCGTGCCGGGCGGCGCCATCAGCGCAAGCCAACCGGTCGCCTCGAAGCCCGGAATGGTCTCGGCGAACGTCGCCAGGCCGGGATACTGCGGCTGCCGCTCCCGGGTCGCGATCGCGAGCGGCTTGAGCTTGCCGGAATCGACCGCGCCGCGCATGGCGGTGAACGAATCGATCATCGCATGCAGCCGGCCGCCGAGCACGTCGGTGATGGTCTGCGCGGAGCCTGCGTAGTGCAGCAGCGTCACGTCGATGCCCGTGGACTGGCGCAGCCATTCGCCGGTGAAATGCAGCGTGCTGCCGCGATTGCCCGCGCCGATATTGAGCTCGCCCTTGCGCTGCTTGGCGAGCGCCACCAACTCGGGCAGCGTCTTGACGCCGACGCTTTCGCCCGCCGCGATCACCATCGGATGTCCGCCGACGAAGCCGATCGGCACGAAGTCGCGCACCACGTCCACGGGGAAGTTCTTCTGCAACTCCGGCAACGCGATGTAGTTCGACGCCAGCGAAAGGTAGACCGTATGCCCGTCGGCCGGCGCGTCCGCGAGCGAGCGGATCGCGACCGCCCCGGCCCCGCCGGGGCGGTTCATGACGACGACCTGCTGGTTCCAGTGCCGGGTCAGGTGATCGGCGACGATCCGCGTCAGCACGTCCGGCGCCGCGCCCGGGCCGGTCGATACGACGATCCTGACCGGACCGGTGGGGAAGTTCTGCGCGCTCGCTTCCGGCGCGGCATGGATCGCGGCAACGGCCAGGACCAAGGCAGCGTGCAGACGCATCGACATGCTTTCCCCCTGCTCCGAAACGACGCCGCGGCGTTGGGCGCGCGTCCTTCGCCGAATCCGGACTACTTGATCACCTTCGCCGTCTCGGCGATCACCGGACGCCAGATGCGAATCTGCTCCTGGATAAACGCGGTCAGTTCCGCGGGCGTGGTCATACGCGGATAATTGCCGAGGTCCTCGCTGCGCTTCTTCAATTCGGGCGCAGCCTGGACCGTGCGGACGTCCTCGCTGATCCGCTGCGCGATCGCAGGCGGCGTGCCCGGCGGCGCCATCAGAACCAGCCAGCCGAGCGCCTCGTAGCCCGGGAGCGTCTCCGAAACCGCCGGGATGTTCGGAAAATTCGGCAGCCGCGTCTTGCTTGTGACTGCGAGCGGCCTGACCTGACCGCCGTCGACCGGGCCGCGGATGCTCGGGATCGCGTCGATGATGATCTGCACCCGGCCGCCCAGCACGTCGGGCAGCGCCTGAGCGCCGCCGAGGTAGTGCAAAACCGTGAACTGCGTATTGGTCGCAATCCGCAGCCACTCGGCAGCGAGGTGGATGATGCTGCCGCGGTTGCCCGCCGCGATGTTGATCTCGCCGGGCTTGCTCTTGAGCAGCGCGATCAATTCCGGAAGCGTCTTGACGCCGGTCGAGGGGCCTGCGGCGATCATCAGCGGATGCTCGCCCGCGAACGCGATCGGCACGAAATCGCGCACGACGTCGACCGGAAATCCCTTCTGCAATTCAGGCAGCGCGATGAAGTTCGTTGCAAGAGCCATATAGAGCGTATGGCCGTCGGGCACCGCGGGCGCGACCGATCGGATCGCGACCGCACCCGCTCCGCCCGGCCGGTTAATCACAACGACCTGCTGGCCCCACAGCTTCGAAAGATGCTCGGCCAGGAGCCGGCAGATGACGTCCGGCGAAGCGCCCGGGCCGACCGAGTTGACGAGTTGCACCGGGCCCGACGGAAAGCGCGTCTGGGCGGCAGCCGGCACCGCGAGCGCGGCCGCCGCTCCCGCCAGCACCGCGCGCCGCGTCACCGATGCGCGTGGAAATTGCGTATGACCCGGCATGGCCCCTCCCCGGAAATCAGACGAGCTTCATCTGCTTGAGCACCGCGTCGCCGATCAGGCTCAGCGGATTGCCGATCATCTCGCACATTTCGAAGTGGTTGTAGCCCTGGCCCTCGAGCAGCGTGACGGGCTTGCCCGCGGCCTTGACCGCGGCCGCGAATTCACGCGCCTGGCGCTGGAACTCCGGCGTCTCGAAAGTGCCGTAGCCGACCAGCAGCGGGCAGTTGAGCCGGTCGAGGCGGCGCTGCGAGGACAGCTTCTCCTCCACTTCGTCGGTGAAGGTGACGTATTCGGAACGCTTGGACATTCGCACCGGCTTCAAGTCGTACATCCCCGAACAGGTCAGCGCGCCCTTGATGAGGTTCTGCGGCACGCCGTAGTCGTGCCAGTCGGTGGTGACGACGCAGCCGGTCAGATGCGCACCAGACGAATGGCCGGACACGTAAAGCTTGTCGGGATCGGCGCCGAGGCTCTTGGCGTTCTTGTAGATATAGGCCACCGCACGCCGCACCTGATCGGCCATCGGCATCAGGTCGCCCTTGGTCACGTCGACGCCGACGAAATCGAGCAGCGCGATATGTGCGCCGGCGTTCACGAACATCTCGGCGAGGAAGGCGTAATCTTTCGCCCAGCGCTGCCGCCATGCGCCGCCGTGGATGAACACGTTGATCGGGGCGTTCGGCTTGTTCGCGGTGAACAGGTCGAACTTCTCCACCTCGGTCGGGCCGTAGGCGATGCGCTTGGGCTCACCGAGCCGCGCGCGCACGCGCTCGGAGTTGAACACGTTGCGCTCGTGGACCTGGTCGCGGTTCGGCGCATAGACCAATTGGTCGTAGGCATCGTCGAGCGCACGCTGGTCCATGTCGAGCCAGACCAACGGTCCCTGCGCGCGCTGCGCCGTGGCGGCTTGCTGCATGTCAGTCTCCCGATCCTCTATTTCGCGATCAGCCGCATCTGTTCGAACATCGCCCGGCCCATAAGACCGTACGGGTTCGCGAGCGTTTCCAGAAGCTCAAAATGGTTGTAGCCGGCGCCGACAAGCAACTCGACGGGCTTGCCGGCGGCCTTCGCCGCAGCCGCGAAGTCGCAGGTCTGGCGCTGGAACTCCGGCGTCTCGCAGGTGCCGTAGCCGAGGACGAGCGGCGTGTTGAGCCCGTCGAGATAACGGCCGCCGGAAAGCTTCTGCACCATGTCCGGCGTGAACTTGACATAGGACGAACGCTTGGACAGCGCGACAGGCGCGAGGTCGTACATGCCCGACAGCAGCACCGCGCCCTTGCAGAAATCCGCCGGCAGTCCCTCTTCCGGCCAGCCGCGCGTCAGAACCACGCCTGCGAGATGCGAGCCCGACGAATGCGCGGAGACATAGAGGCGGCCGGGATCGCCGCCGAAGCTCGCCGCGTTGCGCCACACCCAGGCAAGCGCGCGCCGCACCTGCTCGTACATCGGGAACAGGTCGCCGTTTGCCTGGTCGACGTTGATGAAGTCGATCAACACGGAATGTGCGCCCGCACGCACCAGCGGCCAGGCCTGCAGCGCGTAGTCGGCGGCGACGTTCCTTCGCCACGCGCCGCCGTGCACGAACACGTTGACCGGCGCGCCCTCGATGCCGCAGTCGAAGATGTCGAGCCCCTCGTGCTCCCCCGGCCCGTAGGCGACGCGCCTTGGCATTCCTAGCGCCGCGCGAGCGCGCTCGCTCGCGGCCTTGCGGCGCTCGACGATCAGCGCCCGGTTCGGCGCCCAGATTTCCTGGTCGTAGGCCTCGTCCAGCGCCTGCTGGTCCATGTCGAGAAAGACGAGCGGACCCTTGGGGCGGCTTGCGGTCGGCTGATGGACGTTCATGGCGGGCAGATTAGCGTGGCAGGCTCTGCCAAGCTATGCGCACGGCTGCTACCGCCCGCGCGTCAGATTCACATAGACCTGAGACAACAGCCGCTTCAGCGCCGCAAGCTCCTTCGCCGGCAGGTCGCCGCTGGAATCCCGTTCGAGCTTCCTGGCGATCGGGATCAGCCGCTGCACCAGCGCCCGCCCCTTGCCAGACAGCGTCACTACCACCTCGCGGTTGGAGGTTTCCGAGCGGCTGCGGGTTGCGAGCCCGATGCGGACCAGGCGGCTGACGAGCCGCGACAGGGTCGAGGCGTCGATCGAGGTCATGGCCGCGAGGTCGACCTGGCGCTGGCCGCCGTTGTTGGACAGCGCCGCCAGCACGCGCCACATCTCGATCGTGAGCCCGTGGGGCTTCAGCGCCTCGGCGGTGAACCGCTCCACCAGCGCAAAGCCCACGCGATTGACCAGATACGGCAGATAGTTGCCGAGTTCGAGATGCGCGCGTTCGGCCAAGGCTGAGTTCCTGCAAAAGGCGTTGGGGCAGCGGGGCTGACCTAAAATCCCGGATAAAATATCGCGGTATTCTTGCGAATTCAACTATTGCAAATGCAACAGTTGCGATTGCATGATAATGGCGACGCCGGAGATCCACGCGGCGCGAGATGGGGAGGTACGAACATGGAATTCGGCTACTTCACGCTCAGCGACAACCACTACGAAAACAACGCGCGCGACGCCAACACCTTCGTTTCCGACATCACCGCCGAGGCGCTCTACGCCGACCAGATTGGCATGCACTCGGCCTGGATCGGCGAGCACCATTTCAACTCGCTCGGCGTTCTGTCCTCGCCCGAGCTGGTGCTGGGCTACATCGCCGCGCGGACGAAGCACATCCGGCTCGCACCCGCGGTCAACGTCACGCCGCTGCATCATCCCATTCGCGTCGCCGAGCAATGGGCGACGCTCGACCTGCTCTCGAACGGCCGCGTCGACTTCGCCGCCGGCCGCGGCTACGACAGCCGCGAATACGCGCCGTTCAAGGTCGACTTCGGCAACAACCAAAGCATCTTCGAGGAAGGCATGGAGGTGCTGCAGAAGCTTTGGAGCGCCGAAGGCAAGCGCATCGACCACCACGGCAAGCATTACCAGTTCGAGGACGTGCGCATCACGCCGCAGCCGGTGCAAAAGCCGCTGCCGGTCTACATCGGATCGTTCTCCAAGCCCTCGATCGAACTGGCCGCACGGCTTGGATACGGCCTGATCGTCGCGCCGTTCGCGGCCGCCATGAGCTACGGCGGCCTGAGGCAGGTGACCGACCTCTACAACGAAACCTGCATCAAGCACGGCCGCAAGCCTGGCCGCATGATGTGCAGTTACTTCTGCCACTTCTACGACAACCCGCAGCAGGAGAAGGCGCAACGCGAGCGCCAGATCCGCTACTATAAGGAATGCGTGATCCCGGCGTTCCCGAGCGATCCCAAGACCGCGCCGAAGAGCTATCTCTACTTCGTCGACATGGTGCAGCGTTTGCACAAGGTGAAGCCGGAAGACCTGACCGAGAACTCCGTGCTGCTCGGCAACTCCGAGCGCATCATCGAGGTGCTGAAGAAGGTCGAGGCCGCGGGCATCTCCGAGGTGATCCTCTACTTCAACGTCGGCCTTAAGCCCCATAGCCAGGTGAAGGAAGAGATGGACCGCTTCATGCGCGAGGTGGCCCCGAACTTCGCCGGCAAGCACATCGAGCGCAGGAAGGCGGCATAAGGCCGCTCCAATCCGGACGCACAACCGTCGCGTCGCATTGACGCAGTCGCGGCGTTCGGGGACTATCGAAAAGTTCTACGATGGCGCCCAAAGGACCGGCCGCGCCGCGCGCAAGCGATATGCGCCGGCGCCAGGCGGAATCCAAACAAGCCGTCGAGACCAGGGAGGAAACGAGATGACAACGCGATTGTCACTATTGGCGACTGTCGTTCTGGTTGCGGCCGTGTCCGGTCTTGCGCCGGCCGCCGCCGAGCCGGTCAAGATCCGCATCAGCTGGGCGGCGGTCCCGGCGCACTTGACGCCGCTGCTGCCGCTCGCGCCCAAGGACGTGTACCGCCACCACGGCAAGTCCTACGTCATCGAGCCGACGCATGTCGCCGGCAGCGGACCCGCGCTGCAGGCGCTGGCTGCGGGCGAACTCCAGATCGCGGGCGCGAGCCCGCAGACCCTGGTGCTCGGCATCGAGCGCGCCAAGATCGATCTGAAGGTGATCGCGCAACTGATGTCGCAGGGCGTCAAGGGCTATCCGCAGACGAGCTTCTACGGGCGCAAGGGCGAATTCAAATCGGTCGACGAACTCAAGGGCAAGACCATCGCCATCAACGCGCGCGGCAGCACCATGGATGCCGCGGTCCGCGCCATCATGGGCAAGCGCGGCTGGCAGGACGGCCGCGACTACCGGCTGGTCGAAGTCCGTTTCGGCGCCATGATCGCGGCGCTCGAATCCAAGCGCGTGGACGCGGCCCCGCTGCTTCAGCCGTTCAACCTGATGGCCGATGCCAAGGGCGAATTGACGCCGATTTTCAGCACGGCCGATGCGCTGGGCGGGACCCAGACGCTGCAATACTTCGCCCGTGCTGACTGGATCGCCAAGAACCGCGCCGCGCTGGTCGACTTCTTCGAGGATCACTTGCGCTACCGCCGGTGGCTGATGAATCCCGCCAATAACGCGGAGGCGATCAAGATCGTCTCCACCGCGGCCAAGCAGCCGGTCGAAGCGTTCAAGGATTGGGCCTTCACCAACAAGGGCTACTATTACGATCCCGACGGGCTGAGCGACACGGCACTGCTGCAGAAGAACATCGACGATCTGCAGAAGCTCGGCGTGCTGCCGGTGCGCATCGACGTGGCCAAGCACACCGACATGTCGCTGGTGCAGGAAGCCGCGAAGCGCCTCAAGTGAGCGCGCCGGCCACTGCCGTTCCGGGAGCCGGCGCCGCCGCTCCCGGAACCGGGATATCGATTTCGCGGGTGGGCTACGAATACCGGCCGCCGCGCGGGCGGCCGGTGCTTGCGCTCGAAAACATCTCGCTCGACATCAAGGACCGCGAATTCGTTGCGCTTCTGGGCCCGTCGGGCTGCGGCAAGTCCACGCTGCTCTACCTGATCGGCGGCTTCATGCCGCTGCAGCAGGGATCGATCTCGGTCAACGGCCGGATCGTCACCGCGCCGGGCCCCGACCGCGGCATCGTGTTCCAGAGCTTCGCGCTGTTTCCCTGGAAGACGGTGATCCAGAACATTCTCTACGGGCTTGAGAAGCGCGGCCTGCCGCGCGAGGAGTGCCGCCGCCGCGCCCAGCACTACATCGACTTGGTGCATCTGCGCGGCTTCGAAGACAGCTATCCGTCGCAATTGTCCGGCGGCATGAAGCAGCGCGTCGCGATCGCGCGCACGCTGGCGACCGAGCCGGGCACGCTGCTGATGGACGAGCCGTTCGGCGCGCTCGACTCGCAGACCCGCACGATCATGCAGGATGAGCTGCTGTCGATCTGGCGGCGCTCGCCGATGACGGTCATCTTCGTCACCCACGACGTGCGCGAGGCGGTGCTGCTGGCCGACCGGGTCGCGGTGATGACGGCGCGTCCCGGCCGGATCAAGGCCCTGGTGGACACGCGCTTTTCTGGGGCCGCGGATTCCGCCGAAGTCGTGCGCTCGCGCGAATATGCCGACGCCGTGGATCATCTGTGGACCCTGGTGCGCGAGGAGGCGGTGGCGGCCGGCGCCGGAGGCCGGCCGTGACGGCCGCCTTGATGCTGTGGCGGGCCCTGCCCGTCCTGATCCTGGCTGCGCTATGGGAGACCGCGGCCCGCACCGGGCTGGTGTCGGAGCACGCCCTTCCGGCGTTGAGCAGCATCTTCGCCGCTCTCGGAGGCCTGTCCGCGGGCGACCTCTACTACCACACCGCACGCTCGGTCGGCCGCGGCCTGATCGCCATCGTCGCGGCCATCCCGTTCGGCGTCGCCGCCGGCATCCTGATCGCGTGGTACCTGCCGGTGCGCGTGCTGCTCAACCCGCTCCTGCAATGCCTCTATCCGATGCCGAAGGTGGCGCTGATTCCGCTCACCATCATCTGGCTCGGCATCGGCGACGTCTCCAAGATTACGCTGATCTTCGTCGGCGCGCTGGTGCCGATCGTAATGGCCGCCTTCAACGGCGCGCGCGGCGTCGACCGCACGCTGCTGTGGACTGCGCGCAGCCTCGGCGCGTCCGAGGTCCGCCTGCTCTGGGAGGTGGTGCTGCCGGCTGCGCTGCCGGAAATCCTCAACGGCATACGGACCGCCATCGCGCTGGCCTTCATCCTGATCGTCGCCGGCGAACTGGTGATCGCCAACGACGGCATCGGCCACATGATCAACATGTGGGGCGAGGCCGGCCACTACCCTGGCATGTTCGCGGGCGTCATCGTGATCTCGGCCGTGGGCTTCGCGGCGGACCGCGCCTGGGTCGCGTTGTCCGCCTGGCTCACCGCGTGGAGGCAGTAGCGTGGCGCAATCGATCGAAGCCGTCACTGAACTGAGCCGCCCGGCCGACCGCGGCGAGCGCCTGCGACGGTTCGTCGACACATTCGGACCGTTCATCACCGTCGGCGCGATCCTGCTCGCCTGGGAGCTGATGGCGCGGCAGCAGATCGTGACGCCGTTCCTACTGCCGGCCATGACGACAGTGGCCGCGCGGATCGGCGACGACCTGATCTCGGGCAGGCTCCTGCTGGACGTCGCGCTGACGCTCTACCGGGCCTTCGCCGGATTCGCGATCGCTGCCGTCGTCGGCGTCGCACTCGGACTCCTGATCGCGCGCTTCGTCACCGTGCGATGGTTCTTCGATCCGATCGTCTCGTTCGCACTGCCGATGCCGAAGATCGCACTGATGCCGATCTTCATGCTGTGGTTCGGCCTGTTCGACATGTCCAAGATTCTGATGGTGGCGTTCTCGCTGTCCTTCCAGATCGTCATCAGCACGTGGTCGGCCGCGCACAGCGTCGAAAAGGAACTGGTCTGGTCGGCGCGCAGCCTGGGGGCGAGCGACCGCGCGACCTTGTGGGAGGTCGTCCTGCCTGCGGCGTTGCCGCAGATTCTCACCGGACTGCAGGTCGCGCTGCCGCTCGCGCTGATTGTCGCGCTGGTGACGGAAATGATCATGGGCGGCGGCGGGCTCGGCGACACGATGCTGCAAAGCGCGCGTTACGTCGACTCGCCCGGCGTGTTTGCCGGCATCGTCGAGATCGGCATCGTCGGCTATGGCTGCATCGCCGCGATGGGGTTGATCCGCAAGCGGCTGCTGGCCTGGCACCAAGAGTCGAGCAACGGCGGGACAATGTAACCTTCGGTGTCACCGCGGCGGCGCAAGCCCGACCCAGCCATAGACCTCGGCGGTCAGAGCGTCGACCAGATCGGGCCGGTCGACGCCAGCGAGGTTGTCTGGCACCGGATAGCCGGCCTTGGCGAAGCAATACGACAGCAGCCGGTAGGACGGTCGCAGACCGGTCAATGCCTCTGGCTCGACGACGACGATCTGCCCCGGAATTGCGGGCGCGATTTCGTCACGCACATAAACCGCATCGAATCCGGACAGCCGCCACACGCCTTCGCGACGCTCGGCGCGCAGCAGCAGCCGCACGTGGCTCGACAGCATCACGTCCGTGTTGTCGAGCTTGAAAGGCACATCGACGATGGCGCCAAGCTGCGCGATCGCGCGACCGCCTGCGAGCGTCACCGCGACCGGCCCGAGCCGGTGACTCGCCTGCACGTTCCGCTCCGCCATCTCCTGCGAACGTCGGACGAATTCGGGACCGCTCGCCTCGATCCAGCTGATCCGCACCACCGAGTCGGGGTGGTAGCAGTCGCGCATCTGCTCCCACAGCCCGAGATCGCGGCTGAGCCGTTCGCGCAGCACCAGTTGCGTGATCGCGGATACGTCGGCGGCGTCGCGAACCGCCTGTTGCAAGGATTCCGGCATCTGGCTTCCGCGGCGAAGCCTAGTTCAACCGCAACTCGGTGATGTGCTTCGGATCGGGCTTCAGCTCCCCGCGCTCGACCTTCTTCACCAGATCCGTCAGCACCGCATTGGCGCGGCAGGCGATCCCCACCTTCTCGCCTTCGCGCACCACAAAGCCGTTGAGGAACTCGATTTCCGTGCGCCGGCCCTTCTCCATGTCCTGGCCCATGGACGGCTTCTGGCCGCCCGCGGTGCGGGAGGAATCCTTGAAGCGTTGCTCGTCGCAGGCCTTCATGGCCGCCTCGTCGCCCTCGCCCGCGCGTGCGATGGTCTCGGGGTCGAGGTGCAGGATTTCCTCAAGCTGATAACCGTGCGCCTGCCCCACCCGAATGGCCTCGCTGCCGACCCTCGTCGAGAAGCGACGGATCGGATCGCTCTCGATCATCGCCTTGCCGCCCAGCCCGGTGCAGGCGCTCAAGCCGTTGGCCATGGAGTTCGCCACCAGCTTCGACCAGCGCTCGCCCCATAGGTTGCTCGTCACCTTGGCGCTGTCGGAATAGGCCACCAGCCGGCACACCTCCTCGGCGCGCTCGGTGATGCGACCGTGCACCTCGCCCGTGCGGAACACGGTGTGCGCCGCGCCGTGCTTGGCCGCACCGCGATGGATGTGGCCCGGCGCCGGCAGGTTCACCGTGATCGAGCTTGCGATGCAGCCGAGCGTCTTGCCCCAGCCGACGACGTTGGCGATCGTCTCCTCGTTCATGCAGTTCTGCAGCGACACCACATAGCCGCCTGGCGCGAGATATTGCCGGATCATCATGGCGGCCCAGGCGGTGTCGTAGGACTTCATGCAGACGAAGGCGATGTCGACCGGCTTCTCCTTCGCGAGCTGCTGGGCGTCGGTGAGGTGCAGCGCGCGCACCTTCACGCTGAACTCCGGCTCCTTCATCGCGTGTGTGACGCGCAAGCCGTGCTTTCGCATGTGCTCGACATGCTCGGGCCACGGGTCGATGAAGGTGACGTCCTCGCCGGCCTGCACCATGTGCGCGCCGCAATAACCGCCGACCGCGCCGGCCCCGACAATGGCAATCTTACGGCTCACGCGTTGTCCTCCGCTTGCAAGACAGGTCCGGCACTAAAGACCATGCCCGAAACCGGCGAACAAGGGCCGCGCGTGCGGTGCGGCTGCGAGCGTTCGCCCGATGCCATGGCCGCTATGGCGCCGCCATCCTACGGCTCGCGCCCCTCCGTGACGGCCAGCCATTCCTGCGCCAGGGCTTTGGCCTGCGCGACTTGCGCCGCGGTCATCGACGCCGCGAGCCTGTCTCGGTCGGCGGCGGCATCCAATCCGTCCACCGTCCGTGCGCCGAAGTGCAAGGCCGCCAGCTCGAACCACATGTGGGCCCGGACCGGATCCTTGGGGACGCCCTCGCCGTGCTCGTACAGGACTGCGAGGTTGTGCTGCGCGCGGGGATAGCCCTGCTCTGCGGCGCGTCCGTACCACCTGGCCGCCTCGGCGCGGTCCTGCGGAACGCCATGGCCCAGGCCATACAGAACGCCCAGATTGTGCTGCGCGATCGCACCGCCGCGCTCGGCGGCCAGCCGATACCACTTCAAGGCCACGGCGAGATCGCGTGCCACGCCGTCGCCGTGCTCGTGCATGAAGCCCAGATTGGTCTGCGCGTTGACGTCGCCCTGCTCTGCCGCACGGGTCCAGGCCCGGAGCGCCGCGCCATAGTCACCGCGGTGATAGGCCGCGACACCATCGTCGAACGGCCCTGAAGACACCGATGGCGAAATCGCAACAAGCCACGCGATGGCGAACGCCGCCGCGCGCGTGGCCTTGCGTCTCATGACGTCCATAGCGCCGAAGCCGGCGCCTCCGCAGAAAACATTTCAGCCGCGGGGTACGCCGCAGCAACATGCATCCGGACCAGGACGATCAAAATGGCAATCAGAACGATCACGGTCAGCACGCGAATCCAGCCCATGCGCGACATCGCTTCAGACCCTCCAGACGCAAATCAAAAAATAGGCTGCGGGGCGTCTGCGGCGTTGACGTGGATCAACGGCGCGCCGCGGCGGGGCGATTGGCCGCGACAAGCGCGGGCGCGCCGGATAGAATTCGCGCCGCAAGTCCGGAGTTCCCGCCATCGATTTTCTCTCCCCGCTCGCCATCGCCTACATCTGCGTGGTGATGGCCGTCGCCTATTCGGCGCGCGGTGCGTCGGGCTTCGGCGCGGCCGCGGCGCTGCCGCTGCTTGCGCTGGTGATGCCGCTCAAGGTGCTGGTGCCGGCCTGGACCGTCATTGCGCTGATCGCGGGCGCGGCGCTGATCGGCCCGGACCGCAAGAACGTCGCCTGGGATGCGCTCCTGAAGCTCGTGCCCGGCACGCTCGTGGGCGTCGCCGTCGGCCTCTACGTGTTCACGCTGCTCGATTCCGAGACGCTGGCGAAATGGGTCGGCGGTTTCATCCTGCTCTACGGGCTTTATTCGCTGTGGGGCACGTTCGGCGGCGGCGCCAAGGCGCAACTGCCCGACCGCGTCGCGGCCGCGATCGGCGGCATCGCCGGCGGCATGACCGGCACCGTGGTCGGCACCATGGGCTCGACGTTCTTTGCGGTCTATTTCGACGCCATCAAACTGGCCAAGGACAATTACCGCGCCACCATGACGGCGATCCTGCTGACGCTCACGATCGTGCGCGGCTTCGGCTACTGGATGGTCGGCGAGTTCACCCGCGAAGTGCTGATCGCGGCCGCGATCCTGTTGCCGCCGATGTTCGTCGGCCTCTACGCCGGCAACCGCTTCCACCACGGCATGAGTGAGCTTGCGTTCCGCCGCACCGTCTCCGGCGCGCTGATTGCGAGCGGGCTTGCGCTGCTCTTGAAGTGACCGCCCGCTACCCGCAGGTTTCCTTCAGCGTCGCTTCGAGCTTCTTGATCGAGTCGTCGAGCGTGCCGAGCTTCTTTCTGCGGTCGGCGCCCTTCAGGCACTCGGCCGAAAGCGCGCGGACGCCGCGCTGCACGCCGAGGATCTCGCCGCCCGCGTTGCACAGCTTGTTCAGGAACGACGTGCGCTGGGCGTCGTTTTGGGGCGGCTTCTTGCTCAGCTCCTCGACGCGAAGCGCATAGGCAAGGCTCGCGATCGTCATCTCGTCGTCGACGTTCTCGATCACCTTGTCGCATTCGTCGGCGCGCGCCGGGCCGAGCGCGGCAAGCCCGATCGCAAACGCGGCCGCAACAATCATTGCCTTCATGGCGGAAATCTCCCGAAAGAGCCGCGGCCTCAGCGGCACAGGTTGTCCAGTTCGCCCTGCAGGTTGCGGATCACGACGTCGCCGCGCGCCATCTGGCGGAAGCGGTCGTCGCCCGACAGGCACTCTTCGAGCACCCAGCGGAAGTTCTTCAGCAGGCCGATCATCTGGCTCGCGGTGACGCAGCGCCGGCTGGTCTTGTCGCCGGCCTTGTCCTCGATCTTGTCGATCAGCACCTGGATCGACTTCTTCATGCCGTCGCAGTCGTTGGCGCGCGCAAGGCTTGCGGCGCCGACCCCGATGGCCGCTGACCTGAGCCCCAAGAACTCCTCCAAAAATAGGTAGAGTCCATCACCCTGGAAGGGGATGGACATGAAGCCGAGCCGTTTCACGGAAGAGCAGATCATCGGGATTTTGCGGGAGCAGGAG
>Ga0194131_10000271_pt1 | contig 84420 bp, 71 predicted proteins | sample TA2KigO120mmetaG_FD_148631 | JGI IMG/M metagenome (GOLD analysis project Ga0194131, IMG submission 148631) | Freshwater microbial communities from Lake Tanganyika, Tanzania - TA2015053 Kigoma Offshore 120m | ecosystem: Environmental > Aquatic > Freshwater > Lake | place: Tanzania: Lake... | reverse complement strand
GAGTTTGCTTTTGTGTTCCCGACCCGCCGATCCGTAACGCGGGCGGAGGGTGGCGAGGACTTCGGCTTTGGTTTGTTCACTCATAAAGTCGTGCATGGCTCGGGTAACACCGACTTTTGGCGCAACGACCCGTTCTCCCCCTCAAATCCTCCAGGCTCCGGTAACAATACTTTTGGCGCAGATCGCCTTGTGGCAACATCGTCAGAACGCTCTTGCAGCGCAGTTTGGCGTGGTCTACGTTCTCGCCGCTTTCGGAGGTTCGCGCAGCGTCTAGCGCGGTCATTTTGTTGCGGGACGCAGCCGGGTTGGTAGCTCAGTTGGTAGAGCATCGGCCTTTTAAGCCGCTGGTCCCGGGTTCGAGCCCCGGCCAACCCACCATCGGAGACTATAAGAAGCATTCGTTGAGGATCGGAAATGGAGACATGCAGCTTGCGGCCTGGCAGGGTGAACTGAGGTTGGTGCCGACCCTTGTACTAACCATAACGTATCTTGGCCAACATGGTGAGAAAAACGGATTGGATCGAAAACACACGAAAGACACGAAAGCTCTAGCGGATTGCCCAGCCGAATCGGTCGTTTTCCGCGCCGGTGATGGGCCAGTAGACGAAGCATGCCTTGCCAATCACGTTGGTCCGGGAGAAGTCGCCCCAGTAACGGGAGTCGGAGCTGTTCATGGTGTTGTCACCCATCACCATATAGTGGTCCGGCCTCAATTCGTATTCGGCGGTCTCGTCGGTGAACAACCGCGCAAGCCCCGGCTTGTGCGCGAGCCGGCCGACGAGTTCGTTCAGGTGGCCCGAGTAGGTGCTGTCACGTGGCGGCGAGTTTGAGTGGAAGTGATAGATGTGCTCGAAGTGTGGCGTGGTGGAATCGAGCCGGACTCCGTTGATGCAGAGGTGCCGGTCGTTTCCGATTCGGACTCTTTCGCCCCCCATGGCCACCATGCGTTTGATGTAAAACTGGTTCTGAGGCAGGCTGGAAATGCCGGTGGTCTCAAACACCATCGTCTCGCCGCGCACGGGGCGACGGAAGTTGTAGGTGAGCCGGTCAACAAAGACGTGATCGCCCGCGACGTCTTTCAATCGGAGCACGTATTCGCCCTTCTTGAACTGTCGGCCGCTTGTGAGCGCGAATCCAAACTCGCTGCCGGTTCCCTTCGGGAATCCGGTCAGGCCGCGGAGGTTGCCGTTGTGGCCGTCCTCGGGGGAAAACCAAATCTTGTGGGACTTGTCGTATTCGCGGCCGTCGTCGCCGCGGTATCGAAGCACGACGGTTTGTGTCTTGAGCAGAAATTTCGGCAGGATGAAGCCCTTGGGCGGAAGCACGTCCACGATCACGCCGTCGGCTTCGGCCTTGATGACGTGGTAGAAGGTCCCTCCGAGTGTCGCGTGGAAAAATCGAGTGATGAAGCCCGGCACCGCGTCGTCCGGCGCGGCGCGCAAGTCCTCGAAATGCACTCCGTAAAGGGTGGGCTGCATCGAGCCCGTGGGGATCTTGAAGGGCTGGAGAAAGAAGGTGCGGATGCCCATGGCGACGGCGACGGCGACGAGGATGACCTCGACGTTGTCGCGCCAGGCGGTGTTCGGATACGGGATCAGCACGTCGTTGGCGACGCGCTCCAGCGCGGACATCCCCTCGCGCAACTGAACTGGCCCCGCGCCCTCGTCGAGCATCCGTCGAAGCGACTCGCACGCGTCGTCCACCTTGGCGATCGCGTCTGGCGCGAGCAAGTCGCGCTGGTGGTTGACCCATTTGCGGACCTGCCGCCGCAAGTCCACCGCCTGTCGGAATGTTCCGGATGTCAGCCAGCGAAAGATGAACATGATGCGTCCCCTGCCCTACGATTTGAGCACCTCAATGAAGGCCTCCTGCGGGATGTTCACAGATCCCACGGACTTCATCCGCTTTTTGCCTTCCTTCTGTTTCTCGAGAAGCTTGCGCTTGCGCGAAATGTCGCCGCCGTAGCACTTCGCGGTCACGTCCTTGCGCAGGGCGCTGACCGTCTCCCGCGCGATGAACTTCCCGCCGATCGCCGCCTGGATCGCCACCGCGTATTGCTGGCGCGGGATGACTTCCTTGAGCTTGGCTGCAAGCGCGCGCCCTCGGAATTCCGCCTTCTCGCGGTGCACGATGCAGGAAAAGGCGTCCACCGACTCGCCGTTCACCAGCATGTCGAGCTTCACCATGTCGGAGACGATGTAGCCCGTGTGCTCGTAATCCATCGAGCCGTAGCCGCGCGTGATGCTTTTGATGCGGTCGTGGAAATCGATCAGGATTTCGTTCAGCGGAATCTTGCACGTCATCATGACGCGCTTGGTGTCGAGCGTCTCGGTGTGGTCGAGCGAGCCGCGCTTCTCGCTCACCAGCGCCATCATGTCGCCGATGTATTCGTTGGGACAGATGATGAAGGCGTTGACCGTCGGTTCCTCGATGTGCTCGATGTAAGTCGGCTCAGGCAGGAACGCCGGGTTGTCCACTTCCTTCACCGCGCCGTCCGTCATGCGGACGCGATACACCACGCTCGGATACGTCGCGATGATGTCCATCCCGTATTCGCGCCGCAACCGCTCTTGCACGATCTCCATGTGCAACAGCCCGAGGAAACCGCACCGGAAGCCGAAGCCGAGCGCCACCGAGCTTTCGCTGGAGTAGGCGAACGCCGAGTCGTTCAACTGCAGCTTGCCGAGGTTCGCCTTCAAGTGCTCGTAGTCCGCCGGGTTGATCGGATAAATCCCGCTGAAGACCATCGGATGCACCTCCTGAAATCCCGGCAACGCCGGCGCCGGGTTGCGCGCATCCGTGAATGTGTCGCCCATCTTCACGTCCTTCGGCGACTTGATGTTTGCCGTCACGTAGCCGGTCTCACCCGCCGTCAGCACGTCGCGCACGTAGGGCTTCGGGTTGAAGCTGCCGACTTCCTTCACCTCGTAGTTCTTTCCCGAGTGCATCAGCTTCACCTGCATCCCGCGTTTCAACTCGCCGTCGAACACGCGCACATGCGTCACCACGCCCTTGTAAGTGTCGAAGTAGGAATCGAACCCGAGCGCCTGCAAGCTCCCCTGCCCTGTTGGCTTGGGCGGCGGCACGCGCGCCACGATCGCCTCCAGAATCTCCGAGATGCCAATCCCCTCCTTCGCGCTGGCGAGAATGGCCAGCTCCGCCGGAATCGCCAGGATCTCCTCCAACTGCTGCTTCGCCAAAGGCACGTCTGCGTGCGGCAGGTCGATCTTGTTGATCACCGGGATGATCGTCAGATTCTGCTTCATCGCCAGGTGCAGGTTCGCCACCGTCTGCGCCTCCACGCCCTGCGCCGCGTCCACGATCAGCAGCGCCCCCTCGCATGCGCTCAGGCTGCGGGACACCTCGTAGGTGAAGTCCACGTGTCCCGGCGTGTCGATCAGGTTCAACTCGTATGTCTCCCCGTTCTTCGCCGTGTAAAGCATCGTCACCGGGTGCGCCTTGATGGTGATGCCCCGCTCGCGCTCCAAGTCCATCGAGTCCAGGAGCTGCGCTTCCATGTCACGCGTGGCGATCGTGCCCGTCATGTGCAGCAGCCGGTCCGACAACGTGGTCTTTCCGTGGTCGATGTGCGCGATGATGCTGAAATTGCGTATGTGCTCGGCGTCCATCCAGTGCTCACTCTCCATCCGTCCCCACTCTCAATCTTAATCCTGATCTTAATCTTGTTCCTGCTCCCGCCCCCAACCCAACTCCCCTCCCCTGCCCTGCTCTGCCGGGAGGAGGAAGACGAATCAGCCACCGCGAAAGCAGCGACCGCAACGACGGCGTGAAGATAACCGCATGCCCCCTCTTGTGAAGGGAAAACTCCGCCTTACCCCGTCTGCGCGGTTCTCTTGGCGATTCACTTTTCGCTCTCGGATCGGCGACCCACCCGCTAACCTGACTCGCATGAAACGCCTGCTCCTCGCCTTGCTTCTTTCCATCGTCCTCTGCTCGTCGCCCCGGAGTCAGTGCGCCCCCGCCGCCGAGGCGAAGCGGCCGAACATCCTCTGGCTCATCGCGGAGGATTTCAGCCCGCACCTCGCCTGTTACGGCACCAAGGAAGTCTGGACGCCAAACCTCGACCGTCTTGCCGACGGGGGAATGCGCTTCACGCGCGCGTTCACCACCGCGCCCGTGTGCAGCGCGAGCCGCTCGGCGTTCATCACGGGCATGTATCAGACGACCATCGGGGCGCACCACCACCGCTCGCACCGCGATGACGGCTTCAAACTGCCCGACGGCGTGAAGCCCATCTCCGACTGGATGCGCAGCGCGGGCTACTTCACGGCAAACCTCGTGCAACTCCCCGAAAGCTTCGGCTTCCGCGGCAGCGGCAAGACGGACTGGAACTTCACCTACACCGGCCGGCCGTTCGACTCGGCGAACTGGGATGACCTCAAGTCGCACCAACCCTTCTACGCGCAGATCAATTTCCAGGAGACGCACCGCCGCTTTCATGCGCCGAAGAAGGCCGACCCTTCGAAGGTCGCGCTGCCGCCGATCTACCCCGATCATCCCGTCGCGCGCGAGGATTGGGCCGCCTACCTCGACGCCGCGAGTGAACTCGACCGAAAGATCGGACTCATCCTCCAGCAACTCGAAGCCGACGGCCTCGCCGACAGCACCATGGTGCTCGTGATGAGCGACCACGGCCAGTCGCACGTCCGCGGCAAGCAGTTCGTCTATGACGACGGCCTGAGCATCCCGCTCATCATCCGCTGGCCCAAGGCCATTGCAGCTCCGAGGAACTTCAAGCCCGGCACCGTGAGCGACCAACTCGTCAGTTCGCTGGACTTCACAGCCACTTCGCTCGCGCTTGCAGGCGTGAAGAAGCCCGCCGCGATGCAAGGCCGCGTGTTCCTCGGCGAGCAGTCCGAGCCGCCGCGCGCGTATGTGTTCGGCGCGCGCGACCGGTGCGACGAGACGATGTTCCGCTTCCGGACCGTGCGCGACGCCCGCTACCGCTACATCCGGAACTTCATGCCCGACCGCCCGTTCCTGCAGGCGAACGACTACAAGCAGCGCAGCTACCCGGTATGGAATCTCATCAAGGAACTCGGCCCCGCCGGCAAGCTCACCGACTGGCAAAGGAACTTCTACCTCGCCCCCTCGATGCCGCCCGAGGAGTTGTTCGACATGGACGCCGACCCGCACTCGATGAACAACCTCGTCGCCTCAACCAAGCCCGAGCATCAAGCCGCGCTCAAACGCCTCCGCGCCGAGTTGGAAAAATGGCTCGTCGAGTCCGATGATCAAGGGCGCTTCCCCGAACCCCCCGAAGTCACCGCGCGCAAAGGCCTCACCAAACCCGCGGCCGAAGGCAACCCGAACCAGCAAGCCATCATCGGCCCCGACGGCAAGCCCGTGCCCAAGGTAAAGAAGGGCAAGGCGAAGCAGTAGGCCCGCGCGGCCGGAGTGGGCTCGCAGTGCGTGATTGAACTGCGCGCGGGGAAGCCTCACTCTGCACGCATGGTTTTCAAGCGTTGCTTGTGCCTCGCAGGTTTGATCCTGCTGACCGCGTTTGGCTGCGACAAGACAACAACCGCGGGAAGCGCGTCAGCCGGAGCGTCGTCCACCGAGGCGTCCCAGCCCGAGCGCGCCAGGCCGCAGCCCAAGCTTCCAACCGTCAAGCTTTGGGTCGGTCCGCACGAAGTCGTCGCTGAGATTGCGCGCACGCCGGAGCAGATTCAGACGGGCATGATGTGGCGCACGAATCTCGCCGAGATGGACGGCATGATCTTCGTCTTCCCGGTGGTGGATTCGCGATCGTTCTGGATGAAGAATTGTCCGCTCCCGATGTCGTGCGCTTACATCGGCGCGGACGGCACGATCCTCGAGACGCATCCGATGAAGCCGTTCGACGAGTCGTCCATCGAGTCCAAGTCGGACAAGATCCAGTTCGTGCTCGAGGTCAACGCGGGCTGGTTCGAGCGCAACAAGGTCGGCGCCGGCACGCTCATCCGCAGCGAGAAGGGGACGTTGCAGCAGACGTTCTTCGGGCGGAGGTAGGCGCGGACGGCGACCTGATCGGCGCATGAGAATCGCACTGGCTCAAATCAACACCACCGTCGGGGACATCGCGGGCAACGAGGCGAAAGTCCTCGCCGCCTATCAACGCGGCGCAAAAGCCGGCGCCGAACTGGTGGTGGTGCCCGAACTGGCGCTCACCGGCTATCCGCCACGCGACCTGCTGCTCAAGGCTGGATTCATCGCCGCAAACCTCGCCGCGCTTGACCGCCTTGCCGCGGCGACGGCCGCCACCGGCCTGCTCGTCGGTTTCGTCGGCCGCAACGAGAAGCGCCCCGGTCGCGAAGCCACGAACGCGATCGCGCTGCTTCAGCACGGCCGTGTGATGACCACCCGGGTGAAGACGCTGCTCCCGACTTATGATGTCTTCGACGAGGACCGCTACTTCGAGCCCGCCACGGACAACCCGCCCGCGGAATTCAACGGCCGTCCCGTCGGGCTGACGATTTGCGAGGACGTGTGGAACGACGAAGATTTCTGGCGCGACCGTCGCTACCGGCGAAATCCCGCGATGGACCTTGTGCACGAGGGCGTCGGCATCATCTTCAACATCTCCGCCTCGCCGTGGCACCTCGGCAAGAACGCGACGCGCTTCGAGATGCTTCGCAGTCTTGCGGCCAAGGCGAAGCGGCCGGTCGCCTACTGCAACCTCGTTGGCGGGAATGATGAATTGATTTTCGACGGCAGCAGCCTCGTGTTCAACGCCTCGGGTGGACTCATCGCCGAAGGGAAGTCCTTCGCCGAGGATTTCCTGCTCGTGGACACGGACTCCACTTCCACCGTCGAGCCCGCGAGTTCCTGTGACGAGGAACAACTCTTCAACGCCCTCGTGCTCGGCCTGCGCGATTACCTGCACAAGTGCGGCTTCAAGTCGGCGGTGCTCGGCTTGAGCGGCGGGATTGACTCGGCGCTCACCGCGGTGCTCGCGGTCGAGGCGCTCGGCAAGGACAACGTATTCGGCGTCTCGCTGCCGTCGCAGTTCTCCTCGCAAGGCAGCCTCGACGACGCGCGCGTCCTCGCGGCGAACCTCGGCATCCGTTACGACGTCATCCCGATTCAACCGCCCTTTGAGGCCATGAAGGCGCAACTCAAGCCCGTGTTCGCCGGGCGCGCCGAGGACGTCACCGAGGAGAACGTGCAGGCGCGGTTGCGCGGCGTCATCCTCATGGCCTTGTCCAACAAGTTCGGCTCCCTCCTGCTTACCACCGGCAACAAGAGCGAACTCGCCGTCGGCTACTGCACGCTTTACGGCGACATGTGCGGCGGACTCGCGGTCATCAGCGACGTTCCGAAGGTGATGGTTTACCGGCTCGCCCGCTGGATCAACCGCGAGCGCGAGGTCATCCCCGCCGCAAGCATCACCAAAGCGCCGTCGGCCGAGTTGCGCCCAAACCAAACCGACCAGGACTCCCTCCCCCCCTACGAGGAACTCGATGCGATCCTCGACGAATACGTGGTGAAGGGCCGCAGCGCCGCAGACATCATCGCGGGCGGCTTCAAGGCCGGGACCGTGAACCGCGTCGTGCGGCTGATTGACTTCGCCGAATACAAACGCCGGCAGGCCGCTCCCGGCTTGAAAGTCACAAGCAAGGCCTTCGGCGTCGGGCGCCGCATTCCCATCGCACAGCGCTACCGCGAATGAAGCACCGCCGGCATGACCGCTAGTCCCGCATGATTTCCGGCGCCAAATCCGAAGCTCTCTTTGCCGAGGCGTTGCAGCACATCCCCGGCGGCGTGAATTCGCCCGTGCGCGCCTTCCGCGCGGTCGGCGGGCAGCCGTTCTTCGTCCAGTCGGCGCGCGGCCCTCGCGTGACCACGGTGGACGGCGACGAACTCATTGACTACGTCGGCACCTGGGGGCCGGCCATCCTCGGCCACGCGCATCCGAAGATCATCGCCGCCGTGAAGGCCGCCGCCGACCGCGGCACGAGCTTCGGCATCCCGAATCCCTTCGAAGTGACGATGGCCCGGCTCATCAAGCAGCTCGTGCCCAGTGTCGACAAGGTCCGCATGTGCAACTCCGGCACCGAAGCCTGCATGAGCGCCATCCGGCTCGCGCGCGGCTTCACGCGCCGCGACACAATCATCAAGTTCGACGGCTGCTACCACGGTCACGCCGACTGCCTGCTGGTGAAGGCCGGCTCGGGCGCGCTGACCTTTGGCAACCCGGACAGCGCGGGCGTCCCTGCCGACTTCGCGAAGCACACGCTCGTGCTGCCGTTCAACGACGTGGACGCGGTGAAGGCGTGCTTCGCCGCGAACCCGGGCGAAATCGGGGCGGTCATCATTGAGCCCGTCCCCGGCAACGCGGGCCTTTACCTGCCCCGTCCGGGCTACCTGGAATTCCTCCGCCAAATCACCGCCGCGCACGGCACCATCCTGATCTTCGACGAAGTGATGACCGGCTTCCGCCTCGCCCCTGGCGGCGCGCAGCAACGCTTCGGCATCACGCCCGACCTCTCGACGTTCGGCAAGATCATCGGCGGCGGCCTGCCCGTCGGCGCGTTTGGCGGGCGCGCGGACATCATGGACTGCCTCGCGCCACTCGGCCCCGTCTACCAAGCCGGCACCCTGAGCGGCAACCCGCTGGCGATGGCCGCTGGCCTCGCCGCGCTCGAGGAACTGGGTGCGGACAATGCCTACACTCAGTTGGAAGCGAAGGGTGCCGCCCTCGAAACCGGCCTGCGCGACGCCGCCAAGTCCTCCGGCGTGCCCGTCACCTTCAACCGCTGCGGCTCCATGTTCTGCGGCTACTTCACCAACCGCCCCGTCTGGAACCTCGCCGACGCGATGACGTCCGACCGCGAGCGCTTCAAGAAGTTCTTCCACGGAATGCTGGCCGAGGGCGTGTATCTCGCCCCGTCGCAATTCGAGGCCGGCTTCATTTCCACGGCGCATTCGGAGGCGGACATCGCGGCCACCGCGCGCGCGGCGGCGAAAGTTTTGACAAACCTCATCTGAACCATTGCGCCAGTCGACCATGGCATTTAACCCGCAAATCAAAGAGACAGTCCTTCACGATGATAAAACGAGCGAGCGTTTGCCTTGTGTGATGTGCGGTTGGCGCTACCCGTTCCCAGGGGCGGCGCACATCATTGACAAACAAGAATGGAGGACCGGCACTGATGGTTGTGACCGGCAGGTGGACGGACTTCCATTGTGTCCCAATAGCCACAAGGTGTTTGAAGATCATTTGCGGCCTTATCTTTGCGAAGCACTTGAGGCATTTGGAGCCGCAGGTCTTCCGAAGTCGTGGAAACAAAGCAACAAGTTGGGCCGCGTGCCCGATGAGAACGACACCTGAGTTGTCTCCAACTCATGCGCATCCTTGCCATTGACCATGGAACCGTCCGACTGGGCATCGCTGTCAGTGACGAGCTTGGGATGATCGCACTCCCGCTCGACTACATCCCCGCCGAGCCGGCGGACGCGTGCGTGGAGAAGTTGAGGGGCCTCATCGCCGAGAAAACCGTGACGCAACTCATCGTCGGCATGCCGCGCAACATGAACGGCACCTACGGACCGCAAGCCGAGAAGGTCCGCGCGTTCGTCGCCATGCTCAAGGGGGCGCTCCAGCTGCCCATCCGGACTTGGGACGAGCGACTCACCTCTGCACAAGCCAATCGCGTGATGCTTGAAAGTGGCGTTCGTCGCGAGCGGCGGAAGGAGAAGGTGGACTCGATGGCGGCCGCGATCCTCCTGCAGAGCTTTTTGGACTGCCAATCCACTTGACGCGGTGCGCGGCTCGTGGCGCGTGAAGGAACGATTGCTTCACGTATCACGCGCCACGCGGCTTCATTCCCGTGCCCACTCTCAAATACAAGCTCACGATCGCCTTCGACGGCAGCGCGTATGAAGGCTGGCAGTTGCAGAAGATCGGCACCGGCGTGCAGGAGATGCTCGAGACGGCGCTCTCCAAGCTGTTCCCGAGCCGGCCGCGCGTCCACGGGTCGAGCCGCACGGACGCGGGCGTTCATGCGCTTGGACTCGTCGCACACTTCGAAGTGCCGAGCGCGGAAGGACGAATCTCGCCGGCGAAACTTCTCCTTGCCCTCAACGCGCACCTGCCGGCGGATGTCCGCGTGCTGGGAGCCTCACGGGCGAAGGCGGACTTTCATGCACGCTTCAGCGCCAGCGGGAAACAGTATCGTTACCTCGCGTGGAATCACGCCGCGATGAACCCGCTGCTCGCCCATCGCGCCTGGCACGTGAAGCGCAAGCTTGATGTCGCCGCGATGCGTCACGCCGCGGGTCATTTTGTGGGGAGACACGACTTCCGCGCGCTTCGGACGAATCCTTGTTACGACACCGACTCGACGGTCCGCACCGTGACGCGATGCGAAATCCGGCGCAGCGGACCGCTTCTCACGTTCGTCATCGAGGGCGACGGGTTTCTCTACAAGATGTGCCGCGGCATTGTCGGCACGCTCGTTCAAGTCGGCGAAGGCAGAATAGCCCCCGGTGAGATCAAACGCATCCTCGCGAGCAAGGATCGCCGGCTCGCCGGGATGACTGCGCCCGCGTGCGGGTTGGTGTTGTGGAAGGTGTTCTACCGGCGACGGTGCGGCGAAGCGCCAAAGTCCGCATGAACCTCGTCTTGGTTGAACCTGAAATCGCGCCGAACACGGGCAACATCGCGCGACTCTGCGCCGCGACGCGCACGACGCTGCATCTGATCGAGCCGTTCGGCTTCACGCTCGACGACAAGCAACTACGGCGCGCGGGCATGGATTACTGGCAGCACGTCACATGGCATCGGTGGGCGAACTGGGCGGCATTCCGGGCGTCAGTGCCGGGCGATGCGCGCCTGTGGTTCATCGAGCAGGGGGGCCCGAAGAACTACACGGAGGCGCGATTTGCGGCGGGCGATTACCTGGTCTTCGGACGCGAGACCGCTGGACTTCCCGGTGTGTTGCTGGACACGAATCGCGACGCATGGCTGCGCATCCCGATGTTCGACGCGAATGCCCGTTCGTTAAACCTATCCAACTGCGCCGCGCTCGTGCTGTTCGAGGCGCTGAGGCAACAGGGGTTTGATGGCGAAGTCAGGCCGCCGGTTTGAAGAACTGAAGCGCTGAGTTTGCGGCCGCCACCAGCGCGGACACCCGAACTTCCATCGAAAAATCCGACGGCGCCTCAAACGTGTAGCTTTGCGGCGACTTGTGCGTGAGCAGCCAGAACGACTCCGGCCATTGTGGACGCGACCGCGGGTCGGTGTCGGGCCGGATGATCCCGCCACGCGCCGCACGGCCCTCGATTTCTGCCGAGTGGTCGATCGGGCAGACCTTCGCAACTGCTTCGATGACCGCTTCTGCGCGGGTCGGCAAACCTGACGGGTTCAACTCATAGAGGTAGAAACCCTGCGCCTCCCAGTCCTCGTGCAGGCAGAGCGTGAGGTCGAACGGCGGCTGCTGCTTGAGCCACTCGACGTGCGCGCGCGTCTCGGGCGCGTCGAACTGGCTGTATTGGCGGTTCAAGTCGTGGCCCAGCGCGCTCTCGCGGGAGTTGCGCGGGAAGCCTGTGGGATTGAGGCACGGGCAGAGCCAGAAGTCGCAGTCCGCGGGCCACGCGTCTTCCTCAATCAAGCGTTGCGCCGCGAGCGGGCCGGCCGGTTCGTCGCCGTGGATTCCGGTGGAGAGGTAAATCCGTGGTGCGTGATGCGTGGTGCGCGGAGAAACACGCGAGGCTCGGTGCAACGCACAGAGGGAGAGCCCGGGTGCCGCTTCGAGGCACTTCACGTTCCAGCCGTGACGGCGGGCGGCCGCGATGGTCTTTCCCAGCACGGACTCGATCTCAATGGTCTCGCCGCGATACGCGCCCGCGTTCTTGCCGAGTCGTTGCATTCACGCGGCGGCAGTGGCTGGTTCGTCGCAGTCGGGTGCCGCGCTGCAACCACACTCGCGCTGATCGGCGAAGTCGTGCTTGTCCCAATCCGGATCAAGGCCGAGATCCTTGAGCATCTGAAGGTCCTTCTCGACGGGCTGGTTGAGCGTGGTCAGGTAACTGCCCACCATGAGCGCGCTCGCGCCGGCCAAAAAGACCATCGGCTGCAAGTCGCGCAGATTCACCGTGCGCCCACCGGCGATCATGATTTCCTGGCGCGGAAGGATGAAACGAAAGCAGGCGATGGTCTTGAGGATTTCCAGCGGTGCCAGCGGTTCATGGTGCTCGAACGGCGTGCCCTTGATCGGATTCAGGATGTTGATCGGCACGACGTTCGCGCCAATTTCCTTCAAGCTGAAGGCAAGGTCGCACCGGTCCTCGCGAGTCTCTCCCATGCCGATGATGCCGCCGGAACAGATCTTCAGGCCGGCGTTCTTGAGGTAGCCGATGGTTTCGAGCCGGTCGTCGTAGCTGTGCGTCGTGCAAGTGTTGGGGAAGAAACGCCGCGAGCTTTCGAGGTTGTGCCCGTAACATTCGAGCCCCGCCTCCTTCAACCGGTCCGCCACGCGCTGGCTCTTGATGAGGCCGAGCGACGCATCGGCGCGCGTCTTGCCGCTCGCGGCCAGGTCGCGGATGCGGTCGCACACCTCGTCGAGCATCGGGCCCTCCTGCAATCCCTTCCACGCCGCCACGAGGCCGACTGCGGTGACGCCGTTGCGCTGCGCCTCGTCCGCCGCCTCGAGCACGGGCTCCGGGTCCACGAAGCCATACTTCGGCGAGCCGGTCTGGTAGAACGACGACTGCGAGCAAAACCGGCAGTTCTCCGAACACGCGCCCGCCTTCGCGTTCACGATGGAGCACAGGTGAACCTTGTTTCCCTTGAACCGCTCGCGGATGCGGTTGGCCCAGGCAAGCAGGTCGTAAATGTCCGCGGAGTCCTCAAGGTGGAACAGCCCCATCGCCTCGTCGCGGGTGAGCTGGCCGCCCGCGAGAACGCGCTTCCCCAGCGAAGCGATGCGCGTCGAATTCTCCACGTCAACTGAAACAGGCGTCACGCTTGACAGGCTAAACCCGGACCTCGTCCGCGCGCAAGGCTTGAATCCGGCCATCGTCGAGCAGGGAACGTGTCCCGGGCGGCGCCGATCAACGGGGCAGGATTGAACGAGAATTTGCTTGCCCTTGCGCGGCGGAACGACGCAGCGTTCAGGCCATCACCTTATGGGCTCCAAGACCACTCCTCAGGCCGGCAAACAGCACTTCCTTTCCCTCTCCGCTTCCGAACGGGCGCTGCTCGGCGCGTCTGCGCAAATCCTGTCGGCGTTCATTGCGTCCGGCCGATACTCGGAGTCGGAAGCGAAGCAACTGTGCGAGACATCATTCAATCTGGCCGTGTCACTCGCCGAGCAGATTGAGGCCGAAGTCTCCGCAGACGACGAGCTCCCCGGCTAGTCGCGGCTCCGTCCACGTATGAAAACTCCATCCGGTGCTTTGCAGTTCATCCTGCCGGCCGTCGCCTGCGTCTTCGTGTGCATCACCGGGCTTGCGCAAGAGAAGAAAGCCGAGGCCAAGTCCGAGGGCCCCGTCTATCCCCGGGTCAACCTGACGCCGTATTACGAGGTGGACGCCACCTGGCCCGAGCGGCCGGCGAACATGCCCTGGGGCCACGTCCCCGGCATCGCGGTGGACAAGCACGACCATGTTTACGTCTTCACGCGCACGAACCCGCCGGTGCAGGTTTACACCGCGGCGGGCAAGTTTGTCCGTGCGTGGGGCTCGGGCGTGATCAGCAACGCGCACCACCTCAAGATCGACCGAGAAGGCCATGTCTGGATCACGGACATCGGCTTTCATGTCGTGCGGAAATTCACGCCCGACGGCCAGATGTTGCTCTCCATCGGCACGCCGGGGCAGAAGGGCGAAGGGCCGCGCCATCTCAACATGCCCACCGACCTGACGGTCGCGCCCAATGGCGATCTCTTCATCTCCGACGGCTACGGCAACAGCCGCGTCGCCCACTACGACAAGCACGGACACTTCATCAAGGCCTGGGGAGCCCTCGGGATTGGCTCGGCGAACTTCTCCATCCCGCACGCCATTGCGAACGACTCCAAGGGCCGGCTTTACGTCGCGGACCGCAACAACGTGCGCGTCCAGGTCTTCGATCGATTCGGAAAACTCACCGGCTCGTGGCGCGACGTCGTGGTGCCGTGGGGCTTCTGGGTCGCGCCGAACGACGACATCTGGGTCTGCGGCTCGACCCCATCGCCCTGGCGCGTGGACCCCAAGTATCCGGCCGCCCCGCTCGGCTGTCCGCCCAAGGACCAGGTTTTCATGCGCTTCAACACCGAGGGCAAACTCCTCCAGCAATGGACCATTCCGAAGGGCGAGGACGACAAGGAAAAGCCCGGCGAACTGAACTGGCTCCACTGCATCGCGCTGGACTCCAAAGGCAACATCTACGCCGGCGACATCATTGGCAGACGCGCGCAGAAGTTTGTGCGAAAGCAGTAAGCCCTAGTCCGGCCGCGATTCGATTGCCACGGTCAAGGGCCAGTCGGCCCACGCGACCTGATTCCAGTCGAACCGCGGGTATCCGCCCTCGACCACGCCGCGCAGTCTTACCGCGCCTCCGGTGCCGTAGGTCAGCACGGCTCGGAAGGTCCCGTCGAACGGCGGTGATTTTCTGTCCGGCAAATCCATCCGCACTTTTCCCGCGAGCACGGCCTGATTCGGGCCCGCGGGGGTCAAGGTGAGTTTGCCGTGGACGCCGGTGTAGGGCTCGAGTTGTTCGTTGACGCCCGCCGGATAACAAAGCCGCAGCCAGCGTGACAGTTTCGCCGCGTCAATCTCGCGGGCGGACGTGGGTGGCGAGAGCGTCTTCCACTCGTCGAGGGATTCGACGGCCTCCACCACGGGTGAAGCGTGGGCATCGCGCTGCCCGGTGAACCGGATGAACAGGCGCACGCCATTGCCGACCTCCGGGAGTTTCAACGGCATTTCGGCGCGGCGGGCTGTGCGCCCGGCGCCGCTGCGGTTGATTTCGCGGACGTAGTAGGCTGCGAATTCATCGGAGGAACGCCCCATGGGGTTCCCGGTGTGGTTGGGGAAGCCGTTGAACCAGTGCAGGAGCCGTCCGTCCGCATCCAGCACGAAGCAGCGCACGTTCGAGCCGGTGGCGAAATGCGATGCGCCGCCCGACGCCTGGTGCAATGGCAGGACGTCATCGGGCAGCCGTTCGTTGTTCGATTGCCCCCAAAACGTCACGATGAACGGGCGCAGCGCCTCGACGACCTCCGGGTGGGAGAGGGAACTCCCCCTCACATGCATCGAACTCGCTCAGCAATGGCCGTCGCGCAGATTGCCCGCCTCCTTGAGCTGCGTGGTGGTGACGAAGAACACGGGGCGCCGTTCCCGGGTCGCGCGCGTCTTTGCATCCTTCAGCGAATCCGCCCAATCGAGCTTGAACACGCCGAGTTCGCGTTCCGCGGGGCGCGCGGCGTTGAAGGCGTCCAGGATTCGTTGCGCATCGCCCGCGCGCAGCACGGGACACGCGAGGCAGAACGCGAGGATTGCGAGGGAGGACTTCATGGCTCGAAGCGTATCGTGCGCGGCGCTGCCTATCAAGGCCCGCGGCGTTGGCCGCTCAAAGAAAAACCTCCTTCGGATGAATCGTCGCACTCGGCGCCAACCCGGTTGCGCGGGCATCGGCCACGAGTTGTTCCCCTTCACCCTGGTGCGCATAGACGGCCGTGCCGGGGCTCACGCGCAGGTTCCAATGACGCTGATACACCGCCACAAGGTCCCTGTGCTTCGCAAGCGCCGAGGGGACGGCGTGCCACATGATCAACTCGCGCCGGCGGGATTGGAAATACTGCCCGATCACCTTGGGGAGCAGTCGCGAAAGCCACGTGGCCTCCACGCGGTCCACGGAGCGCGGGATGACGTAGCGCGGCCGACCAAGCGCGCCGAGGGCTTCGTGCAAGGCTTCGGTGAAGAGGCGGCTTTCGTCCCCCGTCGCCTCCTCAAGAAAGACCCGGACGTAACCGCCCGTGCGTTCCCCGCCGTGGATGTTCCTGCGGGATTTCAGCAAGCCGCTCTCGACGAGCGCGCCGAGCACCGCTTCGCCCACGGCAAGCGCGAGCGATCGCGCACTCCACGGCGTTGCGCCGGCGAACGGTGGAAATCCCATGGCTCCGCCGCCGCCGCCGAGTTTCAGTTCGAGCGCGCGCACCGGCTCGGGGTGATACGGCTCGCCGATGCGCCAGAGCTTGCGGAACTCCGTGCGCCGGTTCACGCGGTTCAGCATCTCCGCGTTCAGGGGACCGATGGATCCCTCGACCAGTTCGGGCTTCAACTCCGTGAACGCCGCGTGCACGTGGCCGACGCCTTTCTCCACCACGCCGTCGTCCGTGAGGCCGAACAGCACGCGATGCTTGCCGATGAAGCGTTCGTAATCGTCGAGCCCCTTGCTGAATTCGGGCGCGATGCACACGACGTCCCAGTTGTCCGCGAGCTTCGCGGGATCATCCGGGTCGAGCCGGAAGGAACGCCCGCGGAGTTGGTTCACCGACATGGAAGTCGTCACGGTCGTGAGGTCGATCAGCACGTTGACCTTGTGCGCGTCCCAGCCTTCGCCGAGCAGGCCGCGCGTCCCGACGAGGCACTTCGTGAGCCCGCGCTGGAACAGTTCCGTGATCAGCGTCACATACGTTTGCGGGCACCAGTCGCTGCCGCTGCCGCGCATGATCTTGAAGCCCTGTTCGTCGCCGAACTCGAACCTCACGTCGCGGCGGTTGGCGGAAAGCCACGCGGCTGCCGCCTCGCCGAGTCGCGGCGCGAGGTCGTCGTCCACGAGGACGGTGGAGCCGGTGACGAGCACCGGATCGAGCGCGTCCGTCTCCGGGTCGCCCAGCAGCGCGCGAAAGGCCGCGACCGCCCCGCCGGCTTCCTCGTCGAGCAGGTGTTTCACCTCGGTGTCCACCGACGACGTTCGTTCGAAATCCGCCACGATCACGGCGCGGATACGGTCGCCGAGTGCGGCGCGTTCGGCCTTGAGGATGCTCAGCACGGCGGCGGTCTTGCCGCGCGCGTAAGCCATCACACGACCGACGGGCGAGACGCACGCCTGCGTTCCCGTCTCGGTCACTTGCACACCGAAAAGCCGCAGCCGTCGAATCGCGCGCTCCGCAATCGCGTGGTCCTGCGGGTCCGCAGACCCTCGCAACCGGTGCCGGATGTAGCGGTCGAGCACGGGCACGTGGATCGTGAGTTCGAGGTTGGGATCGTCCGCGGGCAGTTCCGGCGGCGGCGGGACTCCCTCGGGCAGCTGATGCTTGCGCCCCTGAAGAAACCACCGCCCCGCGTCTGCGAACACCGGGTCGCGCCGTTCGAAGGACAGCCAGTCTTTCACCACGCCGGTCGGGAGCCGCCGCTCCGCGAGCACGCGCGTGACCCACGCGACCATAGACTCTGAGCATTGGGAGAACTCCTTTGCCAAATCCGGAGCCGACGGACTCCCCTGCCCTGCACCCGCCTCGTTCAAAGCGCCGGGAGCGTGGCAAAGCTCCTCCACCAGCGCGGCAAACTGCGCGCTCGCATTCGCGATGAACGCGAGTTCTTCGGGCGATGGCCGCACGAATTGCACGAGGTCCTGATAGGGCGCGAGAAAACCGTCCTTCACCACGGCGGGCGTCGGCACTTCGTAGGCGATCGGGCCGAAGAAGGCGTCGTAACGATCGAGGTCCTCCTTCAACTTGCCGTCGCGATCGGGCGGCGTGGCCGTGAGGCCCACGACAAGCGGCCGTTCGAACAACTCGTGCGCGTCCGCGAGCACGCGGCCCCAGTGCCCGAGCAGGTGATGGCACTCGTCGAGAATGATCAGCCCGATCCCGCGCGCACGGAGTCGCCCGAGCGCGGCGAGCGACGAAGCGTGCAGCACCTTGAGTGAATCGCCCGCCAGCGCGGCGGCGTCGCGCACCTCCTTGCGATAGATCGCGAGGCGCCCGTCGTAATAGCCGCGGTTGTGGCGCGCGAGATCCTCGATCCACACGCGGGCCTCGACCGGGTCCTTCGCCTCGCCTTTCGCAACGAGCCGGTTTTGCCAGAACTCAAGCGCTTGCGCGTCGAGGTCCTCTCCGCCGCGATCTGGCATCGTGAGCGCCTGATACGTCAGCGACGTGAGCCATAACGGCGGCTCGGACCCCGTCGTGGCGAGTGCGTCCACGTGGTCGGGCAGGTCGAAGTGCTCGAGCTTGCCGACCCACTGCGCCTGAATCGCGGAGTTTGGCGAGAGCACGAGTGCGGGACACCGCGCCAGTTCAGCCCACAGGAACAGGCCGATGACGGTTTTCCCCGAGCCCGGCGGCGCAACGATGTACAAATGCCGGCGTCCCTCGGCGAAGTGCCGGCGCGCGATCGCGACGACCTCCTGCTGCGACGGGCGGAGCGTTCGCTTGAATCGCACCGCGGGGAATGCAGCCACCGGCGAAATCTCTGGTGCCGTGGAATCGCTCATGGCCGGGTGCAATCAGAGTGACTCGTCGCGGGCGCAAGGTGCAAGGAAGTTGAGCGTAGCCCCGTCCGTCCCGGATTCGAATCCACGGGGCAGTCTGCCGCACGCGCATCCACAGCTATGTGCGCGGGCTGTTGGGCCACACCGCGCCCGTGTCCTTGCAATCGCCCAGCTCCTCCATGTCCAGTCCAAGTCCTGAAGACGTCGCTTGCTCACCGATTGCAGGCCTCATTACACTAAGCGGATAACCGAGCCGAAAAGCCCGATCGCACGTCACACTGCCGTGCGGCGCAGCCGTCGCGAATCGCCGGTGCCAGCCAGGGCTGCCGCTCCGGTGTATCGGTTCACCGGCGGGCCGCGCCTCAAGCTCGACACATGGCCCGCCACTCCGGACTCCGATCGCGTCACGGTCATCATTCCCGTCCTGAACGAGTCCGCGCGTATCGCCTCGATCGTCGCCTTCGCGCGCAACGCACTTCGCCCAGCCGCTCAGCGGCATCATCGCCGCGCGCAAATCCCTCCTCCGGCAACGCTACCATGTCGCCGCCGAGACCCTCTGTCGGCGCGTCTTTGCCGACTTCACCGTGGCCAACCTCATGCGTTTTGACAACGAGCGCGCCTCGGGCCGCGTCACCCTCGCCTCGCTCATGTTCCCGCGCCTGCGCACGGGCCGTCGCGCCTACGACAAGCTCCACGTCCTCAAATACCTTGTCCGCCAGATGGGTTTGAAGCGCACCCAGGTCCTCGCGGTGGGGGATGGGCTTAACGACACCGGCATGTTGCGAGCCGCCGGCATGTCCGTTGCCTTCCAGCCCAAGGACGAGCGCGTCGCGAGAGCCGCCAAGCGCGTCGTCCACGGCCGACTTGACGGATTGCTCGCGTTTGTCCCATAGGCGACGCGCCATCGGGCGCCGCCGGCGGTCACACCCGGCTCCACGGCGCGCGATTCTCGCGGCTGCGGAGTTTGTTGGCCTCGGCGTCGTTCATGAACGCTTCCTTCGCGGGGTCCCACTTCAGCGGGCGGCGGAGCCAATAGCCGATGTTGCCGAGCTGGCAGACCTGCGCGGTGCGCGCGCCAGCCTCCACGTCGGCCACGGGTCGTTGCCGGGTTTTGATGCAGTCCACCCAGTTCTGCTTGTGGCTCTTTGCAATGGCCGGAAGCCGGTGGTCTTTCTCGCCGAGCGGCGTTTCGAGGATGCTTTTCGGCGTGGACTCGATTCCCTTGCGGTCCACGTAGATCACGCCGTCGGTGCCTTCAAACGTGGTGCCGCTGGGCCCGCCGTGGAACATTTCGATGCCGTTCGCATACACGAAGCGCAGACCGGTGTCTCCCTTCTCGGGCGGGTGGATTTCCACGGGGCCGGTGTCGTCCATGCCAAGCGCCCATTGGGCGATGTCGAAGTGATGCGCGCCCATGTCGGCGAGGCCGCCGCCCGCGTATTCGCGGTAGCTGCGCCACGCGGGGAAGTGCTTGTGGATGTCGAGCGGGCAGAGGACGTGGCTGAAGGCTCGCGCGGGCGAGGGGCCGTTCCAAAGCTCCCAGTTCACGCCGTCGGGTGTCGCCTCGTTGGCAAGGTCGCACGGCTTGGCGGGTCCGCCGACACCGACGCGCACCGTCTTCACCTTGCCGATGCGGCCGGAGCGGACGTATTCGACGGCCTTGCGGAAGTAACCGTTGAACTCGGTGCGCTGCTGGCTGCCGGTCTGGAAAACGATGTTGTTCTCGCGCGCGGCTTTCACCATGGCGCGCGATTCGGCGATGGTCAGAGACAGTGGCTTCTCGCAATAGACGTCCTTCTTCGCGCGCGCCGCAAGGATGGCGGGGATGGCGTGCCAATGGTCGGGCGTGGCGATGCACACGGCATCCATGTCGCGGCGGGCGATGAGTTCGCGGAAGTCGCCGAGCGCGGCGCAGCCTTTGTAGGCGCCGGAGTCGCGCTCCTTGGCGTAGGCCTTGTGGACGCGCTCAACCGAGTCGTCGAGGCGGATCTTGTGGACGTCGCACAGGGCGACCACCTGGACATCGGGCATGTTGAGGAAACCGCCGAGGTGGCCGCGATTCATCATGCCCATGCCGATGAGGCCGAGCGCGAGTCGCTTCGACGGCGCCTGCGCCCACACGCGCGCGGGCAGGATGAGCGGCGCGGCGCATGCAGCGAGCGCGGAGGCGAGGAAGTGGCGGCGACCGGTGCGGTGAATGTGTTTCATGAGTGGTGGGTGTTGGCGGACAACGTGCGGATGGGCGGAGGTTAACACCGTCGAACGCGTGGGTGTCGAGCAAACTGTGCGTCCGGGCCGCTACGCGCGGCGAGGGGAAGGCGCACCGCACAAGTCCGCAGCGCGCGGCTTTGACTTGGAGCGCGCAAGGCGCTATAGAAACCGCGTGAACTGCATTCCCAGCCCGTGGCGCGCCGGCGCATTGCTCGCGGGCGTCGTCGTGCTCGCGGCGGCGGGAGACGCCAGCTACGCGGGTGAGAAGATCATTTTCTCGGGACGGGAGACTTCGAAACCCGCGGTGGACTTGAACCGCAAAGAATCGCTGATGGAGCGCGGGCTGCACACGCCGAAGCTACCGGGCGATTCTCCGGCCGATTCGCTCACCATCGCCGTCGCGCCCCAGGCGCCCAAGCCTCGGCTCACGCGCCGGCAGCAGGAGGAACTCGACGAGCGGCGCGATTGGATGTTCCGAAATCCCAACGCTGCGTCGATCAAGGACGCCGTGAAGACGTCCCGAGCCGATGACGAGCGCGAGGCCGACCCGCGCCGGAAGACGGCCATCGAGCGTTTCGTGGAGGATGGGAATCCGAAAGGCGACGACGATTCAGTCCCGGGCGAACCGCGCGCCAGACGCGAAGGCACGGCGCGTGCCACGCTCCGGCCCGAGGGCCCGCGCGAAGGCGGCGTCAGCGGAAATGCGATCAACGGGGCGCTCGACGCCAGTTCGCCGGCCAATCCCGCGCGCGACGCGGGCCGCACCGGTCCGGCGGACATGCGCGGGTTCGAATTCACGGGGCGCGTCCCGCTTGACCCGGCGCGCGAGCGGCTCAGGTCGCAGGCCGTGGAGGCTGACTCGGCGGCCTTTCAGCGCGCCGTCGGCGGATCGATCATCGGCACGACCGGGATGGGGGCGGGTTTTCCCGCGGCGGGAACCGCAACGACTCGCGACTGGAACGCCGGCGCGGGCGCGCCGCCGCGCGCTTACCTGCAAGCGCCCGGGGCATTTGTCCCCGGCGCGACGAAGAGCGGATTCATGGACAGTGCAAGGCTCGGCGGTGCGGCCGCATTCGACCCGCGATTGAATCCGGTCGCACCCGCCCAGAATCCTCCCTCCACAGAACCGCCTCGCAAAATGGAGCCGCGTCCGACGGTGCTCGAGATTCCGAAGCGGAAATTCTAGTGGCCAGCCGCTACGCGAGGATTTCCCGCACCACCTCGCCGTGCACGTCCGTCAACCGCATGTCTCGCCCGCTGAAACGGAAGGTCACGCGAGTGTGATCGAGGCCGAGCAGGTGCAGCATCGTCGCGTGCAGGTCGTGGATGGCCACGCGGTTTTCGACGGCCTTGTAGCCGTAGTCATCCGTCGCGCCGTGGATGGTGCCGCCCTTGATCCCGCCGCCCGCGAGCCAGATGGTGAAGCCGTAGGGATTGTGGTCGCGCCCGTTCTTGCCCTGTGCGAAGGGCGTGCGACCAAACTCGCCCGCCCACACGACTAGCGTCGAGTCAAGCAGGCCGCATGATTTCAAATCCTTCAAAAGCCCGGCGATCCCCTGATCGACGAACAGCGCGTTCTTTTCGTGGCCGTTCTTCAAGTCACCGTGCTGGTCCCATCGGTCGCCCGCCCCGTTCGGACACGTGAGTTCGATGAAGCGCACGCCGCGCTCGACCATCCGCCGCGCAAGCAGGCATTGCGCGCCGAACGTGCGGGTCTGCTCCACGCGCGAGGTGAGGCCGTAAAGTTCGCGCGTCGCGTCGCTCTCGCCACGCAATTCCATGAGGGCGGGCACGGCGGTCTGCATGCGTCCGGCAAGTTCATAGTTTGCGATGGCGCTTTCGAGCGCGTCGTGCCTCCCCGTTCGCGCGACGAGCGCGCGGTCGAGGCGGTTGAGCAACGAGAGTTTGTTCTGCTGCAACGTCGCGCCCGGCTCGGTCGGGCGGATGTTCGCGACGGGATTCTCCCCGGCCTTGAACACCGACCCTTGGAACGACGCGGGCAGGAATCCGCTGTTGAAGTTGTCGAGGCCGCCCGGAGGGATGAGCCCGCCGTTGAGCACGACGAAGCCCGGCAGGTCGGCGCTTTCCGTGCCCAACCCGTAGCCGACCCACGCGCCCATGCTCGGCCGGCCCTGCAGGCCGCTGCCCGTGTGGAGAAAGTAATTCGCGTTCGTGTGCTCCGAAAAGTTGCTCGTCATCGAGCGGACCACCGCGAGCTCGTCCACGCATTGCGCGACGTGCGGAAACAGACTGCTGACCGGAATGCCGCTGCGGCCATGCTGCTGGAATGCCCACAGCGAGCCGAGCGTGGTGCCGTTGTTGTTGAACTGCGTCGGCTCCATCTTCATCCCGAAAGGCTGGCCGTCCTCCTTCGTGAGCCTCGGCTTCGGGTCAAAGGTCTCCACCTGCGACGGCCCCCCGTCCATGTAAAGGAAGATCACGCTCCGCGCGCGCGCCGGAAAGTGCGGACGGCGCGGCCCGGGCGCTCCGCTCGGCGCGGTGGACGGAAGGCTGGTCAAATCCGCGCCGCCGCGCGCGGTTTCGGCCAGGAGCGCGGTGAACGCGAGCGCGCCAAAGCCATTCGCGCACTGCGCGAGCATCTCGCGTCTTGACAGCGGAGTTCGGAGGTAGCGGTGGCAGTGATGCATCAGTTCAAGAAAATGAACTCCTTCGCGTTGAACATCACGTGGCAGAGGTCGGCCCACGCCTTCTGCTCGCCGGTTGCGCCGGGCTCGTATGATCTGGACTGCGCCTCGACGAATGCGAGCGAGTCGCCGAGTTCCGAAACGGTCGGCAGGCGCGCGAACGCTGCGAGGTAAATGCCGCGCACCCGCTCCGCCGTCGAAGCCGTCGGCGCGGCGAGGACACGCTTCGCCCACACTTGCGCCTGCTGCACCACGAACGGGTCGTTCATCAAGATGAGCGCCTGCGCGGGCACGTTCGAAACATTGCGCCGGCCGATGGTGGTGAACGGAATGGGCGCGTCGAAGGCGAGCATCATCGGCGAGAGGAAATTCCGGCGCACTGCAATGTAGATGCTGCGGCGACCATCGCCGTCGGGTGGGCCGCTCTGGGCTGGCCTGCCGCGTCCTTCCATGAAGGCAGTCAGGTGGACCGGCACGCTCGGCCCGCCCTGCTTTGGATCGAGGCGGCCCGAGACCGCGAGTATCGAATCGCGGATGACTTCGGCTTCGAGGCGCCTCAAGTTTGCGCGGTGGAGCAGGGCATTCGCCGGGTCCGCAGCTTCAGCTCGCGCGTCAACCGGTTCGCTGGACATTTGATAAGCGCGCGAAAGGACGAGTTCGCGGATGAGTTGCTTGAGCGACCAGCGATGCACCGTGACGAATCGGTCCGCGAGGTGGTCGAGCAACTCCGGGTGCGAGGGCGCCTGGCCGAGCGCGCCGAAGTTGTCCACGGTCGGGACGATGCCGCGCCCGAAGAGGTGATGCCAGACGCGATTCACGATCACGCGCGCCGTGAGCGGATTCGAAGGGTCGGTGATTTGTTGGGCGAGCTGCAAGCGGCCGCTGCCCGCGCCGTAATCGGGCTGCCTCGCGCCCGCGATGGCTTCAAGGAACCGGCGCGGCACGGGCGCGGCGGGCGTCCTTGGCTGGCCGCGAACGAGCAGGAATTCACTCACGCCGTTGCCATCCATGATCGCCGGTGCGGTGGCCGAGTTCGGTTTGATCGATTTCGCCAATTCCGCCTGGCGGGTGGCGAAAGGTCTGAGCGCGGCGTCGAGCCGGGTCCGTCGGGCAGAACCGACGGGGCAAAACGAGTGAACATTCCGAACGAGCAGGTCGGCAAAAGGTGCGAGTGCGGCGGCCTCGGGATCGGTTGCGAGCGCGCTGGATTCCATGCGGCCGAGCGCGCGAAGGAACAAGGCTTGCAGCCCGTTGGCGAGCGCCGTCGCCGAATCGCACGCGGCATCGGCGAGCAGGGAGGCGACAAGGGGATTCGTCCCCGGCGCTGACGGCTGCGACTCCTGCTGCAACACCATCGCGATGGCGAGGTCGTTCGTCCCGACAGGGCTAAACTCGACGTGGGCCCGGTGGCCTTTGTAGGCATCGAGCCGGTGCTCGACCCATTGCCATTCTGTCGCGCCTGTCTTCCATTCCTTGAGCGTCGCCCCGTGGAGCGGGCCGTGCACGATGAGGTGCGAATCCACCGGCGAGTAGGCGCGGCCCGGCCCCTTCACCAGATACCAAAGTCTCCCGCCCGTGAGCGTGAACTCGGGCGTGCGAAGCGTCTGCTCGCTGCGGTCCCACTGCCCGAGCTTCGCGTCGTCACGTTCAGTCGCTGTCACTTTCAGCTGCTTCCACGCCTCATCACGCCACGCGCCCGCATGTGTCAACACGCCGAGAAGAGGCTGGACTCCATCCGCTCCGAATCGCAATTCGCCGGCACGGGCCGGGCGGAGCCCGAACGAGAATCCATCCTGAAACCAATCCTGCGCCGCCACGCGGGTGAAGTCGGCGATAATCCCGTCTTCGGGCCCCGATGCGGCTCCCGGCCGATTTGTGAACGACTGCAAGAACGTGGCGGCCTCCGATCTAAAGCGCGACGGATCGTCCGCGCCCGGCGGCAGCGCGGCGAACGCATGCAACGGATGCGCGCGGTCGGACTTCGCGGCCGAGAGTTCGCGGGGCCACGTGTTGCCCGCCTCCCTTTCCGCCGGCGCCGCCCGCCGGACGGCGAGGAGGTTTTGGGCGGCGCTTTCCGCCGCGGGCCGGAGCGCGACCGCAAGTTCGGTCATCAGTCGTGGCGATTCGGATGTGCGGAGCTTGTCGAGTTCGTGCGCGATGGCGCGATGGTGCTCGATCGTCTCAAACCGCGCCTGCCGGTAGTTGCTGCTGATGAGGAATCCGACGAGCGCGTAGTAGTCGCGCTGCGAGATGGCGTCGAATTTGTGATCGTGGCAGCGGGCGCAACTCACGGTGAGGCCGAGGAAGGTCTTGGTCATCACGTCCACGCGGTTGTCCAGGCGATCGCATTCGTCCTGCCGGATGTCCACCGGCGAGTGGACTTCTTCGCCGAGAAACCAGAAGCCCGTGCCGAGCAGTGATTCGTTCGCCCCATTCCCGGGGTTCAGCCGCGGTTGCGGCACAAGGTCGCCGGCGATGTGCTCCGTCACGAACCGGTCGTAGGGAACGTCGGCATTCAGCGCGCGGATGACGTAGTCGCGATACTGCCATGCGTTCGGAATGATCGGCTCGAACTCGTGCCCGCGCGTCTCGGCATAGCGCACAAGATCGAGCCAGTGCCGCGCCCATCGCTCGCCGAAAGCGGGCGATGCGAGCAGTTCATCCACGACGGACTCGTAGGGCTTGTTGGGCCTGTCCGTCCCGCCGGTGCTGGCTGCGAATGCCTCCGCCTGAGCCGGCGTCGGCGGCAAGCCGACGAGATCAAAGGAGAGTCGCCGGATCAACGCCCGCGCCCCGGCGGACGTTGCCGGTTTGAGATTCGCGGCCTCGAGTTTCGCAAGGACAAACTGGTCCACAGTCGTCGCCGGCCAGTCGCGTTGCTTCACCTTCGGCAGGGCAGTCGCGCGAACGGGCTGCCAGGCCCAGTGCGAGGCGCGGCGCTTTTGCAAATCGAACCCGTCCTTCTTCGCGGACGCGCCCGCGCCCATGGCTGGTTTCGCGGCCGGCCACGGCGCGCCAGACGTCACCCACGAGGCGAGGTCGGAGAGTTCCCGCGCGGGCAGCTTCGCCTTGGGCGGCATCTGCAAGTCCGTGTGCTCGTAGCTCACGGCCTTGATGAGCAGGCTCCGCGCGGGCTCGCCCGGCACCACCGCGGGACCGGTGTCGCCTCCCTTCAGCATCGCCTCGCGCGAGTCGAGCCGCAACCCGCCCTTGAGTTTCTCGGACTCCGCGCTGTGGCACTTGAAGCACTTCTCGACCAGAAGCGGACGGATGCGCTTCTCGAAAAACTCGTCGGAGCCTGCATGGGCGATCGAGCAGTCCGGGGCAAGTCCGAGCGTCAGCATGACCAGGGTTGCTCGTGCGAGGATCGGTGATGTGGTTCCGTGACTCATCGTCATGCGCGCTGAATTTAACAGATCCTGACGCGCCGTGAAAACGGAAGATTCGCCTGGCAGAGCCGCCCGCCGCTGAACTTCGCAGCAACCGCCGGCGCCCCATCCCCTCAATCAAGCCTCGACGCTCCGCCTTGCGCTGTTATCTTCACCCTCGTCATGTCAACGCTCGCCGCACCCCGACACGCACCACCGCAGAAGATCAACCTCCGCCGCCCGGAGGTGATGACCGCCGTGCAGGCGCAGGTCGAGTCGCATTACCGCAGCCAGCTCGTCGAGCATCTCCGCGCGCAGGGACACGTCATCCGCGCCGAGGGATTGACCATCATGCTCGCGAAGGAATTCGGCTTCTGCTACGGCGTCGAGCGGGCGATTGACCTCGCTTATGCCGCGCGCAAGTCCTTCGCGGCGGACAAGCCCATCTTCCTGCTCGGCGAAATCATCCACAACCCCGAGGTCAACGACCAGATTCGCAACCTCGGCATCCGCACCATTTCCAACAAGCCCACCGAGGAGGAGATGGCCATGCTTCAGCGCGATGACGTGGTGATCATCCCCGCGTTCGGCACCGAAGTCCTCACGCGACGCCGGCTTGAGGAAAAGGGCTGCCTGCTCGTGGACACCACCTGCGGGGACGTGATGTCCGTGTGGAAACGCGTCCGCCAATACTCCAAGGAGAGCGTCACCAGCATCATCCACGGCAAGGCGAAGCACGAGGAGACGAAGGCCACCACGTCGCAGGCCACGGCTTACGGCAGCGGCCACTACCTCGTCGTGTTCAACCTCGAAGAAACCGACTACGTCTGCGACTACATCCTGCGCGGCGGCGACAAGGCCGAGTTCCTCGAAAAGTTCAAAGGCGCTCACTCGGCGGGTTTCGACCCGGACGAGCACCTCATCGCCGTCGGCGTCGCCAACCAGACCACGATGCTCCGCGGCGAGACGGAGGAAGTGCAGCGGCGCTTTCGCTCGGCGATGGAGAAGAAGCACGGCGCCGCGAGCATCAATGACCACTTCCGCTTCTTCGACACCATCTGTGGCGCGACGCAGGACCGCCAGGACGCGCTCGGCAAACTCCTGCGCGAGAAACTCGACCTGCTGCTTGTCATCGGCGGCTACAACTCGTCGAACACATCACACCTCGCCGAGATGGGCGAGAAAGTCCTCCCCACGTATTTCATCAAGAACGCCGCCAAGATGGAATCCGCCGCGCTCATCCGGCATTGGAACCAGCACACCCACGTCGAGGAGGAAACGCGCCACTGGCTGCCCTCCAGCCCCATCACCATCGGCATCACCGCCGGCGCGAGCTGCCCGAACAACCTCATCGAGGACGCCATCAAGCGCCTGCTCGATCTGCGCGGAATCTCCGTGCAGGACGTGCTGGCGAATTGAGCGCATCCATGAGGCGCATCCGAGCCGTTCCGCACTCCGCATTCCCCTCCTCCATGCCCTGCACCGGCGCCGAACTCGAACTTCGCGAACGCCGCACGCTCGCGCCCTTCGCGCAGTTCAGCTCCGACACGCGCGGGAGAAAGTTCAAGGAAGCCCCGCCCGAGTGGCGCACTGAATACCAGCGCGACCGCGACCGCGTCATCCACTCGCGCGCCTTCCGCCGGCTCGAATACAAGACGCAGGTCTTCCTCAACGGCACCGGCGACCACCTCCGCACTCGCCTCACGCACACAATAGAAGTCGCCGCGATCTCCCGCAACATCGCGCGTGCGCTGCGCCTCAACGAGGACCTGGCGGAGACCATCGCGCTCGCGCACGACCTCGGACACTCGCCTTTCGGCCACTCCGGCGAGCAGGCGCTCAACACGCTCATGAAGTCCCACGGCGGCTTCGAGCACAACCGGCAGAGCCTGCGCATCGTCGAGGAACTCGAGCAGAAATATCCCGCTTTTCGCGGGCTGAACCTCACGTGGGAGGCGCGCGAAGGGCTCGTGAAGCACTACACCGCCTTCGACCATCCGAGCCAACGACCGGGGTTCGAGGCCAGGTCCTCGTCCCTCGAAGCGCAGGTCGCCAACCTCGCCGATGAAATCGCCTACTACAGCCACGACCTCGACGACGGGCTTGAGTCCGACCTGCTCAGCGAGAAGCAGCTTCGAGGCGACGTGAAGCTGTGGTCCCTCGCCGACCGCGCGGTCAGGCGCGTCCACGGCGCGCTCGCGGACGAGTCACGCCGCTACTTCATCATCCGCTGCCTGATTGACAGGCAGGTGAGCGACGTAGTGGCCACGACCATGGAACGCCTCCGCGCCGTGGGCGTGAACTCCGCCGACGATGTGCGCCTTCAACCGCGGCCGCTCGTGCAATACAGCGCCGAGCGCCGCAAGCTGAACCTCGACCTGCGCGAGTATCTCTACGAAAACCTCTACTTCAACCCCGTCGTCCACGAACCCAACGTGCGCGCCGTGAAGATGCTCGAAGACCTCTTTCACACCTACTTGAAGCGGCCCGCGGAACTCGGCGAACAAGCCCGCAAACGCATCCGCAAGGACGGCCTGCACCGCGTCGTCTGCGACTACGTCGCCGGCATGACGGACCGCTATGCGATGGAAGAACACGCGAGGCTGCTTGGCGCCTGAACGGACGAACCTGCCCTGCCTCGCCCCGTCCGTCCCGCTGCCTCGCCGGCCTTCACCCTCGCTGGCGAAGCCCGGCGTCAAGGTCGAGCGCCGACCGGGGCGCCGCTTGCTCCGATGTCGTGGAAACCATCCATGGGCAACGCCCTCCGGCGAATCTTCGGACCGGGTTCCCGCGCACCGATGGACGCGCACGGTTGAAGACTTCAACTTGACGCTCGCAGGTCGTTTGCAAACACTCCGGGCGCTTCGCCGGCGTTGAACCGCCGGAACAATCGAAACTGAACGTCCGAGACCGGAGACCCTTCGATGACGGATCCCGCGCAAATCCTACGCGACTTCAAGCCGGGTCACGCCCACTTCGTCGGCATTGATTCCGACGGCTGCATCTTCGACAGCATGGAGATCAAGCACAAGGAGTGCTTCACGCCGATGTTTGTGAAGCACTTCAAGCTGCAGGCCGTGAGCAAGTATGCGCGCGAGTGCTGGGACTTTGTGAACCTTTACTCGAAGACACGCGGGGCGAACCGATTCCCCGCGCTCGTGCGCGCGCTCAATCTGCTTCGCGAGCGTCCCCAGGTGAAGGCCCGCGGTGTGGCGGTGGCCGCGACGACCGCGCTGGACGAGTGGATCGCCCGAGAATCGAAGCTCGGCAACGCCACGCTGAATGCCGAGGTCGCGCGCGGCAACGCCGGACTGGCGCCGGTCAAGGTTTGGAGCGACGCGGTGAACCGGTCCATCGAGGACATCGTGCACGGGGTGCCGCCGTTCCCGCTGGTGCGCGAGTGTTTGCAGCGCATCCAGTCGCAGGCGGATGCAATGTGCATCTCGCAGACGCCCACGCCCGCGCTGGAACGCGAGTGGGCCGAGCACGGGTTGAGCGGGTTCGTGAGGATCATCGCGGGACAGGAGATGGGCACCAAGACCGAGCACATCAAGTTCGCCGCGGTCGGGAAGTATGATCCCGCGAAGGTGCTGATGATTGGCGACGCGCCGGGCGACTTCAACGCGGCAAAGAAGAATGGCGCGTTGTTCTTTCCGATCAACCCCGGCGCCGAGGAGGCATCGTGGGAACGGCTTCATGCCGAGGCGCTGGACCGGTTCTTCGACGGCACCTACGCAGGAAACTACGAGGCGAAGTTGGTGCGGGATTTCGATGCCTGCCTGCCGGAGAATCCGGCCTGGGCTTGAGCACCGCGCCGGGGGGAACGCGCACTCCGCGGACGGCCGAGGGCGGCAACCTCCGGCCACGCACCGTCAGTCCGTCACGGTCGGTGTCCACTTTCCGGTCTGCCTCCGGATGTCGCGGCTCCGTCCAAGTGTGTCCTCGGGCAACTGCCGCTCCGCGTGGCCATCGAGCATCACGTATTGGAACTTTCCGTTGGCGTGAAACTTGTAGCGGCCCGTGTAGGAACCGACGATTGTCGGCGTGGGCTGGTTGATGTCGAGTTGTTCCAGCGGCGAGTCCACCACACTTGTGGCCGCAAGCAGGCCGTAGCCCGGGATATTCTGGGACGAGGCGCTTCCGGCGACGTTCTCCGCTGAGACGAGTTCGGTGAGCATGATGATGTCGTCGGGGCGGTTAAGGGTTCCGAGGCGGTATGCGGGCTGGGCTTTGGGCGATGTCGTGGGCTTGGGGTCGGCCGCGTTCCAATTCACGTTCGGCCGGATGAGGTCCGGGAAGCCGTTGCCGCCGATCTCCCAATAGATCCCGATGCCGCAAGTGTTGTTGGCTCCAGGCGGCCAATCGGCCGCAGAAGGAAACTGCACCCCGTTGATGACAAGGATCCGCATGTTGTGCATGGGCATCGCGTAGGTCCGCACCTTGCCCCCGCGCGATGTCCACGTTGTGGAACGAGGCACTTTGTCCGACGGACACGCCAGCATGGCCGGCGCGTTGGTGGCGATGTTGCTGTCAAACTCCTGTTGCGTGTATCGCACTCCCAGATACGAGGCCACCATGTCATCCCAGGACCACGCCGTGTTCGCGCTGGAATGGCAGGCGCCAAACGTGAGTCGGTCGTCGTTTTCCTCGGCGTAAAGGAGGTTGGCGAGGGCGGCCTGTTTCAGGTTGGCCATGCACTTGGTGGCATTGGCGCGCTCTTTGGCTCCGGCAAGCGCCGGCAACAGCATCGCAGCCAGAATCGCGATGATGGCGATCACGACCAGCAATTCGATCAGGGTGAAACCGGCCCTCGCGCATTCGCCAGTGTTCTGCGGTCGTGTGTTTGATTTCATGTTTGCTCCTGATCTCGTTAGGGCGCCGAACCGGCGCTCGTCAGCCGGACTTCCTTCGAGGCGGCATCGATCTCGAACCGCTTCCCAATCGGCGCCTTGGGGACGCTTTGAATCAAACCCGAACTCACAAGTTCCTCAATCCTCGCCGGCAGCGGATTGCCGGTGGCCAAGTGAGCCTTGAGGGCATCGTTCAACAGCGCCAGCGATTCTTCGGCTGAAGGCGTCGGGCCCTTTTGAGGGCGGCGCATCGACCCCAAACCGATGGCAACAAAGGTTTTCTTCTGCGGTTCCACGACAAACCCACCGGTCTGAACCGCTGCCGGCGAGGAGGGAGCGCCGGGAGCATTCGCCCCAACGGGCGCCGGAGCGCCTGAAGGTGCAGGCGGAGTTGGAGATGCCACCGTGACCGGTCGAACGGCGGGCGGCGGTGGCGCAACGACAGCAGGGTTCGTGCTTTGAGCCTTTGGCTCCCGGCTGCATCCGGCCAAAGCCAGAAGGGCCATTGCATGACAAAGTCCGCGAGCGCTCATGATCAACTCTCCAGTTTCCTGGGTGAGGACAGTCGACCAGATGCCGCTTGGCCTGTCAAATCAAAGGCGCAGGCAACGCCACACGGGCGCGAAAGCCGCTTCGCCTCGAACGGCGCCTCTCAAACTCAACTCTCGCGGAAGCGACTTCGAGGCCGCCGATTGCCTGCTCAGCCCGTTGGCCTCGTTTGAAACATCACTTCCCCAAGTAGAGCTTTCGCAGCTTCTCAAATTCCTGGCGCTGCGCGGGGGTGAGCCGCTGGATGGCTCCGCGCGCGCGTGATTGCGCCGCGGGATCGCTCGAGCTCAAGTCCGCCAGAATCTTGTTGATGTCGTTGAACTGTTGCTGCTGCTGGGCGGCGGCCTTGGCGTCGAAGGGCGCCTCGGTTTTTGCCGGGGACGCTGGAACTTCGGGCGGGGGTTGCGCCGGCGTCGGCGGTTGAATACTGGCGGGTTCCACTTTGGGGGCTGCAACGGGCGGTGCGGCCTTGATCTGAAGCGGCGGCGCAGGAGGCGCTGCTTCTCTCTTCGTGCATCCGGCGAACAGGCCACCGACCAGCATCGCGGCTGACAGCCATGACATCTTCATGCCCCAAGACTGGCAGGGCGTGGCACGGCTGCCAAGCCCGGTTTCGACCGCCGGTGCAGACCCGCTTGCGGACGGCATTCCCAACTTGCGACCCGCAGCGCTTCGTGGCATTCACAGCACTGTGAACACCCCGAACGGTCCCGCCCCCATGCCCTGCCCTTCCATCCCGATGCCAAACGCATTCGAGCCGACGGCGCGAACCTGCATCACGCGACGCGACGCGATGCGGGCGGCGGTCGTCACCGCGGGAGCGTCGGCGCTCGCCTGCGGGATGTCGCCTGTCGAGGCCGCGGCTCCGGCGAAACCCGACATCCGCCGGGGCGCCCTCAAGCGTTACGACATCAAGAAATCCATCAACCTCTGGGCCTTTCCCTACCCCGAGCGGATGAACTTGCAGGAGTGCCTGCAACTCGCGAAGGACGCGGGCTTCGACGGCATCGAACTAAACTACGACCTCGACAACGACCTCTCGCCGAAGGGCGGCACGAAAGAGTTCGTCGCCATCCGGAAGCTCGCCGACAAGATCGGCATCCAGATCAGCGGGTTGTGCTCGTTTCTCTTTTGGCCGTATCCGCTCACGAGCAACGAGCCGGCGAAACGCGCGCGCGGCCTTGAACTCGCCGGCAGGATCGCGCAGTGCGCAAGCGACATGGAAGTCGAGAACGTCCTCGTCGTGCCCGGCGCCGTGCACATCCCGTGGCGCAACGACCACGAGCCTGTGCGCAACGACATTTGCGACCAGCGCGCAAAGGAAGCCATCGCCCAGCTCGCCCGGACCGCCGCGCGCCAGAAGGTCTTCCTGAACATTGAGAACATTTTCTTCAACGGCTACCTCATGACGCCGATGGAGATGAACGCGTTCGTGGACCACTTTGGCAACGAACGCGTGCGCGTGCACTTCGACACCGGCAACATCTCGATGTTTCAAAACGCGGAGCATTGGGTCCCCGTGCTCGGCAAGCGGACGAAAAACATCCACTTCAAGGAATTCACGAAGAAGGGCACCGACTACTCGCTGGAGACGTTTCGCCCCTTGCTCGACGGCACGACCAACTGGCCCGCGGTCATCGACGAACTCGACCGGCTCAACTACCGCGGGTTCGTGACCTTTGAGTATTTCCACCCCTACATCCACTACCCGGAGGCGCTCATCTGGCAGACGAGTGATTCGCTCGATCGGATGCTGGGAAGAAAAGCCTGACGCGGGCTACGAACTGCGCCCGGTTCAAAACTGATCCGTCTTTTCCTTGAACAGCAAGTTGAACGTCGTCATTGAGCCGTAGCATTTGGTCAGGTGCTGCTGGAGGTCCACCTTGTCGGCGTCGCTCAACCCGGGGTGCGCGTTGATCTTCTGCTCCATCACGCGGAGCTGGTTGCGCATCATCACGACCTTGTGGAAGAAAACCTCCAGCGGCACTTCCTTGGTCGCCAACGAAGGGTCGGAAGGGTGCAGCACAAACTTGCCGTCGCGCCAGCGCGCGCCGAGTTGCTCGACGACGACCCCCGGGCGTTCGATGGCGAGCTTCGTGGCGAGCGCTTCAACCGTCTCGCGGATGACTTGAGCAAGCGGAACCGTCAGCCCCGTGACGCCGGCCTGCGCTTCAGCAGGCTCGAGTCCGCTCGCTTCCGGCGCAATGGTGTGTTCGCCCGAGTCAAAGCAGATCGTCGCGGCTTGCGTTGTGATGGCGACGACAGTGCCCGCGCCGTGACCCGGGTGCCGGACTTTCATGCCGATGTGGAGGGACTCAGTCTTCATGATGCATCGATGTGATTGGGCCAGACGGAGTGCGACACCGTGTCAGGCGGCTCACGCCCACTGCGCCCCGCCCTTCGCCTCGTGCGGGACGGTCATCCGGAATCGCGGAATGCGCACGAGCACTCGCCGGCCAAGCGCATCCAAGCCGATGTAGCTGCCCTCGGCTTCGCCCGTCTGGGCTTTGAGCAGATGGCGGCTCTGGTAGCTGAACTTGCTGCCCGGCTCGATGGTTGGCGTCTGCCCCACCACACCGTCGCCCTCCACCACGAGCACGCCGCCTTCGTCATCTTTCACGACCCACTTGCGGGCCTTGATGGTCACCGCGATGTCCGCATCGTTGTGGATGCTGATGTAATAGACGAAGCAATGCGGCTGCTCGGGCCGCCCGGGGATGTGCGGTGAGTAGGCGATGCGGTCCACCGTGACGCGCAGGCCCGGGAGCTTGTGGAATCCGTCGTGTTGACTCACAGGCTCAGCGTATCCCGGGCACTCCGCGCCGCCAAGAAAAGTCCGTCAATGCCTGAAGTTCCACTCGTCGCGCCCGTAACGCGCGGCGACGGATTGGCGGATGCGCTCGCCGGGAACCGCGCCGAACTGTCCGCCCGCGCCCCAAGCCGCCCGCAGCGCGTGCTTCACGTCGGATGCCACCATCGGGACGTTGGCGACAAAATCCAGGTGTCCCCTGCCCCGCCGATATGCGGGCTCGCGCGATGGGTGCCGCAGCAGTTGATTCATCAGTTGCAGTTTGAACCCCAGCAGCATCACGCCGTGAACGAGCACGCACCGTCGCAGCCGGCGCTGCGCCGTGCCGGCGAATTTCAACTCGCCCGTTGCGAGATCGCCGGTCCCCCGGCAATGAGCGGCGCCTGCGAGCAACGGGCGGATCGCCGCGAGCGTGCGGTCGAGGACGAACGAAGCGGTGGTTGTCACCCGCGACAGTGGGCGATGGCCTTCCGATTGGAGGACGAGGGCGAAACTCAGACAACCCGGCCCCAGGACGACAGCGCCGCCGCCGCTCGAGCGGCGCAGCACGGGCACGTCGAGGCGCCCACACGCCGGGAGGTCGGCCTCCGCGGCAGCCTTGTTCCCGCATCCGAGGACGACGAAGACCTGCGCCGGCTCCCAGACGCGGAGCACTTCGAGCCGGGGCGATTGCTCGCAGAGTTCGAGCAGGACTTCGTCGCACGCGAGGTTCTCAGCCGGTGTTGGCAGCGTGAGGTCGAGGTATTTCATTGAGGCGCAAGTCCCGCCCCGTATAGTGCCGCGCGCAGTCGGGAGCAACATCAATGGACCCCATCCAAACGGAAATCGCAGTGCTCGGCGCCGGGCCGGGAGGTTACGCCGCGGCATTCCACGCGGCGGACCTCGGACGGCGCGTCGTGATCGTGGAGTCCTCGCCGCGCCTGGGCGGCGTGTGCCTCAACGCCGGGTGCATTCCGTCCAAGGCGCTGCTCCACGCCACGCATGCCATCACGACGGCGCGCGAGTCGGCTCATCGCGGGATCAATTTCGGCGCGCCGCAAGTGGACCTTGTGCGGCTCCGTGCCTGGAAGGAATCCGTGCTGACGAAGCTCGGCGCAGGCATTGCGCAACTCGCGAAGGCTCGCGGCGTGCAGGTCGTCACCGGCACGGGACGATTCACCGGTTCGCAGACAATCGTCGTCCAGACGGCATCGGGCGAGCAGACCGTCCGCTTTCAACACGCGATCATCGCGACCGGTTCCCGGCCCGCGCTGCCCGCCCTTTTCGACATTGGGAGTCCGCGCGTGATGACTTCGACTGAAGCCCTGGAAGTCCCTGACATTCCAGCGCGGTTGCTGGTGATCGGCGGCGGTTACATTGGCATGGAACTGGCCACCGTGTTCGCCCTGCTCGGCTCGCGCATCGTGGTCGCCGAGGCGCTCGGCTCCATTCTCGGCGGGGCGGACGCCGACCTCTCGCGGCTGGTCCTCTCGTGGGCACGGAAGCACCTCCAGGAAGTGCGCCTCAAGGCGCGCGTCACATCACTCACGGTGGAGTCTGACACAATCCGTGTGGCAATGGAGTTTGACGGCAAGCCAACCGAGGAACGCTACGAACGCGTGCTTGTGGCGGTCGGCCGGGCGCCAAACACGAATGACATCGGACTCGAAGCCGCGGGCGTCACGACCGACGCCAATCGGTTCATCTCAGTCGATGCCAGCCAGCGGACTTCCAGCCCAAACATCTTCGCCATCGGCGACGCCGCGGGCGGCGTCCTCCTCGCGCACAAGGCCGCGCATGAAGCGCGAGTCGCAGTCGAATGCCTCACCGGTCCTCCCCCGGCTCCGACTCGCGCACCCGTGATCCCGGCGGTCGTGTTCACGGACCCGGAAGTTGCGTGGTGCGGCCTGACCGAAGCCGAGGCCGCGCAGCGCGGCATCGCGGTCGAAGTGACCCGATTCCAGTGGGGTGCCAGCGGTCGCGCGCAGGCGATGGATCGCCCCGATGGCTTGACCAAACTGATTCTCGAACCGAAGACCCAGCGGGTGCTCGGCGTCGGCATTGCCGGGCACGGCGCGGGCGAACTGATCGCCGAGGGCGTCCTCGCCGTTGAGATGGGTGCCACGGCTCGCGACCTCGGCCGCTGCGTGCATCCGCACCCGACGCTGTCGGAGACGCTGATGGAATCCGCCGAGGCGTTTTGGGGCCACTCGACTCACACCATCGCCAGGAAGCGCGCGGGTTGATTCGCGCGAGTTTGCAATTCGACGCGACCCACGGTCATGGAACCCTTTCTCGTCAACTTCGCGGCCGACGTCATCCGCGGCTCATCCCAGGATCGGCCCACCGACGGCGTCCTGCGCGAGGCCTTGAAGGCCGACAAGGTCATCACCAAGGGCGACCGCCGCGTCATCAGCCGTGCCGTCTTCGCCTATTATCGCTGGAAGGGATTCCTGCCTCGCGAGGCTCCCATCGAGGCGCGGGTGGAGGTTGCCCTTGAGTTTGCAGAGAAGTTTTCCCGCAACCAGTTCCTCTTTTCGGCCGAGGTCCTCGCGAAGAAGGCGATGCCCAAGTGGGTCGCGGCTCACGTTGAATTCAGGCCGGACTGGCTGCGCGCCATCCAGAGGGAACCGCGCCTGTGGCTCCGCGCGCGCGCGGGCACGGCTCGCCGGCTCATCAAGACACTCATCGACGCCAAGTCCGCGCGCATCCGGGCGTTGCCGGACGCGGTGGAATACTTCGGCAACAAAGATCTCTACGCCCGCCCGGAATTTGAGGCGGGGGAGTTCGAAATCCAGGACATCGCCTCCCAAGCCGTGAGCGTGATGTGTGAACCCAAACCCGGCGAGACGTGGTGGGACGCCTGCGCCGGTGAAGGCGGGAAGACCCTCCATCTCGCCAGCCTGATGCAGAATCAGGGGCTCATCTGGGCTTCCGATCGCGCGCCTTGGCGTCTCGACTCGCTGAAAACGCGCGCCGCTCGCGCGCAGGCGTTTAATTATCGCGCCGAAGTTTGGGACGGCTCCGCCAGGCTTCCTACCAAGGCCCAATTCGACGGCGTGCTCCTCGACGCGCCCTGCACGGGCCTCGGCACATGGCATCGGAATCCGCATGCGCGCTGGACATGCAAACCGGGCGACGTCGCCGAACTGGCGGCCGTGCAATCGAAGCTTCTCCGGCACGCCGCCCCTACGGTGAAGCCCGGGGGCAAACTCATCTACGCGGTGTGCACCATCACGCGCGACGAAACCAAGGCCATATGCGACGCGTTCGAGCAGGCACACCCGGAGTTCGAGCCGCTGCCGTTGCCCAACCCTTTCATCGAGATCGCCCCGCCCTCCCCGCGATGGACGCTTTGGCCGAAGGACACCGGCGGCAACGCCATGTTCGTCACCGCATGGCGCCGAAAGTCCCATGATGATCCGGCGGCGGACGCAGAGCCAAAAGCTGCGGAACCTGTTGCCCCGACGCAGGACGAACCGCCGCCGTCACCACTTCCGGATCCAGCCCCATAGTGGCTCCAGGTCCGGGTCCGCGAGCGCCATCGTCCGCACTTCGTCGCGGCCGCCGACCTGCACCGCCCGGTGCAACCACGCGCGCGCCTCCGACTCATCTCCCAGCTGGCAGCAATAACACGCGAGGTTGTAAGGAATCACGAGCACATCGTGAAAACGCTCCGAGACGAGCATCAGCTTCTCCCGCGCCTCCGCCGTGCGCCGCAACTCGTGCAGGGCAAAACTCTGGTCCACCCAGCCGCACGAGGACATCGGGCTTGCGTCCACGAGATTGCGCGCGACCTGCAACGCCTCCTCCCACCGCTTCTGCGTGGCGAACAACTGCCAGCGCACCGCCAGCACGTCGGGATGACCCTGCAACCCCGGGTGGATGCGGTCGAGTTCCTCCGCGGCATCCGCGGGCGCGCCCAGGCCGAGCCAGCCAGCCGCAGCGTTCAGATGATGAATGTCCGGAGGGCCGATGACTTCCACACCGCAATCCTCAAGTCGCAGTGCTCCCTTGGCAAAAAGATTCTTACGCACGAGCCCTCACAGCCTCGACACGCCGCTGCCTGCCGTGGCTAAATCGCCACGCTGCATGAACGCCTCACCCGCCCTGCTCTTCTTGAGCCTCACCGTGTTCGCCGGCGCCGCGCAGCAGCCGCAAGCCCCGGCCCTCCGCGCGCCCGACTCGCTTGAGGTGCTCCAGCGGCGACTCGCCGCCCACGTGACCGAACCGCGCTTCGCCGCCGCCTCGCTCGGCATCAAGGTCGTCTCGCTCGACTCCGGCAAAGTCCTGTTCGAGCGCGACGCCCACAAGCTGCTCAAGCCCGCCAGCAACGCCAAGCTCTACTCCGGCGCGCTCGCGCTTGACCGGCTCGGCCCGGACTGCCGCATCCGCACCTCGTGCTTCGCCGCGTCGCGCCCGGATGCGAACGGCACGATCGCGGGTGACCTCGTCATCTTCGGACGCGGCGACCCCTCGATGGCGTCGCGCTTCAACGGCGGCGATGACTCGAAGTCGCTCGAACCACTCATCAACGCCCTCGCCGCCGCGGGGATCAAGCGCCTCGCCGGCGACCTCGTGGGTGACGAGAGTTACTTCCGCGGTCCGCCCCTCGGCGACGGCTGGACGTGGGACGACCTCCAATACTACTACGGCGCCGAGGTCTCCGCGCTCACGCACGAGGACAACGTCGTGGACCTCCTCTTCAAGCCCGGCGCGACCATCGGCGACCCGGCGCAGCTCGTCGTGAAGCCCGCGACCGCCTTCCTCAATTTCATCAGCCACGTCGCGACCGTCGCAACCAACGGCGCGCGCCGCGTGGACATCTACCGGCCCGTCGGCGAGAACCGCGTCCACATCACCGGCTCGGTGCCGCTGAAAGACGCCGGTGTCACCGATGCCGTGGCCGTCCACAATCCCGCGCTCTGGTTCGTCACCCAACTGCGCGACGCGCTGGCGAAGCGCGGCATCCCGGTCCACGGCAAGGTGCGTTCCGTGAACTGGCTCGACCGACCCGCCTCGCCGCCCGACACGGCAAAGCTCGTCGAGGTTGCGGCCGTCGACTCGCGGCCGTTGTCCGAGATGCTGCCGAAGATGATGAAGCCCTCGCAAAACCTCTACGCGCACCTGTTGCTCCTGCAAGTCGGCGAAAGGTCGCGCACGGCGTCACAAGCCGCTCGCAACACGGGTTCCCTCGGACTGGCCGAGTTGCAGAAGTTTCTCACCGAGGCCGGCATCCGGCCCGACGACGTTCACTTGCAGGAAGGCTCGGGTCTGTCGCGCACGGCGCTCGTGACACCGAACGCCACCGTGCAGCTGCTTCAGCACATGGCCCGGCACCGGCACGCGCAAGTCTTCCGCGACTCGCTGCCCATTGCCGGAGTGGACGGCACGCTTCGCTCGCGATTGAAGGGCACGCCCGCCGAGAAGAACGCGCTCGCCAAGACCGGCACGCTCGCCTTCGTGAACACGATCTCCGGCTACGTGACCAGCGCCGCGCGCGAGCGACTCGTCTTCAGCATCATGCTCAACGCCTACTCGAATCCCGATCCGAAGTCCTCCGGCCGCAACGAAGTGGACGCGATCGTGGCGATGCTCGCAGGATTCAACGGGCGGGCGGAGTAGCCGCGTTCAACATCCGCCACACCCTCAGCGCTTCCGTCACGCTCCACGCCTGCGCGTCGCAGCCGCGTTGGGCGTGCGGCGCGTCGCCGTCGCAGATTTCGGGCAGGTGACCGAGGCAGCCTTCCGCGAGCAGGCGGTCCACGCTGCCGAGATACGCCCGCGCGGCGGCAACGGCCTCGGGCGAACCATCGTATGCGCAAGCGAGTGCCTCGCAAAACGTGGGGAACGTCCAGCACCACGCCGTCCCGTTGTGATACGCGGGCTTGCGGCGCGTGTCCTCGTCGCCCTCGTAGCGGCCCCAATATGGATTGGCCGGGTCGTTGAGCAAGCGGCCGTCTCCCGCGCGGATCTCGAGCGGTGGCGACACGGGCAGCGGCGCGAGCGAACGCAGCGCGCCGGGCACAATGAGGTGGCGCGCCGCAGCCGCGACACAGCGCCGGGCGCGTTCGCCCGTGACGAATCCGAGGCTGACGGTGAAGAGCATGTTGCTTCGCAGCGCGGGGTCGCGCACGGCGGACTTCGCAGGAACGCCAGCCTTGCCGATGAGCACGTCCGCAAACCAGCCCTCTTCATCGAGCCAGAAGTGTTCGGTCAGCGAGCGTTCCGCGCGCGCGGCAAGTTCCGTCCACGGCTCCTCTGCGGGCTTCGATCCGAGCCGGTCGAGCAACCGGAGCAACCGGATCCACAGCGCCTGAATCTCCACCGCGTAGCCTTCGCGCGGCGTGCCCGCGGGGAAGTTTGTGTCCATCCACGTGAAGTGGCCCGGGCTCCACACGAGTGCGGACTCCGCGTCCACGCGAATGCCGTTCGGCGTGCCGCGCAGGTAATTCTCCGCGATGCTGCGAAGCACGTCCGCGAGGGCGCGCCCGCGCGAATCCACCACCGCTGTGAGGAATGCCGGTTCCGACGCCGCGAATTCCTCGCACGCGAGCGCGAACCACAGAGGCGCGTCCACGGTGTCGCGGTTGCTGGCGTTGTCGCCATAGATGGCGTTGGGCAGCGTGCCGTTCGCCTCGAACCGCGCGAACGTGAGCAGGATGTCCCGCACCTCTCCGGTGAATCTGCCCGCGAGCAGGCCGCGCGCGGCGATGAGCGTGTCGCGTCCCCAGTCGAGGAACCACGGATAGCCCGCAATGACCGTCTTGCCGTCACCGCGCCGCACCACGAACGCGCTCGCGGCGTCGATGAGGGTGCGCTCAAAGGTTGATACGCCCGGATCGGATCTCACCGTGCCCAACGCCCGTTCGAAAGGCGAATCGGTCACCTGTTCCTCAGCCTCCGCGGTGACGAGGATTGTGATGGGCCGCCCCGGTGCCAGCGGCAGTTCAAACCAGCCCGGGCTCCACGCATCGCCGCCCGCCGCCATGCCGCGCGACCCTTCGACCGGGTGCGGAATGCCTTCGCTCCATTCGGGCGCGGCGTGATACACGCCGGCGTTGGCCGTGATGCGCAATTGCCGGTCACGCGCCGGCGTGAAGCTGAAGCCGCTGGCGATGGGCGCATCGGCCGCGGACGCGGAGGGGACTTCGCCCGCCAGCAGCACCCTCGTGTGCTCGTGCGCGCCGGTGCGATGTTCGACCTGGCAGCGGCTCGAGAAGTGATGCTCCGCGGCGCTGTTGCGTTTCGTCTCCCAGTGGAAGTTGCGGTCCTCGATGTCGAAACGCGCCGTCAGCCGCACGTCGGCGCTCGCGGGCAGTTCGCGGCCGAGTCCCCCGGGCACACCGGTGCGGGCGAGACGCACCACGACGGTGTTCCGCTGGTTCAACATCTCGACGCTGAGCTCGATGCCAGCCGCACGGCCGTCACCGGCATTTGCCACGAACTGCCACCGGGATCGAGGGCCGGCTTCGAACGCGACCAGGTTCCCGCCGTTCAAGGGCGTGATGAAGCCGTCTGCGTTGCACCACAGACGCAGGCGCTTTACGAAGACATGGCGGTCCACGGGCACGGACGCGTTCAGGTTTGCGCCGAGCACGCAGTCGTATTTGGAGTGGATGTTGCCGGGATCCACGCACAGGCGCGCCATGCCGCCGCGGCCGTTGGTGAGGAGAACAAGTGACGATTGCGGATTGCGGATCGCGGATTGCGGAATGGCCGGCGCGGAGGCGAGGTATCGAATCGCGCCGCCCGTTGCCTGCGACGTTCCGCCGAATGGTTGCACGCGCAACTCGGCATCACCGGCAAAGTCGGACGGGCCGAAGCTGGCGACGTGTCCGGCGGCGGTGGCGATGGAGGCGGCGTGCTCGGGCTTGTCGCCACGGAGGAGCGTCGCCCGGAAGCTCACGGTGGCCTCGACAAGCAGCCAGTGATGAGGCGGCACGAGCAGCACCCGCGATCGATCGGATGCGCGCCACGTGACAACCGGGGCGTAGCCTGCCGCGGAAGCGCCGGGTTTTCCCAGGCTGACTGAAGCCAGCCAGTCGGCGGCCGAGCGGTCCACGACGGCGGCCACTTGCCGCCAGTCAAATGTGCCGATGCTCTCGGCGGGCATCGCCCGCGCGAGCGCGGCGAGTCCCCACGCGGCCTGCGCGCGGGCGCGGCGGTAAGCGGAACCGGTGAGGCCGAGCGGCATCGGGTCCAGAGCGAGGCAGTGGCATTCGAGCGGAGCGACGGTGAACGTGAAATGGCCGTCGCCGGTGGACTGCGGGCGCGGCGCGACCTGGCCGAGCAAATCGGTGAGCCGTCGCGCACCGAGGCCGGCGCTGCCGGGAAAACCTGCGTCGCGCAGGTCGAGGGTGACGGGGTGCGGCTTGTCTGCGTCCGTGTTCGCGAGCACGAGCACGACGTCCTTGTTGTCGGCGGACTGCCGGACAAGGCCGAAGACCGGCGAGCCGGCCGGGCTCACGCGAGTGAGCCGCGCGCCATCGAGAAAGCACGGGTGTTCCGCGAGCAGCGCAGTCAGCGCGGCGAGTTCCGCGGTGATGTTGTCGGTCGCGCCCCAGTTCATGCCGGTGCTGCCGTGGACGCGAACTTTCTCCGTCGCGAGCCACTCCACGCCACACGTGAAGCCGTAGCCGCCGCTGACGCTCGTGAGAGCGCTGAGGCGGTTGCGGAAGAGCGACCACGCGCGGCCCTTCGCGGCGAGGCGTGCGTTGTCGTGCGTCTCGCTGTAGTGGACAAGCACCCCGACGCGCGAGGATTGCTTGAGCGCGTGGTCGAGGTAGCCCTGCACTTGAAGCGCTGTGTTTTCCTGGAACAGTTCGCTGTAGGCCCACTGCATGCCGCCGTCGGTGAGAAGCGATTCGGTCTCGGCCCACCCGCCGCCGAGCCCTTCGAGCAAGAATACCGTGTCGGGGAATTCCTGCCGCACGCGCGCGGTGATGAACTGCCACGCAGGCATGGGGACCTTGTAGCCGGCGTCGCAACGGAAGCCATCCACGCCGCGCCGGCACCACGTGAGGAAGACATCGGCAAGCTCGACCCACAAACCGGGGTGGACGTGCTCGAGTTCGGTAAGGTCTTCCCACGTGACGCCCCATGCGCCGGGCGAAACGAAGCTCCCCTTCGCATCGCGCAGGAACCATTCGGGATGCGCCTCCTGCACGCGCGAGCCCCAGCCGGTGTGGTTGATCACGATGTCGAGGAAGAGCCGTCCGCCGCGCTCGTGAACGCCGTCGGCGAGTTCGCGGAACTGCCCGGTGGCCGTCGTGCGCCTGTCGAACTCGACGAGCGCGGGGTCAATGCCCGTGAGGTCGAGCGCCGCGTAGGGACTGCCGAACCTGCCGAACTTCGCCATCGTCGTGGGCGTGGGATTGACCGGCAGCAGATGGAGAATCCGGCAGCCGAGCGTGCCGAAGATGTGCGGCAGCTCGCGCGCGAGGTCCCGCAACGTGCCGGAGGGCGGGATGACCGTGAACCCCTGCGCATCGAGTTTCTTGAACTCAGCCTCGCGCTCATCGTCCCACGCGGTCGCGGCGGTTTTGCCCGCGCCGAACATGCGCGCGAACGCGCAGTAGATGGTGTTCGCGCTGCGGCTCCAGTCGGGATGAACGGTGACGCCTGCGTCGGGGCCGTCGGGCCAGTGCTGCCAGCCGCGCGGGTCGAGCGCGTAAGCCTTGGCCTTGAACCAGCCGACTTCGGCGAGCGTCAGTTCGAGCGACCACGCGCCGTCGGCCCAGCGCATCGGCACGTCGCGCCAGCACGCGCCCGCAAGCGGGATTTTCTTGAAGTTCGCGTCAACGATTTCACGGCGCACGAGGTCCGCGCGCCCAAGGTCGGTGCGGAGTCGCGCGGACCAGCCGCGCCCGGGCGATTGCTGCGACGACGCCGGCCGCAGCGCGAACCGCACCGTGTCGCCGACGAAGCGCAGCAGGCGCCCGCCGGGCGGCGGGGTCATCGAGAGAGGCGACATGGATGGGGAATCCGGTTGCCCTCGATCTCGAATCCCGCGCGCTTCATTGGCTCAATCCCGAAAGTTCACAAAGCTGAGGGCCACGGGGAATTCCTTCGTGCGCACGGCGGCGATGACGGCTTGCAGGTCGTCGCGGCTCTTGCCGGTGACGCGGAGTTTCTCGCCCTCGATGGCGGCGCTGACCTTGAGCTTGGTGTCGCGGACGAACTGCGCGATCTGCTTGGCCGCATCAGGCGCGATGCCCTGCTTGATCTTCATGACCTGCCGCGCGTGGCCGAGCGGCGAGATGTCCGGCTTGCCCTCGTCAATGTTCTTCGGGCTCACGCCGCGCTTGGCAAGCCGCGTGCGCACCATCTCGACCATCGAGCGCACGCGGAAGTCCGTCTCGGCCGAGAGCTTGATGTCGTTTTTCTCCAGCGCGATTGCGGCGGTGCTGCCCTTGAAGTCGAAGCGGTTCGCCAGCTCCTTCTTCGCCTGGTTCACGGCGTTCTCAATCTCCATCGAGTTCACTTCGGAGACGATGTCGAATGACGGCATGGCGGAACCGTAGCGGAACCGGCGGCGCGCGGGAAAGAAAAAGCTCGGCGCATGACGCGCGGTTGGACCAGCATCCCCCGCCGCATGAGCGAGACGCGTGAACATCAGCGCCTGCACGAAGCGCGGACCGGCCCCGTGCATCCGTGGCGCCGGTGGGGTCCGTATGTGAGCGACCGCTCGTGGGGCACGGTGCGCGAGGATTACAGCGCCGACGGCGACGCGTGGAACTTCCTCCCGCACGACCTCGCCCGCTCGAAGGCCTACCGCTGGGGCGAGGACGCCATCGCCGGCGTGTGCGACCGCTACCAGATCCTGTGCTTCGGCCTCGCGTTGTGGAACGGCCGCGACCCGATCCTCAAGGAGCGTTTCTTCGGCCTCACGCCGCACGAGGGCAACCACGGCGAGGACGTGAAGGAGTATTACTTCCACCTCGACTCGACGCCGACGCACTCCTACATGCGCATGCTCTACAAGTATCCGCAGGCGGAGTTCCCCTACGCGCGGCTCATCGAGGAGAACCGGCGGCGCGGGCCGGCCGAGCCCGAGTTCGAGCTGCTCGATACCGGCGTGTTCGACGAAGACCGCTACTTCGACGTGTTCGTCGAGTTCGCGAAGGCGTCGCCGGAAGACCTCTGCATCCGCATCACCGCGCACAACCGCGGGCCCGATGCCGCGCCGCTGCACGTGCTGCCGCACCTGTGGTTCCGCAACCGCTGGGCCTGGTTCGCCGAGCCGCGCAACGAGCCCGTCATCTCGCTGGAGAAGTCGCGCAAGAAGCACCTCACGCTGCGCGCCGACGACTCCGGCTGCCGCACGCTCCGGAATCTCTCGTTCGAGTATCGCGTGGGCGGGCGCTTCTTTCACGCGCCGCCGGGTGGCACGCCGCTCTTTACGAACAACGAGACGAACGCCGCGCGCGTCTTCGGACCCGGCGTGCAGAGCCGCAGCGAGTTCACCAAGGACGCGTTTCACCGCCACGTCATCCACGGCGAAGCCTGCGTGAACCCGGAGCGCACCGGCACCAAGGCGTGTGTTCACTACGAGCAGGTCATCCCTGCCGGTGGTTCAGTGACGATGTGCTTCCGCCTGACCGACCAGAAACCCGCCGCGCCGCTCGATGTGGACGCCATCTTCGCCGCGCGCGAGGCCGAGGCGGACGAGTTCTTCGCCGCCGTGCATCCCGCGAAAGCCACCGAGGACGAGCGGCGCATCCAGCGGCAGGCGCTCGCGGGGTTGATGTGGAGCAAGCAGATTTACCTCTTCGACGTCCATGAGTGGCTTCACGGCGACAACCCCGCGTGGCCGCCGCCGGAGTCGCGCAAGCACGTCCGCAACGCCCACTGGCAGCACCTCAACTCGCGGCGCATCCTCTCGATGCCCGACAAGTGGGAGTATCCGTGGTTCGCCGCGTGGGATCTCGCGTTCCAGGCCGTCCCGTGCGCGCTGGTGGACCCGGAGTTTGCCAAGCACCAGCTCTGGCTGCTCCTCTTCGAGCAGTTCCAGCACCCAAGCGGGCAGATCCCCGCCTACGAATGGGAATTCGGCGACATGAACCCGCCCGTCCACGCGTGGGCCGTGTGGCGCGTCTTCAACATGGACCGCATCCGCAGCGGCAAGGCCGACCGCGCGTGGCTGGAGCGCTGCTTCCACAAGCTCCTCGTCAACTTCACGTGGTGGGTCAACAAGGTGGACGCCGACGGCAACAACGTCTTCGAGGGCGGCTTCCTCGGCCTCGACAACATCACCGTGGTGGACCGCAGCGAGAAACTCCCCGACGGCACCGTGCTGCAGCAGGCCGACGGCTCCGGCTGGATGGGGATGTTCTGCCAGAACATGATGCGCATCGCGCTCGAACTCGCGCGCGAGAACAAGGTCTATGAATCCCTCGCCACGAAATTCTTCGAGCACTTCGTCTATGTCGGCTCCGCGATGAAGCGCATGGGCAGGCGCGGCTACCAGTTGTGGGACGAGGAGGACGGTTTCTTCTACGACGTGCTCAGCCATCCCGACGGCACCCACGACAAGTTCCGCGTGCGCTCGCTCGTCGGCCTCATCCCCATGTTCGCCATCGAGCGGCTCGAGGAAAAATGGATCCAACCCTTCCACGACTTCCGCAACAACCTCCACTGGTTCCTCACCCACCGCGCCGACCTCGTCGAGAAATGCGTCACGACCATCGAGGACAACGGCGACACCGTGCACGTGCTCGCCGTGATGAAGCCCGAACAGCTCGCGCGGCTCCTGCGCGCCGTGTGGAACCCCGGCGAATTCCGCGGCGACTTCGGCCTGCGCAGCCTCTCACGCGTCCACGAGGAGAAGCCGTTTCACTTCGGCCACAAATGGATCGGCTACGAACCCGGCGAATCCGTGGTGAAGCTCAAGGGCGGCAACTCCAACTGGCGCGGCCCCATCTGGTTCCCCACCAGCTTCATGATGATCGAGTCCCTGCGCAAGTTGAGCAAAGCCTACCGCGGCAAGTTCGAGATCGAAGGCTGCCCCGGCGACGCCCCGATCAACCTCGACGAGATGGCCCGCGGCTTCGCCGAGCGGATGCTCCGCCTGTTCACCCGCGACGCCGGCGGACGCCGCCCCGTGTTCGGCCGCGCCAAGAAGTTCCAGGACGACCCGCACTGGCGCGACCACCTGCTCTTCTACGAATACTTCCACGCCGACACCGGAGCGGGCTTGGGCGCCTCGCACCAGACCGGATGGACCGCCCTCGTCGCCTGCCTGATTGATGAGTGGAGGAAGTAGCACCCGCTACTTCAGCACCGACCGGAGGAGGAGCGTGACGAGCGTGAGGAGGAGCATCAGCCCCGAGGGCATCAACTTCCTGGACTTCATCGTCCGCACCGCGAAGAACAGGGCGAGCACGCCGAGCAGCGCGGCCATGATGGCGTTGGGCCACTTGAGGAGCAGCCCGAGCACGAGCGGCACGGCGCACGCAACCGACGCGATGATGGACGCCTTGCTGCCAGCCTTGAGCCAGCCCACCAACCCGCCCGCGATGAGCAGCACGATGTAAGTCCAGAGGATGTGGTCCGGTGTCATTGGTTCGGCGCGGCGGCGGCCGGGACTGCTCCCTGCCTGCCGGTTGCCGCGCGCCATCAAACCCCGTGGGTGTGGCGCGTTTCAACTCTTTCCTGCGGCCAATTCAACGTTGACGCTCCCCTTGCCGTCCGTATCTTCGCACGGTGTTTGTCGTCGCGGCCCGCGCCCCTTCATCGCCCACCCTCAACTGAATGAGCAAAAACTACATTTTCTCCTCGGAATCGGTCGGCGAAGGCCACCCGGACAAGGTTTGCGACACGATCTCCGACGCCGTGCTGGACGCCTGCCTCGCGCAGGACAAATTCAGCCGCGTGGCGTGCGAGACTTACGCGAAGTCCAACCTCGTCGTCGTCGGCGGCGAGATCACCACGAAGGCCAAGCTGGACTTCAACCAGATCGCCCGCGACGCCATCCGCGGCATCGGCTACACGCACGACGACGACGTCTTCCACGCCGACAAGGTGCTCATCATGAACGCCGTCACGTCGCAGTCGCCCGACATCGCGCAGGGCGTGGACGCGAAGGCCGCCGAGGGCAAGGCGCACGCCGAGCAGGGCGCAGGCGACCAGGGGTTGATGTTCGGCTACGCGTGCAACGAGACGCCGGAGTTGATGCCCGCGCCGATCATGTTCGCCCACCAGCTCGGCCGCGAGCTGACGCGGTTGCGCAAGGCCGGCGCGGTGAAGTGGCTCCGGCCCGATGCGAAATCGCAGGTGTCCGTCCGCTACGTGAACGATCAACCCGTCGAGATCACCAACGTGGTCATCTCCACGCAACACAGCGCGGACGTGAAGCACAGGACGATCAAGGAATTCTGCATCGACGCGGTCATCACGAAGACGCTGCCGAAGCGCCTGCTCACGAAGCGCACGCAGTTCCTCATCAACCCGACGGGCCGGTTCGTCGTCGGCGGGCCGCAGGGAGACACCGGTTTGACCGGCCGCAAGATCATCGTGGACAGCTACGGCGGCATGGGGCGGCACGGCGGCGGCGCCTTCAGCGGCAAGGACCCGAGCAAGGTGGACCGCAGCGCGGCCTACATGGGCCGTTACGTGGCGAAGAACATCGTCGCCGCGGGCCTCGCGACGAGCGCGGAGATTCAGTTCGCCTACGCCATCGGCCATCCCGAACCGGTCAGCGTGTGCATCAACACCTTCGGCACCGCGCAGAGTGGCCTGACGGACGAGCAGATCGAGAAGGCCGTGTGCGCCGTGTTCAGCTTCAAGCCCGCGGACATCGTGAAGCAACTCAACCTGCTGCGCCCGATCTACGGCAAGACCACCAACTACGGCCATTTCGGCAAGGTCGACGACCTCGCCAGCATCACGTGGGAGCGCCATGACAAGGCTGCGGCCTTGAAGCGAGCTGTAAAGTAGTCGCCTCACCTTTTACGCATCACTCGTTACTCATTACGAACCATGCCCACACTCACCGCCCCCCGCCCGCGCACGAAACCCGCAACCACGACCGATATGAGTTCTTCTCCCATCGCGCCAGCCGCCCCGGATTACTCCGTCCGTGACGTCTCGCTCGCCGAGTGGGGCCGCAAAACCATCGAAGTTTGCGAGCACGAGATGCCCGGCCTCATGGCCATTCGCAAGAAATACGGCCCGCAGAAGCCGCTTAACGGCGTGCGCATCACCGGTTCGCTGCACATGACCATCGAGACGGCGATTCTCATCGAGACGCTGAAGGAACTCGGCGCGTCCGTGCGCTGGGCCAGTTGCAACATTTTTAGCACGCAAGACCATGCCGCCGCCGCGATCGCCAAAGCCGGCACGCCCGTGTTCGCGCACAAGGGCGAAACGCTCGAAGAGTATTGGAACTTCACCCTCGCCGCGCTGACGCATCCCGGCAATAAAGGCCCGCAACTCATCGTGGACGATGGCGGCGACGCCACGCTGCTCATCCACAAAGGCTACGAACTCGAAAACGGCGACACCTGGGTCAACACGCCGAGCGACAACCACGAAGTCGCCGTCATCAAGGCGCTGCTCAAGCGCGTCGCAAAGGAACGCCACGGTTTCTGGCACGAAGTCGTGAAAGACTGGAAAGGCGTTTCCGAAGAAACGACCACCGGCGTGCATCGCCTTTACCAGATGTTGGAGCAGGGCAAGCTTCTCGTGCCCGCCATCAACGTCAACGACTCCGTCACCAAGTCCAAGTTCGACAACCTCTACGGCTGCCGCGAATCGCTTGCGGACGGCATCAAGCGCGCCACCGACGTGATGATCGCCGGCAAGGTCGCGGTCGTCTGCGGCTACGGCGACGTCGGCAAGGGCAGCGCGCATTCGCTCCGCGGATTCGGCGCGCGCGTCATCGTCACCGAGATTGACCCCATCAACGCGCTGCAAGCCGCGATGGAAGGTTTCGAAGTCACCACGCTCGAAGACACGCTCGGCACGGGCGACATCTACGTGACGACCACCGGCAATTGCGACGTCATCACGCTCGATCACATCCTCAAGATGAAGGACCAGGCGATCGTGTGTAACATCGGCCACTTCGACAACGAGATTCAGGTGGACAAGCTCAACACGTTGAAAGGCGTGAAGCGCATCAACGTGAAGCCGCAGTATGACAAATACGCGCTGCCGAACGGCCGCACGATTTATCTGCTCGCCGAAGGCCGTCTAGTGAATCTCGGCTGCGCCACCGGCCATCCGAGCTTCGTGATGAGCAACAGCTTCACCAACCAATGCCTCGCGCAATTGGACCTGTGGAAGAACCACGACACGAACAAAGTCGGCGTGTATCGCCTGCCCAAGCATCTCGACGAAGAAGTCGCCCGCCTGCACCTCGAGCGCATCGGCGTGAAGCTGACGAAGCTCACCAAGAAACAGGCCGACTACCTCGGCGTGCCGGTCGAAGGTCCCTACAAGCCGGAGCACTACCGCTACTAGGGCGCAGGGCGCACCGCGCCTTTGGCAGACGCGGCCCGCGGGTCCGGTCCCCACACGACTTCGTAGTAGCCGATCATCATTTCCTCGTGGCTCTGGAGTCCAAAGAAAACCTCCTTCGTCGGGTCCGGGTTGGCCGGGTTCCCTGAGCTGTTGTCGTAAGTGGCGTGGGCGCGCAGTCGCGTGCCGCGCGGCAGCAGCTTCGGTTTGGCGAGGATGTATTCGACCTGCCACTCGAAATTCCACTTCGGAACATCGAGCAGGATTTCCTCCCGCCCGTCCGGTTGCTCGGCGATGAAGCGGAAGGATTTCCCGCGAAGGTGCATGTGCGGACGCAATGAAACGAGCAACGCGTCGCGCGGCAGGACTTTTGTAGCCTTGACCTCGTGCGACTTCGCGCCGGGCGGGATCGTGAAGGCGACCGTGGCCAGTGAACGGGAATCCAACGGCTCGCGCGGCGGGGCCTTGGCGAAGCGCAGGCCGATGCGCGTCTTGGATTCACGCTTCGTCCCGACGGGCGTGTAATGAATCTGAAACGTCAGGGTGGCTCCGGCGGGAAGGAGCTTGGCGCGACCTGGCGGGAAGTTCATGCCACGACCACCGGAGAGCGAAGTAGCAAAGCTGCCATTGAGGCCGCCGCCGCCGCCCACTTGCAAGTCCTTTAGGTGGTCTTGAAACTTGGCGATCCATTTCCATGCCTCGCCGGGTTCAGAACCTTCGAGCAGGCGGGTCGGGTCAAATGGAGGTGTCCATGGCCGGGTCACGCCCGGCGCGGGTGGTGCCGCCCTTTCAATGAAGACAAGAACGTGATGAACGATCTCCGGCGATGTGGAGAGGATTTGAGTCGCCTCGACCCACCGGTCTTCACGCAGGTTGGTCGGCAGGCGCACGTATCGATACGGCACCGGTCCTTCGCCGGGGACTTCGACCGGTTCAGTCTCAAAGATCACGTCGGGTGTCCCGATCTGCCATTCGGCCCCCGGCGGCGGCGGCGGCAGGGCGCGCGCCGCATCGCCGCGCTCCATGCCACCCTCGATCCAACGCCCCAGCTTGGCGATGTCCTTGGCCGTGAGCGACGGGTCATTGACAAAGGCCCCGTGCTGCGGACTCGCACCCCACGGCGGCATGATGCGCTTCTCGACCACTTCGCGAATGGTCTTCGCCTTCCGCCGCACGTCCTCGAACGACACGAGCGCGAACGGCGCGTTGCCGCCGACCCGGTGGCATTCCACGCAATGATTGCGGAATATCCTTTCCACATCCCCGAAGTAAGTCACCGCCTCCGCGCCTGCGACCCGGCCCGCGCCCGCAGTCTGCAGCGCGAGCATCGCACTAAGAAGCAATCCGGCGCGTCTGGACTTGGATGTCATGTCGAACGCTAGCTTAGATGAACGTGTGTTGCTGTAGAAAGACTCAAATCGAGCCTCGGCGATCCACCGCTGCGTGCGGGGCACTGCCGCCTCAGATGAACTCGTTGATCAAGTTCTCGAGAAACTCCTGCCGGCCGCTTTCGTTCGCAGGTTCGCCGCGGGCGAGCGTGTATTTTTCCAGGGACTTGAAGTTCGCCCTCCCCTTCTCGATCTCGCGGCCGATGCCGCTGTCCCAGGTGCGGTAGCGGTTCTTCACGAAGGCGTCGAGGCGGCCGTCGGCGCGGATGGCGGCGGCGATTTTCAGGCCGCGAGCGAAGGCGTCCATGCCACCGATGTGCGCGTGGAAGAGGTCCACGGGCTCGAAGCTCTCGCGGCGGACCTTGGCATCGAAGTTCACGCCGCCGGTGCTGAAGCCGCCGTATTTCAGGATGCTCAACATGCACTGCGTGGTGAGGTAAATGTCGGTCGGGAATTGGTCGGTGTCCCAACCGAGCATCAAATCGCCGGTGTTCGCATCAATGCTGCCCAGCGCGCCCGCCGCGCCCGCGACTTCCAGCTCGTGCTGCATGGAGTGGCCGGCGAGCGTGGCGTGGTTGGTCTCCAGGTTCAGCTTGAGGTGCCCCATCAGGTCGTATTCGCGGAGGAAGTTCAGGCACGCGGCGGCGTCGGAGTCGTATTGGTGCTTGGTGGGTTCCTTGGGCTTCGGCTCGATGTAGAACTGGCCCTTGAAGCCGATTTCCTTTTTGTAGGCCACGGCCATGTGGAGGAACTTGGCGAGATGCTCGAGCTCCCGCTTCATGTCCGTGTTCCAGAGCGTCGAGTAGCCTTCGCGTCCGCCCCAGAAGGTGTAGCCTTCGCCTCCGAGTTCGTGCGTGACTTCGAGCGCCTTCTTCACCTGCGCGGCGGCGTAGGCGAACACGTCCGCGTTGCAACTCGTCGCCGCGCCGTGCATGTAGCGCGGGTGGACGAACAGTTGCGCCGTGCCCCAAAGCAGCTTGATGCCGGTGCGCTTCTGCTCCTGCTTCATCACCTTCACGACGGCGTCGAGGTTTTTGTTCGACTCGCGCAGCGTCTTGCCGTGCGAAGCCACGTCCCGGTCGTGGAAGGCGTAGTAAGGCGCGCCGAGTTTCCCGACGAACTCGAAGAAGCACCTCGCCCGGTGCTGCGCCTGCGCGGTGGTGCATTCGCCATAGTTCCACGCGCGCTGCGCGGTCGGCCCGCCGAACATGTCCGCGCCGCCGCCGCGCATCGTGTGCCAATACACCACGGAGAAGCGCAGGTGCTCGGCCATCGTCCTGCCCTCGATGACCTCGGTGGCGTCATACCACTTGTAGGCGAGCGGATTCTTCGAGGCGGGACCTTCGTATTGGATGCGGCCGATGTCGGGGAATGCGGGCATGGCGGTGCTGGGGTGCGGAGTTGGATTGTTACCGGGTTGCAAGGGTCCGACGCGCGGGCGCCGAGCGACGGGATTGCTAGTGGAAACGCCACCGTGCGGCAAGCTTGAATGCCGCCCCGCTGCCATGCACGCTCGCGCGAACATGAACCCACTGCCACTCCTTGAGACCCCTGCAAAGTCCATCTTGCGTCGGCGTAGTGTCCGGCCTTTGACCGGACTTTCCGAGGGATCTGGCACGGTCAGTCGGGGTGCAGCCTCGACGCTGCACATTTTGCACCGGTCTCTCCTTGTCTTGTTCCTGGGCCTGGCGCTCGCCGCCGCCGGCGCGGACATCATCGCGCACCGCGGCGCGTCGCACGACGCCCCGGAGAACACGCTCGCCGCGTTCAAGCTCGGCTGGGAGCAGCACGCCGACGCCGTCGAGCTCGACATCTGGCTCACTCAAGACGGCCGCATCATCTGCCTTCACGACGAAGACACCAAGCGCACCACCGGCGTCGCGAAGGTCGCGTCCAAGACCTCCCTTGCCGACTTGCGCGCCCTCGACGCCGGCTCGTGGAAGGACCCGCGGTGGAAGGGCGAAAAACTCCCGACACTCGAGGAAACGCTCGCGATCCTCCCGCGCGGCCGACGGCTCGTCATCGAGATCAAGTGCGGCGTCGAAGCGCTGCCCGAACTCGGACGCGTGCTCAAATCCGCCGGCACCCCGCACGCGCAACTCGTCATCATCAGCTTCAAGTTCGACGTCTGCGCGCAAGCCAGGGCGCTGTGGCCGGACATCCCCGTCCTCTTCCTCTCCAGCTTCAAGCAGGACAAGGCCACGAAGGCGTGGACGCCGGTGCTCGACGAACTCATCGCGCGCGCGAAGGGCGCCAAGCTCGACGGCATCAACATCAGCTACAAAGGCCCGGCCGACGCCTCGTGGGTCCGCAAGACACACGCCGCCGGGCTGAAGTTCTACGTCTGGACGGTTGACGACGTGGCGACCGCGCGACAGTTCCTCGACGCCGGCGCGGACGGCATCACCACCAACCGCCCCGGCTGGCTGCGCGAGCAGTTGGGATTGCCACGACCCTAGCGGCTTGAGTCGAAAAATCCTTTGCAGTCATTCCGGCTTGACCCATCATCCGGCGCGAGACATGAGCGCGACGAAGCGAACCGCCAACACCGAAGTCATCGCCATCAAGGAAGTCGTCGTGGCCAACAAGGTCGGCATCCACGCGCGGCCCGCGGCGATGTTCGTGAAGATCGCCAACCGCTACCAGTGCGACATCTTCGTGGAGAAGGACGGCGAGAAGGTCAACGGCAAGAGCATCATGGGCCTGCTCATGCTCGCCGCCGGCCCCGGCAGCAAGCTCCAGGTCGAGGCCAAGGGCTCCGATGCCGAGCCCGCCCTGCGCGAGATCGAGGCGCTCTTCGTTCGGAAGTTCGAGGAAGAGTGAGGGACGGCGCGCCGCACGGCTCCTCTTCAGCGAGATGTTCATCGAAATCCTAATCTCATCCGGCGAAGGCGGATGAAGATCATGAGTAGGATTAGGATAAGGAGCGGAGATTACCGCAGCCGCACGAGCAGGTCCTTGCTCTCCACGGTGTCGCCGACTTGGGCGGCGATTTCTTCCACCACGCCGCCGGCGTTGGCGTAGAGGGTGGTCTGCATTTTCATCGCCTCGAGGGTGAGCAGCTTGTCGCCCTTCGCCACCTTCGCGCCGACGCCGACGGCGAGCGAGGTGATGACGCCGGGCATGGGCGCGCCGACGTGCAGCGGGTCGGCGGGGTCGGCCTTCACGCGGGCCTTGGCCTTGGGCTGCACCGCCTTGTCGGCGATGGCCGCCTCGCGCGAGATGCCGTTGAGCTCGAAGGTCAGCGTGCGCGTGCCGTCCTTGTCCGGCCCGCCGATGTTGATGAGCTTGATGAAAAGGGTCTTGCCCTGCTCGATGTTCACGGAGACTTCCTCGCCGGGCTTGAGGCCGTAGAAGAAGGCGGGCGTGGGAAGGAGGCCCACGTCGCCGTAGTCGCGCTGGATTTTCGCGAAGTCGGCGAAGACTTCGGGATACATGAGGTGGGAGTAAAGGTCGTCGTCGGTGGCGTCGCGCTTGAGCTTTGCGCCGAGTTCGTCGCGGGTCTTCTTCAAGTTCAGCGGGGCGAGGTCTTCGCCGGGGCGGCCGTGAAGGGGGCGTTTGTTGCCGAGGACGACCTTCTGCACGCGCTCGGGCCATCCGCCCATCGGCTGGCCGAGGCCGCCGTGCATCATGTCTATCACGCTGGCCGGGAACGGCACGGAGCCGGGCTCGAGGTTCACCACGTCGGCGGGCTTGATGCCGCGGGTGATGAGGAACATGGTCATGTCGCCGACGACCTTGGAGGAGGGGGTGACCTTGACGATGTCGCCGAAGAGCTGGTTGACCTCGGCGTAGGTGCGGGCGATTTCGTGCCAGCGGTGCGCGAGGCCCATGCTCGCGGCCTGTTCCTTGAGGTTGGTGTATTGGCCGCCGGGCATCTCGTGCAGATACACCTCGGCGCTGCCGCTGCGGGGCGCGGTGTCGAAGGGTTTGTAGAACTCGCGCACTTCGTCCCAGTAGTCGGAGAACTCGTTGAGCGCGGCGAGGTCGATCCGGGTGTCGCGCGGCGTGCGCTGGAGCGCGGCGACGGTGGAGTTCAAGTTGGGCTGGCTCGTGCTGCCGCTCATCGAGGCGAGCGCGAGGTCCACCACGTCCACGCCCGCGTCGCTCGCGCGCAGGATGGACGCGGAGTTGATGCCGCTGGTGTCGTGCGTGTGGAAGTGCACGGGCAGCGCGACTTCCTCGCGGAGCGCCTTGACCAGTTTGTAGGCGGCGTAAGGCCGGCAGAGTCCCGCCATGTCCTTGATGGCGATGATGTGCGCCCCCATCTTCCCGAGTTCGCGCGCGAGGTTGACGTAATACTTGAGCGGATACTTGTCGCGCCTGGGGTCGAGGATGTCGCCGGTGTAGCAGACGGCGGCTTCGCAGACGGCGTGCGTTTCCTGTACGGCCTCCATCGCGACCCGGAGGTTGGGCGTGTAGTTGAGCGAGTCGAAGATGCGGAAGATATCAATGCCGGATGCGGCCGCGTGCTTCACGAAACCGGCGACGACGTTGTCGGGATAGTTCGAGTAGCCGACGGCGTTGCTGCCGCGGAAGAGCATCTGGAAGCAGATGTTCGGGATGCGCGCGCGCAACTGGCGCAGGCGCTCCCATGGGTCCTCGTGCAGGAAGCGCATCGCGGTGTCGAACGTCGCGCCGCCCCACATCTCCAGCGAAAACAATCCCGGCGTGCGCCGCGCGATGGCGTCCGAGGCGGCGAGCATGTCGAAGCTGCGCACGCGCGTGGCGAGCAGCGACTGGTGCGCGTCGCGGAACGTGGTGTCGGTGACGAGCAGGCGCTTCTGCTCGCGCGTCCACTCGGCGAACTTCCGCGCGCCGAGCTTGCGCAACAGGTCGCGCGTGCCGTCGGGTGGCGGCTGCTTGTGGTCCCACTCTGGCGGCCGCGCGGCGGGCAGCGGGCCGCCGGGCTTGCAGCCTTTCGCGTGCGGGTTGCCGTTGACGATGACGTTGCCGAGGAAGTTGAGCAGGCGCGTGGCGCGGTCGCGGCGGACCTTGAACGTGAACAGCGCGGGCGTGGTGTCCAGCAGCGCGGTCGTCGCGGCGCCGGTGCGGAAGGCGTCGTTCGCGATGACGTTTTCGAGGAACGGGATGTTGGTCTTGACGCCGCGGATGCGGAACTCGCGCAGCGCGCGGTCCATGCGCTGCAACGCGATCGGGAACGAGCGCCCCGAGGCGGTGATCTTCACGAGCAGCGAATCGTAGAACGGCGTGATGAGGCTGCCCGAGTCGCCCATGCCCCCGTCGAGACGGATGCCGAAGCCCGCCGCCGACCGATAGGTGAGAATCTTGCCGTAGTCGGGCGTGAACTTGTTCTCCGGGTCCTCGGTCGTGACGCGGCATTGCACGGCGAAGCCCATCCGCGGCACGTCCTCCTGTGGCGGGAGGTCGAGTTCTGTGCCGTGCAGCGCGTGGTTTTGAGCGACGAGAATCTGCGAACGCACGAGGTCAATGCCCGTGATGACCTCGGTGACCGTGTGCTCGACCTGGATGCGCGGGTTCATCTCGATGAAGAACCATTCGTTGCGGTCGAGGTCGAACAGGAACTCGATGGTGCCCGCGTTGTCGTAGCGGACTTCCTTCGCCATGCGGACGGCGGCGAGGCACAACTCGCGGCGCACATGATCATCGAGCCCGATGCTCGGCGCGATCTCGACGACCTTTTGGTGACGGCGCTGCACGGAGCAGTCGCGCTCGTGGAGGTGGAGCACGTTGCCGTGGCGGTCGCCGAGGATCTGCACCTCGATGTGCTTGGCGCGCGGGATGTATCTCTCGAGGAAGACGGCGGGATTGCCGAACGCGCGGCCCGCTTCGCCGCGCGCCTCGTCGAGCAGGTCCGCGAGGTCGGCGGCCTTGTGCACCACGCGCATCCCGCGCCCGCCGCCGCCGAACGCGGCTTTGATGATGAGCGGGAAGCCGATCTCCTTCGCGATGCGCAGCGCCTCGTCGCGGTCCTCGACCGGCTCCTCGGTGCCCGGCAACGTGGGCACGCCGATTGTCTTGGCGAGCCCGCGCGCGGCCGTCTTGTCGCCCATGAGCCGGAGCAACTCGGGCCGCGGTCCGACGAAGGTGATGCCAGCCTTCGCGCACGCGTCGGCGAAGTCCGCGTTCTCGGAGAGGAACCCGTAACCGGGATGGATGAGGTCCACGCCGCGTTCCTTGGCGAGCGCGACGATGCCCTCGATGTCGAGATACGCGCCGACGGGGCCCTTGCCCGCGCCGACCTGGTAGGCTTCGTCCGCCTTGAAGCGATGGATGCCGAGACGGTCTTCCTGCGCATAGATGGCGACCGTCTGCAAGCCGAGCTCCGTGGCGGCGCGGAAAATGCGGATGGCGATCTCGCTGCGGTTGGCGACGAGAAGCTTCCTGGGCCGCGGCGGCGTGAACGCGGTCGCGGCGAGGGCCGCAGCTTCGGTGACAGGTCTGCCGGAACTCATGTTGGCCGGAGGGTTATAGAACAGGGTGCGCGGGATGCAAAGAGAAGTCGTCGCGGATTCGCGCAGCCCGCGGGTGCGGCGGTCGATTCACCGGCCGACTCGTGGCAGGATCCCTCCACGCGTCAATCCCGGGCAGCGCGCGCGTCCATCCTCGCGCAGGGCACCGGTCTCGACTCGGCTGCGCCGCGCGCCGAACATCGGCGAAGGAAGCCGCTGCCCTACGCGCGCTTGTGCCTTGGCCGCAGCGGCGCGAATTCGCTTGCACTGAAGGAATGAGTTTGACCCGAGGAACCTCCCTTAGTAGTAATCGGTCAACCAACCCATTATTCGATGCGCATTGCAGCCTTCATTTGTTCGCTTGGTTGCGCCGTGTCAATTTCGTGCCGGAAGCCGCCGGCTCCTGCGCCGGCTCCTGAACTGGCGGCAAAGCCTGCGCTTGCGGCTCCACCAGCGTCCGCCGTGACCTCGGCGGCACCTTCGAGCCAACCGGAGGCGGTGCCCACGCAGTCTTCCACGCCGAAGGAACCAAAGGGAAACAAGACACTCACCTACGTCCCGCCGCCAACTTCTTTGGGCGCATCGCAACCGAAACCGGTGAGCGATAGTCCGAATGCGGCCCCTCGAGGCCGGGGAGGGGGCGATGGCGGTAGCGCCCCATCGTCGAGTTCGAGCCAGCCACGCAAGGCTCCCGCGCCCCAACAGCCCATTGACTTGCCAGCACTGACACGTGCTGTGGAGGCGTTTCAGCAGAAGTTTGGGTTGTTGCCCGACTCCATCAACGCCCTCGCGGCTGCCGGACTCGTCCGCAGCGTCCCTCCGCCGCCTGCGGGTTATCAATACGTCATCGATGAAAACACGAAGGAAGTGAAGCTTTCGAAACAATAGCGATTGCATCCAGACCAGTGCTCACAATCCACGATTCTCCAATGAACGACACCATGACCTCCAATCCGAGAATGGAATCCGTTCGTCGGGACGGGTTCACCCTCATCGAACTCCTCGTCGTCATTGCGATCATAGCAATTCTGGCGGGGATGCTGCTGCCGGCGCTGGCCAAGGCCAAGGCCAAGGGGCAAGCCGCCGTCTGTCAGGGAAACTTGCGGCAGATGGGCCTGGCCATACACCTTTACGTCAGCGACATGGATGACAAGTTTCCCTATTCCTCGCTTGCACTCGTCGGTGGGCATCCCAAGGGCTATTCGGAATGGACTTGGGACGACCTTATCGCTCGCTACCTTGCGGTGGACATGACGACGCTAGAATTCAACGACGAGTTTACCCCGGGTCGCAAGGTGCCCAAAATGCTGCGATGCCCGACGGACAAAGTCGAGGTCATCGCGGTTTTCGCCACGGACCCCGCCGTTCCTGCGCGCCGAAGCTACACAATGCCGAAGCACCGAATGCAGGCGTGGATTTTCAACGGCGTAGGTCCGCAAGCCGCCGACTGGCCTCCCGGCCCGGGCAATCCGTGCGGCATCGGCCTGAATTGGGACAACACATTTGGGGCGACGATCTTGCGGCCTGGAATCAACTGGCCAACGACCACGCCAGCAAACGCAGGCGCCAACCCGCAGGGCGTGGAAAACTTTCGCTTGTCCACGCTTGGGGACCAGAGCGGCACGATTGCCCTGACCGAACGAATCCAGAACTCCAACATCGTTGGTGATGGCTACGCAAACAGTCCGTGCGAGACTTCGAACTCGAGCTTTCAAAACGTCTTCCCCACCGCACGTGATGCCGAGTTCTACCGGTATCACAATGGCCGCTTCAACTACATGTTCCTCGACGGCCATGTGCAGATTCTCAAACGCGAGGAGACTCTGGGCCGGATCAACCAGAACATCACCAACCAGAGCGGGATGTGGACCGTGCTCCCCGGTGATTAGTCCCCTGCCCCGCCGAACCGCGTGCCGAGTTGACAGTTTCACGCAAGTGGTGTGACTTGCGCACGCCCCATGAACATGCGCCGGCTACCTCTTTCGCTCCTCTCGCTTCTCCTCTGCCTCGCCGCCTGCCGTCCGAGCCAAAGCGAACTGAGCCTGGAGGGAAGGCCCATCGGTGAGATTCTCAAGGATCTGAATTCCACTGATGAGCTGCGGAAGAATCGTGCGCTTGACCAACTGCGTCGTTCGGGCACAAACGCATTTCCAACACTTGTCGCCCTCCTCGAATCCAAGGCCGGAGCGGTTCCGGGTCCGACAAAAACACCCAACAATCTGGCTCCTCACTCTCTCCCAAGTTTGGCGGACACTCTCCCCGCCACACGAAGGTCCTACGCTGTTGGCGCCTTCAGCGCGCTCGGGACGAACGCGTCGGCTGCACTCCCGTTGCTCTTGCCCGTGCTCGCATCTCCCGAAAACGCGCCCGTGGCCTCGATGGCGATGGTGCGCCTGGGCCCCGACGGTGTCACGGCTGTCGTGCAAGCAGTGTCATCGGATCAACCTCGCATCCGGGCGGCCGCTTCGAGCGCGATCCTGTCGCTCCGGCCTTCGGACGCGCCCGCCCTTCCAGTTTTGTTGAACGCATTGGGATCCACTAACGCTCCCACCATCATCGCCGCAGCGGGCGCGCTCGGGAAAATCGGCGCAGATGCCGACCGCGTCGTTCCAGCCCTTCTGCGGTTGCTCGATCACGCGACGACAGACGTCCGGATCGGTGCCATCACGGGACTGCGCGACTTTGGGCCGCTCGCAGCGCCCGCAACCCCTGAGTTGCTCAAGACCGTTCGTTCCAGCGAAGAAGTCGTCCGAGTGGCATCTGCGACCGCGCTGTGGGGCATTGCGCCCGAGGTTGCGAGACGCGAAGGCATCGAGAACCCGTTGACGGGAAGCGGTGATTCTTCCTCCCGCTCCAAAGCCGGGAAGTAAGCAGAAGTCGGCGGCGGGCCGTATCAAGCATCGGCTCGAAGCGAACGGCGGTGCCACTTCAATCTCGACTCTCGAACCGGCCGCGCAGCAACCTGCGCGATGCAAACACTCCCTCACACGCTCTCATGCTTCGTCTGCGGCGAGGCGAATCCGCTTGGGCTCGGGCTGAAGTTCGAGACGGATGGGCGCGTGGTGCGCACGCAGTTCACGCCGCGCGCGGAGCACATCGGGTTCAAGCAGACGGTCCACGGCGGCATCCTCGCGACGCTGCTCGACGAAATCATGGTGTGGGCGTGCGGTGTGCAGACGAAACGCTTCGCCTACTGTGCCGAGATGACTGTGCGTTTCTCGGCGACGGCGCAACCGGGTAAGCCCGTGGTTGCAACCGCCGAACTCGTGTCGGATGGGCGTGGCCGGCTGTTCGAAGCCCGGGGCGAAGTTCGCGATGAGTCGGGCGCGCTGCTGGCGAGTGCTACTGGGAAGTATCTTCCGATGAAACCCGACGTGGAGGCCGAAATGCGAACGGAGTTGATCGGAGACTTCCGTGCGTTCCGCTGAGCGGTTCAACCGCCAGAAACTACTTTGCGCCCACCTTGATTTTCGCCTTCGAGAGCGTGGTGCCCTCGGCCTGTCGCAAAGCGGCAACCGCCTTGTTGTAGTCCGCCTGCGCGCGGATTTCGGCCGAACGCGCGGCGGTGAGGTCGCGCTGGAGTTGGAGAACGACGAAGCTCGTGCTCTTGCCGCTCTCGAGTTTCTTTTGCTCGGCCTCGAGCGCGATCTCCGCATACACGCGCGCAAGGCGTGTGGCGTCGATCTTGTCGTAGCTCGTTTGCGCGGACTTCACGGCGTCGTCAATCTGCACGACCACGTCCTGCTCCTGCTTTTTCAGGCGAAGCAGCGATTGCGCCACGTTCGCCTTTCCCGATGCGTAGCGGCTCTTTGCATCTCGATTGCTGAGCGGGAAGCTGAGCACGACCCCGTAGGAATAGGACTGGAACATGCCGCCCTGAATGTCGTTGAGCGCGCCGGAGAGCGTCGGACCGACGCCGTTGTGCCCGTAGCTCGCGGTGAGGTCGAGCGAGGGAAACAACTGGTTGTAACTGTAGCTCAGCGAAATGTTCTGCTTCTCGACGTCCAGCCGCGCCTGGAGCACCTCGGGCCGGTTGGCCATCCCGGATTGCCAGCTCTCCAGCACATTGAATGTCTGCGGCAGGGCCATCAGGGTGTCGGTGGGCTGGATGCGCACGCTGCTCCACGCCGGGTAGTCATCCGTGAGCAGGTTGCGAAGCCGGTTCTGCGTCGCGTCCACCTCGCGCAACGCGGTGAGCAGGTCCGCCTTGCGCGCGGCCACCTGCGACTCGGCCTGTTTCTCGTCGAGCGGGGCCATGGCGCCGAGTTCCACGCGCTTCTTGTTTTCGGCAAGCAGTTTCTCCGCGAGCGCAAGCGACGCCTCCTGCACCTTGATGTTCTCGACCGCGAAGGTGAGGTCGTAGTAGGCCTGCTGCACGGCGTTGACGGTGCTGATCAGCGTCAACCGCAACGACAGCTCGGAGATCGTGATGTTCTTCCGGTTGAGCCGGATGTTCAGCCGGTTGGCATCGATCCACGAATTCTTGAGCAACGGCTGCGTGAGCGAGAGGGACGCGCTGTCCACGTATTGGAAGCCCAGCGGAAAACTCGTGCCGCTGGAGCGCGTGAGGTTGCCGGAAAGCGTCAGCACGGTGCCGCTCGGGAGCGTGCCACGGATGCTCGGCGTCCAGATGTCGGTGTAATTCTCGCTCGGCGGGCTGCGCAGCGCCGTCGCGGCATCGACACGGCCGGGACTGGAACTGAAGCGCTCGCTGAGGCTGAAGCTCGCCACCGGGTCGTAGGTCGAGCCCAGAGAGCTTTCGAGGTTGAAGGTCGCGATCTCCGGCCCGATGCGGTCGATCTGGATGCTCAGGTTCTTCTGAAGAGCCTGCTCGATGCACTGGTCGAGCGAAAGCGGACGCACGTTGGCACTCGTCTGCGCCGCCGCGCCGATTGGCAGGCAAAGCACCGCCGTCGCCAGCAGGTCTCGGAGTTGCATGGGCCGGGAGGTTGAAGGATTCATGCGGACACGTCAAACACTCGTCGCTTGCACGGGTTGCACCCAAGGCACTGCCGCCGCGAAAGGGGAGGCTGAAAACCCAGCCTGCGAAGCTGGCCGTAGCGATGCGATGAACGGTCTCCGGTCGCCGGCAGCTCATGGCGCGCGTTCCACGTCGTGCCGGTAGTGTTTTTGAGGCCGTGTGTCGCGGCCTCACGCGGCATTTGCCTGCAGCTTGCCTCGCTGGATCACACCGAAGCTCCACCCCGACCAGCACGGCTCATGAAACTCTTCAACTCCGCGCCGGGTGCGCGATCACCCTGGCAGCATCCGCGCGCGGTCGTCTCCGTGCAGGTGCTCCACGTGAACGGCGCGCGCAACTTGAAGCTTGGTGGGCCGCTTCCCCAAGCGCCCACGCCGGCCCGTGGAGCCGCGTGACCAACGGCATCCTCCTCAACAACGGCGCGGTGGAGATTCAGGACACCTCCGCGGGAAGCGCCGGCCTCCGATTCTATAAAGGCGTGCGACGGCCTGGGGCGGGTCGAACCGCATTCCACTCCTGCTTCACCGCGGAGTTTCGGCGTTGCTCTACTTCACCTCCACACTCACCGCGATGTGCGAGGGCAGCTTTCGTGAGCGATAAATCCGCTGCGTCGCGGGCGTGAAATCTTTCTCGTCCGCTTCGAAGATGTTCTTCACGTATTTCTGCGGGTTGCGGTCAATCAGGGGGAACCACGTGCTCTGCACCTGCACCATGAGGCGATGGCCTTTCTGAAAGCTGTGGTTCAGCGCGAGCAGGCTCCACGTGAATTCTGCCGGCACGTTTGGCCGCAGCGGCTCGGGCTTCTCGAAGCTCTTGCGGAATCGCCCCCTGAAGACTTCGTTCGCCACCATGAGTTGATATCCCTGCATCTCGGGCCGCGGATGGTCGTCGGGGAACACGTCGATCAACTTCACGATCCAGTCGCTGTCCGTGCCGCTCGTCGCGGCAAACAAGTGCGCGACGGCCTCGCCGGCGATGACCGTGTCCTCTGCAAGCGGGTCGCTCACGTAGCTCATCACGTCGGGACGGTTGTGGACGTGCCGCTGGTTTTCGAGCAGCCACTCGCTCCAGCGCGAGCCCGGGCCGTAAGTCGGCTCGATGGGCCGCGTGCGATACGGCACCGGCCGCGCCGGGTCGGAGATGTAAGTGTCGAACTCCTTGTCGCTCCCGCTCGCCGGCGCATCGAACGACAGCCTGCCGCCCTCGCGAAAGTAGAGTTTGCGCTCGGTGAAGCCCTTCTTCGGCGGCCACGCGTCGTAGCGTTTCCACTCGTTCGCGCCGGTCTGGAACGTGAGCGCCTCGGGCAAACCGTGCGGCCCCTTGTCCTTGAGCAGCGCGGCGAAGAACGGCGCCTGCACGTCCTTGCGGAAATACCGCGCCGTGTCGCTTCCAAATTGCAGCGGCCCGAGCGATGACCCGCCGCCGCTCCAGCTCCCGTGCTTCCACGGGCCGATGACGATGCGGTTGACGTTATTCGAGTCGCGCTTTTCCAGCGACGAGTAAGTCTTGAGCGGCCCGTAGAAATCCTCCTGATCCCACCAGCCCGCGACGGTGAGCGTGGCGACCTTCGGCTCGCGCAAGTGCTGCCACGCGGCCTGGCGCTGCCAGAATGCGTCGTAGTTCGGATGCGCCACGTAGTTGTTCCACGTCGGAAGCGAGCCCTTGAAGTATTTCGCGTTGGCGTTCTTCAGCGGCCCGAGCGCGAGATACCATTCGTAAGTGTCGGCCTTGTCGAACTTGAACGAGTAGTTCGTGCGGCCCGTCTCCAGCAGTGCCGCATACTCGAAGCCGTAGCTCAGGCGGAACGCGCCGTTGTGGTGAAAATCGTCGCCGAGGAACATGTCGGCCACGGGCGCCTGGGGCGACGCGGCCTTGAGCGCCGGATGCGGCTCGATGATCCCCATCGTCACGAGCCAGCCCGGATACGAAATGCCGAGCATGCCCGCGCGGCCGTTGTTGCCGGGGACGTTCTTGAGCAGCCACTCGATCGTGTCGTAAGTATCCGTGCCCTCGTCAATCGCCTTTGCGTCACGCTGGTCGCGGGGCGGCCGCAGCATCTCGAACTCACCCTCCGACTTGTGGCGCCCGCGAATGTCCTGGAAAACAAAGATGAACCCCTCGTCCACCAGTTCGCGATACGCGCCACGCAGCGTGAGGGCGAAGCCGTTCGTGTCGTTGCGCAGCCCGTAAGGCGTGCGCGTGATGAGAAACGGCATCGGGCCGGCGGCGTCTTTGGGCGAGAAGATGTCCGTGTTGAGGCGCACGCCGTCGCGCGCCGGCACCATCGCGTGAATGGCGGTGAAGTGCTGTGAAGGGTCGAACGCGCGCTGCCCGGCGGCGGGAAGGACGGCCGCAAGCAGCAACGCACCGATGAAGGCCCGCAGCGGAGTTTTCACGCGCCGAGGGTGGACGAAAGGCGCGCACGCCGCAAGGGCCCGGTCCTGCGCAGACACGCACAGCGTGTGCGCGCTCACAGTTCTTCCAGCCGCACGTTTTTGAACTTCACCACGGACCTGTCGTCGTGGGCTTGCAGGCCGATGTAGCCGCGCAACGAGCGCGCCGACTCCGTCTCGATGATGCGTTCGCCGTTCAGCTCCACGACAATCTTCGGCCCGCGCGCGAAGATGGTCGCGTAGTTCCACTGGCCCGCCGTGCGGATGACGTTCTTCGTCGGCGCGACCACGTCGTAGAGCGAGCCGGGACCGCCCTTTGTCGGCGGCCGGCCGGGTGCGTCGTAAATCTGCATCTCGTAGCCGGTGAAGGACGGGTTTTTCTCACGCGCCGACCGGAACATCACGCCGCTGTTGCCCCGCTGGTTGACGGTAAACTGAAACTCCAGCCGGAAGTCGCCGTATTGCTTCCTCGTGCTGAGCCACGAGCCGGACTTTTCGGGATTGGTCGTCCAGCCACGCCCGTTGCGGCCCGTGAGCACGCCGTCCTGCACGTCCCACTCGCCGCCCTCGATGCGCTCCCAACCGTCGAGGTCGCGGCCGTTGAAGAGCGGCTCGCAGCGCGCCTGCGCCGCCCGCACCTTGAGCAACAGGTCGCGCGTGAGCCGCACAGACTGCGCCTCGCCCTCGGCGTTCGCAGCGCCGGTCTCGATGCCGACCCAGCTCGTCCATCCGCCGTCGCGGACGATGCGCATCATCTTGTAATAATCTGTCTCCTCGCACGCGCCGTCGGGCGTGAACTTCATCGTCTTGGCGCTGACGGCCTTGGCCCACGGCATGAACATCTCAACAGCGTCATAGCGGTTCACCTGTGCCGGGAAGTTGCCAAAGTCCGGCAACGTGCCGAAGTTCGGCTTGTTCACTTCGCGCATGACGCTCGTGAGCCACACCGGGTCGGAGGAGTTGCCGCCGTGATTCTCGATCCCGACGTCCATCTTGCGCTGCGCCGCGAAGTCCGCGAGCCGCGCGCAGCTCTCGGCCACGCGGGCCTTGATCTCGTCCGCCGTGCCGTCGCCGTAGGCGTTGACGCGCACGGAACGGCAGCCAAGCGTCTTGGCTGCGTCAATCCAACCGAACGTCGCTTCGACGGCTTTCTCGCGTTTCGCCTTGTCCGACGCGCCGAGCGGGCCGTTGGTGTCGAGCATGATGAGGTGGCAAGTCACGCCCTCGCCGTCGGCGCGCGAGCGCAGGTCCTTGAGATAGGCGACGTCGCGCGGCTTGTCGGCAAAGAATTGGTCGACGAACTCGACCGCCTCGATGCCGAAGTGGCGCCGGGCGAGCTGCGGGAAGTCGAGGTTTCTCAACTTGCCCGCGCGGAGCGACTTGTTGAACGACCACTGTGCGAGTGAGATCTTGAACAGCGATTCCGGCGCAAGCGCGGCACGGGCGAAGGGCGCCGGTGCGAGCGCGACTCCAAAGCCGGCGGTGGTAGTGAGTTGGAGGAAATGGCGGCGAGTTTGAGTGTTACGTAGAGTGCGACGGTCGCCGGGCAGTTCGAACTGGGGTTTCATCGGGGCGAGGATGCCCAACCGTCGCTGAATCCGCAAGTTGCGAGCGGGCGCGGGATCGAACTGCTCCGTCACGCAATGGCAAGCCGGTCACGGCTCCGGAAGGGCTGTAAGCCGAATTCTGTCTGCGCCGAGACTCGCGCCGCGGCGGAGAGAACCATTTGTCTGAGCGGCCAATACCCGGGACCGGCCGCACTCTCGCGCGACTCGACGCGGGCCGCGTCGCAGTCCCCTATTTGGCCTTGCACCCGATGGGGTTTGCCGTGCCTCCGCGCTTGCGCTTGGAGCGGTGCGCTCTTACCGCACCTTTTCACCCTTGCCCGCTTCCCGGCGGACCGGAATCGCTGGCGGTTTGATTTTCTGCGGCACTGTCCGTCGGCACGCCTCGCGGCGGGCCGCCCGCGTGTATCTCGCGACAGAGTCGGAGTTACGCGGCATCGCGCCCTGGGGTGTTCGGACTTTCCTCCCCGGCTCGCGCCGGAGCGGTTCTCCGCCCTTCCGGAACCGGGGCGAAACTAGCACAGAACGGAGGCCCGTCAAAACAATCGTCCCCGCCGGACCTTGCGGCCCGACGGGGACAAAGTGGGGGATGGGAGTTCGCCACTCTCTCTTTCCCATGCCGACATTAGGCGCCACAGGGGCTGCCGGCTTCCCGACGCTATTCTCCACGGCAAGCGGAGTCATCGGCCTCGTAGCAGGGCCGTCGAGCGCCTTGTGGCCACTCGAATTCAAGTGAGGCTTTTCAGCTCGCTTGGGCTGATGGTTGCGCCACCGGCCTGCGAACCAGGCCAAGACACGTCTGCGAATCATTGTCCGCGTCTTGACCACTTAGCGCGGGGACCGCCACCGCTTTTGGCGGCGCGTTTGCCCCGTGCCACGGGTCTCGCCTCTTAACTTTCAGGCTGCCTTTTCGCTCTCAGGCCAGCGGTGCCGTTTGTAGCATCGCCGGCGTTGCGGAAGGTTTTCACGAGTCCTGCCAAGACCCCGTGACCTTCCCGGTGCGTGCGCTCCCTTTGTGACGCCTTTCAGCGTTTTTCGTTGGGCTGGCCCCCTCACGGAGACCGCCAGAGTCGCCTGCCCCGTGCTGGCACACAGTAGCAGCCAAACACCCTCTAGGTGACTGCGATTCAAGCGGGTCCGAAACCAACCCGCCTTACTTGACCCGGTTCGGCGCGGTTTCTAATCGCCCCTAACCGCCAAGTCCCTGTTCGCATCGCTGACGACGCGCGAACGCCGCCAGAGGGACTGGTGAATCCTGCCTCGTCCACGCCGACCTTGCGGCCAGCACTTCCGAGGAAACGGGCCAACCAGCCTGACCCGCTCTTTCCCCAGTTGCCTGGGATTATCTTCGGAACTTCCGGCGACATTCTTTCGTCCGCCGCCTTCCGTCCCGGTTCTTTCAATGAACTGCGATGAGTGTATCAGGGTTCGCTCATCCGACAACGGATTCTTATGCACCAGTTGTTCACCGAATGGTGGTTCGGCAAGAGCCGGCGTGGCGCGACAATGCCGGTAAAGACAAGCTGAGGCACATTCCTACGTGTGCATACCAAAGGCCATTCAAGCGGTGCAATCTCGCGGTGAATAAGTTCTGCGAGCGCGCCGCTGCGCGTCGAGGTTGCAAGCCGGCGTGAAGCTTCCGCTGTTGCCGGCACTGCCGATGCAGGCTTGCGAGATGTGCTGGAATGCTGCCGAGGAGTCCCGCGTGAGGGTTCCGCGGGGTGGGCGGGCCGTCAGGCAGCCGGGGCCGCAGACTTGGCCGCCGCGCGTTTCGCGGCGTTCGCGAGTTTGGCCGCCTTCTCGCGCAGCTTGCGGCGCTTGAGGTAAGCCCGGCGGCGTGCGCGCTTTTCAATTTTGTTGTATTGGCGGCCCATAGTTGCGTTGATGTCTCGGAACTTTTGCGGGCGCGAATATGAAGAGTGCTTTCACCCCCTTCAACTCATTTCTTCTGTGCGTGGCCATGGCCGGCGCGGCGTGCATGACGCCGGATGACCCGCTGGTGTCGAAGACCGCGAAAGCCCCATCGCCGACCCCCCCGAAGAAGGGTCGGGGAAAAGAGGCGGCGCTGGTCCGCATCTACGTCGAGACGATGGAAGTTGATCCGGCGCGCACGCAACCGGTCTCGGTCTACCGCGACAATCCCATCACCGTGAACCTCGACAAACTGCCCGTGTTGAATGAGGCGCACATCGCCGCGGCGGAGGTCCTGCAGTCGGATGAGGGGCTGGCGTTGAAGCTCATCCTCAACACGCAGGGTGCGTGGCTGCTCGACAGCCTTTCGGTTTCGCAGAGGGGCAAACGCATCGGCATCGCCGCGCGTTGGAAGGAAGGCCGGTGGCTCGGCGCGCCGCGACTGAACCGGCGGATCAGTGACGGCGTGATCGTGTTTGTCCCCGACGCGACACCCGAGGAATTGGATTGGATAGTGAAGGGCGTGAACAATCTCGCGAACAAGAACAAGTGACAGGCGGTTCCCCGACTTGGATTCGATCGATCGGCCCGCGTGCCTGTCGCGTCCTGCCACTCATGGTGGCGTGCTTCGCCCCGCTGGTGACGCATGCGCAACCCTTCAGCTTGCCCACGGCCAATCGCGCAATCTTCAAGGCGGGGGGCGAGGACGAGTATTTCGTGCCGACCCCGGGAAAGGACTGGCGCAGCGGCACGTTTGGTTGCGTGCGAAGCGAAGGCATGCAGTTGCACGAGGGACTCGACATCCGAGCCGTTCAACGAGACAAGCAAGGCGAACCGATGGATGCCGTCCTCGCGACAGCCGATGGATCCGTCGCCTACGTGAATCGCAAGCCGGGACTTTCCAATTACGGCAACTACGTGGTGCTCCGGCATCCAATGGAGGGGATCGAGGTTCTCTCGCTTTACGCGCACTTGAAGTCCGTCCGTGGGGATTTGAAGCCTGGGTCAGGCGTGAAATCAGGCGATGCGATCGGCGTGATGGGGCGCACGACGAACACCAAAACCCCGATCACACGCGAGCGCGCGCACCTTCACTTTGAGATTAACTTGCTTGCCAGCGAACGGTTTGCGGAGTGGCACGACCACGCTTTGCCCGGCCAGCAGAACGATCACGGCCGCTTCAACGGGCAGAATCTCCTCGGCTTGGACCCGCGGGCCATTCTGCTTGCCCAGCGCGCCGAGGGACCGAGTTTCAGCCTGGTCCGATTCCTCCGGAACCAGACGGAACTTTGCCGCGTGATCATGCTCAAGCGCGATCTCGCGTGGGCGCAGCGCTTCTACCCGCTGGTCAGGCGCAACGCCGCCGCGGAGGCGGAAGGCATCGCCGGCTACGAGTTGCGGCTGAACTTCAACGGGGTTCCATTCCAGCTCACGCCCCGCGCCCCGTCTGAACTCACGCGCAAGGAGAAGTTCCAGCTGCTCTCGGTGAATGAAGCTGAGCAGCGCGCCAACCCCGCGCGAACGCTCGTCGCCAAGCAGGGCGGCCGCTGGGAATTGACCGCGAATGGAACGCGCTTGCTCGAACTGCTCGCGTATTGATCCGCCAGAGGCATGACGACTCAGGTTTCCACTTGCCTCGACCGCAACGCCGACACCACATTCGCGCCATGAGATCTCGCCTGCTGGCACTCGCGCTCGGACTGCCAATGCTCGCGCTGGCCGCCACGAGCGCGCAGCGGAATGTCGTCCTTTTCGTGGTGGACGACATGAGTCTGGACGCCGGTTGCTACGGCAACAAGACGATCAAAACACCCCACATCGACCGACTCGCAGCGGACGGGGTGCGCTTCGACCACGCGTTTTGCACGACAGCCAGTTGCAGCGCGAGCCGGTCCGTGATCTTGAGCGGCTTGCACAACCATGCCAACGGTCAGTTCGGTCACCAGCACAGCTTTCATCACTTCGCAGCCTTCAGTTCCGTGCGCAGTTTGCCGGTCGTGATGGCCGAGAATGGATATCGCACCGCTCGCACCGGCAAGTTTCACGTAGCTCCGGACGACGTGTTCCGATTCGAAACCGTCATTCCCGCGGCGGGAGGGAACCGCAACACAGTCCGAATGGCCGAAAACTGCCGCGATTTCATCGCGAGGGGGGACAAGCCCTTCTTCCTCTACTTCTGCACGTCGGATCCGCACCGCGGAGGCGGCACCATGCCGGGCGACCCGCTGAAACCGGATGCCTTCGGGAATAACCAGCCCTACGAAGGAATCACCGAGATTCGTTATGACCCGGCGGAAGTCACGGTCCCGCCGTATCTCCCTGACAACGCCGAGACGCGAGCAGAGATCGCGCAATACTACCAGGCGATCTCGCGCCTCGACCAGGGGCTCGGGCGCTTGCTGGCCTTGTTGAAGGACGCTGGCCAACTCGACAACACCGTCGTCATCTTCACCGGCGACAATGGCATGGCTTTCCCCGGTTCGAAGACCACGCTTTACGACCCGGGCTCCCGCCTGCCGCTCATCGTCCGGAGCCCCGACCACCCGCGCGGAAAGGTTTGCAACGCGATGGTCTCGTGGGTGGACCTCACGCCGACCATCCTCGACATCGCCGGTGTGAAAGAAGTGAAGGGCCGGCTGGTTCAGGGCGAACCCGAATTCAGTGGCGGCGCGCCCAAGACCGGCGCCCCGAAGGCGGCCGCGAAGAAGAAGCAAGCCGAGGACTCAATCTACAGATTCCACGGGCGATCGTTTCTGCCCGCGCTCTCGCAAGCGAACCCAGCCGGCTGGGATGAAGTCTACGCATCGCACACTTTCCACGAGATCACCATGTATTACCCGATGCGCGTCGTGCGGACGCGCGACTACAAGCTCATTCTGAACCTCGCGCACCAGCTCCCGTTCCCGTTCGCATCCGATATCTACGCGTCCGCGACATGGCAGGGCGTGCTCAAGCGCAGCGACTCAATGTTCGGCCCGCGCCGCACCGCGGACTTCCTCCACCGTCAACGCTACGAGTTGTATGACCTCAAAGCAGATCCCACCGAGTCGCGAAATCTGGCCGGCGATCCCAAACTGGCGAAAGTGCAGGCTGAATTGAGTGCAAGGCTTGAAGCTTTCCAGCGGCGCACCAGTGACCCGTGGATCGTGAAATACAATTATGAATAGCCGCGATTCCACCGCGTGCGATGGCTCCGCTCATGCTGCCTGCGGACGAACAGGCCCACGATGAAACCCCGCCGCGACGCCCGTCACTCGTTGTGGAACACGCTCGCGGATTCCTCCTTCCCCGCGCGGTTCGTCATCAAGGCCCTCCTTTTCATCCTCGTCCTCGGATTCGTCCTGTTCCCGAATCCCGTGCTGTTCCTCCGGCACATCGGCAACTTCAAGAATCACGACGCGCTCATTACGACGAATCTCCCGGCGCTGGTGGAGATCAACGCCGAGATCAACAAGCTGCTGCCGACGAATGCGACGCCGAAACAGGAACTCCAAGCCGTCGAGCGGTTCGTTTACAAGAACATCAAGTATCAATACGACTGGTATAACTGGCTGAACGCCGATTACTGGCCGACCGCCGCGGACGTTTGGGAGCGCAAGCGCGAAGACTGCGACGGGCGCGCTGTCCTCGCCGCGAGCATCCTGCGCTCGCGCGGCTTCACCAACGCCATGCTGGTTGCCAACGTCAACCACGTCTGGGTCAGCGTCGGCGAGGACGAACTCATGGGCCCGCACCGCGAGAAGAACCTCCGCCGCGAAGGCAACAAGGTCGTGGTTTCGCTTCCAGGTTTCTCGACATGGATGGACATGGTCGCCCAACTCAGCGCATTTCCGGCCCTGCGGTCGCTCATCATTATCTTCGTTGCCGCCGGCTTGATGTTTCACCCCTGCCGCCACAAGGGCGCCTTTTGCCTCGTTGCCGTGCTCGCGCTGACGGGCTACATCCTCCTCTTCGAATGGTCCGCGCTGAGGATGAAGGGTGACTTTCCTGGTTTTACGCTGAATTTCTTCCTCGGCGCATCGGCCGTCCTGGCGGCTGCAACCGCCGCGCTCTTCAGTCAACGCATGCTCGATCGTCGTCGTGGAACCCCGCCCAAGCCCCAGTTCGAAGACCCCGGCCAGCGTTCGATTGCCGTCAAGCTCACGCAGTCGTGAACGACCACTGATTTTGAGAACCGGGCAGCCCTCGCCTTCTCAACCCGTCGATTCCATTCCCTGAACAGCATTGTCGGCATCGCATCCGGCGTTGTAGCGTCGGCGCATGTCACGAAGTGAGCGAGCCATCGCGCGCCGCGGGCGAATTGCCCTGCTGCTCTCGTGGCTCGCGATGTCCAGCGCGGCTCTCCCCGCGGACACGTCCGAGCGTCCGTTCGGACTGACACGCCGCATCCCGCTCACCACCTCGCGAGTCATCGGCTCCCCGGAGCCGCCGCTGCCTTTCCGGGCGAAGCGCGCCTTCCCGAGTCTCTCGTTCAACCACCCGGTTTATGTGACGGCGGAACCAGCCTCAAACCGCTTGCTCGTCGTTGAACAGAATGGCCGCACACTCGCCTTCGGCAGTAACGCCACCGGGCCGGGCACGAATCTCTTCCACGAGATTGCCGATCATGAAACGTATTCCTTGCGGTTCCATCCGGGCTTCGCGACGAACCGCTTCGTCTACGTCTTCGCGAACGGCCCTCGCTCGGCCAAAGCAAAGCATGACCGCATTCTTCGATACACGGTTTCCGGTTCGCCGGCGCGTTGCGACCCCGCGAGCGAGACGGTCATCATCGAGTGGCTCTCCAACGGGCACAACGGTGGCGAGATGGACTTTGGCCCCGACGGCATGCTTTACATCTCGGCGGGCGATGGCACGAGCGATTCGGACGGCCTCGACACGGGCCAGGACCTTCGCGACATCGCGTCGGGCGTGTTGCGCATCAATGTGGACAAGCCCGACGCCGGCCGTGGCTACTCGGTGCCGCAGGACAACCCTTTCCTACACATCCCGCTCGCGCGCCCCGAGCTTTGGGCGTTCGGCTTCCGCAACCCGTGGCGGCTCTCGTTCGATCGGAAGACGGGCGACCTGTGGGTCGGCGACATCGGGCAGGACTTGTGGGAAATGGTCTACGTGGTGAAGCGCGGCGCGAATTACGGCTGGAGCGTGATGGAAGGCTCGCATCCCTTCCACCCGCTCCGCGCACGTGGGCCCGTGCCCATCAGCAAGCCCTCCATCGAACACCCGCACTCCGAGGCACGCAGCATCACGGGCGGCACCGTTTACACCGGCGACCGCTTCAAAGATCTCCGGGGCGCCTACATTTACGGCGATTATGGAACCGGCAAGATTTGGGCGGCCCGATACTCAGGCGGCAAGATCACGTGGCATCGTGAAATCGCTGACACGCCACACCAGCCGCTCGCCTTCGCACAAGGCCACCGGGGCGAAATCCTGTATGCGGATTACGGCGGGGCGCTCTACGAACTGGAGCCCAATCCGCCGCCCAGGACGAGGACGGTGTTCCCGCGCAAACTGGGCGACACCGGGCTCTTCGCGGATGTCCCCTCTCACACGCCCCAACCCGCGCTGATCCCATACTCCGTCAACTCTCCGCTCTGGTCCGACGACACGCACAAGGACCGGTTCATCGCACTTCCGGGTTTGGAGCACATCGAGTTTACCGAGAATGGCGCGTGGAAATTCCCCGAGGCTGCCGTCCTTGTGAAGACATTTTCGCTCGAAGTCGAAACGGGCAATCCCGCATCGCGCCGGCGCATCGAGACGCGGCTCCTCGTTTTCCAGCAAAACGAGTGGGTCGGATACACCTATGCGTGGAATGCCGCCCAAACCGACGCAGACCTCGTCGCCGCGTCGGGCGCGGACCGCACCTACACGATTCGCGACCCCGCCGCGCCGGGAGGCATTCGTCGTCAGTCGTGGCACCTTCCGAGCCGCGCCGAGTGCATGGTTTGCCACTCGCGCGCCGCGCAATTCGTCCTCGGGTTGAACACCCACCAGATGAACCGCCAGCACGATTACGACGGGACACGCGACAATCAACTCCGCGCGATGGAACACATCGGACTTTTCAAGATTCGCCAACCCCAACGCAAACCAGGGGACGGCGAACCCGTGCCACCGGAAAAGTTCACCGAGAAACTGCCAAAATCGCCAGACAAGTATGCGAGGCTTGCTGACCCCCACGACGCAACGCAACCGCTCGAGGCCCGCGCCCGGTCCTACCTGCATTCAAACTGCGCTCATTGCCATGTGGACGCCGGCGGCGGCAACGCCGCCATCAGCCTCCACATCAACACCAAGCCTGATGCCGTCCGTGCCGTCGGCGTCGAACCTTTGCACGACAAGTTTTCGATCCCGGATGCGCGGATCATTTCGCCCGGAAGCCCGGGGCAATCCGTGCTGCTTCATCGAATCTCGACACTCGGCCCCGGCCGCATGCCGCCGCTCGCTTCGTCCATCGTCGACGATGCCGCCGTCAAACTCATCCGCGATTGGATCGCGGCGATGCCCGCGGCTAGGTAGGCAGCACCCAGCGGTCAGGTTCCTGTATGAAGCATCACAATCGTCCAGCAACCGGATGGACCCACTCAAGGCAGGAACCGGCACCGACCACGGAACACTGAAGCCCACACACTGACTTTCCCCATGATCCTACTCCTCTCCGGAACCAACCGCCCCGGCAGCAACACGCGCCACATCGTGCGTCACCTCGAATCGAGCTACGCTGCGCTGCGCGCTCCCTGTCACGTCCTCGACCTTGCGCAACTCCCGCCCGAGATTTTCGCCGCATCCTCCTACGCTGTGAAACCCGACAGCTTCGCACCGTTCGCGGACGCGGTTCTTCGATCCGCCGGCCTGCACGTCGTGACGCCCGAATACAACGGCTCCTTTCCTGGCGTGCTCAAATACTTCATCGACATGCTCAAGTTCCCTGAGAGTTTCGAGCGCCGGCCGGTCTGTTTCACGGGAGTCTCCGCCGGCATGTTCGGCGCCCTGAGACCCGTCGAGCAGTTGCAGCAAATCTTCGGATATCGCAACGCCATCACTTTCCCTGAGCGAGTCTTCCTGCCGGGAATCGGCTCGCTGCTCGACGACCACGGCGCGTTGAGAGACCCCGAACTCGCAGGCCGCCTGCAAAGGCAGGCCGCAGGATTCGTTGAGTTCGTCGAGCGCGTGAAGGGCGTGCCACTCCGGTGATTGCCTTGAGCCCGACTCGTTTTCTTCGGCCGGCTCATCCCGGATTTCCGATTCAACTTCCCTGCCCTGCTTGCTACTCTTTTGCTTGTGAATCCGCCGGCATTCACCGCGCGACGCGCGACCATTGACGACATTCCGCCACTCCGCGCGTTGTGGCGCGCAGAGCAGTTGCCCGAGACCGACTTGGAGAAACGGGTCACCGAGTTTCAAGCCGCATTTGATGGCACCGGGAAACTCGTGGGCTCCATCGGCCTCAGCGTCAACGGCACCCAAGGCTGCCTGCACAGCGAGACTTTTCTGGACTTCGGCCAGGCGGATGAACTCCGGCCGATGCTGTGGGAACGGGTGCACACCGTCGCCCGCAACCGGGGGCTTACCCGCCTCTGGACACTCGAGAAAACCCAGTTCTGGCGGGGCGTTGGGTTCGACGCCCCGGATGACGAAGGCCGCAAGCGATTCTCCGCCGCGTTCGGCGCAGCCGACCTTCCGTGGAGCACGCTCAAGCTCAAGGATGAGCTTGTGGCCACGATGACCCCCGGCCAGGAAATGGCGCTCTTCCGCGCGGCATCCAAGGAGGAAAACGACAAAATCCTGCGGCAAGCCCGCGTGATGAAATGGGTTGCCGCCGTGCTGGGGCTGCTCTTCTTTCTGTTCGTGGCTTACGGCTCGTTCAGTTGGTGGAAGGTCCAGCACCGAGGCGGAGCAAAATCTGGCGGCAAGATGCTCCCCGGCTCGCGGTGGTGACTCACCGCTCCTTCGCCGCGGGGCGGAAATGGTCCGCGTGATACGAGCTGCGCACCAGCGGCCCGCTCGCCACGTGAACAAAGCCCATCGAGACGGCCACTGCTCGCAGCTCATCGAACTTCTCCGGCGGGACAAACTCCACGACGGGCAGGTGCTTCACCGTCGGCTGCAAATACTGGCCGAGCGTGAGCAGGTCGCAACCCGCTTCACGCAGGTCTTTCATCGCGACCCGAACTTCCTCAACTGTCTCCCCGAGTCCGAGCATCAGCCCGGATTTGGTGACCCCACGCGATTGGCGAGCTTTGACCTTCGCGAGGACACGCAATGAGCGCTCGTAGGTCGCACGGTGCCGCACCGCGGGTGTGAGCCGCCGCACCGTCTCGAGATTGTGGTTGAAGATGTCCGGCGCAGCGGCAAGCACCGCGTCGATGGCGGCGTCGCAGTCATTGAAATCCGGAGTGAGCACCTCAACCACAATGCCGGGACACGCCTGGCGAACGGCGCCAATCGTCTTTGCAAAGTGATCCGCGCCGCCGTCGGCGAGGTCGTCGCGTGCGACCGCCGTGATGACAACGTGCTTCAAGCCCATCCGACTCGTAGCCTCGGCCACGCGCGCCGGTTCGTCGGCTTCGAGAGCAAGGGGCTTCGCTGTCGTGACCGCGCAAAACCCACACGCCCGCGTGCAGCGGTCGCCGGCGATCATGAACGTGGCCGTGCCCCGACTCCAGCACTCCCAGTGGTTTGGACACTTCGCACTCTCGCAGACCGTGTGCAGTCGCAATTCGGCGAGCAGATGGCGCGTGCGCCCGAACGAATCGCTCGTCGGCAAAGGCAGGCGCAACCAACCCGGCAACCGCTGTCTTGCCGGTGGCGGGGATTCAAGAGTCGCTGTCATTCTCTTCGTCGCAGTCCTGATCGCAACCTTGGCCCTGATCCTTCCCCTGCCCTCTCCAATCCGGCCGGGCAATGAAGATCAAGATGTGATGAGAAGGCGGTCACTCGAAGCCTTCCTTCTTCCACCACGCCGCCAACTCGGGAGGGCCGAAGTCACCCAGCACCTTGCCATCCACCTCGATGACGGGCGCGAGCGATTGGCCCGAAAGCCGGACCATCTCATCGTAGGCCCTGCCATCCGCGATGACATCGATCACATCGTAGCTGACCCCGCGCTGGTCGAGCCAATCCATGGCCCGGGTGCACCAGCCTCAGTAGGGTTTGATGAAGAGTCGGATGGAGGTAGGTATCATTCCGTGATGATCGTATCACTGTGCTCGTATCCCGGCGCGCAGCAGCAGAGCAGGCGAAGCGTCTCTGCGCCGAGGTTCCAAAGCTTGTGCTTCCGGCCCGGCGGGATGGCGATGGCGTCGCCCGCGCGCACGTCGCGCTGTTCACTCTCGATACGCATCCGGCCCGTGCCGTGTGTGATGAAGTAGATCTCCTCCGCCTTCGGGTGGTAGTGCTCCAGCGTGCTGCCGCCCACCGGCACACGCGCCTCGGCCAGCGACTGGTTGCGAATGGCGGAATTGCGGTGGGCGAGCAGTTCGCGAATCTCGGAGCCGTCCTTCGTCGTGAAGGCAGGCACCGCGTCGAGTGGCGTCACATCCATCGCGGACGAAGTATCCAACGCCCGCGCTCGCCCTCAAGCTGAATCCTTTCCGAAAAACCGGGACGATCGCCGGACTCGAGTCTCCCGCCTTGTCGCGGGCGCCGGCGTTGATACACTGCCCGCATGGACCACTCGCCCGCCTTCCTGCGCCTCGTGGATGACGCAAAGTCCCGCATCCGCGAGATCACCCTCGACGACGCTCGCTCCATCCTCGACCACAATCCCGCTGCAGTGCTGCTCGACGTGCGCGAGGAAAGCGAGTGGACTGCCGCCCACGCCGCCGGCGCGCAATACCTGGGCAAGGGCGTTCTCGAACGCGATCTTGAGCGGCGATTCCCGGACTGCGCGACCGAGATCATCATGTATTGCGGCGGCGGCTTCCGCTCTGCGCTCGCGTGCGATGCCGCACAAAACATGGGCTACCGGAATGTCTCGTCCCTCATCGGCGGCTACAAGGCGCTCGCCGCCGCGGGATGGCCGTTGAAGGGCGGTACGTAAGCGCTCGTCTGTCCCTCAGGAATCCATGAAACGCCTCCTCCAACTTGCGCTGATTCTCTCGCTTTCTCACGCGGCGCTCGCTCAGGGCAAGAAACCGGGCGAACCGGTTGCGCTCGAGAGCGTGGTCTTCGTAGGTGACGTGCGGCCCGGCAGCAACTGCGTCGCGGTGTTGAACTTCAAAGTGGAGAAGGGCTGGTCCGTGCCCAACAACCGGCCCGTGATCCGGCAGGACATCGCAACACAGATTGCGCTCAACGCGCCCGCTGCCATCCGCATTTTGCCGGCGAACTTTTCGACCGGGGTGTCAAGGCAGGTTCAGGTCCCGGGAATCGCCCAACCGGTCACTGCATTGTATTACGAGGACAACTTCTCCATCCAGATTCCACTGCTCCTCAGCCCCAATGTCCTCCTCCCTGCGACCCTTCCGGGCACGCTCGCATATCAGCCGGCGCAAGGCTCCAGGCGCCAACCGGTGAAGCAACTCCGCTTCGAGATCAAGCTGCCGAAGCCCGCGCCTCCGGTTGCGAAGTAGCACGGATTTTGCTCCCTGCAGCGGCATCAGTCGTTTCCAGCGCGCCGGTGCAGCTGCTTCCGCAGCCTGCGGTGCAAGCGAGACAGTGCGAGCCCGTCTGGATCGCCGCGCCGTCGAGTTGAGCGGGGATCACGTCCCACAGGAACAGTCCCGACTCCGGCGCGGGATTGCGGAGCTGCATCTCGAGCATTTGATTGAAGTCGCAATCGTAAAGTTCCCCGCGCCAGCCGACGCTCAAGGTGTTCCGGCACATCAATCCGTCCACGGTCGCCGGGTTGAAGCTGTTTGCGAGCAGTTCGAGGTATTCGTCCCATCGGTCCTGCTTCCGCAAGTCATCCGCGAAGCGCGCGATGGGCTGGTTCGTCATCGTGAAGAGGTGATTGAACACGACGCCGTGATCGCGCAGCAGCGCGTCCTTGTAATCCGCCTCCAGTGCCGCCTGCGGCGGCGGCAGCGTGGGGCCGAGCGGGTTGTAAACGAGGTTTAGCGTCAGCCGCGTCCCGTAGCCCGCGGCGTTGAGCTTTCGCAACGCGCTGATGCTCTTCTCGAAGACCCCATTCCCTCGCTGTTTGCTGACATTCTCGGCCAGATAGCACGGCAGTGACGCAATCACTCCGACTGCTTGCGCGGCGAGATAGTCCGGCAGCCAGCCGAACCCCGGCTCCTCAATGATCGTGAGATTGCACCGGTCGATCACGCGCGCGCCCGCCGCCCGCGCCGTCTCAACGCAGTAGCGAAAGTGCTCGCTCAGCTCCGGCGCGCCGCCCGTGATGTCCACAACCGCCGGCCGATGATCGCGAATCCACTCGCCAATGCGCCGCGCCGTCCCCTCGTCCATCATCTCCGTGCGCCACGGCGCCGCGTCCACGTGGCAATGGCGGCAAGCCTGGTTGCACTTGCGGCCGAGGTTGACTTGGAGCGTGTGCAGTGCCGCCCGGCGCAAGGCGAGGCCGTGCCTGCCAAGCTGCTGGTCGAAGCGGTTCATGGATCGGCGACCACGATACACGAGCGCCGGTCTGCGGCTACTTCTTCTCGTCCGCGCCGAGCCCGCCGATGGCCCGCTGCACGGCGTATTGCGCCTTGTTGAACTCCGCAGCGATGCCGATGAGGTCCTGCCGCGTGCGCGTGAGGTCGCGCTCCGCTTCGATCATCTCCAGCACGGCGCCGACGGCGAATTCCTTCCGGGCGCGCGTGAGTCGCAGCGTTTCCTCCGCGGCCTGCAAGGCTCCACGCGCCACGGCAAGCTGGTCCCGCAACGAGTGAAACCTCGAGTTTGCCTCGACGACCTGCCGCACCACGTCGTCGCGGACTTTCTCCTCGCCGAGCAGCGCCGAGTTCACGCGCGACGACGCGGCTTTGCGGCGCGCTTCGTCAAAAAGCCCGCCGGGTCCAATGCGCCAGCTCAGGCCGACGAAGAAATCTTCCGAGCCGCCGAACTGTCCCAGTGAGCCGTTCCGCCCGCCGCCGAGCCCGCCGAGGAACACGTGTGCCCCGAGTGTCGGGACGAGCGGGCCCTTCACCGCGCCCTCGTGCGCGTCCTTCGCGGCGCGCGTGAGCGACTTGGTTTGCTTGAGTTCGGGGCGCTGCGCGAGCGCCTGCGCCACGAGGGTGTCGAGCGCGGCATTTGTCGCGATCAGCGACATCGGTGCGAGGTCGGCATCGCGGGCGACCAGCGGCGTGACTGGTTCGAGCCGAAGCGTCTGCGCAAGCCGCGCGGCTGCGAGTTGTCGTTGTTCCTCGGCCGAGCGCAGCGCGAGCACGTTTCGGCCGGCCTGCACTTGCGCCCGAAGCGCATCGCCCTTGAACGCGATGCCAGCGTCAACGGCGCGCCCGAGTTGCCCCGCATAATCCTCCGCGATGCCCAGCGCCTCACGCGCGACGCCCGCACCGGCCTGCGCGCGCACAAGGTCGAAATAGCCCGCCGCTGCGAGCGCGATGCTGTCCTGCCGTTGCGCGGCCAGCGCGTGGTCCGCGGCATTCACAAGTTGCTTTGCGGCGAGCGACTTGTAGTAGGCGTCGCCAATGTCCACTTGTGCCGTGAGCGTGCCGCCGAATGTGTAAGCCTGCTTGCTGGCGTTGAAGACATTGCCCGTCACGTCCTGCAACCGTCCGTCGTGCCTGCGGTAGCCGAAACCCGCGTTCAGCCACGGCAGGAACTGGTCTTGCGCGATGTCCCGGTTCGCGCGCGCCTCGGCCAGCTTTTCGCGCGCGATCTGCACGTCAATGTTCTGCGCGCCAGCAAGCCGGAGCACGGTCGGCAGGTCGATGGGATGCGGTGCGGCCGCGTGGTTCGACTGCTGAGCGCCCGCGACCACGACCCCCGCGCCGATCCACAGCGCAACCGCCACGGAATGCCGGTCTCTGAAACCTGAACACTTCACTTCCCGGCCCCCGTGTTGACCGGTTGTCCATCCACCAACACCGTCTTCCCTGCGGTGATCACCTTCGCCGACTCCGCAAGCCCCGAGACGATCTCGACATTCACGCCGTCATTGAAACCAATCTTCACCGGCGTCTTGCGCGCCTTGCCGCCCTCGTTGAGAAATACGAACGAGGTTGCGCGCTCCATCACCAGCGCGTCGCTCGGGACGAGCATCACGTTCGCGTGCTTCTGCACGCCCACGCGCACAATGGCATACATCCCCGGCCGCAACTCGAGCTTCGGGTTCGGCAGCTCGGCTTCGACAAGCATCGTGCGAGTCGCCTCGTCGAGCGCGTAGCTGTGGCGCGTCACCGTGCCCTCGAACGTGCGCCCCGGCAGTCCTTCCACGCTCACACGCACCGGCTGGCCTGGCGACGCAAGCGGCGCCTCGGTCTCCGGCAGCATCACTTGCACGCGCACCGTCCGGAAATCCATCAGCACAAGCAACGCGGCGGTTTGCGCGGGACTGCCCCCGGTCGCAGCGGGAATGAATGCGCCCGGGTCCACGAGTCGCGCAGTCACGATGCCCTCGAATGGCGCGGTGATGCGCGTGAAGCCAAGCATCGTTTCGTAGCGCGCCATGTTTGCCTTCGCCGCCGCGACCGCAGCGACTTGCGCATCAGCCGCGAGCACGGCGGCGTTTTGCAAAGCTTGCGCGGCGCTCACCGTGGCTTGCGCCGCGGCGGCAGCCGCCTGCGCCGCGGCATGGCTGGCGATAGCCTGATCGTGGCGCGCCTTTGCTGTATCCACCTGCTGCGGCACGACGAGGTCGGGCGCTTTCTTGTTGGCGTCCTCCGTGCGCCGCTGATCAAGCGCGGCAAGGTCAAGCTCGGCCTTCGCGCGCGGGATGTCGGCCCGCATGCGCGTGAGTTCGGCGTTTGCCTTGCCGACGTCGGCGGCCGTCTTCGCGGCATCGGCACGGGCCTTCGCCGCGTCCGCCTCGGCCTTCGCCAAATCTGCGCGAGCCTTCGCGAGGTCGGCGACGAGCTCGGGCATCTCAATCTCGGCGAGTGGCGAGCCTGTCTTGACGGAATCGCCCTTGTCCACGGCGATGGACTTCAAGTAGCCGGGAACCTTCGCGTAAAGCGTCGCCTGCTGGGACGGCCGCACCGTGCCGGGCTGTGTGACGAAGCGATGCACGTCACCGCGCGTCGGCGTGACCACCCGAAGCGCTGATGAGGAGGGCGTGCCGCCACCGGCGGGAGCGTATTGCGCGTGGGCGGAAGCCGCCGCGGCCGCGGCAAACGCGAGTCCCAAAACTGGTCGTATGAGTCGCATAGGTTTTATGGGTTCGGCTGCGAGAATTGTGGACTGCCTGCATCATCCGGGTCGAGGCTGGCGGAGCGGGTGTGCTTGCCGGTCATCACCACGGCGAAGACGGACGGCAGCGCAAAGAGTGTCGCGAGCGTCGCGGCGGCGAGCCCGCCGATGACGGCGCGGCCGAGTG
>Ga0194131_10000270_pt1 | contig 84595 bp, 72 predicted proteins | sample TA2KigO120mmetaG_FD_148631 | JGI IMG/M metagenome (GOLD analysis project Ga0194131, IMG submission 148631) | Freshwater microbial communities from Lake Tanganyika, Tanzania - TA2015053 Kigoma Offshore 120m | ecosystem: Environmental > Aquatic > Freshwater > Lake | place: Tanzania: Lake... | reverse complement strand
GGTCATCCTGCCTCAGTAAGGCTGGTTTCCGCAGTTCAGTTTCACGGCGCCCGAAAGGGCGCCCTTTTTTTTGCCCGCGCCCGGTTGGGAAGCCGGCGGTTCAGGCAGCGCGGATGATCTCGGCGAGGCGGCGGGCGGGTTTGAATCCCGTGAGGCGCTCCAGCTTTGCGACGGACGGGCGCCGCCTCAGCATGTCCTCGAAGCCGGGCTCGTAGGCCGAATCGTAGGGAACGACCTCGATCGTGGATTCGGAGCCGGTCGCATCCACGATCATCTCCGCGAGCGCGCGGATGGTGGTCTCCTCGGTGGAGCCCACGTTGACGACCTGGCCGAGGGCGTCCGGGCAGCGCATCAGCCGGGTGAGCGCCTCGACGGTGTCGAGCACATGGCAGAAGCAACGGGTTTGCGAGCCATCCCCGTGCACGCGAAGCGGCCGTCCCGCGCGGGCGGCCTCGATGAAGCGAGGCAGGACCATCCCGTATCGCCCCGTCTGGCGCGGGCCGACGGTGTTGAACAGGCGGGCGATGATGACCGGCAGCCCGCGCTCCCGGTGGTGGGCGAGCGCGAGGAATTCATCCATCAGCTTGGAGCACGCGTAGCTCCATCGTCCGAGGTGCGGCGGGCCGATCAGCAGGTCATCGTCCTCCGAGAATTCGGCGCGCTGGCTTTTTCCATAGACCTCGGAGGTGGACGTGAGGAGGAGCGGCACCCGGTGGCGGCTCGCGGCCTCAAGCACGGCCTCGGTTTCGCGGAGGTTGGTCTCGATGGTGCGGATGGGCGAGTGGATGACCAGTTCGACACCGACGGCGGCGGCGAGGTGGAAGACGAAGCGCGATTGCGCCACAAGCCGGTCGAGCTCCGCGCAAGCCGAGACGCGCGCCTCGATGCACTCCAGCGCGGGATGGCCGCGAACGGCTGCAAGATTGGCCCACGCGCCCGTCGAGCCATCGTCGATGACCGCGACGCGTTCGCCGTCGGCGAGCAGGCGCTCGACCAGGTGCGAGCCGATGAAGCCCGCGCCGCCCGTGACGAGGATGTGCGCCGCGTTCGTGGGAGGTGTGCTCATGCGTGGACCCGGGGAGTCAACCACGAAGGCACGAAGGACACGAAGAAAACCCCGCGATCCCAAACAGGAACACGCGGCTGCCCTTTGCAACGTGTTCCCGCCTTCGTGAACTTTGTGCCTTTGTGGTTCATCGCCGCGGGACGGCGTGTCATTCGAGCGCGCGGGCCACGGCGAGCGCGAGTTTCTGGCGGTGCGCCGGGTCGGCGATGAGCCGCGCCTCGGCGGGGTTTGTGAGGTAGCCGCCCTCGATGAGCACAGCGGGGCTGCGCTGGCCGCGGAGCACGGTCATGAATCGCGCGTGGCGCACGCCGCGGTCCGTGAGGCCCGCGTTTTGAATGAGGGACCGGTGGAGGCGGGCCGCGTATTGCAGGTTCTGCCGGTCCCACGCGTTGCCGGGCTGCACGTCGAGCGGGTCGTCCTTGAAATCGCGCGTGAGGTTGGAGGGCATCCCGGCGGGCGTGAGGCAATACGTCTCGAGGCCGGACTGGCTGGAGCCCGACGCGTTGAAGTGCAGGCTGATGAACAGCGACGGGTTCAGGTTCGAGGCGAGGGCGACCCGCTCCGAGAGGCCGAGCGGCGTGTCCGAGTTGCGGGTGAGGTGGACCTTCCAGCCGCGCTGCTCGAGCAGGGGCTTGAGCCGCCGCGCCCAGTCGAGCGCGTATTCCTTTTCCAGCCTGCCGTTGTGGACGCTCTTGGCGCCGGTGTTGTCGCCGCCGTGGCCGGGGTCGATCACGACCACGCGATTCCCGCGGGGCGGCAGGGCATGCGTGGAGAGCAGCGGCATGAGGTTTTTCTGGGCGTCGAGGGTGTGGATCTGCAACTGGCCCCGGGCCAGTTGCGGCGCGAAACCGAGGTAAAACTTCATGCCGCCGAGCGTGGCGAGCTGGCTTCCGGCGGTGAGAACGACCGTTCCCGCGCCGGTGCGGAGGTGGAACACGTTCGTTGAGGTGGCGTGCCGCTGCGGCCGGCCGAGCCCGTTCGCCACGGCCCACGATTCGAAGGACAGCCACGAGCCGTTCGGAGGTTGGGTGGCCGGCCTCGCCTTGGGGTCCGGCGGCACCGGTGTGAAGACGGGAGGCTGGGGAACGGGCACGGTCGTCGAGGGTGTGAGAGTCTTCGGAGGCGCAGGGACGGCCACCGCTGGCGGATTCGTGCGTGGCAATGCGGAAGGGGGAGTGGCGATCGGCGGTGACGGCGGGCGAACCGGCTGCGGCTGGGCTTGGACCGGTGACTTCAAGCCGACCGCCGGAGTTCGCGGCGGGACGTAGGTGAGAGGCTGGCGCGAGGCCCCGCCGCCGGGGCTGCCGCAACTCACGCCGCAAAGCAGCGCGGCGAGGGAGAGCACCTGCGGCAGATGGACACGCGGCACGCGCATTGTTATCGCGGAGGAATACCGCGGACTCAAGCTCGTTGTGTCCGAGCTCGCGAGGGCGGTGCTTATTCGCGCCACGGTTTTCGCGTTTCGAATGCAGTCGCACGCTTGGAAGCCGCATCCGCGCGCTCCTGCTGGCCGGCTGCGCGGAACAGCGCCTGGGCTTTTTGAGCCGCTTGCGCCGCCTCTTCGAACCGGCCGCACTCGGCCAGCGCGGCCCCTTCCGTGTCGAAGGCCGTCGCGTTCTTGCGCCCGGTCGTCTCCTGCAGCCGCAAGGCCAGTTGGAGCGCCTCGGCCCCGTTGCGAAGCGAATCTTCTGGCGACGTGGCCAGCAGCCACGCGAGCCGGTTGAGCGCATTGGCGTGGTTGGGAATGGCCTGGAGGATTTCACGAAACAGGCGCGCGGCGTCGGCGTGTTTCCTCTGATGCATGAGGGCGAGAGCCAGATTGTAACGGGTGGCGTGGTTGGAGGGCTGGAGCGCGAGCGCTTGGGAAAGGTGTTCCGCGGCTTGGGTGGCTTGGCCGCGGTCCAGCAGGAGGCCGCCGAGGTTGGCCAAAGCGACGGGATGTTTGGAGTTGAGCCGCAAGGCGGCTTGGTAATGCTGGATGGCTTCGTCGTGGGCCTGCTGCTTGGCGAGAATGACTCCCAAGTCCACGTGCGCATCGGCGTTGGTGGGCGCCAGTTCAAGCACCCGGCGAAAACTCGCCCCGGCATCGTTGTAGCGTTCCGCGGCCGAAAGTGCGGTGCCTTGAAGGAAGTGAAGGTCGGCGGAATCTGGATAGGCACGCGTTTGCAGTTCGAGATTTCGCAGCCACTCGCGCTCGGTGTAGCCGTCACGCGCCAGGTGGGCGATGGCCGCATGCATCATCGAGCGCGACTCATCGGTCCGCCCGAGCTGGAACAATGCGCGTGCGATCAGGGATTTGACCGTGGGCTCGGTGGGCTGGAGCTTCAGAGCTTTCTGTAGGTGAGGAAGAGCTTCGGCCGGCCGGCCTTCTGTGATGCACAGTTCGCCCCAGATAGTGTGGACGAACCAGTTGTCGCGGGTAACTGCCAGGGCGCGTTCGAAGAGGGTGCGGCTGTCCCGCCAGTAGGCGATGTGGGTGAAGGAGGTTGCTCCGAGCGCAACGGCTGCCAAAACGGCCAAGGCCGGGCGCCAGCGTGGGTTGAGGCGTTCCGTGGCCTGTGCCGCCAGCCACACGATCGCCGTGAACAGGCCGATGTGGGGAAGATACGTGTAACGGTCGGCCATCGCCTGCCCGCCCGCCTGGACCAATCCCAGCATCGGCACCAGCATGCCCAGAAACCAGAACCATCCGACGGCGACAAAAGGGCGGCGGACCGATTGCCAGAGCGCGCAACCCGTCAGCGCCAGCAACAGCAGGCCCGCTCCCACGGCTTTCCATTCCAGCCCGTCAATCCGGTAGGGATAGTAGCAGGCCAGGTCCACCGGCCAGAAGGTCATCCCCGCATACTTGACGATCGAAACCGCGGCGTTGGCGGTCCGCACCCATAGCGGCAAGAGGTGCGAGCCGACGATCCCCTCGCTGGACGCCGCCGCCCAAAGCGCCGCCCCGGCGGTGGCAGCCGCCATCCCCACCAGCGGCACTTTCTCCAGAATCAATCGCCTCAACGGAACCGCCGGAGTCGCCCCGCCTGTCTCGCCTCCCGAGCCCGCCCACGGCAGCCTCCATCTCCCCAACGGCCACCAGTCCAGCAGCAACAGCGCAAAGGGCAGCGTCACCAACGCCGACTTGGACAACAACCCCAGTGCAAACAGCGCGCACACCAACGCGTAACGCTTCCCGGACGGCGCACGCGCGTAGCCCGCATACGCCCAGACCGTCGCCATCGCAAAAAATCCGCTCAGCACATCCTTGCGCTCCGTCACCCAGGCCACCGACTCGACCCGCAGCGGGTGCCACGCCCACAGCGCCGCCACGATCGCGCTCCGCACTGTCGAGCCCGTGAGGCGCTCCAGCGCCAGAAACACCATTACGGCGGTCGCGGCGTGCCACCCCACGTTCACAGCGTGATGCGCCCCGGCGTTGAGCCCGAACAGCTCGCAGTCCAGCATGTGAGACAGGTTCACGAGCGGCTTCCAATGGCTAAGGACAACGGCCTTGAAGGACCACGCCAGGCCTTCCCAAGAGAGCCCTCGCTTGATCATCGGCTCGGCGTAAACACACGCCGGGTCATCCAGAAGGACAAAGTCAAACCCGACCGTGCGCGCGAAAAGTGCGAGGGTTCCGAGTGCGAGGACGAGGACGATGCCCCGGCGCGGGGATGCTTGCGAAGGGGCGAGGTTCATCGAGTCGGCGGCAACATCGCAAACGCGACAAACAGTTGGCAATCCAAACGACGAGCGGCGGACAGCTTCAGCGGCGTGGAGGGAATCCCGGGACAGGATCCATGGACGGGCCGAGCGCGGCATTGCGCCACGCTTCAATCCGCGGGCGGTAATTTTCGGCCAGCGCGGGCTGGCCGGAAGCACCCGCGATCTCGACCGCTCGCGTGCCGAGTTGCAGGGCGTCCGCCGGACGGCTCGACGCCGCGAGCGCGGTGGCCATCGCGAAGAGGCAGGCGGGGCGCTTCCAAGCGGTTTGCCGGCAGGCGGCTTCGGCGAGCGCCGTTGCGCGGTTGCCATCCCGCAACAGCGGCGACTCCGCGGTGGCGAGCAGGAGCGCAATTCGCGCGAGCAACTCGGGGTCGCCCGGTTCTGCGCGCAGCGCCTCGCGGACGGCTGCGGCTGCATCTGCGGGCTGTCCGGCTGCGGCGAGCTGCTCGGCGAGGACCGTGTTGGCAAGCGGGCTGTTGGTGGAGAGTCGAACGGCTTCGCGTGCAGCACGCAGGGCGTCGTTGGTCCGGCCCGCGGCGGCAAGCGAGACCGCGAGCCAGGCGTGAGCATCAGAGTGGGTCGCGGTGGTTTGCACGGCCGCTTCGAGCAGTGGCAGCGCCTCTGCGTGGCGTTCCATGCCGGCGAGCAGGCCGCCGAGTTCGGTGAGCAGGACCGCCGACGGGGATGGTTGATGTCGCGCAGCGTCGCGCAATGCGGCCGCCGCGTCGGCGGTGCGGCCTGCGGCGCGAAGGGCGTTCGCCAGGTAGAGTTGCGGCTCGATTTCTCGCGGCGAGGCGCGGGCGGCGGATTCGAACATGGCGATCGCTGATGCGACCTGGTTGGTGTTCGACTGCTGCGCGATGGCTGTGGCGAAGTGCGGCCTCGCCTCGGCATGGCGTCCGGCCGATTGGAGCACGCCGGCGAGGTTGAACCGGGCGTCGGCGTATTCCGGCACGAGCCTGAGCGCTGCTTGAAAGTGCGGCACCGCGAGTTCCGGCTGTCCCCGAACCTTGAGTGCCACTCCGAGATGATTGTGCGCGATGTGATTCGAGGGGTTGACCTTGATCGCGTGCTCGAACAACGCCGCGCTGTTCTTCCAGTGCCGAAGCTGCACGGTCGTCAACACCGCGCAGATGGCGAGCACGACCGCGGCAACCACAGTCGGAATCCGGCCGGAGCCGGCGCGGGACTTGAGCCACGCGTCCGCGCTCCACGTCACGGCGATGAAGGCGCCAACGAGCGGCACATAGGTGTAACGGTCCGCGAGGGCTTGCGAGCCGCCTTGCACAAGGCCGATCACGGGCACCAGCGTGCCGAGAAACCAGAACCAGCCCACGAACCCGAAGGGATGCCGGCGCCACTCGCGAAACACGATCCAGGTGACCGCAGTCAGCACGGCGACAGAGCCGAAAACCCGCCACGCCTCCCACCCCGCGGGGAGCAGGTAGAGCACAGTCAGGTCAGCCGGCCACACCGTCTTCAGGAGGTAAGTCGCGTAGCCGGAGAGCGCCGTTTCGACCCGAAACCCGAGGGGCAGACCCTCGGTGCCTGCCAGAAGTCCGGTGTATTGCGCGGTGTAAAGGCCCTCGAGCGTGAAGTAGGCCGCGAGCAGGAACAGGTGCGCCTTCGCGAGAGCCAGTTGAAGGAGCCGGGTGGCGACCGCCTCGAGGCGCTTCGCTCCGCGCGGATGGGCGAGCGCGTCGTCGAAGCGGCGCAACGGCCAGAAATCCAGCAACAGGAGGAGGCACGGCGCGGTGACGAGCATCGCCTTCGCCAGCAAGCCGAGCAGGAGAAAGACGAACACGGGCACGCCGCGCGTCCAGCCGGGCTTCTCGCCATGCCGCAGGTAGGCGTGGAGCGTCAGCCAGAGGAACAACGTGCTCAGCACATCGCGGCGCTCGGCAATCCACGCCACCGATTCCACGTGCAACGGATGCCAGCCGAACATCGCGGCAACCACGGCCGACCGCCCCGTCGCGCCGGTCATCCGCTGGAGCAGGAGAAACAGCGCCGCGACGTTCGCCGCGTGCAGCAGGATGTTTGTGAAGTGATGCCCCGCCGGCTGAAGCCCGAACAGCGTGACATCCATCATGTGCGACACCCACGCGAGCGGACAACTGTAGGGTGCAACCGTGAACGCCCAGACGATCCCGGGCCACGACAGCCCCGAACGGACGATCTCGTTCTCAGTGACGAACAGGTTGTCGTCGAAGTTGAGGAAGTCGTGGGTCAGCGAGGGCGAGAAGAGCGCGAGCGTCGCCAGCGCAAGCGCCACGGCCACGCGGCGGAGATTGCGCGGTGGCGCTCCTGGGTGGTCGGACTCGGGTGCGGCGTTTGCGCGGCGCATGGAATGTGTGGGTTGAAGCTCAGGGCTTCGGGGTCGGGGCCGGTGGACGCGTCGGTTCCAACCGGGAAAGCGCCTGCTGCAAGCCTGCGGTCGCGGTTGCGTGGTTCGGCTCCAGTTTCAGAGCGTCGCGGAATGCAGCCGACGCTTCCCCGTGGCGCCCTTGAAGCATCAACAGCTCGCCCAGGTCGCATTGCCACCCGGCATCATCCGCTCGGCGGCGCGCCTCATCCTGGATGGCGGCCGTGAAACTCTCCACGCGCGAGGTTACTGCGGGATTCGTGAACGCCTCGCGCCACCGGGCGCGCGCCTCGTCGTGCCGACCCCGCAGCGCGAGCGCCCGGCCGAGGTTCAACAGCGCATCGGACGTTTCGCGCCGGCGCGCGGACTCCTCGAAGTGAGCGATTGCGTCGTCCAGCCTGCCCAGTTGCGCGCATGCCGCGCCGAGGCGGTTGTTGAGCTCCCAGCCCGGCAAGTTCAAGGACTTCGCCCTCTCGAGGTGCGGGATGGCCGCCTCGACCTGGCCGACATCGAGGAGCGCGCGGCCCATGCCGTAATTCCCGAAGGGATTGTCGGGTGCGACTTCGAGCACATGCGTCCAAAGCGCGAATCGGTCGCGCCAATGGCGCTGCTGAAGAACCGTTGCCCACGCACAGGCGATCAAGACCGCGCCGGTGGCGCAGGCGAGTGGTCGCGCGGCGTGCGGTGTCCGTGCCGCCGCGGCGTGCGCGACCCATGCCACGGCGATGAAGAGTCCCACGATGGGCACATAGGTATATCGGTCTGCGACCGACTGCTGGCCACCCTGAACGAACCCGATGACCGGCACGAGCGTGCCGAGAAACCACAGCCAACCCGTGAGCAAATACGGTCGCGAGCGCCATTGGCAGCAGGCGAGCACCGACAGCGCTCCGAGCACGAACGCGGCACCGGCGACTTGGCCCGCGGGAACCGCCGATGCGAGCGGATACATCGCGATCAAATCCACCGGCCACACGGTCATGCCGAGGTAGCGGGCGTAGCCGGTCACCGCGTTGGCGACTCGGTGAGGGAGCGACAGTCCCGCCGTGGATTCGAGCAACCCTGTCAGTTGGGCGGTGAACAGGCTCTCGAGGACGAAATAAGCTGCGAGGACAAAGAGCGGCGCCTTTTCAAGCGCCAGTTGCAGGATGCGGGTGAGCATGGCCGCCGGCCCGGGTCGTCGCGCGCCTTCAGGAAGGCCGTCGGTGATGCGCCGCAACGGCCAGAAATCCAGCACCAGCAACAAAAACGGCGCGGTCACGAGCATCGCCTTGCTCAACAATCCGAGCAGCAGGCAGACGAACACCGGCACCTGCCGGCGCCACCCGGGATGCTCCGCGTATCGCGCGTAGGCGAGAATCATCAGCCACCAGAAGAACGTGCTCAGCACGTCGCGCCGCTCGGCGATCCACGCGACGGACTCGACATGGAGCGGGTGCAACGCGAAGAGCGCCGCGACCGCCGCGGACGGCCAGACCGCCTGCGTCATCCGGTGGAGGACCATCAGCAGCAGGGCGGCGTTCGCGGCGTGCAGGAGCACGTTCACCAGGTGATGCCCGCCGGCCCAGAGCCCAAACAACGACACGTCCACCATGTGCGACACCCACGCGAGCGGACAACTGTAGGGTGCGGACGTAAATGCCCAGAGGATCCCGTGGCCGGTCAGCCCCTGCCGGACCACCTCGTTGTCCAGAATGAAAAGGTTGTCGTCGAAGTTGACGAAGTCGTGCGTGAGCGAAGGCGAATACACGAGCGCGGTCAGCACGGCCAGCGCGGCGGCGATGCGGGCCGGCTTGGGCATGGAAGAGGGACGCGGTCCGTCTGGGCGCGCTTTCACGGCGACTTTTTGGGGGCGTTCGTGGTTCCGGGCTGGGCGAGCAGTTGCTCGCCGCGTCGTCGGAACTCGGCGGCCATTTCGGGCCGGCCAGCGGATTCGGCGATCGCCGTTGCGCGGTCAATCGCGGCGCGCGCGTCCCCTCCGCGGCCGAGCTTGGCGAAGACCTGTGCGAGCTGCCAGAGCGCTTCCACCGAGTCGGGGCGCAGCGCGAGGAACTGCATCAACTGGTCCGCCGCCGGTGCGAACTGGCCGGTCCGCGCAAACGCCTGCGCTAGATTGAGACGCGCCTCGACGAGCCGGGGGTCGAGTCGCACGGCCTCGCCGAGGTGCTTGGAAGCCTCGGCGTTGCGGCCGAGCATGAGCAGCACGCCGCCGAGGTTGTTGTGCGCGGGCGCGTGGGAGGGTTTGCGGCGGATGGCCTCGAGGTATGCGGCGGCGGCTTCCTGGAGCTTGTCCTGCGCCGCGAGCGCGAGGCCGAGGTTGTAGTGCGCGTCGGCGTCGGCCGGATTGCGCTGAATCACGGCGCGGAAATGCTCCATCGCCTGCGTCGTCTGCCCTGTCTGCAGCAGGGCCATTCCGGTGTTGTTCAACAGCACCGGGTTCGCCGGGCGCAACCGCAGGGCTTCGCGGTAATGGGTGAGCGCCTCGTCGTGACGTCCCTTCGCCGCGAGCGCGTCGGCGAGGTTGTTGCGGGCGACGTGGTTGTCTGTGGTGACTTGGACCGCGCGGGTGAAGAGCGCGAGGCTGTCCTTCCAGAACTTCAGTTGCCACGAGGTCGCGGCGAGGCAAATTGCCGCCGACATCGCCGCCGCGATGACGACGGGCCGCTTGAATGCCGGCCACTTCGCCACGACTTCCGCGCCCGCCCACGCGAGCATCACGAAGAAACCGATGTGCGGCACGTAGCTGTAGCGGTCCGCGAGCGCCTGTTGTCCGCCTTGAATGATGCCGATCACGGGCACGAGCGTGCCGACAAACCACAGCCATCCCACGAGCAGCCACGGTCGCGTGCCGCGCTCGCGCCAGATCCACCATGTCACACCGCCGAGCGCCGCAGCCGCGAGCGCGACCTGCCCGAGCGGCAGCCGCCCGGGATGGGGGTAAAGGATCGCCAGCTTCTCCGGCCACACAGTGAGCTCGAGGTAGCGCCAGTAGGCGACGAACGCGTTGCCGATGCGGGCGCCCAGCGGGAGCTCCGCGTCCGTCGGGAGGAGTCCGCCCCGTTGCGCGGAGAGCAGTCCCGCGGCGGTGAACGCGAGGGCGAGCGCGAAGAACGGCAGCTTCTCCAGCACCAGCGGACGCGCGCGCGCCATCCAGCCGGGGTCGAGCTTCAACCTGCCTAGCGGCCACACGTCGAGCAGCAGCAGGACGAAGGGCAGCGTGATGAGCATCTGCTTCACGAGCAGGCCGAGCAGCAGGAACACAAACACCGGGACGCCGCGGCGCCATCCCGGCCGATCTGCGAAGGAAGCGTAACTCCACAGGGCGAGCAACCCGAAGAGCGTGCTGAGCACGTCGCGCCGCTCGGCGATCCACGCGACCGATTGCACGTGCATCGGGTGCCACGCGAACAACGCGGCGACCCACGCGGACGGCCACAGCGCGCCCGTAAACCGGCGCAGCACCGCGAACAACAACAGGGTATTTGCGAGGTGGAACAGCGCGCTCATCGAGTGATGCCCGCCGGCTTCGAGGTCGAAGAGCTCCACGTCCGCCATGTGGGACACGTAAACCAGCGGGCAACTGTAAGGCGCCTCCGTGAAGGCCCACACGATCCCGCGCCAGGTCAGCCCGGCCTGCACGACCGGGTTCTCGGTCACGAAGAGGCCGTCGTCGAAGTTGATGAACTCGTGCTGTCGCAGCGGCCAGTAAACCAGGAGCGTCAGCGCCGCGAGCAGGAATCCCGCGAGCCTCACCTGGGGCGTGGCGTCCGGACGGTTCATCGGGTAGGGCGACGTTCGGCGAAACCGGGACGGCGCGGAAGCAAAAAGACGACGGGAGTCACCGGAACGGCTCGCGCGATGCCTGATCGCGGAATGGCCGGCCGGCGCGATACAACTCCGCTCGCGCCTGTGCCTGCGCGGCCAGCGCGGAGCGGCCGGCGGTGGTTGCAAGTTCCGACGCCTTGGAGGCTGCCCGCGTTGCTTCGGCAAAGTCCCCGGTTTCGGCGAGTGCGGCTCCCAACGTGTCGAACGCGATTGGTTCCCGCCCGCCGGTGAGATGCACGACGCGGCGCGCGAGCATGAGAGCCTCGGCGCTGTTGCGCACGGAATCCTCCGGGCTGGTCGCCAGCGCCCACGCGAGGCGATTGAGCGCGTTGCCAAAGTCCGGCTGGAGCCGGACCGCCTCGCGGAGTTGGGCGACGGCGTCGGCGTCGCGGGACTGGCGCAGCAACAGGAGGGCTAGGTTGTGGCGTGCCACGCTGTTTGTGGGCTGGAGGCGGACGGCATCCGCAAGGTGCGGCGCAGCGTCATCCAGCCGCCCGTCATCGGCAAGGAGTCCGCCGAGGTTGGCGTGCGCAGCGGCGTGATCGGGATTCAACGCAAGCGCGCGCCGGTAGTGGCCGGCCGCTGCGGATTTGTCGCCGAGCCCGGCGCGCAGCACGCCGAGGTCCACCCACGCATCCACGTCCGTCGGTTGAAGCCGTGCGGCCCGCTCAAGACTCGCGGCAGCCTCGGCGCGGAGTTGGAGGCGGGTCAGCGCGTCGGCCAGCCGCCGGTGCGCGGCCGCGAAGCCCGGGTTTCGTCGGATCACCTCGCGCAGGTGCGGCGTGGCTTCTTCCACGCGACCCAAGTCGAACAATGCAAGCGCGAGGTTGAAGCGCAGGTTTTCGTCGCGCGACATGGTGCGCACCGCGACTTCCAAGTGCGGCACGGCTTCTTGCGCGCGCCCCGCGGCCAGGTGCAGGAAGCCGAGGTTTCCGTGCGCGGTCCAGTTGTCACGAGTCACCGCGGCGGCGCGCTCGAAGAGGGTGAAACTGTTGCGCCAGTGCGGGAGCACCGCAAGCGTGCCCATGGCGCAGCCGAAAACCGCCGCAACGAACAGACCTTGTGCCGCTCTGAGTCGTTGCCTCGATCGGGCCCAATCGTGGACGCCCCAAACCACGGCCATCGCGAGCCCGATGTGGGCCAAATACGTGTATCGGTCCGCGCGCGACTGTGCGCCGGATTGCACGAGTCCAATCATCGGCGTGAGCATCCCGAGAAACCAAAACCAGCCCACCGCGAGATACGGGCGGCGTCGCGCCTGCGTGAACACCCAAACCGTCAGCCCGGCCATCCCCGCCGCTGCGAGCGTGCCCTTCCAAGCGGGCACGGACACGTAAGGATAGAAGACCGCGAGGCCGGTGGGCAGGACCGTTTGGCGCAGATACTCGATGCAGGCCACGGCGGCATTGGAGATTCGTAACCCGGCCGAAAGCGAATCCGCCGGCGTCTGGCCGGCGTATCCGGATTTCGCCGCCAGAAACGCGATGACACTCGCCGACGCCGAAAGCACGAAAAGCGGCATCTTCTCGGCGATGGCTGCCGCGAGCGTTACACCCCGACGCGGTGCGATCCCCGCTTCTGCGCCTTGCGAACTGAATGGCTCCAGCCGACGCAGCGGCCAGACGTCGAGAAGGAGCAGCGCGAAAGGCAGCGTCACGAGCGACGACTTGGACATCAGCCCGAGCGCGAACGCGACCATCACCACCGCACGCCGCGCTGGCGTTGGCGCGATGACCTGCCGCGCATAAGCCCACAGCACGAGCATCGCAAAGAATCCGCTCAGCACATCTTTGCGTTCGGTAATCCAAGCCACGGACTCGACCCGGAGCGGGTGCCAGGCAAAGAGCGCCGCAACCATCGCGCTGCGCCACGGGGCATCCGTCATTGCCCGCAACGCCAGGAAGAGCATGGCCGCCGTCGCCGCGTGCCACAGCACGTTGACAAGATGGTGCCCGCCCGCGTTCAGGTCGAACACCTCGCAATCCACCATGTGCGAGAGGGAGACGATGGGCTTCCAGTGACCGACCACGATGCTTTGAAATGCCCACTTGAATCCTGCCCACGACAGGCCGGCGGTCACCTCGGGCACGCGTGTCACGCAGTCCGGGTCATCATAGTGCACGAAGCCGAAGGTTGCCGTCCGCGCATACAACGCGAAGGTGCCGAACACAAGCGCGGTGATGATCGGCAGGTTGCGTGGACCGGCGGAGTCGGGGTGCATTGGCCGCCGCATCCTAGCGGACCCGGCAGTGCATGAAAGATCTCAGTTGTTCCAACGGAACGGGCTTGCGGGCGTATGGGGCGGCGACAATAGTCCACCCGGCGGTCGCCTCCATGCAGCCGTTTCCCATGCGCATCCTTGTTGCCATCACGGGAGCCAGCGGCGCGCTTTACGCGCAGCGGTTGCTCGACCACATCGACACGCGGCAACACGAGCTGCATCTCGTGATGAGCAACTACGCGCAGCAGGTGCTCGCCGAGGAGTTGCCCGGCGGTTTGCGTGTGCCCGACGGCACCCAGCGCCACAGCCTCAAGAGCATGAACGCGCCTTTCGCCAGCGGCTCCAACCCGCCGGATGCGATGGTCATCATCCCCTGCACCATGGGAACGCTCGGCCGCATCGCGCACGGGCTCAGCGAGGACGTGCTGCTGCGCGCCGCCGACGTGGTGCTCAAGGAAAAGAAGAAGCTCATCCTCGTCCCGCGCGAGACGCCGCTCTCGCTCGTGCACGTGAGGAACTTCGAACTGCTCCTGCTTGCCGGCGCAGTCCTGATTCCTGCGAACCCGCTCTTCTACACACACCCGCAAACCATCGAGCAAGTCGCGGACACCGTGGTCGCGCGCGTGCTCGACCACATGGGCATCCCGCAGCAGCTCGTGCCGCGCTGGCAGTCGGAACCGGAGTAGCTGCGATGGAAAACCCGCTGGCGACCGCCCGGAAATGGGCCGGGTTCGTGAAGATCAGCCACACGGTCTTCGCGCTGCCGTTTGCGCTCGCGGCGATGGTCGTGGCGGCGCGGGAGAACCGGGGCTGGCCCGGCTGGCGGGTGTTCCTGCTCGTGCTCGCGGCGATGGTCTGCGCGCGCACGTGCGCGATGGCGTTCAACCGCATCGTGGACCGCAAGTTCGACGCGGAGAATCCGCGCACCGCGAACCGCCACCTGCCGGCCGGCGCCATCTCGCTCGCGAGCGCGTGGACGCTGTGCGCGCTTGGCGCGGCGGGAATGGTCGCCTCGGCGTTCTTCCTCAATCCGGCGTGCCTTTACCTGTCGCCGGTCGCGTTGTTCCTCGTGTGCTTCTACTCGCTTACGAAACGCTTCACCGACTACACGCACGTGTGGCTCGGCGTCGCGCTGGCGCTGGCGCCCATCGGGGCGTGGCTGGCGGTGAAGGGCGGCGCGGCCTTCATCACGTGGTGGCCCATCGGGCAGAGTTTTCTGCTGCCGCTGCTCATCGCCGCGGCGGTCGTCTGCTGGCTCACGGGGTTCGACATCATCTACGCGCTGCAGGATTACGAGTTCGACCGGTCGCACGGGCTGCGCTCGCTCGTCGTGGCGTGGGGGCCGGCCAACGCGCTCAAGGCCGCGTTTCTCGCGCACATGCTCATGTGGGTGCTGCTCGCGGTGTTTGGCCTGCTCGCAGGATTCCGCCTCGCGTATCTGGTCGGCATGGTCATCATCATTGTGTGTCTCATCATGGAACACTGGCTGGCGTGGCGGCGGAGCCTGAACTGGGTTCAGAGCGCGTTCTTCCGGCTGAACGCGCTCGTGAGCATCGTGTTCCTCGTCGTCACCACGGCGGAAGTGGTGTTCCCATTTTTCAGCCTGCTCAATCCTCCCGGGCGCTGAGCCGATGAACCGGATGCTTCTCCAGCAAAGTTCGCTGGGCGACCTCGCCGACAAGGTCGCCGCCGGCCAACGGCTCACCGAGGCGGACGCAGTGCGGCTGTTCGAGTCGAAGAACCTCAACGCCGTCGGCGCGCTGGCGGACTTCGCGCGCGAACGCAAGGTCGGCAACCGCGCCAGCTACATTCTCAACCGCTACATCAACTACTCGAATTACTGCATCCTCTCCTGCCAGTTCTGCTCGTTCGCGCGCAAGAAGCGCGACAAGGATGGCTTCGAGCTGTCCGCCGAGCAGGTCGTGCAAAAGGCGCGCGAGGCGCTCGCGCTTGGCGTCACCGAACTGCACATCGTTGGCGGGCTGCACCCGACGCTGCCGTTCGGCTACTACGTCGGGATGCTCCGCGCGCTCAAGTCGCTCGACGCGCGGCTTCAGTTGAAGTGCTTCACCGCCATCGAAATCCTCCACCTCGCCTGGCTCGCGAAGATGCCCGTCGAGCGGGTTCTCGCCGAACTCAAGGACGCCGGGCTCGCCTCGCTCACCGGCGGCGGCGCGGAGATTTTCCGCAAGGAAGTCCGGTCCGCCATCGCGAAGGGCAAGGAGTCTGCGGAGGAATGGCTGGACGTGCATCGCACGTGGCACCGGCTCGGCGGGCGGAGCACGTGCACCATGCTTTTCGGCCACGTCGAGTCGCTGGCGGACCGCGTGGATCACTTGCGGCAGTTGCGGGCGCTGCAGGACGAGACGCGCGGCTTCACCGGCTTCGTCGCGCTGCCGTATCAGCCGGAGAACAACGAGATTCCCGTGCAACATCCGCCGACGGGCTTCGACGCATTGCGCACCATCGCGGTGAGCCGGCTCTACCTCGACAACTTCGACCACATCACCGCCTACTGGGTCGGCATGGGCTTGAAACTCGCGCAAGTCGCCCTCAGCTGCGGCGCGGACGACCTGCACGGCACGATCGTCGAGGAACACATCTTCCACATGGCCGGCGCAACGTCGCCGCAACGCCAGACCGAGGCCGCGATGGTGAAGGCGATCCGCGAGGCCGGCCGCGTGCCGGTGCAGCGCGACACGTTTTATCAGCCGATGAAGGAGTGGAACGACCCGCCGACTGGCTCCGACGAAGCAACGAACGTCAGCCGGTCGGGCGTGCTTCAGGAGAATCTCGCCACGGCATGAACAAGCCGGAGGGACAGCCAGGTCTCCGCCTCGCACCGCGCGAATCCATGGAAGCCACGGCGCAGCGTGTGGAGCGGGAGAAGCGCGCCGGGCAAGCCCGGCGTGAGCGCGAGCTGGCCGGGGCATCTCCCGTGTTGGGGCGCATCGGCTCCGTGCATTACCTCAACGCCGTCCCGCTGACGCGCGGCATCGAGGACAGGATCGTGCTGACGACACCGTCCCGGCTTGGCGAGTTGCTTGAGAAGGGCGAACTCGACGCGGCGCTTGTCAGCGTCACGTTTCCCCTGCTCAACGACGGTTTCGACCTCCTCGACGGCATCGCGGTGGCGTCGCTCGGCGAGGTGAAGAGCGTTCTCCTCGCGCACAAGAAGCCGCTGGAAGAGTTGACCGAGATCCATTGCGACACCGCATCGCTCACGAGCGTGAACCTGCTGCGCGTGCTGCTGGCCGAGCGCGGTTTGCGGCCGGAGTTCCGCCCGCTGCGGAGCTACGACGACGCTCAAACCCACACCGCGACGCTGATCATCGGCGACAGGGCCATCGAGTTTCTGCGCCGTCCGCACGAGCACGCGATCCTCGACCTTGGCACGGCGTGGTTCGAAGCGACAAAACTGCCGTTCGTGTATGCGGTGTGGGCGTTGCGGCGGGGCGTGGACACGGGTGAGATTCGCCGGACACTTCGCGAGGCGCGCGACTTCGGGCTCGACACGCTCGATCACATCATTCGCGTCCGGACGGAATTCGACCTTGAATTCCGCAAAGACTACCTCGGCTGGCACATCCACTATCATCTCGGCGCGGAGGAACGGCGCGGGTTGGCGGTGTTCATCGAGCTCATGCGCAAGCACGGCATCGGGCCGGTCTTCGAGCCGCGGTTTGTGCCGTGACGCCGCAGCGGGTTGCCTCGCCGCGAGTCAGCGCCGTGCTGGTGTTCTTCGTGATGCTGCGATCCGGCGCCCGGGCGGCGGTTGCAGGCCCGCCCGGGGAAGCAGCCGTGATCCACGGGACTTGTCACGTCCCGGCGTTGGCCTATCGTTCCCCGCGTGAAGCACGAGCCGCCTTCCGACGCCTTGCTCCAGAAAGTCTGGGACGGCGGCCGCGTCTCGGCAGCCGAGGCGCGTCAACTCTACGGCCTTCCCCTGGACGACCTCGGCCTGCTCGCAGACCGCCGGCGCCAATCGCTCCGCGCCGCGGCGCACGGCGGGCGCGGCAACGACATCGTCACCTACATCGTGGACCGCAACGTCAACTACACGAACGTCTGCAATGTCTACTGCAAGTTCTGCGCGTTCTACCGGACGGAGAAGGACGACGACTCCTACGTCATTACGCTCGACGAGATGGACCGCAAGATCGCCGAGACCGTCGCGCTCGGCGGCACGCAGATTCTCATGCAAGGCGGGCATCATCCGAAGCTCACCAAGCAGTGGTATCTGGACCTGCTTTCACACATCCGCGCGAAGTGGCCGCAGGTCAACGTCCACGGCTTCAGCCCGAGCGAGATCGTCGCGTTCTCCGGATTCTTCAACGAGCCGGTCGAAACGGTGCTGAAGGACTTCGTCGCCGCCGGGCTCGGCAGCCTGCCCGGTGGCGGCGGCGAAATCCTCGTGGACCGCGTGCGCGACCGCATCGCGCCGCTCAAGGCCAGCACGGCCGACTGGATGGGCGTGATGGACACGGCGCACCGCCTCGGTCTCGCGACGACGGTCACGATGATGTTCGGTCACGTGGAGACCGTCGAGGACCGCATCGAACACCTCGACGTTGTGCGGGCGCAGCAGGACGAGTCATTGGGGAGATTGCCGGTTGCCGGTTGCCGATTGCCGATGGAACGCGCCGCGGCCTTTGCAAACGCGCTTGAATCCGGCGCGATGAAGGGCGGCGCGTTCACGGCGTTCATCGCGTGGACGTTCCAGCCGGAGAACGCGGTGCTCAAGGCGCCGACGGTCGGCGCGCACGAGTATCTGCGCATGCAGGCGCTCTCGCGCATCTACCTCGACAACATCCCGAGCATCCAGAGCTCGTGGGTCACGCAGGGGCCCGACATCGGGCAGGTCGCGTTGAAGTCCGGCGCGAACGACCTCGGCAGCATCATGATCGAGGAAAACGTGGTGAGCGCGGCGGGCACGACCTTCCGCATGGGCGTGGCCGACATGCAGCGGCTCATCCGCGACCTCGGCTACGAGCCGCGCCAGCGCGACAACTGGTACCGGCTGCTGAACTGAGCCGTGCCGTGAACGGGCGCAGTGGCGGCGGATCACCAGAATGTTCCGAAGCCTGGCGAGACCGCTTGATTTGGGATCAAGCTTCTTGCCTTCATGGTGCCAGCCAGACCCGCCAGCCCGGAGCGTGCGCACGACCTTCGCAATGTTCCCCGATGGATCCCGCGCGAGTGCGTTCATGCCGCGGCGGATAGCAGGGACGCTGCCAGCGCCCGGAGCCTGCGCCCGCCGAAAATCTGGGTTGCCAACCGCGCGAGAGCCTTGGATGGTTCCGCCGAATCTGCGCGCACCGTGTTCACCACGCTCATCATCGGTTTCAAGGAAATTTGGGCGAACAAGTTTCGCTCGCTCCTGACCATGCTCGGCATCGTGCTTGGCGTGGCGAGCCTAGTGACCATGTCCGCCATCGTGAAGGGCATGGAGAACGGGATGAAGGAGGCGCTCATCGCCATCGGCGGGCTCGAGAAAGTCCGCATCGAGGAGCAGGACATCCCCGCGTGGCAGCAGCATCTCGGTGACCAGGCGGTGGGCTGCACCATGAACGACGTTTACGCGCTTCTCCGCAGCGCGCCGCTCATCAAGTCTGTGACCCCCGAGATGCGCGGCCGCAACCTCACCATCACGCGCGAGGGGAAGGCCTTCAACCCTTACAACTTCGTGGGCACGTGGCCCAGCGCGCTGGACATGAACCAGCACGTCATCCAATACGGCCGGATGTTCAACGAGGTGGATGATGAAACGGCGCGCAACGTCTGCGTCATCGGCACCGGCGTCCGCAATGCCCTCTTCGGTCATCCCGAGGACATCGGGCGCGAGATCAACCCCGTCGGCGAGTCCGTCAGCATCGGCGGACAGCGCTTCCGCATCATCGGCATGTTCGAGAACTACGAGAGCGAGCAGGACCGCAAGCGCCGCGAACTTGCCGCGCTCCAGCCACAACCGGAGAAAAAGGAGGCTGGCGTCCAGCGCGCGCGCGGGTTCGGACCGCCCGGCAGCAGCAGCAGCCGCGGGCCGAGCGGTGGCAGCCGGAGCGGCAGCAGCGGCGGGTTCGTGTTCGATCTGAAGAACAACACCGTTTACATCCCGCTCAACACCATGTGGCTCAAGTTCCGCGCGTCCGGCAGCGGCAGCGAGCGCAGCGGCTTCAGCGGATTCGGCAGCAGCCGCGGCGATGGCGGCCGGAGTTCCAGCGGCGGCAGTTCGTCGAGTTCCAGCAGCGGCAACATTGCCGACAGCATCCCCGACCCGCGTCTCTCGATAATAAACATCAAGGTCGCCGACATCGAGCAGATGGACGGCGCGTTGCAGCAGGCCAAGAACGTCCTCATGCACACGCACCGCGGGATCGAGGACTTCTCCTTCCGCACGCAGGAAAACTGGTCCGAGAACATCACCGTCGCCATCAAGAACGCCCGCCTCTCCGGCGGCATCATCGCGGCCATCAGTCTCATCGTCGGCGGCATTGGCATCATGAACATCATGCTCGCGAGCATCACCGAGCGCGTGCGCGAGATCGGCATTCGCAAGGCCATCGGTGCGTCGTTCTTCGACGTCTTCATCCAGATCCTCGTCGAATCCGTCGTCCTCGCCGTCCTCGGCGGACTCGCCGGGTTGCTCGCATCCAACGCGCTCGTGAAACTGCTCACCACGCTCACCCCCACGGACAACTCACCGGTCATCACAGTCGAGGCCATGATGGTCGCCTTCGCCTTCAGCGTGGCGGTGGGCGTGCTTGCCGGCCTGTTCCCCGCGATCAAGGCCGCGAAGCTCAATCCGATCCAGGCCCTCCGATACGAGTAGCGCGTGGGGCGCGGGACGAAGCGTTCCGTTCTGAACGCCGGATGCTGAACATTCGCCCGCTTCAATCTCCCCCGTCCATCACCGAGCCGATCAGACCGTTGAACACCAGCTTGAAGGTGCCGTGCGGTTGCGCGCGGAAGAGCACCTCCGGTCCGTAGAGCACGAGCCGGCCCCTGCCCACGCGCGCCTCGGCCACGGCCACACCGTCCTTCAAGTGCTGCTGCCCCCACGCCCAGCCGCTGCGCAGCGGCGCCGCGCTGTCAAACCACGCGACGCGCCGCAGGCCGCCCGCGGACGCGCCGTCGTCAAGCTTCATCACGGGGCTTTGCACGAACATCATGTCCACGCGCTCCTCCATGCCCCACGTGAGCGGGTGCGTCGTGTCGAGCCGCGCTTCGAGCACCGAGCCGGGCACGAAGAACTTCTCTCGCGTGAGCGCGACCTCGCGGCCGTCGTCGCGTTTCTCAGCGAGGTGATTCCGCACCGGAAGGCCGAGGTCGCGCGCCAGACGCGTCGAGCTGCCGATGGCGAGAATCGTCCCGCCGTCCTCGAGAAACCTCTTCAACTGCGGCACCGTTCGCGTGGTGGTGATGCTGCCGCGCCGGCCGCGAAACTCCGCCGGGATGCTCTGCTCGCTGAGCGAGCCGCCCGTGTCCGGCGGTTGCGCGTCGCCCGTCGCGGCCGGTGCTGTCGCGCGATTTGTGTTCGAGCCGGCCGTTCCCGCGAAACCCGGCATGGCGCCGTCCACAAGCACGAGCACGTCAAACTTCTCCCCCAACCCGCCCGCATCCAGTTCGGGCGGGAACACCACTTTGAACGGAAACTCGAACTGCTCGAGAATCCACCGCGTCCACCCGCTCGGCATCGAGCCGCCGTAGCGGTCCCACAACGCGATGCGCGGCGGGCGCAGAAGGACGGCCTCGCTGGCGGGCGCCTCCTTGCTGCCGGTGAAGCGTGTGCCGAGTTCGCGCGCGGTCTTTTGCAGCAACGGCTGCGTCGAGTCGCGTCGCGTGATGAAAAACATCCCGGCCGGATGCCGGAAGCCCTCCGCCGTGAAGGGTTCGCGGAGCCGCCGCACTTCCTCGCCCGCGGCGAGCAGCCGGTTCACGGCGCGGATGGAATCGTTCGCCCGCATGTGCAGGAAGAATCCGACTGCGCCCTTCTCGTCGAGCACCGGCGCGGGCGGCGGCGGCACCACGTCGTCGAGCGGCTCGAAAAGTCCGTCCACCTCCTCGAACACGCGGTCAAACTTCACGCCCATCTGGAACGCAAGCGTCCAGCCCGCGCTGTCGTAGGGCGGCGTCGGCGGCGCGCCGGGATACGCGAAGTCGTTCGGATGATCCTGCGGCTCGAACAAATCCACCACGTGCGCGCGAAACGCCTGGGCGCACGGCACGACGTAGCTGCCGGCGGGATACGACCTGCCCGCCACGTCGAACGGCTTCGCCGCGCGCTGCACCTTCACGCCGGTCTCGATGAGGGCGTTGATGAACTTCGTGGCCGTTGGGAAGTCGCCCTGGCTCGACGGGACCACATAGGCGCGGGCGTCGCGCTGCGCGGGCGCGCGGAAGGATTTCTCGAACTCCTCCGCGCCCGACGCGCGAGGGCCGCCGGCGCGCGCGGCCTTCGCGGCCTCGACGCGCCTGGGCGTGATGGTCCACGAGTCGCCCTTGCCGCGGGCGATGGCATCGCGGCCCATCTTGTAAAAGTTCCAGAGCAGTTGTGCGCGGTGGCGCGACGCGTAGTCGAGGATGCCCTTGTTCGCCGTGACCGAGTAATCCACCGACTGCCGGAAATGCCACGTCTGCGGCGCAATCGGCGCGATGTAATCCGCGCGCGGGAGCTGGAGCGATGGGTTGAACGGAATTTGCATCGGCGTCGGGCTGCCGATGGTCTCGGTGAGGATGCCGATCATGTTGTGAAAATACGCGGTCGTGCGCAGGCCGCCGTTCCACCACGTCGAATAGCGCGCGCCCGAACGCGTCGTCGCGCCGGGTTTGTTCTCCGCGAGGAAGCGGTTCATCATCGCCGCGCCCACGGCGTCAATGCCGCTGACGACAAGCGGGTGCACGTGGTAGTTGAACGGGTCGCGGAACGGCGGGCAGAACAGCACCGTGCCCGGCGGCCCCGTCTGGTGATGGTTGTAAACCATCTGCGGAAACCACTCGCGATACATCACGCGGTTCATCGCCTTGGTCTCCGCCTGCGTGCTCGCGTAGAAGTCGCGGTTGTTGTCGTGCCCGATGTATTTCTGGTAGAGGCGCGGCAGGCCGGCGAGCGAGCGGTTCGTCGGGTTCGTCGCGCGCATATACCAGTCGGAGCAGAGGTCCATTCCGTCGGGATTCGCGTGGACGAGCAGCACGATGCAGTCGTCCAGAAAACGCTGCGTCTCCGCGTCGCGCCCGCTCACGAGCTGCCACGCCGTCTCGATGAGCACCTGCGCGCAGAGGATTTCGCTCGCGTGCAGGCCGCCATCAATCCACACCACCGCGCGGCCCTCGTCGGCGAGCTTGCGGGCCTCCTTCTCGGAAATCTCGGCGCGCGCGAGCTTGGCGGAAGCCTCCTTGAATCTCGCAAGCCGCCGGTGGTTCGCCGGCGACGTGACGATGGACATGAACATCGGCCGCCCTTCCTCCGTGGTGCCGATGCGCACGACCTTGAGCCGGTCCGACTCGCGATCGAGCCGCGCCCAGTAGTTCGTGAGCTGCGTGTAGTTGGCCAGAAAGTAGTCGTCGCCGATGGCGTGGCCGAGGAATTCCTTCGGGGACGTGAGCTTCTGGGCCGCGGCTTCCGGCGCGAACCTGACGAGGCTGAGTGCAAGCAGGACGGGAAGGACGCGCGCGAAGGCGAGATGGGCGTTCATGGAAATCGCGCGGCATCCAACCACAGCAGGCGGCCGGTGAGAACTGCAATTCTCGCGGATCACTCGACCCGGCGCACCCGGCGTGATGCGCCCCACCAATTCACTCGACACGGCCCGGCACGCTTTGAATCATCGCGGCCCATGCTGCACCGGGAACTTCAACGCGAACTCCGGCGCGCCGTCGCCGCGGCGCTGCCGGACGCGGACGTTTCGTCCGTGCTCGTGCGCCCGTGCCCGGACGCGAGGTTCGGCGACTACCAGTGCAACGCGCTCATCGGCCTCGCGAAGCAGCGCAAGCTCAACCCGCGCCAGCTCGCCGCCGACGTGCAGTCGAGGCTCGATGTCGCGCGCTGGTGCGAGCCGGTCGAGATTGCAGGCGCGGGGTTCCTGAACTTCCGGCTCAAACCCGACGCGATCGGCGCGGCGCTCGCCTCCGCGGCGCGCGGCGACCACCTGTTTTTCGGGCGCGCTGCGCACCCGCGCACGGTCGTCATCGACTTCAGCTCGCCGAACGTGGCCAAGCCGATGCACGTCGGCCACATCCGCTCGACGATCCTCGGCGATTGCCTCGCGCGCGTGCTGCGCCTGCTCGGTCACCGCGTCGTGACCGACAACCACATCGGCGACTGGGGCACGCAATTCGGCATGCTGTTGCTCGGATGGAAGCGCGAGCTCAACCGCGCCGCGCTCGCCGCCGACCCGATCGCCGAGCTTGAGCGCATTTACAAGTCGGTCAATGCCGCGTGCGACGCCGACCCCGCCGTGCGCGAGGCGGCGAAGACGGAGTTGGTGAAACTCCAATCCGGCGACCCGGAAAACCTCGTCGTCTGGCGCGAGATGATCCGGCTCTCGCAGGCGCAGTTCGACACGATCTACGCGCGGCTCGGAGTGAAGTTCGACCACACGCTCGGCGAGAGCTTTTACAATCCGCAACTCCGCGGCGTGGTGGACGCGCTGCTCGCGGGCGGACTCGCGCGCGAGAGCGAGGGCGCGGTGTGCGTGTTCTCGGACGGCACGCGGCCGCCAAAGGACGATCCGTTTCAGATCCAGCGCGACGGCCAGTGGCATCCGAACCCGCAGCTCATTCAGAAGAGCGACGGCGGCTTCAACTACTCCACGACCGACCTCGCGACCCTCGCGCACCGGCTCGCCACGTGGCACCCGGAGGAGATCATCTACGTCACCGACGGCCGGCAGCAGCTCCACTTCCAGCAACTGTTTCAAACCTTCCGCCGCTGGCACCCGAACGAGGACGTGCGGCTCGCGCACGTGTGGTTCGGTTCGATCCTTGGCGAGGATGGCCGGCCCTTCAAGGCGCGCTCCGGCGAATCGGTGAAACTCGCCGACTTGCTCGACGAGGCCGAGGAACGCGCGCTCAAGGTCGTCACCGAGAAGAATCCCGAGCTCCCCGATGCCACGCGGCGCGGGATCGCGCGCGTGGTTGGCATCGGCGCGGTGAAATACGCGGACCTGCTGCCGAACCGGCAGACGGACTACGTGTTCAGTTGGGACCGCATGCTTTCGCTCAGCGGCAACACCGCGCCGTATCTGCAATACGCCTCGACCCGCGTCCGCAGCATCTTCCGCAAGGGAGGTGCCGACGCGGAATCCGGAATGCGGAGTGCCGAATGCACGCTGACCGAGCCCGCGGAATTCGCGCTTGCGAGGCGCCTGCTCAACTTCGGTCTGACACTCGAGGCGGTGGCGGACGAATACCGGCCGAACTTCCTCTGCAATTACCTCTACGAGCTCGCGGGCGAGTTCACGCGCTTTTACGAGGCGTGCCCGGTGCTCAAGGCCGGGGGCGCGGTGCGCGAGGCGCGGCTTGCGTTGTGCGGTCTCACCGGCCGCGTGCTCGAACAGGGCCTCGCCGCTCTCGGCATCGAGTCGCCGGAACAGATGTGAGCGGGGAACGCGCAGAAGCCTCGAAGGCTGGCGCGGCGGGCCGCCATCGTGTAGAGCTTCCGGCATCATGAACCGCCGCCATTTCCTCGCAGCCACTGGCAACGCCGCACTGCTCGCCGGTTTCAACGCGCGCGCCGCGGAGCCTTCCAAGTCCACGCCGCGCATCCGCGTCGGGCAGATTGGCACCGGCCACGCGCACGCCGACGGGCAGATGGCCGCGATGCGCAAGTCGCCGGACTTCGAGGTGGTCGGCTTCGTCGAACCCGACGAACGCCTCCGAGCCGTGCGCGCGCTCGAGAAAAACCCGGCCTACCAGGGCGTGCCGATGATGACGGAGGAGCAGTTGCTCAACACGCCGGGGCTGAAGATGGTCGCCGTGGAGACCGAGGTGAAGGACCTGCTCGCCGTGGGCGCGCGCTGTGTGAAGGCCGGCATGCACATTCATCTGGACAAGCCCGCGGGTGAGTCGCTGCCGCAGTTCAAGGCGCTGCTCGACGAGGCGACCCGGCGCGGACTCACGGTCAAGATGGGCTACATGTTCCGCTACAATCCCGCGTTCGAATTGTGCTTCCGCGCCGTGCGCGAGGGCTGGCTCGGACGCGTCTTTTCCATCGAGACGGTCATCAGCAAGGCCAGCGGCGCGGGCGACCGGAACAAGCTGCTGCCGTATCGCGGCGGAACCATGTTCGAGCTGGGTTGCCACGTGATTGACGCGGTGGTGACGGTGCTGGGCCGCCCGCAGAAAGTCACCGCCTTCGCGCGCCACAGCGGCAACTTCAAGGACGACCTGCTCGACAACCAGCTCGCCGTGCTCGATTACCCGAACGCCACCGTCACCGTCCGCAGCGCCTTGGTCGAAGTGGACGGCGGCGCGCGGCGGCAGTTCGTGGTGTGCGGCGACGCCGGCACGTTCGACATCCGCCCGCTCGAGCCGCCGAAGGCGCGCCTCGCACTGGCGCAGCCGCGCGGCGACTTCAAGAAAGGTTATCAGGATGTGAGCTTTCCCAACCTGCCGCGATACGAGGCGGATTTCGCGGACTTCGCGAAGGTCATCCGCGGCGAGAAGAAGTTCGGATGGCCGCCCGCGCACGACCTCGCGACACAGGAGACGGTGTTGCTCGCGAGCGGGCTGCCGGTGGCGTAGGCGAGCTGCGCGCCGTCACTTCATCAGAATCCCGGCGATGGTGCCGGTGAGATACGTCGCGAGCAGGCCGCCCGCCATGGCGCGAAGGCCGAGCTTGGCGAGGTCGCCCCGGCGCCCGGGAGCGAGCGAGCCGATGCCGCCGATCTGGATGGCGATGCTGCTGAAATTCGCAAACCCGCAGATGGCGTAGGCGGCGATGTTAAAGCTGCGCGGCTCGATGGCGCCCTTGATCGGCTCGCCGGTGAGCGTGAGATACGCGATGAATTCGTTGAGCACGATGCGTTCGCCGAAGACCTGCCCGACTGCCGTGCAGTCCTTCCACGGAATGCCCATCAGGAACGCAAACGGCGCGTTCACCCAGCCGAGGAACTTCTGGATGGTGACCGGCTGCTGCACCTGCGCCCATTCCTGCGGGAGGGACACGAGGTAGTTCGCCGCGTAAACGAGGGCGACGAACGCGATGAGCATCGCGATGACATTGATCGCGAGTTTCATGCCGTCGCCCGCGCCGACGCACAGCGCGTCGAGCCCGTTCACCGTCTCGCGCGGGACATCCGCGTGCGCGCCGGACGCCGTGGGGCTGGCCTCGGATTCCGGCAGGAGAATCTTGGCCATCAGCAGCCCTGCGGGCGCGTTCATCACCGAGGCAGTGAGCAGGTGGCCCGCGTCCACGCCGAAGCTCACATAAACGGCGAGCACGCCGCCGGCGATGGTGGCCATGCCGCCGATCATCATCGCGAGGATTTCGCTGCGCGTCATGCCGGGGAGATACGGCTTGATGACGAGCGGCGCCTCGGTCTGGCCCATGAAGATGTTCGCCGCGGCCGAGAGGCTCTCGCTGCCGCTGGTCCGCATCACGCGTTGCATCACCCACGCCACGCCGCGCACCACGACCTGCAGGAGGCCGTAGTGATACAGGAACGACGACACGGCCGACACGAGGATGATCGTGCCCGCGACGAGCACGGCGAAGATCACGGAATTCTGCGGGCCCCACGACTTGCCGAGCAGGTCGCCGTCCGCCAGCGGGCCGAACACCATCCCGGTGCCTTTGCCCGCGAAGCTGATGAACTTCGTGACTGCGGTGTTGAAGAAGTCGAAGAAGGCGCGCCCCGGCGTCGTGTTGAGGATCAGCGCGCCGAACACGACCTGAAGCGAGATGCCCGCGATGACGATGCGCCACGGGAACTTCTTCCGGTCATACGAAAGCGCCCAGGCGCAGGAGATGAGCACGACGATGCCGAGGGCGCCAATGAGGAGGTGCATGCGCGGACAGTAGGGACAGGCTCCGCGCGTATCAAGGTCGCTTTCTCCGGCGCCCGCGGCGCCGAGGATTCTGAATTGAATCCGCAGCCGGGGAACCGTTACGTTCCGCGCCGACCGGAGCGCGATGAACACCGACGCTTCGCTGCCACGCACCACCATGAACAAACACGCCGTCGTCACCGGGGCCGGCAGCGGAGTCGGCCAAGCCACCGCGCTCGCGCTCGTGAAAGAAGGCTGGCGCGTCGCCATCCTCGGCCGCCGCCGCGGCGCGCTCGACGCCACCGTGAAACGCGCGGGCCGGCTCGGCCCGCGGCTGCTGGTCTGCCCGTGCGACATCGGTGACGTCGCGGCGGTGCAGCGGATGGCGAAGTCGGTCTTGAAGAAATTCGGCACCGTCGAGGTGCTGGTGAACGCGGCCGGCACGAACATCCCGAACCGCTCGCTCGCCGTGCTTTCGCTCGAGGACTATCACGCTGTGATCGATGCGAACCTGCACGGCTCCTACTACTGCGCGCAGGCGTTTCTGCCGCAGATGCGCGCCCGGCGCAGCGGCACCATCGTCAACATCGTCTCCGACGCGGGCCGGCAGGCGAGCCCGAAGAGCGGCCCGGCCTACGTGGTCTCCAAGTTTGGCCAGGCCGGACTCACGCAGTCCATCAACGCCGAGGAGCGCAAGAACGGCATCCGCGCCTGCTCGGTGTTTCCCGGCGACATCGACACGCCGCTGCTCGACAAGCGCCCCGTGGTGCCCGACGCCGCGGCGCGGGCGGTGATGATGAAGTCCGAGGACGTCGCCGCCTGCGCGCTGCTGGCCATCAACATCCCCCCGCGCGCGCTGGTGGAGGAGATCCTTGTGCGGCCGGCGTGAGGCGCGAACTGGATGCGGAATGCGGGCTCCGGAATGCGAAACGGAGGGAGACCCGCGACGCACGTTGAAGCTCCGATGAATTCCAACATCGAACGCTGCGAGCGGGCGCTCGCGAAGTTCCCGGACAACGCGATGGCGCGCTTCAGCCTCGGCAAGGCGCACTTTGATCTCGGCGACTTCGAAGCAGCCCGCGGGCAATTCGCCCTCGCGCTCGCGGCCAAGCCTGACTGGATGGCCGTCGCCATCCTGCTCGGCAAATGCGAGCAAGCCCTCGGGAACAAGCCTGCCGCGAAAGAGACATTCGAGCGCGCGCTCAAGCTCGCCATCGCGCAGCATCACGAGGGGCCGCAGGCCGAATTGGAGCAACTGCTGGCGGAATCCGGCGCGGCGTGAACGCCGTGCCGTTACGCGCCGAGATACGCGCTCTTGACTTGAGGGTTGGCGCGGAGGGATTTGGACTCGTCCTGCAGAATCACGCGGCCGGTTTCGAGGACGTAGCCGAAGCGCGAGACTTCGAGCGCGAGGTTGGCGTTCTGTTCGACGAGGAGGATGGTGATCTTTTGCTCGCGGTTGATCTCCACGACCTTTTCGAAAATCGTCTTCACGAGCAGCGGCGCGATGCCGAGCGAGGGTTCGTCGAGCATGAGGAACCGCGGCTTGCTCATCAACGCGCGGCCGATGGCGAGCATCTGCTGTTCGCCGCCCGAGAGCGTGCCGGCGACCTGCTGCTCGCGCTCCTTCAACCGCGGAAACACGGCGAACACGTAATCGAGGTCCTTCGCGATGCCCGCCTTGTCGCGTCGCAAGTAGGCGCCCATCCGGAGATTCTCGCGCACGGTGAGGTTCGCGAAAATCATGCGGCCCTCGGGCACGTGGGCAAGTCCGCGCGCGACGAGCTGGTGCGGCTTCGCGCCGGCGATGCTGCGACCCTCGTAGAGAATGTCCCCGGACTTCGGGCGGATGAGTCCCGACACGGTGCGAAGGGTCGTGGTCTTGCCCGCGCCGTTGCCGCCGATGAGCGTGACGATGGCGCCCTGCTCGACTTTGAGCGAGACGCCGTGCAGGGCGGTGATGGCGCCGTAGTTCACGGCGAGGTCCTTGATTTCGAGGGTCGCGCTCATTCCGGCGTGAGGTGGTCCTCGCCCAAATATGCCTCGATCACCTTCGGGTTGCGCTGCACTTCGGTGGGTGAGCCCTCGGCGATCTTGACGCCGTAGTCGAGCACGGCGATGCGTTCGCAAATGCCCATCACGACTTTCATGTCGTGTTCCACGAGCAGCACGGCGAGCTGGAACTTGTCCTTCACAAAACGAATCAGCCGCATGAGCTCGGCTTTTTCGGTGGGGTTCATGCCGGCGGCGGGTTCGTCGAGCAGGAGCAACTTGGGCTTGGTCGCCAGCGCGCGGACGATTTCGAGCCGGCGCTGGCTGCCGTAGGGGAGGCTCTTCGCGGGCGCGTCGCGGAATCTGCCGAGGTCGAAGATGTCGAGCAGTTCCATCGCGCGCGACTCGATCTCGCGCTCCTCGCGCTTGAACGCCGCGCCGCGCCACAGGGCATGCTCGATGCCGCTGACGAGGTGCAGGTGGAACGCGACGCGCACGTTGTCGAAGACGTTGAGCGACGGGAAGAGCCGGATGTTCTGGAAGGTGCGTGCGATGCCGTGGTCGGTGATCTGGTGCGGTTTGCGACCTGCGACCGATGCGCCTTCGAAGCGGATGTCGCCCGCCGTGGGCTGATAGACGCCGGTGATGAGGTTGAAGACCGTGGTTTTGCCCGCGCCGTTGGGGCCGATGAGGCCGATGAGTTCGCGCGGGCCGATGCTCAGGTCGAGCTCGGACACGGCGGTGAGTCCGCCGAATCGGATCGTGCAGCGGCTGACTTCGAGCAGCGCGGATTGTGAATCGGCGTCAGGCACCCGGCGTGGTTGTGGCGTGGCGCGGCTTCCACTTGAACGTGAACAAGCCCTGCGGCCGCACGAGCATGATGATGATGATGAGCAGCGAGTAGAGGATCATCCGGTATTCGGCGACGGGCCGCAGCACCTCGGGCAGCACGGTGAGCAGGATCGCGGCGAGCACGACGCCGAGCGTGTTGCCCATGCCGCCGAGGATGACCATCACGACGATGTCGAAGGACTTCATGAAGTCGAAGCCGCCCGGTGAGATAAAGCTCTTCAGGTGCGCGTAGAGCCCGCCCGCGACTCCCGCGAAGAATGCGCCGATGACGAACGCCGCGACTTTGTAGCGCGTGGTGTTGATGCCCATCGCGGCGGCGGCGATTTCGTCGTCGTGCACGGCGATGAAGCCGCGTCCGTAGGTCGAGTGCACGAGCGCGAGCACGCAATAAACCGTCAGCGCCGCCCACGCGAACGTCCAGAAAACCGTCGTGTAGGGCGCGATGCCCTTCATGCCCGTCGGCCCGCCGACGGCCTGGATGTTTTGCAGGATGACGCGGATGATTTCCCCGAAGCCGAGCGTGACGATGGCGAGATAATCGCCGCGCAATCGCAGTGAAGGCACGCCGACGACCAGGCCCGCGAGCGCCGCGCCGAGTCCGCCCGCGACGAGCGCGGCGAGAAAGAGCGCGGGCACGCCGACGGAATCCTTCGCGCCGCCGAACCACGCGAGGACGGTCGGCCCGGCGAACGTGGTGACCGACGCGCCGATGTAGGCGCCGACCGCCATGAAGCCCGCGTGGCCCATGGAGAACTGGCCGGTGTAGCCGTTGATGAGGTTGAGGCTGACGGCGAGCGTGATGTTGATGCCGATGCCGAGGAGGATGTCGAGGTGGTAGGGATTGATGCGGTCGGACACGAGCGAGACGAGCAGGCTCACGACGAGGGCGGCGAGGAGGAGGAGTTTCTCTTTCATCAGACTTTCTCCACCTCCATCTTGCCGAGCAGGCCGGAGGGCTTGAAGAGCAGGATGAAAATCAGGATGCCAAACACGATCGCGTCGCGGAACGGCGAGATCTTGCTGCCGCCGACGAAGGTCTCGACGACGCCGATGACCACGCCGCCGAGCGCCGCGCCGGGGAGGTTGCCGATGCCGCCCAGCACCGCGGCGGTGAAGGCCTTCAAGCCGGGCATGATGCCCATGAGCGGCTCGATGGCGGGATACTTCATCGCGTAAAGAATCCCGCCCGCGGCGGCGAGCGCGGAGCCGAGGCCGAACGTGAACGAGATGACGACGTTGAGGTTCACCCCCATGAGCTGGGCGGCGGGGGCGTTGAACGACACGGCGCGCATGGCCGTGCCGATGCGCGTGCGGTGCACGATGAATTGAAGCGCGACGAGCAACGCGACCGTCACGAGCAGCACCACGAGGTCGAGGTTGCTCAACACCACGCCACCGAGCTTGAAGTTCTCGTGCTTGATGAGCTCGGGAAACGTCTGCGGCGAGGGGCCGAAGACCTTCTTGTGCTGGCCGACATACTCGATGAGCAGCGACACGCCGATGGCGGTGATGAGCACGGTGAGCCTGGGTTTGTCGCGCAGCGGTTTGTAGGCGAGGCGTTCGATGATGATGCCGAGCAGCGCGCAGAGCAGCATCGCCAGCACGAGCACCACGAGCGCGCCCGCAATGGACGGCGGGGCAAAGAGCTGCCCGACGCGCGGCGCGAGGTAGAAACCGAAAAACGCGCCGACCATGAACACGTCGCCATGCGCGAAGTTGATGAAGCGCAGGACGCCATAGACCATCGTGTAGCCCAGGGCGATGAGCGCGTAGATGGAGCCGAGTGCGAGGCCGTTGATGAGTTGTTGGAAGAATTCGGTCAAGGCGACGCGGCACTTGTAGGCAAAACGTGACTCGAAGCCAATGGCTTTCTCGCCGTGACGGGGGCGCGGCGGACGCAGGAGGATTGACTTGGCATGGCAACTCCGTAGATTCGCAGCAACGGTAGCCGGGGCGTTCGCCGTTGCCCGGCCGTGTTTCGCCTTCCATGACGATCGAACTCAATGCCCGCCCAGGCTGGTCGCTTCGAGAAACGAGCGGATTCACCCTGGTGGAAGTAGTCATGGCGGTGCTGCTCGCGGCCATCACGATCGTCGGCGTCATCTACGGATATACCCAGTCGGCCTCGCGCGCGGAGTGGTCCGGGCTTTCTTACGCGGCGCAGGCGCTGGCGATCCAGCGGATGGAACAGGTGCGCTCGGCGAAGTGGGACACCGAGGCCGGCGTGGATGAACTCGTTTCGACCAACTTCCCGGTGCAAATCACCATTTTGGACCTGCCGGTGGCCGGAACCAACGTGGTTTACGCGACGAATTTCACGACGATCACCACGCTTTCAGCCGTGGCGCCCAGGCTGAAGATGATCCAGGTGGCCTGCGTGTGGCGGTTCGCGCAGACCGGGCGGCGCTTCACGAACACGCTCGTCACCTATCGCGCGCCGGACAACTAGCCATGCGCACGACCCCTTCAAAGGCGGCGGAGGCCCGGCGGGCTCGGAGGGCGCTCACGCTCACGGAGATGATGATTTCGATGGGCATCTTCACCGTGGTCATCGGCGCGGTGATCGCCGCGCATATCATGGGCCTGCGGCTCAATGAGTGGACGATCCGCAAGCTGGGTGCAGACGACATGGCCCGGCGAACATTCTCATCCTTGCAAGCCGAAGTCCGGTCGGCCACGACGCTCAAGATCGGCAATGGGACGGCCACCAACTTTGTGCAGGTCGCCGACGGCTCGGCCCAGCAGGGTATGGCGCTGCAGATTTACCGGACGACCGCGACGAACATTTGGTCGCGATACTACTTCGACACGAACTCGAGCGAACTGCGGCGGGTGCAATCCAGCGCGACCACGCCGATCACCATCGCGCGCTACCTGACCAATTCGATCATCTTCAAGGCAGAGAACTTCCAGGGCACGGTGCTGACGGAGACTGCGAACAACCGTGTCATCAACATCACCCTGCAGTTTTACCAGCTCCAGTATCCGTTTACGAAGATTGGCCCGAGCAATGCTTTCGACTACTACCAGCTACAGGCGAAGATCGCCCGGCGAATCCTCTGACGCATCATGCGAACCCGCACGAACCCATCGAACCGGAAGGCCAAGGGCTACGCCCTGGTCATGGTGTTGATCCTGGCCGGCATCGCGCTGCTCGTGATGAGCGCGTCGATGAACTGGACCAGCAGCACCGCCCTGCTCAATGAGCGCAACAACCAGTTGAGCGTGACGCTGTCCGCGGCCGAAGCCGCGACCGAGAAGGCCGTCACCCGCATGCTCACGGACTTCAAGGCAGGCAATGAGTCGGCCGTTTACAACAACCTCGTGGTCTACCGGACCAACATCCCCACCCCATCGGAGTCCGCGCATTGGACCAACTTCGCGTTCAGCGACGCACAAGGCGGGACCAACCGGACGTATGTCGAGCGCACCGCGACGCAGGTTTACACCACGCTCTCCGGGCAGTATGCGGGGTTGAGCGGGTTTGCCTCGACCTACCGCGTGCTCTCCAACGCCAGGCAGACCAGTGGCAGGTTCGTCCTTACGAACGCGGTGCAGCAGGACATCCAGCTCGCATCGATCCCCGTATTCCAGTTCGCGATCTTCTACAACAGCCTGCTTGAGTTCACCTGGGCGGCGCCGTTCACCGTCCGCGGCCGCGTGCACGCCAACGCGAACGTCTACACGGGTTCCGCGGCCCCGCTGCTCTTTAAGGATGTGGTCACCGCGACTGGCGTGATTCAGAAACAAGGCTGGGGTGGCTACAGTCTGTCGGCGATGACGGGCTCAATCACCTACCAGGACAGAAAAACGACGAACGTTTCTTCGCTCGTCCTGCCCATCGGCACGAACAACACGGCCGCAGCCGTGCGCGAGGTGATCAACATCCCGCCTGCCAGCGAGCTGATGACCAGCCCAATGGGGCAGCAGCGCTACTACAACAAGGCCGAACTGGTCATCCTCATCAGCAACAGCACCGTGACCGCGAGCGTGAAGCAGCCCTTCAGCTCGCTGTCGACACCCATCCCGTCGGTGCAAGTCACGAACTTCGTCAGCACCGACCTGACGTTCACCGACCAGCGCGAAGACAAGACCGTCCGCACCACGCAGATTGATGTCGGCAGGCTGAGCACGTGGGCGGCAACCAACGCGGCGGTCATCGCCACGCTTGGAGTGAGGACACCTCCGAGTGTCCTTTATATTGCCGACATGCGAACGACCTCGAGCAGGACGATGAATGGTGTCCGGCTGGTCAATGGGCAGACGCTTCCCACGCGCGGTCTGACCGTGGCCACGCCCAACCCCATCTACGTCCGCGGTCACTTCAACTGCCCGGTGGACACCCACCTCGGCACGACCAACACCACCGCCACCCGGCCTGCCTCGCTGGTGTCCGACGCTCTGACGATCCTCTCGCCCGCATGGAATGACTCACAAAGCAGCGGCTCCTTCCTCAATCGAGACGCGGCGAATACCACGGTCAACGCCGCCATCCTCACCGGCACCGTCTACTCGGCGGGCTCGACCGGCTCGGCTCCCTTCAGCGGCGGGGTGATGAACCTGCCGCGGCTGCTGGAAGACTGGGGCAACGGCGCGGTCCGGCTCACCTTGAATGGCTCGATCATCAACCTCTTCAACAGCGTGCAAGCCGCCGCCGCGTGGCAGACTCCGGGCGTTTACTATTACGCGCCCACGCGCGACTTTAACTTTGACCAGAACTTCCTCGATGTGACCAAACTGCCACCGGGCACACCTGTCCTGCGGACGCTCATCCGCGGGAGTTGGGGCAACCCCATCGCCAATGTCACCAATTCCTCCGGTTAACCGCCAATTCCTGGTCAGCTTCATCCTCGTCCTGGCAACGCTCGGTTCGGGTGCCTCGTGGCTTCGCGCGCAGGACGCTCCAGCGAGACCGGCCGCGACAAACGCGCTCCCGGCGTTCTCCCTCAAGGCCGTTCGCGAAGGCCCGGAGGCCTTTGGACCCATCCAGCGCGCGTATGTCACCCTCGGCACCAATCGGGCTGCGTTCCTCATTCCCCGTGGCTACGAGGTGCACACCGACCTGCAACGGTGGCGCGTGACCTTCACGGCGCAGGAAGGGCGTGCAACCGTCGCCGTGCAGTTCTACTCGCCGCCACAGACGGCTCAGGGCCAGGCCGCATCGCCCGCCACGAAACGTGAACTGAAACCCGAGTCGTGCCTGCCAATCATCCTCCAGCGGCACCCGAACGCGAAGGTGACCGAGCAGTTCACTGCCACGGCATCGGGTGTGGCGGGTCCGGGCTTCGACCTCAATCTGCCCGGAGTGACCGGTGTCGGCCCGCGTCACCGCTTCGTGTTCCTGCCGGCGCTCACCGGGTTGGTGGAATTCCAAGCCAGCGGTGACGACGCTTCCATCGAGGAAGCGCGAAGCGCCTTGAACAGTATCCTCCTGACTTTCAAGGTCGCGGAGAACGGCAAACTCGACATCGCGCCCATTTCGGACAAGATCTGAAGGCGCGACACCTCCGTGGCTGGGCGTCGGGGGCGTGCCTCGCTCGTCCAAAGTCACGCTTCTTTTTCGTCCGTTGAGTCAACTCAAGGAATCGGGCCAGTTTCCATCCACGTTGGCGCGACGCCGATGTGCGCTGGCGTTGGCATGGGGAATGCGACGCCACCAGGCAGCAGGGGTTGGTCGGATCGCAATGGCAGCAGCAAACACAGGCAAATCCAGTGAAGACGACGCAGAGAATCGATAGGCTGGGCAACCCGGCGCGGACTCCGAGCCTCTTCCGCCGGATTGGTGCTTTCACCCTGCCCGAGGTGTTGCTTAGCATTTCTGTGATTGGGGTGATGTTCGTCTCGCTCTACACGGGCATCACGATGGGGTTCGGGATCATCAGCATGGCGCGTGAAAACCTGCGCGCCACGCAGATCATGACCGACCGCATGGAGGAGATGCGCCTTTACACGTGGACACAGGTGACCTCCTTCGGGTCGAGCACATCCTACATCCCATCCTCGTTCATCGAGCCGTTCTTCCCGACCTCCTCATCCAGCAGTTCGTTCACGACGAATCAGGCGGGCATCAATTTCTACGGGACGCTGTCGGTGGTGGTCCCATCCATCACCGAGTCCTACAGCAACGACCTCCGGGTGGTGACCGTCACGCTCAACTGGACCAACGGCAGCGTGCCGCGAACCCGCTCGATGAGCACCATGGTGTCGCAATATGGAATGCAGAATTACATCTACTAGCCGCGCCCGCGTCCGTGCGCGGCGCCGGCAAGCCACCGGCATGACGCTTGTGGAGATGATGATCGCCGTGACGATCTTCCTGATTGCGATGTCCGCGGTGATGACCCTCACCCTCTACGGCGCGCGCGCCTTTGCGGCGATCACCAACTACGTGGACCTCGACCAATACAGCCGCAAGGCGCTCGACCGCATGTCGCTCGAGATCCGCCAGGCTGACAGGCTCGACTACTACACGACCAACAGGCTCGTCATGAGCATCAACGGCGGCACGACCAACTTGATCTACTCCTACGACCCTATCGCCAAGCAGCTCGTGCGCTATCTCGGGACCGAAGTCGAGACCCTGCTCAAGGAATGCTCCACGCTACGTTTCGACATGTTTGACCGCAACACCGTCTCCAACTCGTTCGACCAGTTTCCCACGAGCGTCGCCACGAATGCCAAGCTCATCCGCGTGAGCTGGACGTGCACCCGCACCATCCTCGGCAGCGAGGTCAACACGGAGAGCGTGCAATCCGCCAAGATCGTCATCCGCAAGCAACAATGACGCGTCATGAACCTCCGCTCCCACCACTCCCGCGGCAGCGCGCTCGTCGTCACCCTCATCCTTTCGGCCATCATCGGGCTGACGATCCTCAGCTACCTCGACCTGACCAGCGCGCAGAACCGGGCAGTGACTCGTTCGCAGCAGTGGCACTCGATCGTGCCGGTCATGGAGGCGGGTGTCGAGGAGGCGTTCACTCAACTCTACCACGGTGGTTCCAATCTCTCGGCCAACGGCTGGGTTCTCACGAGCAACGCCTACACCAAGTCACGCAGCTTTGGGATGGGCCGGTATGTCGTCTCCATCTCGAACGTGAGCCCGCCGGTGATCTATTCTCAAGGTTATCTGAAAATCCCGACGAGCACGGGTGAAATCTCACGCGTCGTGCGGGTCACAACAACCGGCGGTCCGCTATTCAGCCGCGGCTTGGTGGCCAAGGGCAGCGTCGGCTTTTCCGGCAACAACGTGACAATCGACAGCTATGACTCGCTTGGCACGAACATCAACTGGAGCGCGGGCACGCGAAAAGCCAACGGCTCCGTTGGCTCGGTGATGGGAACGGTGACGGTGCAGAACTGCAACATCTACGGATCCGTCCTCATCAGTTCCAGCGGCAGTGCGAGCACCGGCCCAAACGGGCGCGTGGGCGACCTGACCTACGCGGGCACCGGCTTCCAGGCGGGGTCGCTCAGCAGCAACCTGAGCATCTCGATCCCTGACGTCACCGTCCCGGCGGGGCTTGCCGGTTCGCTTCCCGTCCCGGGTAACAACATCATTACGACCAGCGGCAACTACACCTCGCTGGGCTTCAGTTCGACCCTCACTGTCCGCACAAACGTCGTCGCGACCGTCCTCGTAAACGGCAACATCACCGGGGGCATTACGCTCGAACCGGGCGCGAAACTCACCATTTACATGAACGGCACGACCCTGTCAGCGGCGGGCAATACGCAGATCAACCGTCACGCCAGTTCCACCTCGCTGAACCTGCTCATCTACGGCACGAGCAACTTCACGTCGTTCAGCCTGTCGGGGAATGCGGCTTTCAAGGGCATGCTCTACGCGCCTTATGCGAGTTTTAGTTGCGGTGGCGGCGGCAACAACACGGTCGATTACGCGGGCGCCGCCATCGTCTCGACCGCGGACATGAACGGCCACTTCAATTTCCACTACGACGAAGTGCTTGGAAATACCGGCCCCTCCAGCGGCTACGTCGCCACGAACTGGAACGAGCTCTGACCCGGGCGCCCTTCGAATCAGCCGCCGATTTCCTGCGGGCCCTTGCCGCCGTTGATGAGGAAGAGCACGGCCATGCGCACGGCCAGGCCGTTGGTCACCTGCTCGAGAATCACGGAGCGCGCGCCGTCGGCGGTTTCGCTGTCAATCTCCACGCCGCGGTTGATGGGGCCGGGGTGCATGATGAGCACGTCGTCCTTCGTCCGCGCCATGCGCGCGCGGTTCAGGCCGAAGAGGCTCGCGTATTCGCCGATGCTCGGGAAGGTGGTGCGCCGCTGCCGCTCGTGCTGGATGCGCAGGAGGTTGATCACGTCGGCGTCGCGGATGGCCTCGTTCACGTCCCACGTCACCTCGCAGCCGAGCTGCTTGAACACGGGCGGCACGAGGGTCGGCGGGCCGCAGAGCGTCACGCGCGCGCCGAGCTTGAGCAGCGCCCAGATGTTGGAGCGCGCCACGCGGCTGTAGAGGATGTCGCCGAGGATGGTGACGTTGAGCCCCTCGACGCGGCCCTTCTTCTCGCGGATGGTGAAGGCGTCGAGCAGCGCCTGCGTGGGATGCTCGTGCGCGCCGTCGCCGGCGTTGACGACGCCGGCCTTGAGGAATCGCGCGAGGAAATGCGGCGCGCCGGCCGCGCTGTGGCGGATGATGATGATGTCGGCGTTCATCGCCTCGAGGTTGCGCGCGGTGTCCTTGAGGGTTTCCCCCTTCTTCAGCGAGCTGGCTTCGGCGGAGAAGTTGATCACGTCCGCCGTGAGCCGCATGGCCGCGAGTTCGAAGCTGATGCGCGTGCGGGTCGAGGGCTCGATGAAGAGATTGACCACCGTCTTGCCGCGGAGGGCCGGGACTTTCTTGATCGCGCGCTCGCCGACGGCCTTGAAGGCGCGCGCCGTGTCGAGCACGGTCACGATTTCCGCGGGCGTGAGCGACTCGATGTCGAGCAGGTGCTTGAGGTTCCAGTTCATGGCCGTTCCAAATCCACGCGGTCGTCGTGACCGTCCTCGCGCAGCCGGACGTTGATGTGCTCGCCGTGGCGCGTGGGCACGTTCTTGCCGACGAAGTCCGCCTTGATGGGCAGCTCGCGATGGCCGCGGTCCACGAGCACGGCGAGTTGAACGCGCGCGGGCCGGCCGAAGTCGTTCATCGCATCGAGCGCGGCGCGCGTCGTGCGCCCGCTGAACAGCACGTCATCCACGAGCACGACCGTCGTGCCGGTGATGTCCACGGGGATCGACGTGGGCCGGATTTGCGGCGCGGGCCGGCCGTCGAGGTCGTCGCGGTGCATGCTCACGTCGAGTGCGCCGACGGGGACGGCGTGGCCCCAAATCGTCGCGAGCGTCCGGGCAAGCCGGTGCGCGAGGTGGACGCCGCCGGTCTGCACGCCGACGAGGACGACGGACGAGGGGGCGTCGTTGCGCTCGGCGATTTCGTGGGCGATGCGCGTGAGCGCGCGGTCGATGGCGCCGGCGGTGAGCAGGGGGTGGGTTTCAGGCATAAAAAAACGAGCGGCACCCGGACGGGGCGCGCTCGCCTGACTTGAGGTGGACACACATCAACCTTCGCGGCCTCGCGGGACCGCCTTAAAGGACACTCCGTTCCTGCCGTTCAGGAGTTCTGCGACTGCGGCTGCCGGGACTTCCGCCACTTCGAACGGTGCCGAACGATCCAATCGGTCAGCGCCTTCTCGAAGCCGATGTCAAACCCGGCTTTTTCCGACTCAAGCCACTTGTGTCGCAGAATCTCTTCCCGCTCGGCCTGAAACTCGCGGTAGAGGGACGAATTCTTCACCAGATCGTCACCTTTTTGGGCTTCGGTTTCACTCATGTTGCCCCCAAAAAAGTCTCACTTGCGGTTCAACTCTAACAGCGGGTTTGACGGTGACAATACGATTTTCACTCAACCTCCGGCTTGGCGCCCTTCACGGAGCCGCGTGCCAGCGTGCCGCAGGAAGCTGCGTTTTCCTCGAGGGTTGCCCCGCCGGTCAGTCACGGGCACGCTCCTGCACATCGTGAATCCGATCCGCCAGTCCGCGCATGAACTCGCCGTGGCGACCCGTGGCCGGGGCTTCTACGAAATCACTCGTGAACTCTCCGCGCTCGTGGGCGCGGCGGGCTTGCGGACGGGGCTTGCGACCGTTCACATCCGCCACACGTCCGCGTCGTTGTTGATCCAGGAAAACGCGGACCCGGAAGTGCGGCGCGACCTCGAGCGCTTCTTCGCACGGCTGGCGCCGGATGGCGACGGCTTGTTTCGCCACACTTGCGAGGGCGACGATGACATGCCCGCGCACATCCGCACGGCACTGACGAACGTGAACTTGAGCATCCCGATACTCGACGGCCGGCTCGCGCTGGGCACGTGGCAGGGGATCTTTGTGTGGGAGCATCGGACGGCGCCGCACCGGCGCGAAGTGGCCGTCCACCTCATCGGCTCGTGATCGCGCGGCACGCCCGCCGCGGATGCCAGGTCAGCGCCGGACGAGCCGGAGGTTCATGCGCCGGAGGTCGAGGTGATAGCGCAGGCCTTCGGGCGGCTTGGGGACGCCGACGGTCTGCCGGGCCGGCCAACATTCCCTCGCAAGCCCGCGCCGCGGTTGCGACACTCCGCCGCGATGCGCTACCGCCGATTTGGCCGCACTGGGTTGCAGATGCCCGTCTTCTCCTGCGGCGGCATGCGTTACCAGTGGAAGTGGCAGGACGTGTCGCCCGCCGACATCCCGCGCGACTCGCAGGCGAATCTCGAGGCCACCATCTATCGCGCGCTCGAACTCGGCATCCACCACATCGAGACCGCGCGCGGCTACGGCTCGAGCGAGATGCAGCTCGGCTGGGTTCTGCCGGAGCTTCCACGCGACAAGATCATCGTCCAAACCAAGATCGCGCCCCAAGCCAGCCCGCGGGAGTTTGTGCGGCTCTTCGAGACCTCGTTGAGCAACCTCCGGCTCGGTCACGTGGACTTGCTCTCGCTCCACGGCATCAACAACCGCCAGCTCCTCGACTGGTCCCTCCGCAAGGACGGCTGCCTCGAAGCTGCGCGCCAGCTCCAGCGCGAAGGGCGCGCCCGCTTCATCGGCTTCTCCACACACGCCACGACCGACCTCATTCTCGAGGCCGTCCACTCCGGCGGCTTCGACTACGTGAACCTCCACTGGTATTTCGTCAACGAACTCAACTGGTCCGCCATCGAAGCCGCCGCGCGGCTCGACATGGGCGTCTTCATCATCAGCCCCAACGACAAGGGCGGCAAACTCTACGCCCCGCCGCCTGCGCTCGCGGCACTTTGCGCGCCGCTCGCGCCGATGCAGTTCAACGACCTCTGGTGCCTCGCGCGGCCGCAAGTCCACACGCTCAGCCTCGGCGCGGCGCGGCCGGCGGACTTCGACTCGCACGTCGCCGCGCTCGACCACCTGGACCGCGCCGCCGAACTCACCGCGCCCGTCGAACGCCGGCTCCGCGCGCGGATGGAGCGCGAGCTCGGCGCGGATTGGTGCGCACGCTGGCACGAAGGGTTGCCCGGTTACCTCGAAATCCCCGGACAGGTCAACGTCGGCGAAATCCTCCGCCTGTGGACCTATGCGCAAGGCCTGGGCCTGCTCGACTGGGCGAGGATGCGCTACAACCTGCTCGGCCACGCCGACCACTGGTTCCCGGGGGAAAACGCGGCGGCTTTCGACGAAGCCGCGATGCGCCGCGCCGTCGAGCGCAACCCGTTCGCGGACCGCATCCCGTCCATCCTCCGCGAGGCGCACCGGCAGTTCTTCAGCGGGGCGCAGAAAAGGCTGAGCGAAGGTTAGTTCACGAGTGCACGGCGAGTTCGCGGGAATTCGAGGCTTGCGTCGCGCCTCGTAAGTTGCTAGTGAACGTAACGCGAACCCGTCACTCAAGGCAGCATGCATGCGAACCTCCGTCTTCAGACCGTCACCCAAGGGCCACCACGCCCGGCCGGTTTTACGCTGATCGAACTGCTTGTCGTCATCGCCATCATCGCAATCCTCGCCGGGTTGCTGCTGCCGTCCTTGGCCAAGGCGAAGATTAAGACGAAGGGCACCGTTTCGCTCAACAACATCAAGCAGTTGATGAATGGATGGCACCTCTACGCTTCGGAGGCCGACGAGCGGATGGTGCAGGTCCACCTTTGGTATAACCCGCGAGTGGCCGGGGCGGGACCGTGGGGCACGAGCAATCGCAGGAACCCCGAGGCATGGGTCATCGGTTCGATGGACAACGACCCCTTTTACCAGATGTTCAGCATGCTGGCCGAGGATGCAGCCAAAGCCGACCCCGGCGCGAGCGGCTCCGCGCAGACGATGAACTACGCGACCAACACCTACGGCATCACGCGGACGCTCTTCTATCGGTATGTCGGCAACTTCAAATCCTACCGTTGCCCGTCGGACAAGTATCGCAACGAGGCTTCGGCGTTTGCCGGCGTCACCCTTGGCCATGACCGGGTGCGCAGCTACTCGGCGAACAACTTCATGGGCGGGGCGGATAACTTTCTCACCGGGGCAAAAATCTTCTACCGCCTGCTCGACATTGACAAACCCGACCTCCGATACGTCTTCATCGACGAAAACGAGCGCAGCATGAATGATGGGTTCTTCCTGACCCACATGACGATTCAAGCCAGCCAGAATGATGTGCCCGCTTCGCACCACGACGGGGCATATCCGCTCGGTCACGCCGATGGTCACGTGGAGATGATCCGCGTTCAAGATGGCCGCACGCGCACGTGGGACGGCATCGGTCCGAGGCCTTTCAGTGCGAACCCGCCCGTCAACGTGGACTGGCAGCTCCTCACAAACCGCGCGTCGTTCTTCTAGCCTCCGAATGCGGGCAGCGACCTGTCGGCAGCTCTAAACGCATGAGACGATACCCGCGCAGCATGATTGCAGTGATTGGGATTGCAATGCTCGGTTGCGGACCGAAGCCCGAACCTGCGCCCGTGCGCCCGCCCGTCTCGGCGGCGCCGCCGCAGGCCCGGGTTGCGCCAAGCCCCGAGCCTGCGCCAACGCGACCACCGCCGCCTCCCGAGCCCGGGGCGGCCGCACCGACTCCCTCGAGCACGGCGCCGCATCCGGGCGAGCCTGCGAATCCCGGCGAACTCGCAGGCATCACCGAGCGCTACTTCGAACGCGTTGGATCGACGCCGCAGAACTGGCAGGACCTCATCCGCAACAAGGTGCTTCGGAGCGTGCCGGTCGGCAGAAATGGCAAGCCGCTCGACTACATGCAATTCAGGGATTGGGAAGCCAACCGCGGGAAGAAGTAGCCGGGCCGTTGCGGTCGAACCACGGGACGGACCCCTCCGCGGCGATTGCCCCCTCATCGTCACCCGTGCTAGCTTCGCCGCCGCTTAGCCCGCCATGAAAACACTCACGCTCTCCCTCTGCCTCGCCCTTGCCGCCTCGTTGCACGCGCAGGTGCCGGACAACCTCGTCGTCGAGAACATCCCGGCATTCACCCCCGAGTTGAGGGCGGACGTGGGGCGCTATCTCGAATTCCGGGGCGCGAGCCTTGCGAACTGGCACCCGACGAAACGCGAGATGCTCATCAGCACGCGCTTCGCCGACACCGCGCAACTGCACCACGTCAGGTTCCCCGGCGGCGCGCGCAAGCAGGTCACCTTTACCGCGGAGCGCGTGCTTGGCGGGTCGTTCCGCCCCAAGTCGGGCGAGTTCGTCGTCTTCTCGCAGGACACCGGCGGCGGCGAATTCTACCAGCTCCACCGGCTCGACCTCGCGGACGGCCGCGTGACGCTGCTCACCGACGGCAAGTCGCGCAACTCCGGCCCGCGCTGGTCCAAGTCCGGCAAACAGTTCGCCTACACCTCGACCCGCCGCACCGGGCGCGACACCGACGTCTGGATCATGGACCCGGCGAACCCGAAGTCCGACCGCCTCGCGCTGCAACTCACCGGCGGCGGCTGGGCCGTCACGGACTGGTCGCCCGACGATTCGAAGCTGCTCGTCGGCGAATACATTTCCATCAACGAAAGCCACCTCCACCTCGCCGACCTCGCGACCGGCACGAAGGAACTCATCACACCCAAGGCCGCGGAGAAGGTCGCCTACTCGGACGCGCGCTTCGCAAGGGACGGCAAGTCCGTGTTCTTCACCACGGACCGCGGCTCGGAGTTCCACCGGCTCACGCGCATGGACCTCGCGTCGAGGCAGCAGACCGTCCTCACGCCGCACATCCACTGGGACGTGGACAGTTTCGACCTTTCGCCCGACGGCGGCACCATCGCGTTGGTTGCGAATGAAGACGGCGTGGGCGTGCTGCGCCTGCTCAACACGCGGACCGGCAAGGAAATCCCCGCGCCCAAGCTGCCGCTCGGCACCGTGTCGAACCTCGAATGGCACGACAACGGCCGCGACCTGGGATTCAACCTCACCTCGGCCAAGTCGCCGCTCGACATCTACTCGGTGGACGTGAAGAGCGGTGCGGTGTCGCGCTGGACCGAGAGCGAAACGGGCGGGCTTGACGCGGGCGCGTTCGTCGAGCCCGAGATGATCAAGCTCAAGAGCTTCGACGGGCTCGGCATTTCCGGGTTCATCTACCGGCCCGACCCGAAGAAGTTTCCCGGCAGACGCCCTGTCATCATCAGCATCCACGGCGGGCCCGAGGGACAGTCGCGGCCGGGCTTCCAGACGCGGATGAACTATTACATCAACGAACTCGGCTGCGCGCTGCTCTACCCCAACGTGCGCGGCTCGGCCGGCTACGGGAAGTCCTTCCTCCAGCTCGACAACGGCTACAAGCGCGAGGATTCCGTGCGCGACATCGGCGCCTTCATCGAGTGGGTGAAGCGCGACGCGGGGCTGGACAGCGCGCGCATCGCGGTGATGGGCGGCAGCTACGGCGGCTACATGGTGCTCGGGTCGCTCACCCACTTCAACGACCAGCTCCGCTGCGGCATTGACGTGGTGGGCATCTCGAACTTCGTCACGCTCCTCGAAAGCACCGCCGAGTATCGGCGCGACCTGCGCCGCGTGGAATACGGCGACGAGCGCGACCCGAAGATGCGCGAGTTCCTGCAAAAGATTTCCCCGCTGACGAACGCGAAGAAAATCACCAAGCCGCTCTTCGTCGTGCAGGGCAAGAACGACCCCCGCGTGCCGCTGACGGAGGCCGAGCAGATGGTCAAGGCCGTGCGCGGCAACGGCGGCTCCGTGTGGTATCTGATGGCCAAGGACGAAGGCCACGGCTTCGCGAAAAAGAAGAACGCCGACTTCCAGTTCCTCGCGAGCATCCTGTTCTTCCGCGAGAATCTGGTGAAGTGACGGAGCGCGGCCACCGAACCGCGTTCGCACGTCACTTCGCCACCGAACGCGCCCAGCGGACGGCGGCGATCCAGTGCGCGGCAAGCGTCGCCGGCAGCAGCAGGCCGAGCACGCGATGGGAGACGATCCAGAAATCCCGCCACGCCTCCGCGCCGGCGTAATAGAGCCCGACGCCGGACACGATGAGGCCGAGGAACACGGCTTCCATCGCGAAGCCCGAGACGACATTGGCGCGCATCTCCCAGCTGAGCCGCAGGTGCTGGCCCGCGAGCCAGCCGAACAGGCTGCATTGAACCGGAAACAGCACCCCGTGCAGCACCACGGCCGGCCGGAACCACGCGGGCGCGGGCGCGTCGGGTGTCTGTTGCGTCTGCCACCACCAGATCATTGCGCCCGTGACGAAGCTCATCGCGAGCGCGGCCACGAGCACGGACAGAAACGCGGTGGAAAGCCGCGAGGGCCGTGTCGCGGGATCAAGCGGCGCGGCCATCGGCTAGCGGCGGGGCTTGTTCTTGCACGCGCCGAGCTTCTTGAGCTGCTCGCACGTGCCGGTGATTTGCAGGCGCTGGGTTTTCACGGCGAACCCGAGCTTGTGGCTGATCTCGTCCTCGAGCTGCGAGATCTTCTCGCTCTCGAACTCGACGATCTTGTCGCAGTCGCCGCAAATGATGTGGCTGTGGTTCGGGTGGTCCGCGTAGTTCGGGTCGTAGTATTTGAAGTCCTTGCCGAGGTCCATCTCGCGCACGAGCCCGCTCTCGGTCAGCAGCGGCAGCGTGCGGTAGACCGTGGCGCGCGAGACGGACTTGTCGCGCCTGCGGGACCAGTCGAGCAGTTGCTCGGCGGTGAAGTGCTCCTCGGTGTTGAAGACCGTCTCGATGATGGCGTCGCGCTGGCTCGTGCGGCGCAGGTTTTTCCGCTTCAGAAAGTCGAGGAACTTCCCTTTCGCGGCGAGTTTTTCGGCCGAAGGCACGGCGGGACTCTAGCCGCCTGCGGCCGGGATTCAAGCGGGGCGTGAATTCGGTGTTCAAGCCGCGGGGTTCGGTGTTCATTGGTCCGCGTCCGTGCGGCCGGACCGCAGGGCTCAACGCGTTCCACCATGCACCTGGAGATCATCAACACCGGCTCGGAGCTGATGCTCGGGCGCATCGTGAACAGCCATCAGCAGTGGCTTTGCCGCAGGCTCGCCGACCACGGTTATCCGGTGCGCCGGCAGGTCGCCGTCGCGGACACCGCGGCGGACATCGTGGCGGCCGTCCGGGAGGCGCTCGGCCGCGCGGATGTGGTCATCACCACGGGCGGACTCGGGCCGACTTCCGACGACATCACGCGGGATGAAATCGCGCGGCTGCTGGGCCGCCCGTTGCGCGAGGACGCGGCGTCGCTGGCGAACATCGAGCAGTTCTTCGCCGCGCGGAAGCGCCCGATGCCCGCGAGCACGCGCGTGCAGGCGATGGTGCCCGCGGGCGCGACGGTGCTGGCCAACGCGCACGGCACCGCGCCGGGTCTGGCGCTGGACGTGGGACCGAATCCATTCCGCGCCGGGGGCGGAGCGAGCTGGCTCGTGATGTTGCCGGGGCCGCCGCGGGAGTTGCATCCGATGTTCGGCACGCAGGTGCTACCGATGCTGGCGGCGAAGTTCCCGCGCAAGGAGCCGTTTGTGTGCAGGACGCTTCGCACGGTCGGGCTGGGGGAATCCGTGATCGAGGAGCGCATCGCGCCGGGGCTGCGACCGCTGGTCGAGGCCGGACTGGAGATTGGCTATTGCGCGCGCACAGGTGACGTGGACGTCCGGCTTTCGGCGGCCGGCGTGTCCGCAGGGCGCGTGGTGGCGGACGCGGAACGGTTCGTGCGCGGGCGCGTGGGCAGTCACATTTATGGCGTGGAGGACGAGTTGCCGGAGACGGTGCTGGTGCGACTGCTCACCGAGAGCAAGCGGACCCTCGCGCTGGCTGAGTCGTGCACGGGCGGGTTCATCGCCAACCGCATCACAGATGTCCCCGGCGCCTCGGTGGTGTTCCGCGCCGGGTTCGTGACCTACTCAAACGAGGCAAAACAAACCGCGCTTGGCGTGAAGCCGGAGACGCTCGCCACGCACGGGGCGGTGAGCGAGGCGACCGCGCGGGAGATGGCCGAGGGAGCGCGTAGGGGAACTGGGGCGGACTTCGGGCTGGCGGTCACCGGCATCGCGGGGCCAACCGGAGCGACGGAAGGCAAGCCGGTCGGGACGGTTTTCATCGCGCTGGCTACCGCGACCGGGACGGTGGTCATCAGTCCGGTGAACCGATACGACCGGCCGACGTTCAAATACGTGACCTCGCAGCAGGCACTGGAACTGATGCGCCGGACGGTGCTCGGATTGTGAAGGCGGCAGCCGGTTCAGCGGCTGTGGTGGAGGTTGGCGAATCGCCCCGCGCGCTCGCGGTAGAGCGGCTTGACCTTGGAAAGCACGAACCCGGACGCCTCGAAGCTGCCCGGTTTGTTCCAAAGGAGGTAGATTTCCTGGGCGTTGGGCTCGCGCCCGGTGGCGGAGCGGAAACGTTTGCAGCGGTCGTTGAGGATGCGGGAGGCGACCTGCCAGGCGGTGTCCGGGTCGTCGTAATCGCGAGACCGGCTGTATTGGTGCCAGACGTCGGGCATGATCTGGAATCGGCTGACTTCCCCGCTTCCGCCGCGCTTCAAGTCGGCCGCGCCGCGCGCCGCGCCGCTCGCGCCCGACTCGAACATCGCCAGTGACTGCCGCAAAGGCATCGCCGTGGCCTCCGAGGCGGTCAAACCCACCCACAATCCCAAGCTGAGGAGCCATCGGCGCATATCAGCCTTCCCCCGTTCTGACGCTGGAAAGCGGGTGGAGGATACGCCCGGCGGGAGGACCGTCAAGCGCCCATCCCGGGCGTTTGCGGGGAAAAGAGGCTTGACGCCCCCGGGCTCGCTCCCTAGTTTCCGCAGCGTAGGACAACGATGGGCTGCTGGTCAGCCAGCGAGTGTGAAGTCGGAATTCCGTTCCGACTTTTTTGTTCGCCGCATCCAGCCGAGGCACGGGGCGATTGACTTATGAACGCCGAGTTTTTGGCCATTTTGGATTACTGGGAAAAAGAAAAGGGCATCAGCAAGGATGTCCTGGTGCAGGCCGTCCATGAAGCGCTGGTTTCCGCCGCCAAGAAGGCCGTGGGTCCCGCCCGCGACCTCCGGTGCGAAATCAGCCCCAAGTCCGGCGACATCCGGGCCTTTGCCAAGCTGGTCGTCTCCGAACGCGTCGTTTCCAAGCACGATCAAATCTCCCTTTTCGACGCCCGGCGCATCAAGGCCGACGCCCAGCTCGGCGAGGAAATCGAGGTCGAAGTCACCCCCACCGGCTTTGGCCGCATCGCCGCCCAAAACGCCAAGCAGGCCCTCCTCCAGCAGGTCCGGAAGTTCGAGAAGGAGCTCATTTACACCGAGTTCAAGGACCGCACGGGCGACATCGTCAGCGGGGTCGTCCGCCGGTTCGACCGTTCGGACGTCATCGTGGACCTCGGCAAGTTCGAGGCGCTCCTGCCCAACCGCGAGCGCGTGCCCACCGAGGAATACCAGCCGGGCGAGCGCATCCGCTGCTTCGTCAAGGCCGTGGACAACTCGGGCCACGGCCCGGAGATCATCCTGTCGCGCTCCGACCCGCAGTTCGTTGTGAAGCTGTTCATGCTCGAAGTGTCGGAGATCGCCAACGGCACGGTCGAAATCAAGGGCGTCGCCCGCGAACCGGGCTTCCGCACCAAGCTCGCGGTCCACTCCCGCGACGACAAGGTGGACCCCGTCGGCGCGTGCGTCGGCCTGCGCGGCCAACGCGTCAAGAACATCGTCCGCGAGCTCAACAACGAGAAGATGGACATCATCAAGTTCGACACGAACATCCGGAATTACCTGACGAACGCGCTTGCCCCCGCCAAGCTGAAGGCCTTTGACATCGACGAAGCCAACCGCCGCTGCCGCATCCTCGTGAGCGAGGACCAGCTCTCGCTCGCCATCGGCAAGCGCGGCCAGAACGCCCGGCTTGCCTCGCGGTTGACCGGCTGGCAGGTGAACATCGAACCGGAGCAGGTCGTCACCGTCGGCTTCGACGAGAAGGTCGGCATTGCCATCGAGCTCTTCGCCGGCATCCCCGGCGTCACGCGCGAGCAGGCCGAAGTGCTCGTGCAGACAGGATTTCATTCGATCGAGGATCTCTTGCAGGTCGAGGCGAAAGACCTCGACGAGATTCCTCAACTGTCAGGTCAGGCTGCAGCCATCCTGGACGCTGTCCGCGCCGAAGTCGCGCGGAGGGCCGCCGGGGGCAGCGCCGGGCTGGCGGCTTGATCATGAGTCGCCCGGCAACATCGCGTTTGGTTTAGCGCATGAAGCCTGTGAAGACAGCGTGCGCCGGAAGAATTTGGTATGCCCGTTCGCATTTACGACATCGCCCGCAAGCTAGGCATCGAGAGCAAGGACGTGCTCACGAAGGCCAAGGATCTTGGCATCAAGGAAGCCAAGGTTCCGTCCAGTTCGCTGGATAAAATCACGGCAGAGTATCTCGAGGAACAACTCGGCGGCGTCAAAGTCGCTCCCGCTCCCGCGCCCGTTCCCGAATCGCAGCCCGTTCTCATCGTTGCTCCGCCCGAACCTCCGCTCGTGGTTGCCGAGCAGGGCGTCACGTTTGTCCACGCCGCGCCCGAAACGGCCGGGGCCGTCTCGCTGCCGGCTCCGGAGATGCTCCCGACCATGCCCGCGCCGGGAATCGCCGTGATTTCGCCCGCGACAGTCGCGCCCGGCGGGCAACCCACGCCCGTCGTCGAGGCCAGGGCCACCCCGGTCACCCCGCCCGCGCCGCCGCCCGTTCCCGCCGGCCCGGTGCTCGGCCAGAAAGTCGGCTCCATCGCGCCCACGTGGCTCAAGTCGCCCTCCGCGCGGACGGCCACTCGCATCTCCGAACCCGCGGTTCCCGCCGCGAAACCCGCCGCCCCAAAGCCGACGTTCGCGCCCAAATCTGCTCCACGCCCACCGGCACCCGCACGGCCGGCCGAGCCCAAGTTCGTCCCGCTTGCCGAGGGCGAACTCATCATCGTCAAGCCGCCCATCATGGTCCGCGAGCTTGCGGACAGGATGAAGCTCAAGCCGTTCCAGCTCATCGGCGACCTGATGGAGCTGAAAGTGTTCGCGAAGATCAACGATTCAGTGGACGAACTCGTCGCGCAGAAAATCTGCGCGAAGCGAGGCTTCCGGTTCGAAGTCGAGAAGCGCGCCCGCGGCGAGGGGCAGGTCCACGCGCCCGTCCGCAAGGTCGAGGTTGACGTCGAGGACAAGCCCGAAGATCTCAGGCCGCGCCCGCCCGTGGTCACCATCATGGGCCACGTGGACCACGGCAAGACGACGCTCCTCGACGGCATCCGCAAGGCCAACGTCGCCGAAGGCGAAGCCGGCGGCATCACGCAACACATCGGCGCCTACACGATTTCATTCCCGCACCCCGAGCGCAAAACGGAAGTCCAGCAGATCACATTCCTCGACACGCCCGGCCACGCCGCCTTCAGTGCCATGCGCGCGCGCGGCGCGAACGTCACGGACATCGTCATCCTCGTCGTCGCCGCCAACGATGGCGTGATGCCGCAAACCCTCGAGGCGCTCAGCCACGCCCGCGCGGCCAAGGTCCCCATCCTCGTCGCCGTCAACAAGTGCGACCACCCGAACGCGAACCCGATGAAAGTGCGGCAGCAGCTTCAGGACAAGGGCCTGACCTGCGAGGAATGGGGAGGCGAGACCATCTTCGTGGACTGCTCCGGCCTCACCAAGCAGGGCGTGGACAAGTTGCTCGAAATGCTCCTGCTGCAGGCCGAGGTCATCGAACTCAAGGCCAACCCCGCCCGCCGCGCGCGCGGCAACGTGATCGAGTCCGGCCTCGAACCGGGCGGCCCCGTCGCCACCGTGCTCGTCCGCAAGGGCACGCTGAAGGTCGGCGACGTGGTCATCTGCGGCCACTTTTTCGGCAAGGTCAAGGCGCTCATCAACGAGGAAGGCAAACGCCTCAAGGAAGCCACGCCGTCCGTGGCCGTGAAAATCCTCGGTCTGAACGGCATCCCCGAGGCCGGCATCGAGTTTTCCGTGATGGAGAATGAAAAGGCCGCGCGCGAACTTGCCGGCACGCGGGCGATGGAGGCCAAGGCGATCGAACTCGAGGAACGCAAGCCGAAGGTCACGCTGGAAAACCTCTTCAGCACGCTCGCGGAGGCGCAGAACAAGGTGCTCAAGGTCGTCGTCAAGGCGGACACGCAAGGCTCCGTCGAGGCCATCGAGTCCGAGCTTGGCAAGATTGGCTCCGACCGCGTCGCACTCGAAACTGTCCACGGCGCCGTCGGGACCATCACCGAGAGCGACGTCCTCCTCGCCGCCGCGTCCAAGGGCATCATCCTCGGCTTCCACACGCGCATCGACACTGGCGTGGCCGACATTGCCAAGCATCAGGGCGTGCAGATCAAGCTCTACACGATCATCTACGAATTGATCGACGAGGTGAAGGACGCCATGGCCGGCCTGCTCGACCCCGTCCTCAAGGAAGTCGTCCTCGGCTCCGCCGAGGTCCGGAAACTCTTCGCGCTCTCCAAGGGCGGCAACGTCGCCGGGTGCGTCGTCTCCACCGGGCGCATCACTCGCGGCAAGGTCCGCGTCATGCGCCGCAAGGGTCTCATTTACGAGGGCGCCGTGACGACGCTGCGCCGCTTCCAGGACGAAGTCTCCGAGGTCCGCGCCGGCATGGAATGCGGCATCCGCCTGGAATCCTTCAACGATTTCCAACCCGGCGACCTCATCGAGAGTTACTCCGTCGAAAAGGTGAAGCAGACACTCTGAGCCGTCGCGCGGACACGTGGCACGGAACGCCGATGAAGGTCCTCAACACAAATCCAGCGCGCCGCCCGCGCGGCCACAGCGCCCCCTGACCACTCGCACCCTCCACGCCATGCCGCACCGCCGTCTCGACCGCGTCAACGAGATGCTCAAGCGCAGCCTCGGCGAAATCGTCCGCCGCGAATTCGCCATCGAGACCGCCGGCCTCATCACCGTCAACGACGTCGAAGTCGCGCCCGACCTCCAGACCGCGACCGTTTACATCGGCGTCATCGGCAGCCCCCAGCAGCGCCACGCCGCCATCCCCTTGCTCGACAAGCACCGCGCCCGCATCCAGTCCCTCATGGCCGCCGACATCGTCCTCCGCTACACGCCCGTCCTGCGGTTTCTCTACGACGACTCCGTGGAACGCGGCAACCGCGTGCTCACCATCCTTGAGGAAGTGGAGAAGACGCTGCCCAAGGAAGAGCCGAAGCGATAACCACCGACCACCGCCTTCTTCCCCGCCCCGTGAGGCCCGTTCCCAAAACCGTCTCCCGCATCCTCGACGCCCTCCGCGGCTGCAAACGTGTCTGCGTCGTCGGCCACATGCGGCCCGACGGCGACTGCATCGGCTCGCAGGTCGGCCTCGCGCTCGCGCTGCGCGACACCGGCCGCAAGGTCGCCTGCTGGAACCAGGACCGCGTGCCGCACAAGCTTGCGTTCCTCGTCCCCGACGGCCTGATGCAGCAACCGCGCGCCGGCTGCGCGTTCGACGCCGTGATTGCGACGGATTGCGCGAGCGTCGAGCGCCTCGGCACGCTCGCGGCCCACATCGCGGACCGGCGCGTCTTCATCAACATCGACCATCACGAGAGCAACACCCGCTACGCCGACATCAACTGGGTCTCCGGCCGCGAAGCCTCCACCGGCGAGCTCATCTTCCGCCTCCTCAAGGCCGCCAACTGGCCCATCACGCCGCCGATCGCGGACTGCCTCTTCACCGCCGTCTCCACCGACACCGGCTCGTTCCAATACCCGAGCACGCGCCCGTCCACCTACCACGTCGCCGCCGAGCTCGTGAAGCGCGGCGCCAGCCTCGCCCGCATCTGCCACGAGGTCTACCAGTCCTTCCCCGTCTCGCGCATGAAGCTCCTCCGCCACGTCTTCAACCACTTCCGCCTCGCCGACTCCGACCGCATCGCGTGGGTCCGCCTGCGCAAATCTGATTACGCCCGCACCGGCGCCGACCCCGCCGACAGCGAGGGCCTCATCGACCACATCCGCGACATCGAGCCCGTCATCGTCGCGTGCGTCTTCGAGGAAGCCGGGCCGGGCCTCACGCGTGTCAGCCTCCGCTCCAAGAGCGCCGCGGTGAACGTCAACGAAATCGCCGCACCCTTCGGCGGGGGCGGGCATCCGGCCGCAGCCGGCGCGCGCATCCGCGGCAACCCCGCCGACATTCAGCGGCGCGTGCTCGCCGCCATCAAGAAGTCCATCGCCGCCGCGCACTGATCCCGATTCCGAATCGGGACCCTCCACGATGCACACGTTCGACCTGCTCGACGGCGCCCTTCTCATCGACAAGCCCGCCGGCCTCACCTCGCACGATGTCGTGGACTGTGTGCGCGGGCTGTTCCACGTCAAAAAAGTCGGCCACTGCGGCACGCTCGACCCGAACGCCACCGGCCTGCTCGTGCTCCTCCTCGGCCGCGCCACCAAGCTCGCCGAGAAACTCATGGCCGACGACAAAGTCTACGAGGGCACCATGCGATTCGGCGTCGAGACCGCCAGCTACGACGCCGACGGCGAAGTCACCGCCACCCTTGCCGTCCCGCCGCTCACCCTCGACCAACTCAACGCCGCCGCCGCCACGTTTCACGGCGACGTGATGCAACTCCCCCCCATGGTGTCCGCCGTGAAAATCAAGGGCGTGCCCCTCTACAAACTCGCGCGCAAAGGCATGGACGTGGAGCGCAAGGAACGCCTTGTCCACATCTACACCTACGAGTTCACCGCCTACGCCGAGCCCATCGCATGGTTTCGCGTCGCCTGCACCAAGGGCACCTACGTCCGCACCCTCGCCTTCGACCTCGGCCGCACACTCGGCTGCGGCGCCCACCTGCGCAACCTTCGCCGCCTCGTCAGCGGCCAGTTCGACATCGCCGACGCCATCCCGCTCGAAGACTTGTCCGCGCTCGGCGTGAAGGACCTCCAGCCGCGCCTCATCCCGTTCGTGCGGCTCGTGCAGATGACCGGGTGAGAATTCACGGCCGTGCGCCCGCGCCGCTGCATCGTCCGCGCGGCGATCCTTGGCGCCATCCTGTGATTCGCCGACCCCGCCGAGTGGCTGTTCATCTTCGCGTGGATTCGCACCATCCCCGGCGGCGACAAGGCCTGCCACTTCCTGCTCATCGGCGGCTTCGCCTTCGTGCTGAACTGGGCGCGGCGCGGACGCGCCTTCCGGTTCGCGCGGCGCGGCTGGCTGCTCGGCAGCGCCATCACCCACGTGCTCTTCACCGCCGAGGAGGTCTGGCAACTCTGGCTGCCCACGCGCAATGTCGACGCTGGCCTCCTCGCCTCCGGCTTGGCTCGCCAAGCGAGCCTTGCGCGGCGACCCGCCGCCGGACCGCCCTTGATTGAAGCCGCCGACCACCGCGTCCGGCCGATGGCGGACTTCAACTCTTGCGCCGCGTCACCACCTCCACCGGGGCTTTGTTCTTCGCGATGGAATCAGGCGGGAGCACGCCGCGCCAGTTCGTGGTCGGATACACCACCGAGCCGCGGCCGATGACGGAGCCAGGGTTCAGCACGGAGTTGCAGCCGATGTCCGTGCGGTCGCCGAGCATCGCGCCGAACTTCCGCAGGCCCGTGTCCATGGGCCTGCCGTTCACCTCCACGGTCACGTTGCCGGCGACGACTTTCACGTTCGAGAGCACCACGCCCGCGCCGAGATGCGCCTTGTGGCCGAGAATGGAGTCGCCCACGTAGTTGAAATGCGGGACCTGGCCGTTGTTGAAGAGCATCGAGTGTTTCAGCTCGCACGAGTTTCCCACCACGCAGCCGTCGCCGACAATGACGTGGTCGCGGATGTAAGCGCCGTGGCGGATTTCGCAGTGCCTCCCGATGATGGCCGGGCCCTTGACCATCGCGCCGTCCTCGATGACGGTGCCTTCGCCGATGAAAACCATCGATCCGATGCGCGCGGCGCCTTCGACGCGGGCGCGGTTTTCAGGCCGGCAGTTCGCCTCGATGTAGGCCTTGAGTTTCTTGAGCGCGTCCCACGCGTGCTCGCATCCGTCGAAGAGCGCCGCGTGCTCGGTCTGTGTCAGGTCGAAGAGGTCGGTCGGCTTGAACATGATGGCACGGAGGTTGGCGCAAGCCCCCGCGGGAGGCAACGCTAACCCGGAATCGACCGGGCGACACGCGAATTCCTTTGTCTTGCGCGGGGCGGAGTGAACGCGGTTGAATCAGCCCGTCGTTTCTCCGAATGGAAAATCTCATCCTGTTGCTGCTGGTGCTGACCTCGATCGTCAGCGTGACGTTCATCATCGAGCGGGCGTTCGCGCTGCGATGGCACCGCGTGCTGCCGCCGGACGTGTCGGAGGCCGCGCGCAATTGCCGGAGCGATGCCGGGCTGCCGATGCTGCACCGCATCTGCAAGGACCACCCATCCGCGCTGAGCCGGCTGCTCGTGGCCGCGGCGACGCATCTGGATTGTCCGCGGTCTGAAAACGTCGAGGCGCTGCAGACGCGGGCGCGGCACGAAGTGGCGCGGCTGGAGCGCGGGATCGTGGTGCTCGAAATCACCACGGGCATCGCGCCGCTGCTCGGGCTGGTCGGGACGATCTACGGTTTGATCCTGTTGTTCGGGACGATGGACGCGGGCGCGGCGGCGGACGGCGGGCGCTTCGCGGGCGGCATCGCGCTGGCGTTGCGCGCGACGTTGATGGGGTTGCTGATCGCGATCCCTTCGCTGGTGTCGTGGAGCTACTTCACGCGGAAGGTCGAGACGCTGGCGGTGGAATTGGAGAGCGAGTGCGATGATTTCCTGCGGCGGTTTTATGGAAGCAACGGCGAACGGCGCGGGAGGGTGACCGAGTGAGGGCGTCCTCGTAGCCATGCGCTTCCTCCCGAACAAGCGGCGCAATCCGCCCTCGGTGATCATCGTGTCGCTGATCGACGTGCTGATCGTGGTGCTGATCTTCCTCGTGGTGAGCACCACGTTCAAGAAGCAGCCGGTGATCAAGCTCGTGCTTCCGGTGTCCAAGCAGGCCAAGGAAGGCGCTGCAGACAGCGCGCCCATGCTCGTGACGGTCGCGAAGGACGAACCGCACTTTTATCTCGGCGAGCGGCCCGTGACAATCCAGCGGTTGGAGGAGGAATTCGCGAAGCACGTGGCCAAGAATCCGGAAGTGTCGCTGTCCATCCGTGCGGATGAGAAGGCGCCGTTCGGCCCGATCGTGAGCGTGCTCGATGCGGCGAAGTCAGCGAAGGTGAAGAACGTCAGCGCGTTCACGAAGCCGGCGGGAGGGCGGTAGTGTTCAGTGTTCAGTATTCAGTCGTCGGAGCGCCTGCATCCGAGGCTGAGCCGCGGCTGCTCGCGGGCGATGTGGAATCTGGAAGGCTGAAGGCTGAAGGCTGAACACGAATACTCTCGCCCGCTACCTTTTCCCAAACAGCTTTCCGAAGAACCCGCTGCTTTCGCTGGCCATCTGGCGCTGCCGGACTTTGAGCTGGCCGAGGATGGTCTGCCAGTCACCGAAGACCTTGTGCCACGAGGATTCGAGGGCGCGCAGGGAGTTGTCGTTCATCTCGCCCATGGAACGGATGGAAGGCGCGTTGTTGATGATGGCGCGGATGTCGTCCTTGTTGGGCGCGCCACTTTCGAACGCCGCGCAGATGACCTCGAGTTCCTGGAGGATGACGCTCTTGCATTCGAGGAACGCCATCTCATCGTCCTCGGAGGATTGCCTGGCGCGGGCCTTGTTGATGAAGCGGTTGAAGTTCTTCCATCTTTCGACGTGCGCCTCGAGCTGGGCAATGACGTCGTCGACTTTCTGCCTTTCAGTCATGGCAGACAATGGAAGGCCGGTCAGCGCACCGGGGCAAGGAGAATCATCGCCCCGACGGGCTGGGTCATTGACGGGCGCGTAGCTTGCGCTGCGCGCTGAACGCGCCGCTGCCACGAACACGCTGGTGTGGAGACCACTCGCATTTGCGTTAAATCCTTTTCTTCGCGTGAACCTTCGCCGCCACCTTCAACCGCAGCGCGTTGAGCCGGATGAAACCCGTCGCGTCGTCCTGGTTGTAGGCTTTGGTCGGGTCGGCCTCCATCGTGGCGATGTGCGGATTGTAAAGGCTCACCGGGGACTTGCGTCCAGCCACCATGAGGTTGCCCTTGTAAAGTTTCACGCGCACCGTGCCGCGCACGTTCTTCTGCGATTCCTCGACGAGCGTTTGCAACGCCAGCCGCTCCGGCGAATACCAGTAGCCGTAATACACCAGCTCCGCATAGCGCGGGATGAGCGCGTCGCGCAGGTGCATGACCTCGCGGTCCATCGTGAGCGATTCCATCTGCCGGTGCGCGAAATGCAGGATCGCGCCGCCGGGCGTCTCATACACGCCGCGCGATTTCATGCCCACGTAACGGTTCTCCACCATGTCCACGCGCCCGACGCCGTGTTTGCCGCCGAGTTGGTTCAACGCCTGCATCACGCCGAGCGGCGAAAGTTTTTTGCCGTTCACGGCCACGCAGTTGCCGCGCGCGAATTCCAGCGTGACGAACTCCGGCTTGCCCGGCGCGTCTTCGGGGAACACGGAGAGCGTGTTGAACGAGCCGCGATATTTCGGCGCGCCCGCGTCGAGCCACGGGTCTTCGAGGATGCCCGCCTCGTAGGAGATGTGCAGCAGGTTGCGGTCGGACGAAAACGGCTTCTTCGCGCTGGCCTGCACGGGGATTTTTTTCTTCGCGCAATACGCGATCATCTCGGCGCGGCCGGGAAATTCGCTGCGGTAGCGCGCGTCGCGCCACGGGGCGATGACCTGCAAATCCGGCGCGAGGGCGGCGGCGGTGAGTTCGAAGCGCACCTGGTCGTTGCCCTTGCCGGTCGCGCCGTGGGCGATGGCGTCGGCCTTTTCCTTGCGCGCGATTTCGACCATGCGCTTGGCGATGAGCGGGCGCGCGATGCTTGTGCCGAGGAAGTATTGGCCCTCGTAAATCGCGCCGGCGCGGATCATGGGGAAGATGAAGTCGCGCGCGAATTCCTCCTGAAGGTCATCAATGTAAATCTTCGACGCGCCGGTGTTGCGGGCCTTCTTTTCGAGGCCGTGCAATTCGTCCTCCTGCCCGATGTCGGCGCAGAAGGCGATCATTTCGGCGTCGTATTTGTCCTTGATCCAGGACAGGAGAACCGAGGTGTCCAATCCGCCCGAGTATGCCAATACAATTTTCATGTTCGTAGAAAGTTGGCCGCGAATTAACGGCATGGCGCGGATGGTGGAAAGAACATTCTCAACGGGGTCCCGCGCGATTCGCTGGCATTGGCGGCGGGCGTCCGCCATGGTCGCGCCGTGAATCGAGACGACGCGTTGCGCGCCTTGCGGGAGGCGGGCCAGACGTGGGACGTGCTCGTCATCGGAGGTGGCGCCACGGGGCTGGGCTCGGCGCTGGATGCCGCGTCGCGGGGCTTTCGCACGGCGCTGGTGGAGCAGCACGATTTCGCAAAGGCCACCTCGGGCCGCAGCACAAAGCTCATCCACGGCGGCGTCCGATATCTCCGGCAGGGAAACCTCGCGCTGGTTCGCGATTCGCTGCGCGAGCGCGGGCTGCTGTTACAGAATGCGCCGCATCTTGTTCGCAAGCTGGCGTTCGTCGTGCCGTGCCGGACCTGGAGTGACAGGCCGTTCTACGGCATCGGGCTCAAGCTCTACGACGCGCTCGCCGGCTCGCTCGGGTTGGGCGCGACTGAACTGCTGTCGCGCAGTGAGGCGCTCGCGCGCGTGCCGGGGGTCTGCGCGGACGGCTTGCGCGGAGGGGTGCTGTATTGGGACGCGCAATTCGATGATGCGAGGTTGGCGCTGGCGCTGGCCCGCGCGGTTTTCGATTACGGCGGCGTTGCGGCGAACTACGTGCGGGTCGAAACGTTGCTCAAACGCGACGGCCGGGTCTGCGGCGCGCGAGTGCGGGACATGGAGAGCGGCGCCGAGTTCGAGGTGAAGGCCCGGGTGGTGGTGAACGCGACGGGCGTGTTCACAGATCCGGTCCGCCGGTTGGACGATGGGAACTCACCACCGATGATCGCCGCGAGTCAGGGCGCGCACCTTGTGTTGCCGCGGGAGTTCCTTCCCGGCGACTCCGCGCTGATGGTGCCGAAGACGGACGATGGCCGCGTGCTTTTCGCCATCCCGTGGCACGGGCGCGTTGTCGTGGGGACGACAGACACGCCCGTGAGCGAAACGCCTCTTGATCCCCGGCCGCGCGAGGATGAGGTTCAGTTCCTCCTCTCGCATGCGGCGGAACATCTGGCGCGCGCACCCTCGACGGCCGACGTGCTCAGCGCGTGGGCGGGCTTGCGTCCGCTGGTGAAGGGCGGCTCGGGCGCGAGCACGTCGCGGTTGTCGCGTGACCACACTTTGGTCGTTTCCGATTCGGGACTCGTGACCATCGCGGGCGGCAAGTGGACGACCTACCGCAAGATGGCGGAGGACACCGTGGACCGGGTGGCGGTCGTGGGTGGACTCGGGCGGCGGCCGTGCGTGACCGCGAAGTTGGAGCTGCCCGATGACGGCTCGGGGCTCCCGGCTTTCGGATATGCGGACGGTGTCGCGACGACGCGGGACGCGCTCGAACCACTCGTGCGCGAAGGGGTGCGGAGCGAAATGGCGCGGACGGTGGAGGACTTTCTGGCGCGGCGGACGCGCTGGCTGATGCTGGATGCGAGGGGAAGTGTCGTCGTTGCGCCACTCGTCGCGGAGTTGATGGCGAAGGAGTTAGGCTGCGACGCAAACTGGGCCGGACGACAGACGCGGGCATTCGCGGAACTCGCGCGCGGTTACTGCGGGGCGTGAGGCCGGCCGTCAGTCCGTGACATAGAAGTCCCTCGTGTATTGCTGCACCATGCGCCAGGTGTTGTATTGTGGCACGAGCGTGGACATGGCGCGACGGATGCGCGTGATCCACTGTCGCGGGATGCCGTTGGCGTCACGGTTGTAGAACATCGGGATGACTTCCTCGGTCAGCACGCGGAAAAGGTTTTCGCTGTCCTGCCGGTCCTGCTCCTCGACGTTGTCGGGGTGAGAGTCGCCACCGATGGAGAAACCGTTGGTGCCGTCGTAGCCTTCGCGCCACCAGCCGTCCATGATGGAGAGGTTGAGGCAGCCGTGGCAGCCGGCCTTCATGCCGCTGGTGCCGCTGGCTTCGAGCGGGCGGCGCGGGTTGTTGAGCCACACGTCGCAGCCGGAGACCATCGAGCGGGCGACGTGGACGTCGTAGTTCTCGATGAAGACGAGGTGGCCCTTGAGGTCGCTGTATTTGCCGAGGTGGATGATGTGCTGGATGAAGCGCTTGCCCTCGTCGTCGCGGGGGTGGGCTTTGCCGGCGAAGACGAACTGAACGGGACGCGCGCGGTCATGGGCCAGTTTCACGATGTTCTCAAACTGCTGGAAGATCAGCGGTGCGCGCTTGTAGGTGGCGAAGCGGCGCGCAAAGCCGATGGTCAACGCGTCGGGGTTGAGCAGCGCATCGAACGTGATGAAGTCGCTCTGCCCGAGCCGGTGGCCTTGAAGCAAGAGCCGGCGGCGTGTGAATTCGATGAGTTCGCGCCGGAGCCGGTAGCGGAGCGACCAGAGTTCCTCGTCGCTGATGAAGGCGGGATCCTCCATCCGTTGCCAGAACTCGGGTGAGTTGACCTCCGTCTCCCACGGCTGCACGGGGTTCTTGCGCCAGAAGGAGGTGGTCGCGCCCCTCGGCGGCTCGCCTGCGTGCGGGGGCGCGGTGAGCTTGCGGCGCCAGAACCGGCGCACGGGACCCTTCATCCAGCCGAGCAGGTGGATGCCGTTCGTGATGTGGCCGATGGGCACGTCGTCCACGCTGCGGTCGGGCCACAGGCAGTGCCACATCTGGCGGCTGACGCGGCCGTGGAGTTCGCTGACGGCGTTGGCGGCGCGCGAGCACTTGAGCGCGAGCACGGTCATGCAGAACGGCTCCTGCTCGTTGTCGGGCGTCACGCGGCCGAGCGCCATCACCTCGTTGAAGGCGATCTTGAGCTGGGTGGGATACTTGTTGAGCGCGTAGCCCATCAGGTCCGTGCTGAAGCGGTCGTGCCCCGCCTCGACGGGCGTGTGCGTCGTGAAGATGCACGACTGCCGCGTCTCGGCGAACGCCTCCTTGAATTTCTTCCCCTCGGCGATTTTCTCGCGGATGAGCTCGAGCGTCAGAAACGCCGCGTGGCCCTCGTTCATGTGGAAGACGGACGGTTGAAGGCCGAGCGCGCGCAGGAGCTTCACGCCGCCGACGCCGAGCACGAGTTCCTGCATGATGCGCGTGGTGCTGTCGCCGCCGTAAACACGCAGGGTGAGATCGCGGAAGCGCTGCTCGTTGTCGGGACGGTCTGTGTCGAGCAGATAAACGGGGACTCGTCCGACGTTGACGCGCCACGCCTGGAAGCTGACCTGATTCATCCCCACCTCCACATGGCAGACGAGCGGGTCGCCCTTCGCGTCGAGCACCGGTTCGAGCGGGAGGTTCCGCGGCTTGAGCAGCGTGTAGTATTCCGTCTGCCAGTTGTCGGGGTTGAAGGTCTGCTGGAAATACCCTTCGCGGTAGAAAAGGCTGATGCCGACAAAGCCGATGCCGAGGTCGCTCGCGGACTTCGCGTGGTCGCCCGCCAGCATGCCGAGGCCGCCCGCAGCGATGGGCAGCGTTTCGTGGAAGCCAAACTCCGCCGAGAAATAGGCCACGGGCCGGTCGAGGAGTTCCGGCGCGTGCTGCCGGCCCCACGTGTTTTCCTCCTTCAAGTAGGTGTCGAAATTCCGGAGCACCCGTCGCACGCGCTCGGCGAACTCGGGGTCCTGCAAGCGCACGCGCAACTCGTAGCCGGTGAGTTCGTGGAGGATCGCCACGGCGTTGTGGTAGAGGTTCTGCCAGCCGCGTGGCGAGAGTTCGGCGAAGAGCTCCTGCGGTTCCTGGCTCCACGTCCACCAGAGGTTGCGCGTGAGGCGATTGAGTCCGTTGACAAGTTCGGTCACTTCAGACGGGCTGAGTGGCTTCTCGCTCATAGGGGCCAAACCGCGGTGAAACGCCGCAGGAACAGCGCGAAAACTAGACACGCACTCCGGGTGCGGCAAACAAATTCACGGTTGAGCCCGGCGGCGGTGGAGGCGGAGCGCGCGGGTGTGGGGAGCGCCCGATTGACACTTCGCGCCGGTGCGGTTACGTGAAGCCCATGACCTCTCCCGCGTGTTCCCGTGTCCTGCCCCTCGCGGCGCTCCTCGCCTTGGGCGTTGCGCCCGGTTCGCGCGCGATGGATTGGCCGCGATTCCGCGGGCCGGACGCCACCGGCATTTCGCGCGAGACCGGCTGGTCGTGGCAATGGCCCGCCGACGGACCGAATGAACTCTGGCGCGCGAAAATCGGACAAGGCGTCTCGACCGTCGTCGTCTCGCGCGGCCTGCTCATCTCGACCGGCCACAATGCGCGCAAGGAAGCCGGCGGCGAGGACACCGTGTGGTGCCTCGACGCCGTGACCGGCAAGCCCGTCTGGAAACACACGTATCCCGCGCCACTGGGCGACCGCTTCTGGGAAGGCGGCACCACGGGCGTCCCCACGTTCGACGGCGACCGCGTTTTCCACCTGAGCCGGCAAGGCGGGATGTTCTGCTTCGATGCGAAGGCGGGCAGCGTCGTCTGGAGCAAGCAGCTCAACAAAGACTTCGGCTTCGCGGTGCCAGAATGGGGTTTCGCGTCTTCGCCGCTGATCGTGGACGGATTGATCGTGCTCAACGCCGGCGACGCGGGCGCCGCGCTCGACCGCGAGACGGGAAAGCTCGTCTGGCAAAACGGGAGGGGCTCGGCAGCGTACGCGACGGCGGCGCTGTTCGAAATCGACGGCACGCGCTGCGTCGCGCTGCTCACCTATCGCGAGTGCGTGGCGGTCGAGGTGAAGTCCGGCAAAGTCCGCTGGCGCGCGCCGTTCAAGTCGAACTACGACACGAACGCCGGCCAACCCGTCATCCACGACGGCACCGTCGAACTTTCGGCCTACAGCACGCCCGCGGTGAAGCTTGAGGCCCGCACCGGCAAGCCCGTCGACGTGTGGAAAACCGACACGCGCGTCCACTTCAACGCGGGCGTGGTGCTCGGCGGCCATCTCTACGCGTTCCACGGCCAGGTGGACAAGCGCGAGGGCGAACTGCGCTGCCTCGACTGGAAGACCGGCGCGACCAAGTGGGCCCGCCCCGGCCTCGGCGTCGGCTCGCTGATCGCATCCGACGGCAAGCTCATCGCGCTCGGCGAAGCCGGCCAACTCGCCGTGATCGAGGCCACGCCCGCCGGCTACAAGGAACTCGCCGCCGCGCACACATTCGCCGGCAAATGCTGGGCCGCGCCCGTGCTCGCCAACGGACTCCTCTACGTGCGCAACATGGCCGGCGACCTTGTCTGCCTCGACCTCCGCACCACCACAAAATGAGCACGACGAACCTGGCCGCGAAGGAACGCAAAGTTCTCAAAGGGCTGATCGTGCCCTGCGCTCTTGGTGCTCTTTCGTGGCTGTCAGTCCACCCCGCCCTGGCGCAAGAACCCGTCAACCTGCTGCGCCCGCCCACGGTCGCGCCCGCGAATGCGCCCGCACTTTCGCCGCTGCTGCTGCCCGACAGGGACGGCATCAACACCATCCGCTCCACCAACGCGTGGAACGCGCGGCGCGAGACGCTGAAGCGCGAGTGGGCCGGCATCCTCGGCGAGTTTCCGAAACAAAAACCGGCCTTCCGCGCCGAGGTGCTCGAGACCGAGGAATTCCCCGAGATGACCCGCCAGCACGTGCGCTATCAGGTCGAGGAAGGCGTCTTCACCGACGGCTACCTGCTTGCGCCGCGGGGAAGGCAGGGCCGCCGCCCTGGCGTCGTCGTCTTCCACCAGACCGTGCGCACGCACGCGCAACAACCCGCGGGTGTGGACGCCTCGAACCCCGAGCTCACCACCGGCGTGCAACTCGTCAAGCGCGGCTACGTGGTGCTCTGCCCGCGCTGCTTCATCTTCGACGACGGCACGAACTACCTCGGCAACGTGAGCCTGATGCAGAAGCGGCACCCCGCGTGGACCGGCATGGCGCGCATGACGTGGGACGGCATCCGCGCGGCGGACTTCCTCGAAGCGCAGCCCAACGTGGACAAGTCGCGGCTCGGCGCCATCGGCCACTCGCTCGGGGCGAAGGAAGTGCTCTACGCGGCGGCGTTCGACGGGCGTTACCAGGTTGCCGTGTTCAGCGAAGGCGGCATCGGCATGGGCTTCAGCAACTGGGAAGCGCCGTGGTATCTCGGCCCGCAGATCAAGAAGGCGGAGTTCAAGCGCGACCACCACGAACTCATCGCGCTGATCGCGCCGCGCGCATTCCTGCTGCTCGCGGGCGAGTCCGCGGACGGCGACCGGAGTTGGCCGTTCATCGCAGCCGCGCGGCCCATTTACGGGATGCTCGGCGCGTCGGACAACCTCGGCTGGCTCAACCACCGCGCCGGCCACCGCTATCCGCCCAACGCACAGGAAATCGCCGGCGAATTCCTCGACCGGCACTTGAAACCGTGACACCGCGTGCGCTCTCGATGACCGGAGGATTCATCCTGGACCTCACCCAGAACGGCCGCGAAGCGTCCAGTTGGGTCGCCGGCAAGCCCGGGCGCGGAATGCCCACGGGCGTGAAGATCAAGGGGAAGCAGCGGATCCCATCGAGTCCTACGCCGCCGAGACGTGATGACTACTTGATCGGCGCCGGATCGCGCCAGACGTGGCCGGCTTGCGCGAGCAAATCCTCGGCGGCGACGGGGCCCCAGGTGTTCGCGGAGTAAAACTCGCGATTCGTCAGCGCCTTGCCCTCCCACGCCGCGCGAATCGGGTCCACGAAGCTCCACGCGGTTTCCACTTCGTCGCGGCGGATGAAAAGCGTCGCATCGCCCGCCATCGCCTCGAGCAGCAACCGCTCGTAAGCCTCCGGCGTGTAGGCGCCGAACGCCGTGTTGTAGCTGAAGTGCATCCGCACCGGGCGCACCGCGAGCGTGGTGCCGGGCACCTTGCCGTTGAAGCGCAGGTAAATCCCCTCGTTCGGCTGGAGTCGCAGCGTGATCGCGTTCGGGTCGAGCCTGCCCTCGCATTTGGCCGAGAAGAGCACGTGCGGCGTGGGCCGGAACTGCACGCGCACCTCGCTCGCTGACAGCGGCATGGACTTGCCGGTGCGCAAGTAGAACGGCACGCCGCTCCAACGCCAGTTGTCGATGTAGAGCTTGAGCGCCGCGTAAGTCTCCACGTTCGAGTTGGTCTTCACCTTCGGTTCCTGCCGGTAGCCGGGGCGCAATTCGCCGTCCACCATGCCCGCAAAATACTGGCCGCGGACGATCTGCTTCGCGACGTCCGCGCCGCGGATGGGGCGGATGGACTTGAGCAGCTTCACCTTTTCGTCGCGGATGGCCTCGGCTTGCAACGACACGGGCGGCTCCATCCCGATGAGCGAGAGCACCTGCGAGAGGTGATTCTGCACCATGTCCCGCAGCGCGCCCGCTTCCTCGTAATAGCCGCCACGCCCGCCGACGCCGACCTTCTCGCTGACGGTGATCTGCACGTGGTCCACGGACTGCCGGTTCCAGAGCGGCTCGAAGATGGAATTGGAGAAGCGGAACATGAGGATGTTCTGCACCGTCTCCTTCCCGAGGTAATGGTCGATGCGGTAAATCTGCCGCTCGTGCGCGAAGCGCGTGAGTTCGTCGTTGAGCCTCGTGGCGCTGGGCAGGTCCGTGCCGAAGGGCTTCTCGACGACGATGCGCTGCCAGCCGCGCGGCTCGTCCTTGTGAAGCAGGCCCGCGCGATGCAGGTGCTCGACGACCTCCGCGAACTGGCTCGGCGCGATCGCGAGGTAGAAGAGCAGGTTGTGGCGGAGTTGCGCATTGCCGAAACTGTCGAGCAACGAGCCGAGCTTCGCGTAGTCCGCGACGTCGCCGAATTCCCCCTGGCAGTAATGCAGGCTTGCGGCAAACGCGGACCACACCGCGTCGTCCACGGGCTTCGTGCGCGAGAACTGGTCGAGCGCCGTGCGCAGTTCCTGGCGGAACGAGTCGTCGCTCTTCTCGCGTCGCGCGAAACCGATGACGCGGAACACGGGCGGCATCTGCCTTTCCTTGAACAGGTGGTAGAGCGCCGGGATGAGCTTGCGCGCGGTGAGGTCGCCGCTCGCGCCGAAGATGACAACCGAACACGGTTCCACGGCCTTTCGCCCGTCGTCCAGGCGGCACGTCATCAGTTCGTCGAGCTGTTGCAGTTCATCCATGCCCCGACGATGCCGGAGCAGGGCAGGCGTGGCGAGAGGGAAAGGGGGAAGTGACGAGTGATGAGTTAGAAGCGGGCAGCAGGCGGCGCGCGTTTTCCCCTCCTCACGCCTCGTCCCCGGCGGCGCGCCGCCACCAGAACATCCGCTCCAGCCCGGTGCGGTTCGGATACGAGCGCGGGACCCAGTCTTCCAACAACTCGAACCTTGGAGAGAATCGCGCGACCACCTCGTCGCGCGTCGTGCCGAACGGCGGGCCGTCCGTGTCGGGAATCAGGTAGTGGACGGCGAGGAACTGTCCGCCCGGCTTGAGCCAGCGCAGCACGGCGCGCGCGTAGTCTTCGCGGCGGGTGGGATTGATTGCGCAATAGCACGTGTGCTCAAAAATCCAGTCAACGCGCGCGAAGGGTTTGTCCGCGAGAAAGTCGCCGGGTTGGAAATCCGCCTTCAGTCCGGCGGCGGTGGTCTTCTCCCGGGCCAGTCGAACCGCGCTCGGCGCGATGTCGAGTCCGGTCGCGATGAAGCCCGCGGCGGCAAAGGCCCGCGCGTCGTGGCCCATGCCGCAACCGGGCACGAGCACGGTCGCGACGGCAGATTGCGGGTGCGCGGCGAGCCAGTCCACCAAGCCGGGCGAAGGTTCGCCCTTTTCCCACGGAGTGTCAGCGCGCTGATAACGGTCTTCCCAGTTCGTGTCGGCCACGCGGACAGCGTGAAGTCGCGGCGACCCGTCGGCAAGCGGAGTCGCGGGTCTCGGTCTGATCGTCCCCGGCGTCGTCCTCCTTCGCGAACTGGCGCGCGGAGCCGGACGGAAAACGGATCGAGCAGGGGCACGAGGCCGAGGGGGAAGCCGCCGGCGCTTACGAAGCCAAATCGAGCCGCTGCAACCGTCCGACAAGCGCGTCGAGCGATTCGTGCGAGAACTCGCCCATGAGGCAGATCTGGATCCAGTTGCGGCGGCGCAGGTATTCGCTGTGCGCGCTGAGGAGATAGCCCGCCTTCTCGAGCTTGCGGCCGATTTCGCCCGAATCCACCTCGGGCGGCAGGACGAGCGTCACGACACCGGGTGCCGAGTGCGGCTCCGGGGCGAGGACGTGGAAGCCGAGCTTGCGGAGCCGCGCGCGCAACGCGGCGCTGTCGGCGGCAAGCGTCGAAAGGCGCTGCGGCCAATCCACGCGGCGGACGGCGGCGTGCAGCGCGTGCAGGAGATTCGAGGACTGCGTGAACGGGACGCCCGGCGCCGTGGCATACATTCCGAGGTCGAGGTAGCGCGGCAACCGGTCCGGCGCGGGCGCGATGTCGTGATGGTGGAAGACCAGCGAAAGGCCGGGATATGCCGCGAGGCCCTTGCCGCTGGCGGACGACGCGAGCCAGACGCCGCGCAAGTCCACGGGCGCCGTGCCGAGTGTGCTGATGCAGTCGGCGGCGAGCTTCACGCCGCGGGCGGCGCAGAGGCGCTTGATGCCCTCAAGGTCGTTGAGGATGCCGGTCGAGGTCTCGCCGTGCACACACCACAGCCATCGCGGGGCGTTCTTGCGGTCGAGCGCGCGGGCAACGTCGTCGAGGTCGAACGGTTCGCCCCACGGCACTTCGAGCGTTTGAAAGCCAAGCCGCCACCGACGCGAGTGGTCGGCGAGGCGCGCCCCGAATTCGCCATTGGCAAGGACGAGCCCCGGCGCGGATTCGAGCGAGAGTTGCGCCGCCACGGTGTCGTTGCCGAGCGTGCCGGAGCCGAGGAGCACCTGGACCTTCGTCGCGCCCGTGAGCGAGCCGAGCTGGAGCTTCACGGCCTGCAAGGTGGCGATGAAATCATCCCCGCGGTGCGACTCGGGCGTGGCCTCGAACGCGCGCCGCACGTCGGCGTGCGTGGCGACGGGGCCGGGCAGGAAGTTCACCTTTTCACGCGGCGCGGGGCCGTCCTCGAAGCCGTTGAGTAACCGCGCGATGACTGGCTCGAAGTCCTCTTTCACGAGCGACATCGGCTGGAACCACGCGTCGCCCGAGCCGACCAGCGGCCCGAAGGGCTTGAAGCCGAGATGCCGGTAGAGCTTCAACTGCCGCGTGGTGCCGGAGATGATGCCCATGTCGTAGCCGCGTTCGATCGAGTGCTTCCAAAGCTGCGAGAGCAGGCCGGGGAAGACGTGCCCCGCGCGGTATTTCCGCTCGACGGCGAGCAGGCGCAGTTCGCAGGGGGTGCGGCCCGCGGGCAGGTGGTCGTCGAGGTTGGGCAGCTTTTGGTCGAGCGAGAACGGCCTTCGGCCGCGCACCGCGAGCATGCCCGCGAGTTCGCCGCCGCAAAGGCAGATGAGGTAGGTGTTCTCGGCGTGAAAGCGGTCCACGAGCCGCCGCGTGGCGCTCGGTTCGTGCTGCGGGATTTCCTCGACGAAGGTCTTGTAGTTGAGCTCGTGAATGCGCTCGAACTCCCACTCCTCGGTGGCGACCTTGAACTGAAATGGAGGATGCGAGGGCATCAGCGGCTGGCGCTCCCGGCCCGGGCGTTGTGCGCGGGCCGCTTCACGGGGGACCGGCGGAGGGCGGTGGCCCTCCAAGGAGCCGCGGATTTGGTAACCCACGCCATAACCTTGGCGGTCTTATACCAACCGGGAAATGGAAGCGTAAGCGAAATCTCGTGAGGGCTCGCGGCCGCTCGCGGTCGTGGTTCTTCCGTCCCGGGACTGTCCGCAGCCCACCTTCCGCCCGGGCGAAGAAACATGTGTTCAACCCCGCGACCGTCTGCCATGCTCCGCTCCCAATCAGGAGAACGAGACCGGCCGCGCCGGTCTTGGGCCCCGCAACCAACGCACCCGATGAAATCCCATCCCAAGTCCCGCATCGTGGCCGTGGCGTGCCTCTCGGCCGTCCTTGCCGCGCCACTGGTCCTCTGGGCGCAGGACGCTTCCGAGCAAGTCCGCGCGCTCAAGAAGGAGTTCGACACCGCCTACAAGGCCTTCGTCACCGAGGCGCAAGCCACGAAGAACCCGACCCCTGAGCAACGCGCGGCCATCATGGCCAAGTCGCCGCAGCTCAAGTTTGGCGCGCAGTTCCTGGCGCTCGGGGAGAAGCTTGGCAAAGACCCGGCCGCCGCCGAGGCGTTCGTGTATGTCGTGCAGTTCAACCCGCGCAGCGCCGATGCGACCAAGGCGATGGACCTGCTCGCGCGCGACCACGTGAACAGCCCGCGCGTGCTGCCGCTCATCGCGATGCTTCCACGCCTCGAGAGCGAGCCGGCGTCGCGGCTGCTCAAGGCCCTTGCGGAGAAGAGCACCGAGGCTTCGATTCAAAGCGCCGCGAAGAAGGCGGCCGAGACCGCTGCCAAGGGAGCGGACTTCGCCATCGGCAAAGTCGCGCCCGAAATCAGCGGCGAAGACATCGACGGCAAGGCGTTCAAGCTTTCCGATTACCGGGGCAAGGTGGTGGTCATCGACTTCTGGGGTGATTGGTGACCGCCCTGCCGAGCCATGTATCCCCACGAGCGGTCGCTCGTGGCGAGACTCAAGGACCAGCCCTTCGCCCTGCTTGGCGTCAACAGTGACCCGAAGGACAAGGTCGTCGCCGCCCTCAAGCGGGAAAACATCACCTGGCGTTCGTGGTTCGACGGCGGCAAGACCGGCGGCCCCATCGCGCAGCAATACGGCGTCACCTCGTGGCCCACAATCTACGTCCTCGATGAGAAGGGCGTGATCCGCTACAAGAACGTCCGCGGCGAGCGGATGGATGAAGCCGTGGACACGCTGCTGAAAGAACTCGCCGCCAAGGGCAAGTAGCAAGCGCGACGGCGCAAGCGCGACTCAAACCCTCAAACACCACAGCCGCCGGGCAACCGGCGGCTGTGCGTTTTCGGGTGACGACCACCCGCGGGTCAGTCCGTCACTTCATACACAATCCCGCCCCAAACAAACTGCACATTGCGCCCGACGGACAGCCATTGCGCGGCCTGGGGCACACGCCGGAGCAGGTCGAAATACCCGGCGGAACCGAACGCGACCTTCTCGCGCGGAAGGCTCGCGGCCCTTTGCACCTCGGCATCGAGCCACGCATTGCCGTTTTGGAAGAAGCTCTTGCCGGCGACGAACCGGTTCTGCTGCGCATACTCGATCACGCGTTCCGTCGCCAGCATCGCCGGCGTCGCGGGCACGGTCGCCACGGGCGCGCCCGCGATGACGCCGCGAAATCCGCCCGGATGGGCCGGGCCGGAAACCGTCCGCTTCGCCGCCTCGCCGCCATCCCGAAGCGCGCCGGTGGGCGCGTCGGCCAACTTCAAGCTGAGCGACTGGCGCGCGCTGTTCACGCCCTCATCGCCGTCCTTCTTGAGGCGGAACGACTCGTAATACCAGTGGGCCTGCCGGCCCGCCTCGCGATCCTGCTCGAGCCGCAACAGGGTCCGCCGCGCCTCGGGCACGTTGCGCTGGCGTTCGTCCTCGACGATCAGATACGCCGTGTAGGGCGTGACGATGCTGTATTGGCGCGCGAGTTCCGTCACCTCGTCCTTGAGTTCCTTGTTCTCGCCGCGCAGGCGGATTTCATCGAGCAGGAAGCCCACGCGCCGCGTCGCCCACAAGCGCGGGATGAAGTCGTGCCCGCCCTGGGATTCCGGGAACTCCACGTCAAGCTCGAACCGGCGCGGCTCGCCGCCGACGGTTCCCTCGACGACCACCTTGGCCCTGCCGTGGCCCGAGTAGCGGCCGGCGAGCACGAGTTGGTCGCCGCGGAACAAGTCGGGCAGCGCGTTCGGGTAAAGTTTCGTCGCGCGGACGCTTTCGGGGAACTTCACCTTGAGATTCGCCAGCGCCGGCTCCTTGATCTTCGAGTAGAACGCCGAGAGCTTCACTTCGAGGTCCTCCTCGGGCAGCACGTATTGGCTGTAGGCGCGGGTCTCCTCGGTGATGCGGTCGAGCAGGTGCGTGTTCACGTCCGTGCCGATGCCGAAACAGAACACGCGCGTGCCGGCGGCGTTCTTCTCGCGCACGTTGCGGACGATCTGCTCCTCGTCCGTCGTCCCGATGGTCGGCTTGCCGTCCGTGAGGAAGATGACCACATATGGACGCGCTCCTGCGCCCGCGACACCCGGCGGCGCGAGCGCGAGCGCCTTGCGCAACGCGTCGTCGATCGCCGTGCTGCCGAGGGGCTTGAGTTCCTTGATGAAGTCCGCCGCGCGCTTGCGGTTCGCGGGTTCGGCATCCGCGAGCTTCTCGAAGAGCGGCTCCACCTCCGTCGAGAAGCGGAGCACCTCGAATCGGTCATTCTCGTTGAGGTTCTCCACGCAGAAGAGCAGCGCCTTCTTCGCCTGTTCGAGCTTGCCTCCCGCCATTGACCCCGAGGTATCGATCACGAACGTCACGTCCTTCGGCTGCGGTTTCCTGCCCTTCGTCTCGACGCCCGGGCTTGCGAACAGCACGAAGTAGCCGTCCTCCGCGCCGACCCGGTGTGCGACGAGGTTCATCGCCACGTCGGCTTGCTCCTGGCTGAAGAAGAGCTGGAAGTCCGCGTCCGGCCGGTCGTTTGCGGACTCGAATCCAACCGTGGCGCGCCGGGCCTCGCGCTTCACGTCGATCTTGTGCGACGGCGAGTAAAGCGCCTTGAGCGGCCGGCTGGTTTCGAGGTCGACCTTCACGCTCACGGACTTGATGGGCCGCGCGGAGAACTTGTCCGCCCCCAGCGGGCACACGTAGCTCACGAGTCCCGAATCGTTGCGCAGGAGTTGCGTCCACGTGAGTGTGACGCGCCGCTTCGCGTGCGGGCCGATGGGGAACACGCGCACGCGGAACAGGTCGCGCCCCGCGTATTCGAGCAGCGCCGGGTCCTTCATCGAGCGGACGATCTCCTCGTAGATGCCGCGCGCCTTCGCGGCGTCGAGCAGCTCGGCCTCGGCCTTCTTGCCGTCGATCTCGAGCGTGAATCTGGAGAGGTGCGCGCCCTTCGGCACCGGGAACATGAACGTGCCTTCGAGCGCCTGCGGGTTGGGGTTGTAGAATTCCTGCTCGACGGTCGTGGTGGCGAGTTGGTCGAGGATCCTGACGGCGACCTTGTGCGACGCCACCTCAAGCGGCGCGAAAGGATACGGCCGCGGCGGCAGGATCGGCGGCCGCGGCGGAATCGGATGCCGCGGCGGCGGTTGCGGGACGATCACGATCGGCTGGCCGCGCGGGTCGAGGCCATCCACGGGAACACTCACCATGACGAAGCCCGCGCCGAAGGACTGTGCCCCGCCGAAGACAGCGAGCACGAAAGCAGGGAAGAAGCGGTTCATGGCGCGTTAGACGGCCCGCGGGCGCGCGTGCTCCGGGCTCTTTCGCCGGCGCATCACACAGGTCCGGCGCAAAACCGTCTCGACAATGATTGGCGTTCCATGACTATTCCGGCCAAATCAATGTCTCCCGGCCTGACCACCAGCGAAGAGCAGCAACTGCTTCAGACCATTGAGATGTTCAAGGTCATTACGGCGTCGCAGCCGCAGGATGTCCAGTCGCTTGAAATCCTCAAGGAATCCTACTTCAAGCTCAGCCAGCACCGCGAAGTGGTGGACACCTCCAGGCGCATCGCCGAAGCCTACGTGCAACTCGGCCAGCTTTCCTTGGCGATCATGGAGTATGAGACCATTCTCCAGCGCCATCCCGACGACGCCGACGTGCAGAAGGCCCTTTCCGAAATCGAGCGCAAGACGAACAGCTTCGCGACGCGACCCGCGTCGGCCGAACCGATCGGCCAGGGCGGCGCGGCGGACAAAGGCGGTCGCGCAACCAACAAGCCCCGAGCCGCCACGGCCGAGGCCACCGAGGTGGACGACGGCTGGCAGGCGATGCAGAAGATTTTCGTCGAGGGCAAGATCATCTCGAACAGGGACTTCGGCCGCTGCTGGTTCACACCCGCGGCGGACCACACGGGCGGCGTGGTGGACCCGTTCATCCAGCGCCTCGCCGACCAGTCACTGCATCCCCTCGAGAAATCCATCAGGCTGCTGTGCGACAAGTCGCGCCTGAGCTTCCTGCCGCTCGACCGATACGACGTGGACATGGAACTCGCGCGCAGTTTCCCGCGGGCCACGTGCCAGAAGTGGTGCATCCTGCCCTTCGACCGGCTCAGCAAGTCCGTGCTCGTGGCCACGGCGAACCCGTTCAACAAACAGGCCGCCTTCGAACTGCAGGCCGGGACGCCGAACCGGCTCCTCTGGTATCTCGCCTCGCCGACGGACCTCATCAAGACGTTGAAGAAAGTGCGCTGAACACCCTCGGCTGAGCGGCCGACGCCACCCAACCCCGAACCGAGCCCGCCATGCCGCCCATCAAATCCTTTGGCGAACGCATCGCCGACGCGCTCGTCGAGGACTCGCTCATCACGCAGGAGCAGATCGAGGAGTTGCTGCAAATTCAGAAGAAGGAAGGCACGCGCCTGCTCAAGCTCCTCATCGACAAGTCGCTCGTCTCCGACATTGACATGGTCGTGAGCATGGGCCGCGTCCTCAACACCGCGCCCGTCAACCTCTCGCGCGTCTCCATCCCGCCCGAGATCGCCTCGCTCGTGCCGCGCGACGTCGCCATCAATCACAAGGTCATTCCCGTCACACGGCTTGACAACAAGGTCTTCCTCGCGATGGCCGACCCGCTCAACGTCCTCGCCCTCGACGACGTCAAGCGCATCACCAAGCTCGACGTCCAGCCGATGATCGCCCCGGAGAAGGCCATCCTCGACAAGATCAACAACCTCGACTCGGGCAGGGCCAGTTCCATGGAGGACATCATCAAGTCCGCCCAGGAACAGGAGGAACTCGACCGCGAGGCCGAAGGCGCAGAACTCGTCACCACTCCGACCAACAGCGCCGACGCCGGCGACCTTGCCGCGGCGGGCGAGGAAGCCCCGGTCATCAAGCTCGCCAACGTCATCCTCGTCCAGGCCATCAACGACAAGGCGAGCGACATCCACATCGAGCCCTTCGAGAAGGAAGTCCGCCTGCGCTACCGCGTGGATGGCGTGCTCATTGACCAGCAGAAGCCGCCCAAGTCCATGCAGCACGCGCTCATCTCGCGCATCAAAATCATGTCGAACCTCGACATCGCCGAGCGCCGCCTGCCGCAGGACGGCCGGATGCGCATGCGCGTCCGCGGCCGCGACTACGACCTGCGCGTCTCCGTGCTCCCCACCGTCCACGGCGAGAAGGCCGTGCTCCGCGTGCTCGACAAATCCAACCTCTCCGGCTCCATCGACAAGCTCGGCCTCGACAAAAACACCTTCCGCCGCGTCAAGGAAGCCATCGACGCGCCGCACGGACTCATCCTCGTCACCGGCCCCACGGGCTCGGGCAAGACCACCACCCTTTACTCGGCGCTCAATGAACTCAACAACCCCGACTTCAACATCGTGACCGTCGAGGACCCCGTCGAGTTCCAGCTCATCGGCGTCAACCAGGTCCCCGTCCGCAAGGAAATCGGCCTGAGCTTTGCCAACGCCCTGCGCTCGATTCTCCGCCAGGACCCCGACATCGTGATGATCGGCGAAATCCGCGACGCCGAGACCGCCGAGATCGCCGTCGAGGCCGCGCTCACCGGCCACCAGGTGCTCTCCACCATGCACTGCAACGACGCCCCCGGCGCCATCTCCCGCATGGACGACATGGGCATCGCGCCGTTCCTCATCTCCAGCTCCGTCATTCTCTCCTGCGCCCAGCGCCTCGTGCGCCGCATCTGCTCGGTCTGCAAGGAGCCGGTCTCCTACCCGCCGAAAATGTTCGAGGACCTCCACATCGAGCCGAAGTTCTTCGAGGGCGCGCAACTCTTCCGCGGCCACGGATGCGAGCGTTGCAAGAACTCCGGCTACGCCGGGCGCGCCGCCATCATCGAGGCCATGACCGTGAGCGACTCCATCCGCAAGCTCGTCATCCAGCGCCTCAGCGCGAACGAAATCGGCAAGGTCGCCGTCACCGAGGGCATGCAGACCCTCCGCATGGTCGCGCTCGAAAAAGCCCGCGAAGGCATCACCACCCTCGAACAGGTGCTCGTCACCACGCCGAGCCCGCACTAGCAGCCGCGGCGGGGCGCGGTCCTGCCGGGCCGGAGAATCTCCAACCCGTCCCCGATGCTCTCCCTCGAAGAAGCCCTTCAGCGCATCCTCGCGCAACTGCCGCCGCCCACCGTCGCGCCCCTTCCGCCTTCCGCCGCGGCGGGCCGCTTCCTCGCCGCGCCCGCAGAAGCGCAGGTGGACGTCCCGCCCTTTGACAACTCCGCGATGGACGGATTCGCCGTCCGCAGCGCCGACATCTCCAGGGCCTCGCCTCAAACTCCTGCCGCGCTGCGACTCATCGGTGAAGCCGCAGCCGGGCGCGTCTTCGCCGGCGAAGCCACTGCGGGCACCTGCGTCCGCGTCTCCACCGGCTCGCCACTTCCGCGCGGCGCCGACGCCGTCGTGATGCAGGAGGACACCCGCGCCGAGCCTGCGCAACCCGGAACCGTGTTCATCCTCGATGCGGCCAGGCCGTGGGAGAACGTCCGCTTCCGCGGCGAGGACGTGAAGCGCGGCTCCGCGCTTGCCTCACCCGGCGCTCGACTCGATGCGGGGCTCATCGCGCTCCTTGCCGCGACGGGCTGCGAAACCGTGGCCGCGGCCGTTCCGCCGCGTGTCGGCCTGCTGGCCACCGGCGACGAACTGCGCGACCCCGGACAGCCCCTCGGCCCCGGACAGATTTTCGAGAGCAACCGCGCGATGCTGCGCCCGCTCGTCGCGGAGACGGGCGCGGTCCCCGCCGCGTTCCCGGTCGCGCCCGACACGCTCGGCGCCACCACCGCCGCGCTGCGCTCCGCGCTGGAAACCTGCGACATCGTCATCACCTGCGGCGGCGCATCCGTCGGGGAACACGACCACGTGAAGGACGCCTTCGCCGCGCTCGGCGGCGCGCTCGACTTCTGGCGCGTCGCCATCAAGCCCGGCAAGCCGTTCATCTTCGGCCGGCTCGGGCGGACGTTCCTGTTCGGCCTGCCCGGCAACCCGGTCTCCGCATTCGTCACCTTCCTGCTGCTGGTCCGGCCCGCGTTGCTGCGCTGGCAGGGCGCGGCCGAAATCCGGATCCCTTCGCACCCGGCCGTGCTCGCCGAACCGCTCGCCAATCGCGGCGACCGCCGCCACTTCGTTCGCGTCTGCGTGGATGCCGCGGGCTCGGTGACCTCCGCCGGCGCGCAAGCCTCGCACCGGCTGGGCTCGCTCGCCGCCGCCAACGGTCTTGTGGACGTGCCCCCCGGCACCACGCTTGCCGCAGGCGCGACCGTGCACGTGCTGCGGTTCCGGTTCTAGTCCGCCGGGTGTTCGCCCGCCGTGACGTCGAGCGTGCATCCTTCCACAAACAAACCGCGGCCCGACCCGGCACGCGCTCCGTTCACTTCAGCGCCTTCACGATGTCCGCGGCGTTGGTCGAGGACAGGATGGTCAGCGCGGCGGCGGCCTTCTCCATTTCGTAAACGCGGCGCGTGAAGTCGAACTGCTGCCGGAGCGCGGCCTCGTCGAGCGACTTGCCACCACCGGTCACGCCGCCGGCGATGACGAGCTTGCGCGGCGCAATGAGCGCGGCGATGTGCGGGATGTCGCCCACGTCGCGCACAATGCCCGGCGCCATGATGCCGAGGCGCTGCCCCTCGTAAGGCACGTCCGTGAGATAACTCGTGAGCGAGCCGACCGTGACGACGCGCGTGATGCGCGGGTCGAGCGCCGCGGCGCACAACGCGACCACGCCCGCGGGGCCGATGCCAACCACGGTCAGATCGCCGCCTTCCTTCATGTTGAGCGCATCGAGCCCGCGACGGATGTCCACAACCCACTGACCAAGCAACGGGCGACCGAGCCACATGGACCACTCCGCGGTGTTATGATCCGGCGCACGGCCGATTCTGTCGCGGGGGTTGCCATCAACACCCACGTTTCTCAACCCCAACCAGACGCGCCGGAGGTTTTCCCCCTTGAACGCATTGCTCCATTCCTCCCCGTAGTTTGGCCCACCTAAATCAATAACGGCGAAAGTCCCCGCAAAGCTCAACCCACGTTCCGCCTCCACGCCCACCATCAGGCGGCTCTCTGGAACGAAGATCTGTCCAAATCCGGAAGCCTTGATCACGCCACCAAACTTCGGCAGACCACCCAAGATGTCGGATTGAAGAGAGTCCAACAATTTCGGCTTGGACATCCCAAAGTTAGCCACCGACGGAGACCGCTCCATCAGCGCCACGTTGCCCGCGACGAGAGCGAACTTCGGAATCGTCAGCCAGTCGTCCGGCCGCGTCTGACCGGGGAAGCACCGCAGCGTTTCGGGGTCTTCGGTTTTGATTTCCGGTTCGGGGATGGGCGAGCCGTCGCCTTCGCCTTTCAGGTGCTTTGTCATCCAGCCATACATCGCCTCGCGCATCGGCTGGTTGTAGGCGTGCGGTGATTCGAAGATGGCGTGCCGCACATTCGCCGCCCTGCCGTGCAGCGCGAAGACCGGCTCCGCGAGCGCGAGAGATTTCTTCGCCTCGCCGACGGAGAATTGATGCGCGTCCTTCGTGGCGCTGACGACCATGAGCGCGCGCGGCGCGACCATCGCGAGCAGGCCCCACTCCTCGGTGAACCGCAGCGCGCCGGGCACGACCTCGCACATGCAGCACGCCGCGCCGAGGTAGGCCTGGTAGTTGCCGACGGAGCAGACGGGCACGACGGCCTTGAAGCGCTCGTCAAACGCGCCGGCATACATCGTCTGGTTGCCGCCGCCGCTCGCGCCCGTGATGCCGAGCCGCGCGCCGTCCACCTCGGGCCGCGTGAGCAGGTAATCCACCGCGCGCATGTTCTCGTAAACCTGCAAGCCGCTCAGCGGCAGCCCGACCGGGAACAGCGTCGCCGCGACCATCTCGCCGTGATACTCGCCAAGGTTTTTGGAAAGCCCGCGTTCGCCCGCGCCGAAGGCATCCACCACGAGCACGAAAAAGCCGAGCTTCGCCAGCCCGATGCAGCGCGACTGCACGACGGGGTCCTGCTTCGCGCCGCGCCAGTGGCCGTGGACGCACAACACGGCGGCGAGCCTGCCGGCCTTGTCCGGCACGTAGGCATTCGCGGTCATCCACACGCCGGGGAAAGTCTGGAAGATGATCTTCTCGACGCGATAGCCGTCGCGCTGGAGTTCGCCGAGCTTCTTCGGGTTGAGCGGCGCGGGCTGCTTCGGCCAGCCGCCCCACGACTTTGCCAAGTTCGTGCGAAGCGCGGCGCGATGCAGGTTCCAGTCGGCAATCGAGGCGGGTGGCTTGTCGTTCACCCGCAATTCGGCGGCGCTCGCCTTGACGAAACTGAGGAAGGCTTGCGAGGCGTCGTTCGTGGCGGGTGGCTGTTGGGCGATGGCCGTTGCGGCGAGCGACAACGCGACCGCGGGCGGGAGCAACATTCGCCGTGGCATGGCGGCATCTTGTTTCCCGCGCCCAACGCGGGCAAACGCAAAGTGGCCGCCGCGACGGCTCACATCACTTCCGCCAGTGCCACGAGGCGCCCGCGTTCGTTCAGCGACTTCGCCCCGGCGTGGAGGATGGCGGTGACTTCGAGGATTTCCTGGTGCGGCACCGGTTCGACACGGGTCTTCACCATGTGCAGAAACACCTGAGCCATGCGGAAAATCTGGTAGTGGTGGCCGAACCAGTAGTTGCCGTCGATCGCGGGCGTCCACTCGTGAGTCTTCTTCGCAAAGTGCGCGCTCGTGTGGCTGTAAGTGGGCGCGACGTCCGGCCGTCCATACCAGACTTCCGCGGGCATCCGGTCCGGCCACGTCAGCAGCGCGTGGCACGTGGCCTCGCGCGCATACATGCTCACGGCTTCCACGCCTGCGCCGCAAAGCGTCATGGCCATCCACGTGGGATGCTGGCCGTAGATGAACCAACCCTGGTAACTCCAGCCGCCTGCCTGGCTCGCGATCACGTATTGCAGCGGGCCGAACTCGCCCGAGCGTTTCATCCGCAGCGCCTCCTCCGTGCCCCATTGATGCCGGAACAGGCTCGACGACATCAGCGGCGCCTTGTGCTTGCGCGCGAACTCCAGGATCTTGCGCGTCTCCGCCACCGTGCCCCCGATGGGCTTGTCGCAAAATGTCGGCAGGCCCTTCTCCAAACCGGGCGCGCAAAGTTCGAAGTGATCCTCGCCGCGGCCCGACGCGTCGCCGACCCAGATCGCGTCGGAGTTGCGCACCAGTTCATCGAGCGTCCGCGCCACGGGCACGCCGGGGAAACATTCCGCGAACATCGCCGCGCTCGCGGCATCCGCGTCGTAATAACCCGAGATGCGCGTGTCCGAAAACGGCAACTGCGCGAAGTCCTCCTTCGGATTGCGAAAGTGCGACTTGAACAAATCCACCGGCCCCTTGCTCAGGTGCTTCTCGATGGCCTTCAAGTCCACGGTGGGATGAAACCCCTGCGCGAAGTGGTAAGTGTGGCCGTTCGTCTTCTGCGGGCGGCCGCCAATCGAGGTCGAGATCACGCCGATGCGCCACACTTTGCCGGGCGCAAGCGCCGCAGGCTCGGCGGCGTCCGCGACCGCCGGGGCGAGTGCCGCGCCGGAAACCGCCGCGCCCGCGCCGCAAAGAAAGTCACGTCGGGTGGAACTCGTGGATGAACTCATGGCGTCAAGGGTGTGATGCAGCGTCGGAGTGGCGGCTTCCAAACCCGGTGCGAGCATCAGACGCAGCGGGCGCGAGCCCCGATCATTTCAATTTCAACGAGTCCAGAATGCCCAGGGCCGCTGCGCGCGGAGCGGGCGCGGCGGTGATGGGGCGGCCGATGACGAGCCAGTTCGCGCCCGCGGCCATCGCCGCCTCGGGCGACATCGTGCGCTTTTGGTCGTCGGCTTTCGCGTCCGCGGGACGGATGCCGGGCGTGACCAGTTGGATTGCCGCCGGCAACGCGCGCCGGAGCATCACGATTTCGAGCGGCGAGCAGACCAGTCCGCGCAGTCCGCTCGCGACGGCGAGCTTTGCAAGCCGCTCGACTTGCGAGGCGACGTCCGCCACGACGCCAAGGCTCGTGAGGTCCGACGTGTCGAGACTCGTGAGCACCGTCACTCCCAGCACGAGCGGCGCGGGACGGCCGAGCGCGCGCGCGGTTTCCTGTGCCGACTTCTCCGCGGCCCGCATCATGGCCGCGCCACCGCACGTGTGCACCGTGAGCATCCGCACGTCGAGCTTCACCGCGGACTCGACGGCTTTGGCGACGGTGTTCGGGATGTCGTGAAACTTGAGGTCGAGAAAGACCTCGCCTCCCGCCGCGCGAATCCGCCGCACCACATCCGGCCCTTCCGCGGTGAAAAGTTCCTTGCCGACCTTGAACGCGCCGACCGCCGGCGCGAGTTCGGCCGCGAGCTTGAGCGCCGCGCCAGCGTCCGGCACGTCCAGCGCGACGATGATGGGATTGCGCATCGCCGCGATTGAACACAAAGCGCCGCGTTCCGCCAAAGCAAAAGCCCGGGCGAGCGGCGCGCCACCGTATTTCGAGCTTGGGATTTCCCGTCAGTTGAAAGGTAATCGTCGCATGGACGAATCGTTGCAGGCCCGGCTCCTGAGACTCGAATCCGCGATCGCGCATCTCGAGCATCATCACGAGCAACTCAATGCCGTGGTCGTCGGGCAGGCTCGCGTGATCGAGCAACTCCGGAGGGAGATTGCGCGCGCGTCGCAGTCGATGGAGCGCCAGGAACTCGAGCGCATCAGTGCGCAGCAGCAGAAGCCGCCGCACTATCAGTAGGCACGCGACTCAGCGGCGCGAATCCCGGAGCACGAGCCCGCGCTCCGCGTCGCGAAGTTCGCGCCAGCGCCCCGGTGCAAGTTCGCCGAGCCGGAACCCCCCGATGCGCACGCGCACGAGTCGCAGCGTGGGATGTCCGACTGCCGCCGTCATCCGGCGCACTTGCCGGTTCTTTCCCTCGACGAGTTCGAGCCCGATCCAGCACTCGGGAACGCTCTTGCGAAATCGGATCGGCGGCTCGCGCGGCGGCATGTGCGGCTGGGGCTCGAGCCGCCACGCGCGGCACGGGAGTGTCGCGCGCCCCTGCACTTCGACCCCGCGTGACAGTGTCGCGAGCGCGTCCGCCGCCGGGATGCCCTCGACCTGCGCCCAATACTCGCGCTCGTGCGCGTGTCGCGGGTGAAGAAGACGGTCGTTCAATCCGGCCTCATCGCTGAGCAGCAGCAGGCCCTCCGAGTCCGCGTCCAGCCGGCCGATGGGATACACGCGCGGCGGGAAACTGAAGTCCGCGAGCGTCCGAAACTTCGAGCCCGGCTCGGGCGTGAATTGCGACAGGACGCCGTGCGGTTTGTGAAACGCGAGCAGCATGCGGTCAACCGCGAAGGCACGAAGGACACAAAGAGGGAAACGGCGGCCGGCGGCGGGTCATCGCGCGGGCCTCACTTGGAAGCGGATCGTCGCCGGATTCCGGATGTCGGAGACATCCACGCTTCCGGTCGCGTCGGGTGTGGGTGTCCGCCCGCCAAGCTTGGCGGCGAACACCTGCCAGCCGTCCGGCACGCGCACGCGGAGGAACGCCGCCTTTGGCGCGCGCGGCGGTGGCGTGAACTCCGCGAGCACTTCGCCGGCGTTCAAGCGCGAACGAAGCGTCAGGCTCGTTTCTCCAAACGCCGTCGGCGCGCGTTCGAGCTTGAGTTCCTTCCCATCCTCGAGCCAGCGGCGCGGCGTGGCGAAGCCGAGCCGCAGCGTGTCTGCGCGGCCGTCGTCGTCGAGGTCCCAATCCTGCACGAGCAGGTGACGCAGCATCGAGAGGAAGTGCGCGTCGCCGGCGCTGTTGGGCGGGCAGTAAAAGAGCCGCCCGTGCACGTCCAGCGGCGTGAGCGAGCCGCCTTCGCCCGCGACAAACGTGTCGCGCGTGAAGCCCTGCGCGAGCATCCCGTAGAAGCTCACCAGGGCGCGGTCGGGTTCGTCGCGGCGCAGCAGCGTGAGCACGTAGCGCGTGCCGTAGAGTGGATTCGCGCTGTGCGGGCCGGTCCAAAACGTGACGTTCGGACGCGAGCGGGTCATGCCCATCGCGAGGCCACCGTTCTGCTGGATGTAATCGAGCAGGCCGCGCTCGCGAGGCGCGCCGAGGATGCCGGTGCCGAGGACGTAGTTCGCCATGAGGTTCCAGTAACTGCCCATCTTCGTTTCGGTGATCGCGTCGTAAGGCTCCTCCTCGCCGGACAGCGCAATGGGCACGAAGCCGGGGGCCGACGCGCGCGTGCTGCGGTCCACGGCGGTGAGGATCTTCTGCTTGAACTCCTCGGCGACCTTCGCAAGCCGTCGCGCCTCGTCGCGCTCGCCCATCGCGTCAAGTGTCGCGGCGAAGTCCCTCAGCGCGCGCCATGACTTCGCGTTCGAATTCAGCGAATAGACCGGCGTGGCGATGTCGCCGCAGTATTGCTCGCGCGGGAAAAGCCCCTCGGCGTTCGTGCGGCTGTTGACGATGAGGCGGACCTCCTTCTCCCATCGCGGGCGCATCTCGCGGATGAACGCGTCGTCGCGCGTGTAGCTGCGGACATGCGCCATGAGCTGGAGCTTGTGGCCGGCCTGATGGAACTCGAGGCCCTTGCGCGTGAAGTCGAGCTGCGAGACGGCGAGCGGTCGGACCTCGTGCCCCCACCACAGCAGCGCGTGCAGCGCGTCGCAGCCCTCGGCCTGGTAAAGGCGGTCGTATTGGTTGCCCGCGCTGTAGTGCATCCGGTTGCTGCGGATGAGCGCGTGCGTTCCCACGAGCAGCGACCGCCACGCGTTCATCACCACCGGCTCCGGCACGGAGATCTGCATCCCGCGCCCGACCCGTTCGCTCCACGTTTTCACGCACGCCTCGCGTTGGCGCGCGAAGCCGCCGTTCGCGAGCGGCGACGGTGTGGCCGCGTCCATCGGGGTCGTGGGAATGGCGAGCGTAAAGGCGTTCTTGTCCGTGAGCGCGGCGACGAGCCGTTGCCGCTGCCACTTCCAGCCGGCATCAAACCACGCGAGCACGCGGCCTTGTTCGTCGCGCACGGTGTTCGCCTGCGCCGTGGGCGGGGGCTTGGAGTCCACGTGAACCGCCACCGCGCCCTTCGCGCCCTCGGCGAGTCGGAACTTCACCAGCACGACGCCGTGTTCCGCGAACGCCGGCTCGGCGCTCGCGAAAGCCTCCTGCGCGATGCGGACGCCGTCGTGCGCGTAGGCGAGCTGCACGATGGGCAGCCAGCCTTCCGCATAGCGCGGGCCGTCGAGCCGCTCCGTGAACTCGCCGAAACGCAGCTCGTCGGGGCCGACGCGGAAGAACACCGGCGTGCCCACATCATTCCAGCTCCGTGTGCCACCGCGCAGGTTCAACCCGCTGCCGTTGGAGATGAGCCGTGCCTTCACCGGCGCGCCGGGCGCGCTCAACACGATGGGGTAATGGAGGAAGTCCGCGTTGACGTAGCGCAGCGGTGGCAGCAGCGGGGTGAAGAACTCGTAGCTCGCGCCATTGGGCTGGCGCAGCGCGGCCTCGCCCCATACGTCTGACTTTGATGCGAGCGCCGCATTGCGCCCGTCATCTGTGGCAGCCGCCCGCGCGCCAACGGCGCATCCGAGCAGGAACGCGCAGAGGACGATCGTGCGCGGTGACTTCAATGGACTCATGGCTTGCGGCAGTCTGCTCTGCCGGGCCGCTCGGGCAAGCGGAATTCCTTGGACCTGCCGCGTTACCCGCCGAACACGCGGGTCAACCTCGCGGCGTGATACTCGCTTCGCTGCGCCGTCGTCATCGAGTCGAAATCGGGGGAACCATCCTTGCGCTCGGGCCAGCCGGACGAGCTTCGCCTTGACGGAGAGCCGGATGCCAGCGGGTTGCTCCGCACCTCCACCGTCGACCGCTTCGTCGCGCTGCCGTCGTAGCTCATCGCCTGGTCGGTAAGTTTGAGATCATCCTCCAACGCGCGCACGGGCTTGATGCCCTTGCCCTGAA